>Ga0070665_100004457_pt1 | contig 14713 bp, 17 predicted proteins | sample KBSS13metaG_FD_65862 | JGI IMG/M metagenome (GOLD analysis project Ga0070665, IMG submission 65862) | Switchgrass rhizosphere microbial communities from Kellogg Biological Station, Michigan, USA - KBS S1-3 metaG | ecosystem: Host-associated > Plants > Roots > Rhizosphere > Soil ... | reverse complement strand
CAGTCGACCATCGCCTGCAGGTCGTCGCGCGTCACCGTCGCGCCATCTTCGAAACGGAGCAGGTTTTCGAGCAGCACCTTCATCGAGAAGGGCAGGCGGGAAATGTCGCCGAGCTGTTCGGCCGCCTTCGGCAGGGAAAAATAAGCGTACGTCTGGTCGCCGACCTGGAGCGCGGAACGCGCCTTCAGGCTGTCCTGGCCGGTGGGAATCATGGCTGTCCTTTGTGCGGGCTGCGCCGCAGGGTTGCCTGCGTGCGGAGATGAGCTGCCGCGCCCTTAGCAACCCCCCTCGGTCGCCGCAAATCAGGCCTTGGCTGGGGCGCCCGGGCCGTTGAGAACTTCCTCCACCGCTTCCTTGATGGTTTCCTTGATCTCGGGGTCGCCACCGGCCGGCGCGTCGTCGAGCGCCCCCTTCACGCCTTCCTTCAGGTGGACGATCTCTTCCTCGTCCCGCTCCTCGACACCGACCAGGTCGTTGCGGGCCCGATGGCTGGCGGCAATCAGCTCGTCGAGCTTGGCGTGCATGGCGACATCGCGGCGATGCGCGTCGACCTCGCGCTCCTTCTGGCTGTTGAGCACCATCTGCGTCAGCGTGATGGCCATGATCGACAGGGCGGCGGTGAGGATGTTGACGTTCCAGCCGATGATCAGCCACGCGACGCACAGCACGATGAAGCCGACCTGGGCGAACGGGTGGCCGGCAACATCCGACACCCAGCCCGATATCCGACAACCTACGGATTCTAGCCAGTTTTTCTGGTTTTTCTCAGCCATCGCGACCCTCAACGGCTGTTGATCCGATTCGGTTGCGCCGAATCGAAGTTGCGCCGCGCCGAGGCGCTTAAAGTTGACTCCCAAATATCACGGTTGCGCAATAGATAATGGAAGGTCCGGCAACGACCGGACACGGAGAGAGGAAAGCGGGCATGGCCCACGACAGCGAATATTTTCACCGTCGCGCTGAAGAAGCGCGCGCTGCCGCTTTTTCGAAGCAGGATGGGGATGGCGCCGCGGTTGCCGGCGATCTCGCCCTGGCCTACGCCGCGCTTGCCCGGCGTCGCGCCGCTGAGGCCGAGACCGTGACGGTCGAGGAGCTCGCGGTCGTCGCCGACTAAATCCAGCCGCGCCGTCTGAAGTAGAGGTAGGGCAGGACCGCACTCGCAAGCATCAGGCCGAGCGCCATCGGATAGCCGTGCAGCCAGCGAAGCTCCGGCATATGGTCGAAATTCATCCCGTAAATGCCGGCGATCAGGGTCGGCGGCAGGAACACGACCGCGGCCCAGGAGAATAGCTTCATCGCGGCATTCTGCTCGATGCTGATCAAGCCCAGCGAGGCATCGAGAAGGAAGGTGAGGTTGTCGGTCAGGAAGCTCGCATGCTCGGTCAGCGACGTGACGTCGGTCGTCAGGCTCGACAGGTGATGGCGGGCATCGGCGCCTTCCGGCGCATGCATCCGTTTTGATCCGGCGAGGAAGCTCAGCATCCGGCTGGTGCTGACGGCGGTGTAGCGTACCTTGGTCAAAAGGGTCTGCGCGCGCCCGATGCTGGTCAAGAGGCGGGTCAGCTTCTCCGCCGGGATGCGGCGATCATCGACGTTCTGCTGGAAAATCGCCGACGACAGATGTTCCGTGTCCGCGCCGATCTTCTCCAGCTCGTCGGCCATCCGGTCGATGATCGCGTCGAGCAAGCGGACCAGCACCGTCGGCGCATCGCGGGCCAGTTCGGGATCCCGCCGGACGTGCCCTTCGAAGGCGCGCACCGGTTTTGGCGTCGCATAGCGGATCGTGACCAGCCGGTTGTCGGTCAGCACGAAGCCCATCGGCGTTGTGGTCGGCTGCCCGTCCTCGACCCCGACCAGGACGCTCGCCGTCATGTAAAGCGCGCCGCCCTGCTCGTAGAGCCGGCTCGACGGCTCGATTTCGGCCATTTCCTCCTGCGTCGGGATATTCAGCCCGACGCACCGTTCGACCAGCCGTTCTTCTTCCTTGGTCGGCTCGTCGAGGTCGATCCACGTCGCCCCGTCGGGGATTCTGTCCGCCTTCGCCTCGATGACGCTGCCGTCGCAGCCGGGTCCATAGGTGCGCAACATGGCGGCGAGATGTGTTCGCAACGGCGTGCCTTTGCAAGCCGCATCGCTCTGCTAGGTTCGCCCAATGACCCGCACGCGTCGCGCGGCCCTTGCCGCCATCATCCTGATCGCCCTTGCCGCGGCGATCCTGCTGGCGATGGGCCGGCACCCGATCTGTACGTGCGGTACGATCGACCTGTGGGTCGGCGAGCGGGACAGCGCGAAGACCAGCCAGATGCTCGCCGACTGGTACAGTTTCAGCCACGTCATCCACGGCATGCTGTTCTACGCCGCGCTGTGGCTCGTCGCCCGGCGCTGGCCGGTCCAGTGGCGCTTCCTCACCGCTCTGGTGGTCGAGATCGGCTGGGAGCTGCTCGAGAATACGCCGTTCACGATCGATCGCTACCGCACCGCAACCGCGGCGCTGGGCTACACCGGCGACAGCGTCATCAATTCCGTTTCGGACATTTTGATGATGTGCCTCGGCTTCCTCATCGCGCGGCGGCTGCCGGTGTGGGGGACAATCGCGCTGCTAATCGTGTTCGAGCTGATCCCGCTCTATGTCATCCGCGACAATCTCGCGCTGAACGTGTGGATGCTGCTGTGGCCGGACAAGGCGCTGGCGGCGTGGCAGGCGGCCGGCTGACGGCACTAAAGCCGCCGCCCGAGCATTGAAGCGGCATGAGAGGCGCGTTCATTCTTGCAGTATCGCTGGCCGCCGTCGCTTCGCCGGCGGCGGCCGGCGAACTGTTCGGCGGGCTTTACGTCCATGATGTCGACACGCCGCTGACCCTCAGCGGAGTCGAGGGCGGCGCCGATGTCCAGCTCGGCTGGCGTGGCGACAAGATCGGCCGCACGCCGCTGCAACCCTATATCTTCGGCGCCGTGAACACGGCCGGCGAGACCAACTATGCCGCCGTCGGCCTCTCGGCCCGGTTCGGCAAGCAGATCTATGTTCGGCCGGGCCTCGGCCTTGCCATCCACACCGGCTCGGCGAAGAACCGCGAAGACCTGACCAACGGCAAGGTCGATTTCGGCAGCCGTCTGCTGTTCGAGCCGGAGCTAAATATCGGCACCGACCTCAACGACCGGTTGAGCGTCGAGGCGAGTTGGGTGCACCTGAGCCACGCCCAGCTGTTCGGCAAGCAGAACCCGGGCATGGACAATTTCGGGGTGCGGCTGAACCTGAAACTATAGCCGGTTGAGCAAGCTCAAATGGCGTTGCTCGACCGCTGCGGCATTGGCCGCAACGGGACGCAGGGTCGGGCTGCCGCCGCGCCGCGCATAATCGGAATGAAGGGCGAGCGCCTGTCCGTGGACCGCGCGCTGAAGCCGGACGAACGCCCGGTCGAAGTCGCTGCTCGCTGCCAGTTCGTCGAGCATCGCCTGATGCTGCGGCAGCAGGCTTGCCGACGGCAGCAGGTCGAGCCGGCGCCCGGCGAATGACAGCTGCGACGCTGTGCCCTGATGATCGGCCAGCAGCTGTTCGGCCGCGCGGCGCAGCGCCGGGGTCGCCGAACGCAGCGGCGCCAGCTCGCATGATTTGACCACGAAGAGGTCGATCGATGCCGCCTGGCTGACATAGGTCGCCGGGCTGATCACGCCGGCGATCGGGCGCACTGGCCGGCCGGTCTGCGGGCGCGGCGCGGGGCGTGGCGACGGCGCCGACGCGCAGCCGGCGAGCAGGGCCACGGCGGCGGCTGCCACGAGCCGCCTCATCGACCGAGCATTCCGTCGGGCTTCACCACCCGGTCGAAGGTCGCTTCGTCGACCAGGCCGAGCTCGATGCCGGCTTCCTTCAGCGTCTGGCCGGTCTTGTGGGCATGCTTGGCGATCGCCGCCGCATTGTCGTAGCCGATCTCCGGCGCCAGCGCGGTGACCAGCATCAGCGAGCGGTTCATCAGCTCGGAAATGCGCTTCTCGTCGGGCTCTGTCCCATCGAGCATTCGCGTCGTGAAACTCTCCATGCCGGTGGCGAGGAGGTTGATCGAGCGGATCACGTTGGCGCCCATCAGCGGCTTGAACACGTTCAATTCCATGTGGCCCTGCATGCCGCCGACGGTGACCGCGACATGATTGCCCATCACCTGGGCTGCGACCATCGTCAGCATTTCGGCCTGCGTCGGGTTGACCTTGCCCGGCATGATCGAGCTGCCCGGCTCGTTCTCCGGAAGCTTCAGCTCGCCCAGCCCGCAGCGCGGCCCGGATCCGAGCAGGCGGATGTCGTTGGCAATCTTGGTCAGCGCGACGGCGATGACGTTGAGCACGCCCGACAGCTCGACGAGCGTGTCGTGCGCGGCCAGCTCGGCGAACTTGTTCGGCGCCGAGGTGAACGGCAGCTGCGTCAGCTGCGACACTTCCTTGGCGAAGTCATCGGCAAAACCGGCCGGTGCGTTGAGGCCGGTGCCGACCGCCGTTCCGCCCTGGGCGAGCCGCATCAGGCGCGGCATCACGCCCTCGACGCGCGCGATGCAATCCTCGACCTGCGCCGCGTAGCCGGAGAATTCCTGGCCCAGCGTCAGTGGCGTCGCATCCTGCAAATGGGTGCGGCCGATTTTCACGATCGCATCCCAGCGCTGTGCCTGATCGGCGAGCCGCGCGTGCATCAGCTTCAGCGCCGGCAGCAGCCGGCGATGAACCGAGCGCGCCGCGGCGATGTGCATCGCGGTCGGGAAGCTGTCGTTCGACGACTGGCTCTTGTTGACGTGGTCGTTGGGATGGACCGGCGCCTTGCCGCCGCGGTTGCCGGTCAGCATTTCATTGGCCCGGCCGGCGATCACTTCATTGGCGTTCATGTTCGACTGCGTGCCCGAACCGGTCTGCCAGATGACCAGCGGGAATTGACTGTCGAGGTCGCCCCGGGCGACCTCCGCCGCCGCCTGCTGGATGGTCTCGGCCAGTTGCGCATCGAGCCCGCCGATCCGCGCATTTACGCGCGCCGCCGCCTGCTTGATGAAGCCCAGGGCATGGACGATCTCGAGCGGCATCTGCTCGCGCGGGCCAAACGGAAAATTCTCGACCGACCGCTCGGTCTGCGCGCCCCAATAAGCGTCGGCGGGGACTTCGATCGGCCCGAAGCTGTCGGTCTCGGTGCGGGTGTTGGCCATGGTTCCTCTGCGGCGGTGGTGCCGCGAGCTACTGCTATTTCTTCTTCGTGAAGTCCACCGAGACGACATTGGAGCCGTCATCGGTCTTCTCGACCGTCGGCGCGTCGTTGCCGGCCGCTTCGTGCTCCTCGTGCGGCTCGTCGCCTTCGTTGGCGTGGAAGGTCAGCGCGAATTCGACCGCCGGGTCATGGAACTGGGTCACCGCCGCGAAGGGGACGTAGAGCGTCGCCGGCACGCCGCCGAACGACAGGCCGACCGAAAACGCATCATCCTCGACCTTCAGGTCCCAGAAGCGATGCTGGATGACGATCGTCATCTCGTCGGGGAAGCGCTCCATCAGATGCTTGGGGATCGAGACTCCCGGCGCGCGGGTCTTGAACGTGATGTAGAAATGATGCTCGCCCGGCAGGCCGCCCGACTGCTCGACCTCGCCGAGCACCCGTCCGACCACTGCCCGCAGCGCGTCCTGGACGATCTCGTCGTACGGAATCAGGCTTTCAGGTGTCTCGTCGCTCATCGTCTCTCGTGGTAGCGGGCGGACAAGCCCGGTCAAGCGGAGTCGCACGAGCAATGCCGATCGATCCCACCCAACCCTATGACGACAATAACATTTTCGCCCGCATCCTGCGCGGGGAGATCCCCTCGACCAAGCTTTATGAGGACGATTACGCCTACGCCTTTCCCGACATCAATCCGCTCGCCCCGACCCACATCCTGGTCATCCCGAAAGGGTCCTACGTCTCGTGGGACGATTTTTCGGAGCGCGCGTCGGATGCCGAGATCGCGGGCTTCGTCCGCGCCGTCGGCAGGATCGCACGCGATCATGGGCTGGTGGCCGAGGGCTATCGGCTGCTCGCCAATGTCGGGATGAACGCCGGGCAGGAAGTGCCGCACTTACATGCGCACATCTTCGGCGGCCGCCCGCTTGGGCCGATGCTCGCCCGCTAGGGACGGCTGTCTGTAGATTGAGGGATTGCCCTCCCGTTTCGAGCCGTTAGGGTCACGTCACGACATTTGCCTCAGAGGGGATTAACATGGCCACAGCAGCACCGCGCAGCGGCGGAGCCGGCCGGATCAAGTCGCTGGACTCGATTCTGGCGACGGCCGAGAAGAAATCGCTCAAGCGGTCGCTTGGCGCCTTCCAACTGACCTTGCTCGGCATCGGCGCGGTCATCGGCACCGGCATCTTCGTGCTGACGGCAACCGCCGCCCAGAAGGCCGGTCCGGGCATGATGATCAGCTTCATCGTCGCCGGCACGGTCTGCGCCCTGGCGGCACTCTGCTATTCCGAACTGGCCTCCATGGTCCCGGTGGCGGGCTCCGCTTACACGTATTCCTACGCGGTGATGGGCGAGATTATCGCCTGGCTGGTCGGCTGGGCCCTGATCCTCGAATATGCCCTGGGCGCGAGCGCGGTCGCGGTCGGCTGGTCCGGGTTTATCACCGGCCTGCTGGATTCGGTCGGGGTTCACCTCCCCCATGCCCTGAAAGTCGGGCCCCAGATTCAATGGGGCTTCCTTCAGGGGGGCGAATTGGGCGGCCTGATCAACCTTCCGGCGGTGCTGATCGTGGGTTTCGTCACCACCCTGCTGGTGATCGGAACCAAGGAAAGCGCGACGTTCAACGCCGTGCTGGTGGTCATCAAGGTCACCGCGCTGACGCTCTTCCTGATCATCACCCTGCCGATGATCAGCGGTCACGCAAGCAACTTCGAGCCGTTTGCCCCGCGCGGCTGGGGCAACCCCTTAAGCTCGTCAGGCACCGGTATTCTCGGCGCCGCCGCGTCCATCTTCTTCGCTTACGTGGGCTTCGATGCCGTCTCGACGGCGGCGGAGGAAACCAAGAACCCGCAGCGCAACGTGCCGATCGGCCTGATCGGCAGCCTGTTGATCTGCACGGTCTTCTACCTCCTGGTCGCTGCCGGCGTCGTGGGCGCCTTTGGCGCGCAGCCGCTGATCGACCCCGCGACCGGCCTCGCCTTCAAGGAAGGGTCGCCCGAACTCTACGCGTCGGCGGCCTGCCAGGCGGCGCACGCGCCGACGGTCTGCTCGAAGGAAGCGCTGGCCCACATCCTGCGCGAAGTGTCGAACCCGTTGTTCGGCAACCTGCTCGGCCTGGCCGCGGCGATTGCCCTGCCGTCCGTCGTGTTGCTCATGATGTACGGCCAGACCCGCGTCTTCTTCGTGATGGCGCGCGATGGCTTGCTTCCCGAGCGGCTCTCGGCGGTCCATCCGAAATTCCGGACGCCATATATCGTGACCATCGTCACCGGCGTGTTCGTGGCCATCGCCGCCGCCTTCCTCCCGGTCGGCACGCTGGCGGATTATTCGAACGCCGGAACGCTGTTCGCCTTTGCCGCGGTTTCGGTCGGGGTGATGATCCTGCGCAAGCGCGACCCGGGCCGCGTGCGACCGTTCCGCACGCCGGCATTGTTCGTCGTCGCCCCGCTGCCGATCGCCGGCTGCATCCTCCTGTTCGTCAACCTGAACATGGAATCGAAGCTGCTGTTCCTCTCGTGGACGGTGATCGGCCTCGTGATCTACTTCCTCTACGGATACCGCCACAGCCACGTCGGCCGTGGGATAACGGATGTCCCGGAACTCGCCGCTGATGCGCCGGGGTCGGTCGGTATCGCGCCGATGCCCGGAGCGCCCGCGCCGGGATCGCCTGAGGAGCGCGGCTAGGCCGCCAGCGTTCCGGCCAGCGCCCTGAGGTCCGCCTCGGGGCGCGCGCCATAATGCTGGATCACTTCCGCGGCGGCGATCGCGCCGAGCTTCAATGATTGCTCAAGGCTGCGGCCGTGGGTGTAACCGAACAGGAACCCGCTCGCGAACAGGTCGCCGGCGCCGGTCGTATCGACGACTTCGCGCACCGGCTCCGCCGCGACTTCAGCCAGTTCATCGCCCCGCGTCGCAAGCGCGCCATGTTCGCCCCGAGTGACGACCAGCGTTTCGACCTTGCCGCGCACGGCGTCGACCGCGCTGGCGAGGTGCGGCACGCCGGCCAGCATCTCGATCTCCGCCTGGTTGGCGAACAGGATGTCGATCTTGCCGCCGTCGATCAGCTGGTTGAAGCCGTCGCGGTGGCGCTCGATGCAGAACGTGTCCGACAGCGTGAAGGCGACCTTGCGGCCAGCCTCGCGCGCGACCTCGATCGCGCGGACCATTGCGTAGCGGGGGGTCTCCGGATCCCACAAATAGCCTTCGAGATAGATCGCCGCGGCATCGCGGACCTGCTGCTCGTCGAGCGCGCTCGCCGGGAGGTGCTGAGCGGCGCCGAGGAAGGTGTTCATCGTCCGGTGGCCATCGGGCGTCACCAGGATCATCGAGCGCGCGGTCGGCACGCCGACGTCGAGTGCCGGCGTCGTGAACTCCACACCCGCGGCGGTCAGGTCATGCCGATAGAAATTGCCGAGCTGGTCGGACGCGACGCCGCCGACAAAGCCGGCGCGGCCGCCGAACGCCGCGACCCCCGCGGCCGTGTTCCCCGCGCAGCCGCCGCTCACTTCGCGCGCCGGGCCCATGTGCGAATAGAGCCGTTCGGCTTCCTCCGCGTCGATCAGCCGCATCGAGCTCTTGGTCAGCCCCTCGGCTTCGAGGAACGCGTCGGTCGTGTCGGCGATGACGTCGACGATGGCGTTGCCGATGGTGAGGACGTCGAGGCGGGGATCGGTCATGAAAGCTCCGGTTTCGGGAAAGCGCGCCGCCTAGCCGATGCATTCAGGCGTAAGCAACCTTGCCTAGCGAAGGTGGGCCATGCATCGTTCGCCCATGCGCCGCTTATCGCTCACGCTCACCCTGTTCCTCGCCGCTTGTGCGGCCCGGCCCGAAGTGCCGGCGCCGACGCCCGCGCCCGTCACGGCGCCACCTTCCGCGCGGCCGCGGTCCAGCGCCGTGCTCGGCCTCACTGCGCAGGAGCTCGTCGGCCATTTCGGCAATCCCGCGCTGCAGGTCCGCGAGGGCGTCGGGCTGAAGCTCCAGTTCCGCTCCACCCGCTGCATCCTGGACGCGTATCTCTATCCGCCCGAGAGCGGCTCCGGCGTCCAGCGCGTGACCTATGTCGATACCCGCCTGCCGTCGGGCGTCGCGGCCGATCAGGCGGCCTGTATCTCGGCGCTCGAAAATCCCAGCTGAGCCAGCGCCCATCGGGCGGCCTCGGCGATGACCGGCTCGTTGCTATCCAGGTGAGCGCGGACTGACGGCTCCAGCTTGGCGTCCCCGCTATTGCCCGCCGCGATCAGGCAATTGCGGATCATGCGCTTGACCCCGATCCGCTTGATCGGCGAGCCGGCGAACATCTCGCGAAAGGCGGCGTCGTCCAGCGCCAGCAGGTCCGCCAGCCGCGGCGCCACCAGCTCGGCGCGCGGCAGGAAGGCTCGATTGGCCGCCGCGGCATCGGCGAAGCGGTTCCACGGGCACACCGCGAGGCAATCGTCGCAACCGTAGATGCGGTTGCCCATGGCCGCGCGAAACTCCGTCGGGATCGCCCCGTCATGTTCAATCGTGAGGTAGGAGATGCAGCGCCGCGCATCGATCCGATGCGGTCCGTCGAACGCCTGGGTCGGGCAAGCGTCGAGGCAGCTTCGGCAGCTCCCGCAATGCCCGCCATCGCCCGCCGGTGCGTCGGGCTCCAGCTCCAGGCTGGTCAGGATCACCCCGAGGAACAGCCAACTGCCATGCTCGCGGCTGACGAGGTTGGTGTGCTTGCCCTGCCAGCCAATCCCTGCTGCCTGGGCAAGCGGTTTCTCCATCACCGGCGCGGTATCGACGAACACCTTGAGCTCGGACGGAGCCCGCCCGACGATGAACCGCGCCAGCGCTTTCAGCGCCTTCTTGACCGTCTTGTGATAGTCGCGGCCCTGGGCATAGACCGAGATCCGGCCGCGCTCGCCCTGTCCTGCGAGCGCCAGCGGGTCCGACGCCGGCGCATAGCTCATCCCCAGCGCGATTGCCGATTTGGCGTCGGGCCACAACGATTGCGGGCTGGCGCGCTGGTCGGCGCGTGCTTCCATCCATCCCATGGTGCCGTGATGCCCGGCCTCCAGCCACTGCCTGAGATTGTTCCCGGCGCCGTCCCCGGCATCGGCGCGGGCGAAGCCGCACGCCGAAAAGCCGAGCCGCCGCGCCTCGCTTCTTATTGCTTCCTCAAGGCTTTCGTTATTAGCCACGGTCGTCCACTACTCCGTTCGCCCTGAGCTTGTCGAAGGGCTGCCCTTGAATCGCTTAGGAAAAGCAGTGCTTCGACAAGCTCAGCACGAACGGTTTCAGGACAGCGACGCTGTCGAGGCAACCGACCTGGTCAAGGATTTCGGCGGCACGCGCGCCGTCGACGGCGTCAGCCTCAACGTCCCCACCGGCAGCATCTACGGCCTGCTCGGCCCTAACGGCGCCGGCAAGACCACGACCTTGCGCATGCTGCTCGGGATCATCGACCCGTCGAGCGGCACCCGCCGCGTCCTCGGCCGCGAGCGGCCGCTCGAGGCAGCGCAGGAGATCGGCTATTTACCCGAGGAGCGCGGCCTCTACCCGGCCATGCACGCCCGCGAGGCGATCGCCTTCATGGGCGCGCTTCGCGGCCTGCCCCTGCGCGAAGCCCGGCACCGCGCCGATGTCCTGCTCAAGGATCACGGGCTCGGCGAATGGGCCAAGAAGCCGATCCGCTCCTTGTCGAAGGGCATGGCGCAGACCGTCCAGCTGCTCGGGACGATCATCCATCACCCGCGCCTGCTGGTGCTCGACGAACCCTTCTCAGGCCTCGACGCCATCAACCAGGGGAAGCTCGAGCAACTCATTCGCGACGAAGCCCGCAACGGCGCGACGATCATCTTCTCGACCCACGTCATCGCCCACGCCGAGCGATTGTGCGAGCGGGTCGCTATCGTCGCCAAGGGCAAGGTCGCGTTCGATGGCCGGGTCGACGAAGCCCGCGCCCGGTTGCGCCCGATCGTCCGGCTGCAGACGCGCGAGCGCGACGGCCCGTGGCGGTCCGCGATCCCGGCAACTGCGCGCACTGAAGGCAATACGTTCGTCTTCGAGCTTCCGGCGAGCGGCCCGGAGCCCTTGCTCAGGGCATTGATCGACGGTGGCGCGGGGATCGAGGCGCTGGCGATCGAACGCCCTGGCCTGCACGACGCGTTCGTCGCCATCGCCGGCGAGAAGACCGCTGCAGCGATGGCCGAGGAGAAGCTGCAATGAAGAAGCTTTTGCGCGGCGCCTTCGTCATTGGCCGGCGCGACTTCGCCGCGACCGTGCTGTCGAAGACCTTCCTGTTCTTCCTCCTCGGCCCGCTGTTTCCGTTGCTGTTCGGCGCGGCGTTCGGCGGGATTGGTGCAAGCGTCGCCAACTCGCGCGAGAAGCCGGTGGTGGCGGTCGTGGCGAGCGAAGCCGATTTCGAGCGGCTGAAGGTGTCGCGCGACCGGTTCGCCGATGCCATCGACGACCAGCACGTGCTGCGCTTCCTGCGCTTCGAACCGGCCGGTGATGCCAGCGCCCAGGAAACCGCGCTGCTCGCGTCACGCAGCCCGCCGGTCGAAGCTGTCGTCACCGGCCTGCCCGACAAGCCGCATCTTGCCGGACCGGTCGCCCCCGACGGGTCGACCGCGCGCCAGTTGCGGCTGATCCTCGCCGATGCTGAGGGCACCTACGCCAGCCCGAACCTGGTGGTCAGCCACACCGACTCCTCGAGCGCGGCCGAATCGAAGGACCAGGCCACCACCGGCCAGATCGCGCAAACCGCTTTGTTCTTCCTCACCTTGCTGCTCTCGACGATGTTGTTGTCCCAGCTGGTCGAGGAGAAATCGAACAAGATTATCGAGGTCGTCGCGGCGGCGGTGCCGATCGAATCGCTGTTCGTCGGCAAATTGTTCGCGATGCTCGCCGCGTCGGTGCTCGGACTCATTGTGTGGACTGCGGCGGGCGCGGGCGTGATCGCCTCGCTCAAGGCCGGCGGCCTCGCCTCGCTGCCGCCGCCAGCGGTTGGCTGGCCGACCTTCCTCGCGCTCATCATCATCTACTTCGCGATGAATTACCTGCTGCTCGGTGCGCTGTTCCTGACCATCGGCGCCCAGGCCTCGACGGTGCGCGAAGTCCAGACGTTGTCGATGCCGGTGACGTTCGGGCAGGTGCTGATCTTCGGCTTCGGCGCGACAGCGATCGGCGCACCCAATTCGGGGCTGGCGCTCGCCGCCGCCGCCTTCCCGCTGTCGTCGCCGCTGACCATGGTCGCGCGCGCGGCGGAAGACCCGGGCCTGTGGCCTCACGTCGCGGCAATCGGCTGGCAGGCGCTGTGGGTCGCGCTGATCCTGCGAATCGGCGCCACCCTGTTCCGCAAGACCGTGCTGAAATCCGGCCCCAGGCGCGCCTGGTGGCGGCTGCGCCGCGCTTAGGCCAGCGCCGCCTTCGCTTCATTCGTCAGCCACGCCTGCATCGCCATGAACGGGAACGGCCCGTGGCTGACGCGCGCGATTCCGGCGCCTGCCCAGTCCGCCCGGCCCGGCCCGTTTGGCAGCCACATGGCGTTGACCGGAACCCCGACCGCGTCGGTGATCCGCTTGACCAGTTCGAGGTTCGCGAGTCCCGGGATGAAATAGCCGTTTACGCCGGCATTGGCGTAGGCCTGGCCGCGTTCGATCGCCGCGTCGGCCAGCGCCGCGTCATGCGTCTCCGGCTTGGCCTTGAGGAACAGGTCCGTGCGCGCGTTGATGAAGAAGGCATCGCCGAGCCCGGCGCGGAGCGCGGCAAGGCGCTGCTGCTGCTCGGCGATGTCGTACAGCCGGCCCGTCCCGACCACCTGGTCCTCGAAGTTGCAGCCGATCGCGCCGGTCTCGACAAGCCGCCGCCCGTTGGCGGTGAGGCCCGCCGCATGGTCGGCATAGCCGCCCTCGAAATCGATCGTGACCGGCAGCTCGACCGCCTTCACGATCCGCGTCGCATTGGCGAGCGCGAGGTCGAGCGGCACTTCCTGGCCGTCGCCGAACCCGTTGGCCATCGACACCGAGGCGCTGCCCGACGCTATTGCCTTGGCGCCCGATTGCGCGATCGCCTGCGCGCTCCCGGCATCCCATGCGTTGAACAGGACGACGGGGTCGCCGGCGATATGCAGCGCCGCAAAATCTTCGAATTTGCTCATGGTCAGGTCAGGCTCCTTGGCAGAGCCCGCTTAGTGCCTGAACCGGTTGCTCAACGCCTCTCGAATCTTGCGCTCAACACCCAAGCTCAGCTTATTGCGGCGCGGGCCATTTCTTCGAGCGTGGCCATCAGCGCCCGGTGCGGGAAGGGGCCGTGGCTGATCCGGGCGACGCCCGCCTCGGCCCAGACTTTCTTGTCGGGGGCGCCGGGGAAAGCGATGACGTTGAGCGGCAGCGGCACCTCGCGCACGACTCGCTCGATTTGCGCGGGCTCGGCGAGCCGCGGCACGAAGAATCCGCTCGCGCCCGCGCCGGCGAATGCCTTGCCGCGCTCGACCACCTGGTCGATCAGCGCGTCGTCATAGGTCTGGGTCTTGAGGAACAGGTCGGTGCGGGCGTTGATGAAGAACTGGTCGCCGACCGCGCGCCGGATGGCTTCGATTCGCCGCACCTGCAGGTCGAGCGGGTGGAGGCCCTCGCCGCCGATCACCTGGTCCTCGAAATTGCACCCGACCGCGCCGGTGTCGGCCAGCTGGCCGACATTGCCCCCGACTTCCGCGGGTTCGACCGCATAGCCGCCTTCGAAGTCCACGGTGAGCGGGAGCTCGGTCGCGCCCATGATCCGGGTCGCATTGGCGAAAGCGAACTCCATCGGCAGGTTCTGCCCGTCGGCCCAGCCGTTGGCGTCGGCCACCGGATGGCTGCCGGTCGCCAGCGCCTTCGCGCCGGCCTTTTCGACGGCGAGTGCGCTGCCGACATCCCAGATATTGTACAGCACGACAGGATCGCCCGGCACGTGCAGGGCGGCGAAGGTTTCGAATTTGCTGGCCATGGCCGCTCGCTAAACTCCTCCACCCGCCGACGCAACGCGCGCGACCGCTGTCATGAAACTGCAACACAAGAGTCACAGAGCGGACTCCGATGCGTCGCTACGGCGAACCCGGGAACGTTCCGACTTTTCTGGAGGAAAGCAGTGAAGAAGATTCTGGTCGCGCTGCCGCTCGTGGCGCTGATGGCTGCGTGCGGTTCGAAAACCGGCGGTACCGGCGGCTCGTCGGGCGACATCCGCATCGTCGGCTCGTCGACCGTCTATCCGTTCACCAAGGCGGTGGCCGAGCAATTCATGCGCGCTACCCCGGGGATCAACGTCACCGTCGAATCGACCGGTACCGGCGCGGGCATGAAGCTCTTCTGCGGCGGCGTCGGCGGCCAGAATCCGGACATCGAGGACGCCTCGCGAGCGATCAAGAAGAGCGAGTTTGAGACCTGCATCAAGAATGGCGTGAAGACGATCATCGAGGTTCCGGTCGGGATCGACGGCCTGACCATCATCGAGGCCAACAGCGGCCAGGCAATGAACCTGACCCAGGCCGACATCTACAAGGCGCTCGCCGCCAATCCGTTCGGCAAGGGC
>Ga0070665_100004455_pt1 | contig 14713 bp, 11 predicted proteins | sample KBSS13metaG_FD_65862 | JGI IMG/M metagenome (GOLD analysis project Ga0070665, IMG submission 65862) | Switchgrass rhizosphere microbial communities from Kellogg Biological Station, Michigan, USA - KBS S1-3 metaG | ecosystem: Host-associated > Plants > Roots > Rhizosphere > Soil ... | reverse complement strand
TCGGCCGGCTGAAGCAGATCCTGCTGAGCCCGGACGGCGCGGCGTGGATTCGGCGGTATCGCGATGGCCTGCGGAGCGAAGCCATCGCCGCGGTCGTCAAAGTCATGTCCGAGAGCGAGCTGTCGGCTGTGGCTCGCACGATCTTCAACCCGCACCCCGGTGACGGCACGACCGTCGGTTCGCCGCGCCACTTCGGCTCGCGTATCCAGCCGAACAGCCCGGGCGACGATGAGGACGACATTCTGCTGTCGATCCTCGAAGGGCTCACCTACGGCTGCGGCGACGTCATCATCGGGCTGAACCCGGCGAGCGACGACGTGGACACCATCGTTCACCTCGAGGATCTCCTTCGCCGGGTCGTCGAGCGGCTGCGCCTCCCCACCCGCTACTGCGTGCTCTCGGACATCGTCAAGCAGGCGCGCGCGCGTGAGCGTGCGGCGGTCGACGTCGGTTTCCAGAGCCTGGCGGGAACGTCGAAGGCTCTTGCCGGCATGGTCGGCCTCGACGTCGACGGCATCCTCGATCTCGCGGGTGGATTTCCCGGCTGCTACTTCGAGACCGGCCAGGGGTCTGCCGTGACCAACGGCGCCGCCGAAGGCATCGACATGGTGACGCTCGAAGCACGCGCCTACGGTGTGGCGCGGCACATTCAGGCGCGGACCGGCGCGTGGACGATCGTCAACGACGTGGCCGGCTTCATCGGCCCGGAGGTCTTCAGAACCGCGGATCAACTACGGCGCGCCTGTCTGGAAGACGTGGTGATGGCGAAACTCCACGGCTTGACGATGGGGCTCGACGTCTGCGCCACCTTTCATATGGGCATCCCGCCGGCGGCGTTGCACGAAACGACCCGGCGGATCGTCGAGCTCGCCGCGCCTGCGTACCTGATGGCCGTCGCCGGTAACGCGGATCCGATGCTCGGGTATCTCACGACGTCATTCCGCGAGCACCCATCGCTTCGCAGTCTCTCGGGAGGCCGCATCACGTCGGCGATGAGCACTCGGCTCGAGGCTCTTGGCGCGCCGGTCGACGGAGACGCCGGTGCGAACGCCACGGCGTCGCTCTACGCGGCCTACGTGAAAGCCGGCGGCGATCGACGGACGACTGAGACATTGCATGCAGAAGGTGCGGCGAAGATCGAGAACCTTCACGCCCGCGGATACGACGTCGGTTACGGCCATGGTGCCGGGTACGCGGCGCCGGCCGTCGTCACGCACCGCCTGGAGGCGATCTACGCGCAGGCCCGGCACGCGCTCTATGCCACCCTGGATGACGGTGTGCTGCGGGACGCCGCCCCGCAACACGTCAGCGTCCGGACGCCATCGCGCGACCGGGACGACTACCTGGCCCACCCGCGATCCGGAGAATCGGTTCGCGACGATGATGCGCAGCGGATCGTCTCGGCGGTCGCGCGCGCCTCACGTCGCCCGCAGCTGCAGGTGGTCATCTCGGACGGCCTCAACGCCAATGCCCTGAACCAGAATCTGCGCGCGGTGCTGCCGCCGCTGCGTGGTGAGCTCGCCTCAGCCGGTCTGCACGTCGGCGACACCGATGTGGTCATTCAGAATGGCCGCGTGCGCGCCGGCTATCACGTCGGCGGGCTCGTGGACGCGGACGCCGTTGTGCATTTGATCGGCGAGCGGCCCGGCACCGGTCTGGACACGCTGTCGGCTTACCTCACCTACGGGAGGGACACCGCCGGGCGATCGAGATGGAGATCGGATCTGGATCACGCGGCGACGACGGCCGTGTGCGGCGTCCACCGGGACGGGAAACCGCCGGACGAGGCGGTCGGCGAAATCACGCGCCTGGTCGTGCGGATCCTCGAAACACGGCGGTCGGGTGTGGCGTTGTGATCAACGACGACACCCGCGAGCTGAACGCGCTGGGCTACGCCCAGGAGCTGTTCCGGACGATGGGCGGGTTCTCGAACTTCGCGATCTCGTTCTCGATCATCTCGATTCTGACCGGTGCGGTGACGCTCTACTCGCACGGCCTCGTCATGGGCGGACCGGCGGAGATGGCCTTCGGCTGGCCGCTCGTCAGCGCGTTCACCCTCACGGTCGCGTTGAGCATGGCGGAGCTCGCCTCGTCGATGCCGACCTCGGGCGCGATGTATCACTGGGCGTGCCGGCTCGGCGGCAAGGGCTGGGGCTGGTTTACCGCGTGGTTCAACATCATCGGACAGCTCGCGACGCTGGCAGGCATCGACTACGGCTGCGCCCTCTTCGTGACGCCGCTCATCGGCGTGCCGACGACCACGGCCAACGTGCTGATGGTCTACGCCGTCGTGCTCGGGTCGCACGCCGTCATCAATCACGTCGGCATCAGGCTGGTGGCGCGGCTCAACGATCTCAGCGTCACCGTCCATGTCGTCGGCGTGGCCGCGATTGTCGGCGCCTTGTTGTTTTTCGCGCCAAAGCAGCCGATCGGCTTTTTCTTTGCCCGCATCACGTCCAACACCAACGGCTGGCCCTACTGGTGGGCGTTCGTCGTCGGTCTGCTGCAGGCGCAGTGGACGTTCACCGGCTACGACGCGTCGGCGAGCGTGTCGGAAGAAACCGTGGACCCGCGGCACCGCGTGCCGTGGGGCATCGTGATGGCGGTCGTGGTCTCCAGCGTGGTGGGCTACCTGCTGCTGATGGCGCTGACCCTTGCGATTCAGGACATTCCCGGCGTGCTGAACGCACGGGACGCCAGCGGCCAGCCGATTCCGGCGGTGATTGCGATTCTCACGACCGCGCTCGGGACCCGGGCCGGCGGACTGGTGACCGCGCTGGCCGCGATGGCGATGTGGTTCTGCGGTCTTTCGGCGGTGACGTGGACGTCGCGCGTGATCTATGCCTTCGCGCGGGATGGCGGGATGCCGATGTCCGGCGTCTGGAGGCGCGTGAGCCGCAAGCACCTCACGCCCGCACCGGCGATCTGGTGCTCCGTCGCGATCGCGTTTCTGGCGACCGTCAGCAGCGGGACCTACGCGGTCGTGACGTCGCTCAGCGTGATCGGCCTCTACGTGTCGTATGTCGTCCCGGTGTGGCTGGCGTGGCGTGCCCGAGGATCGGCGGCGGCAGTGGCCAGGGGTCCGTGGCATCTCGGACGATTCGGATCGGCGATCAACGTCGTCGCGATGAGCTGGGTCGCCTTCATCACCGTGATCCTGGCGATGCCCGACGACATGCGGGCGGGGAAGACCATCGCAGGCCTGGCTATTGCGCTCGGCGCCTGGTATCTCCTCGCGGAGCGCCACCGGTTTCAGGGCCCGGCCTGGACGGCGCACGACTGAGCGCAAAGAAAAACCCGCGGACACCTTCCGGCGCCCGCGGGTCAGCTAGCTCCTAGCTCCTAGCTCCTAGCCCCTAGTCCCTAGTCCCCAGTCCCTAGTACCGATAGTGATCCGGCTTGTACGGCCCGTCCACCGGCACGCCGATGTAGTCGGCCTGATCCTTCGAGAGCTTGGTCAGCTTCACGCCGAGATGATCGAGGTGCAGCCGCGCCACCTGCTCGTCGAGGTGCTTGGGCAGCATGTAGACCTTCTTCTCGTACTTGCCGGTGTTGGCGTGCAGCTCGAGCTGCGCGATCACCTGGTTGGTGAACGAGGCCGACATCACGAAGCTCGGATGGCCGGTGGCGCAGCCGAGATTCAGCAGCCGGCCTTCGGCGAGGATCATCACGCTGTGGCCGTCGGGGAACTTGAACTCGTCGTACTGCGGCTTGATGTTGATCCGCTCGACGCCTTTGTATTTCTTGAGACCGGCCATGTCGATCTCGTTGTCGAAGTGGCCGATGTTGCCGACGATCGCCTTGTCCTTCATCTTCGCCATGTGGTCCACGGTGATGATGTTGTGGTTGCCGGTCGCGGTGATGAAGATGTCGGCGTCCTCGAGGACGTCGTCGATCGTGGCGACCTGGTAGCCTTCCATCGCCGCCTGCAGGGCGCAGATCGGATCGATCTCGGTGACGATGACGCGCGCGCCCTGGCCGCGCAGCGCCTGCGCGCAGCCCTTGCCGACCTCACCGTAGCCGAACACCACCGCGACCTTGCCGCCGAGCATGACGTCGGTGGCACGGGCGAGGCCGTCGGGCAGCGAGTGGCGGCAGCCGTAGATGTTGTCGAACTTGCTCTTGGTCACCGAGTCGTTGACGTTGATCGCGGGGAAGAGCAGCGTGCCCGCTTCCATCATCTGATACAGCCGGTGCACGCCGGTCGTGGTCTCCTCTGAGACGCCGCGCAGCGACGAGGCGATGCGGGTGTAGCGGCCCTTGTCCTTGGCGATCGAGGCGCGGATCGTCTGGAGAATCACGCCCCACTCTTCCGGATCCTTGTCCGCGTCGAACGCCGGCACCGTGCCCGACTTCTCGAACTCGACGCCCTTGTGCACCAGCAGCGTCGCGTCGCCGCCGTCGTCCACGATCAGCGTCGGACCGCTGCCGTCCGGCCACTCGAGCGCCTGCTCCGTGCACCACCAGTACTCCTCGAGCGTCTCGCCCTTCCACGCGAACACCGGCGTGCCCCTGGGGTGGTCGATGGTGCCGCCGTTTTCCGGACGGCCGACCGCGACCGCCGCCGCCGCGTGATCCTGGGTCGAGAAGATGTTGCACGACACCCAGCGCACGTCCGCGCCGAGCTCGACCAGCGTTTCGATCAGCACCGCGGTCTGAATCGTCATGTGCAGGCTGCCCATGATGCGGGCGCCGGCCAGCGGCTTCTTCGCGCCGTGCTGCTTGCGCAGCGCCATCAGGCCGGGCATCTCCTGCTCGGCGAGGCGCATTTCCTTGCGGCCGAACTCGGCTTCCGCGAGGCTGCGGACCTTGAACGGTTCGCGTCCGGCCGCCTTGGCGGCCTCGTACGGGTGCATCTTCTCAACGACTGTGGCCATGTCTCTCTCTCCTGTAGCGCGAAGGCGTTAGCCGAGCGGCCGCCTCGCTGTTGCGACGAACAATCCTGGACCCTTTGCTTTCACATCGGGCGGTAACGACACAATCCGAACCTCTTCGAACCCGGCCTCCTGAAACAGGCGACGCACGTGCTCGTCGCTGAAGCCGAGCCACACGTGGCCCATCTGCTGCCGGTAGCTCTCGCGATCGTGCGGCAGCATGTCGACGACGATCGCGCGCCCCTGCGGCTTGAGGACGCGCGCCACGTCGGCAAGCGCGCGCTCGGGCTCCGGCACGTGATGCAGCACCAGCATCAGGGTGGCGGCATCGAGCTGTCCATTGTCGATCGGCAGCGCTTCGAGATCGCCGCGGCGCAGCTCGACGTTATCGAGGCCGTTGAGCCGCTTCCTGGCAGCCTGCAGCATCGCCGCCGACGCGTCGACCGCGATCACCCGCGCGACGAACGGCGCGAGCGAGGCGCTGACCTGGCCGGTGCCGCATCCGAGGTCGCCGACCGTCCACGTGCCGTCGGCGAGCGCGGCGAGCGCCGCGAGGTGGGAGCGATCCCCGAACAGCTCGTCGCGCATCCGATCCCATTGCCCGGCCGACGAGGAAAAAAATTCCTGCGATTTGGTCCGGCGCTCCGCGAGCGCCGCCTGCAGCCGGCGCTGATCCTGGGCCGCCGCGGACGACGAGCCGACCTGCTCGCGGACCAGCAGCCAGAGCCGGCGCATCGACGGATCGAGATCGTCGCGCGTCATCGTGTAGAGATTGCTGGTGCCTTCCGCGCGCGCCGCCACCCAGCCGCTGTCGGAAAGCGCTTTCAGGTGCCGGCTGACGGTCGACTGCGGGAGCTGGAGGATACGGCACAACTCGGACACCGTCAGCTCCCGGCGATCGAGCAGGAGCAGCACGCGGCTGCGTGTCGTGTCCGCCAGCGAGGCGAGGTGATCGTGGATTGCGGCGGGCCGAGCATTCATCCGTATAGCCGGATGTAAGGATACACGCGCGGTTGCCTGGCGTCAACACCTGCGATCGAGGCCGCTGCGCAGCCACGGTTGAGCTGTGCCGAATTGCTCCCGCTGTGGAGGTCCGGGAGCGCATAGTTGCGTCAGGCTCCATTGCGTTCACGAACCACGGTGTGGCGACGCTCAGCGGCACTGGCCGTCTGCGCTCTGCTCGCCCGGGCGTCAACGTCGTCGGCGCTCAATCCGCTGACCCTCATCTCACAGTACGCCGCCGACTACTGGCGCACCGCCGACGGCCTGCCGCAGGCCACGGTCGGCGCCATCGCGCAGACCGCGGACGGCTACATCTGGCTCGCGACCGAGGAAGGCCTGGTCCGCTTCGACGGCGTTCGCTTCTCGGTCCTCGACACCACGAATTCGGCGCTGACCGACAACTACATCTCGAGCCTGCGTGCCGGGCGCGATGGATCGTTGTGGGTGCGCACGCCCGCCGCGTTGTACCGCTATCGCGCCGGTCAGATGCGGTCGGTGTGCTCGGGCCGTTCGATCGGCCTGGACTTCACCCCGATTCTCGAAGATCGGTCCGGCACCATCTGGAGCGGCGAGGAAGGAGGCGTGACGGCGTTCACGCCGGCCGGCGACTGCCGGCACTACCCGCTGGACGCGTCGGCGTTCGACGAGGTGGTGACGTCGCTGGTGGAGAGCCGCGACGGCACCATCCTGATCGGCACGAGCCGGGGGCTGAAGCAATTCACCCACGGCGCAATCGCCGACGCGCCGAGCCTGGACATCGCCCCCATGTCGGTGGGGGCGCTGTACATCGATCGCGATGGGTCGCTCTGGGTCGGGGGCACCGGCGTGTTGCTGCGACGATCGGCCGGGGGCATCAAACGGTTCGACGCGTCCGACGGCGTGCCGCCCGCGGACGTGAAAGTGATCCTCCAGGACAAGGACGGCAGCATCTGGTTCGGCACCGACGGCGCCGGGGTCGGGCGGATTCGCGGAGACCGCGTCGACAGGCTGACCGTGGCGAACGGTCTGCCTGAAGACCGGGTGCGCGCGATGTACGAAGACCGCGAAGGCGGCCTCTGGCTTGGCACGGTCGAGAGCGGCGCGGTCCGGCTGCGCGATGGCTCCGCGACCACCTTCGGCAAGCACCAGGGCCTGAGCGGGGATGTGGTGCGCGCGCTGCTGCAGGATCGGTCCGGCCGCTTCTTCGTCGGTCTCGAAGGCGCCGGCCTCGTCGTCCGTGCTCCGGACGGGACCTTCACGACCGATCGATCGCTCGATCGGCTGCGAGGGGCCAGCATCCGGGCGCTCTATGACGACGGCGACCGGGGCGTGCTCATCGGATCCAACGGAGGCTTGTTTCAACTCCTCAACGGCACGCTGGAGGCGGTGCCCGGTCCCTGCTTCCCTTCGACCGATATCCGGAACCTGCTGCGCGATCGGCAGGGCCGCCTGTGGGTCGGGACGAGTCGCGGGCTGGTGCGCCTCGACGGCGGCCAGTGCCAGCCCGTGCGGGCCGCGTCGGGCGAGCCCGGCCGATTCATCACGGCGATCTATCAGGACGAACGGGATGAGATATGGGTCGGCTCGATGGCGGGCGGCCTGAGCCGGGTCCGCGGCGACGCACTCGAGCCGTACGTCTGGCCGGTGCTGAGCACCCCGCCGCAGGACGTGAGGGCCATTACCGGATCTCGCGGGACGATGTGGGTCAGCACCGTCGCGACGGTCTGGCGCATCCGCGGCGACAAGGCAGTGCCCTTCGATCGGCCCAACGGCCTTCCCAGCGACAAGGCCTTTGCGATTCTGGACGACGGGCGCGGCACGATGTGGATGACGTCGAACAAGGGTCTGCGCGCCGCGAGAATCGCCGACCTCGACGCATTTGCCGACGGACGTCTCGCCATCCTCCCGTCGCGGCTGTTCGGAGCGTCCGACGGGATGGTCAGCGCGGAGTGCATGCTGGCGGGTCCGGGCGCCGCGCGGCTGGCCGACGGCACGCTCTGGTTCTCGACGACCGCCGGCGTCGTGCGGGTCGACCCGGCGCACTTGCAGTTCAACAGCCTGGCGCCGCCGGTTCTCGTCGAGGCGATCACCGCCAACGGGCGCGTGATGGCGGCGAACAGCGGAATGACCGTCCAGCCGGGCGACGGCGACCTGGAAGTCCGCTACAGCGCGCTGAGCTTCGTCACCTCCACCGCAGTGCGCTTCAAGTACAAGCTCGAAGGGTTCGACAAGGAATGGCTCGACGTCGGTCAACGGCGCGAGGCGTACTACACCAACCTTCCTCCGGCGAATTACTCGTTCAAGGTAATCGCCGCCAACAGCGATGGTGTCTGGAACCAGGCCGGTGCGTCGGTCGCGTTCCGGATGCTGCCGCACTATTACCAGACCACGTGGTTTCTGGGCCTGGCGCTGCTCGGCGTCCTCGGCACCGCGGTCACCACCTACCAGCTGCAGGTCGGGCGCGCGCGTCACCGTCAGCGCGAGCTCGTGCGGCTGGTCGAAGAGCGGACGCGCGACCTCCAGCAGGAAGTCGCCGAGCGGAAGGCCGCGGAACACAGCGCCGAGCGCGCGAATCGCGCGAAGAGCGACTTCCTCGCGCACATGAGCCATGAGATCCGGACGCCGATGAACGGGATCATCGGCATGACGGAGCTGGTGCTCGACACCCCGCTCTCGAATGAGCAGCGAGAGTTCATCAGCGTCGTGAAATTGTCGAGCGACGCGCTGCTGTCGCTGATCAACGACATCCTCGACTACTCGAAGATTGAGGCCGGCAAGGTCGAGATCGACCCGATCGACTTCGACCTGCACGACGCCATGGACGAGATCCTGAGAACCGTGGCGGTGCGTGCGCACGAAAAGCGGATTGAGCTCGCCTGCGACATCGACGTGGCGGTGCCCGATCGGGTCGTCGGCGACCGCGGCCGGCTGGCCCAGATTGTCCTCAACCTCGTCGGAAACGCGCTGAAGTTCACCGAGCGCGGCGAGGTCGTCGTCTCAGTTCAGACGATCGCGAGCACGGAGAGCGGCGTCGACCTGCATTTTCAGGTGCGCGACACCGGCATCGGGATTCCCGCCGCCAAGCAGGCGTTGATCTTCGAGGAGTTCGCGCAGGCCGACAGCTCGACCACCCGGCGCTACGGCGGCACCGGGCTGGGCCTCGCGATTTCGCAGCGTCTCGTCCAACTGATGGGCGGTCGGATCTGGGTCGAGAGCCAGGACGGGGCCGGCAGCGTGTTTCATTTCACCGCCCGGCTGCAGCCGTCGCCGGGTATCGCCCCGTCCGTGTCGGTCGGGATGGCGGCCTTGCGCGGCGTCCGCGCCCTGGTCGTCGATGATAACCGGACCAACGGCCGCATTCTCGACGTGATGTTGCGAAAGTGGGGGATCGTTTCATCAGGTGCGACCGACGGCCCTGCCGCGTTGGCGATCATGTCCGCCGCCGCCGGCACCGAGAACGCCGTGGCGCTGCTGCTGGTCGACGGCGAGATGCCGGGGATGGACGGTTTCATGCTGGTTGAGCGGGTCAGGCAGCAGCGTGCCATCGCCGCCACGCCGGTCATCATGTTGACGTCGGCCGGGCAGCCGGGCGATGCCGGGCGTTGCCGGAAGCTCGGCGTGCAGCGCCACCTGCTGAAGCCTGTCCGGCAAGCGCAGCTGCTCGATGCGATCCTCGGGACCCTGGGCGGCGGCAGCGATCCGATCGCCGCGCGCGATTCCGCAGCCGGATCCGAGCCCGTCCTGACGCAGCGCCCGCTCCGCATCCTCGTGGCCGACGACAACGCGGTCAACCAGATGATCCTCAGGCGCGTTCTCGAGAAGCTCGGGCACCTCGTCACCGTCGTGGTCAACGGCCAGGAAGCCTTTGACGTCGTCTCGACCGTGACGTTCGACCTCGTGCTCATGGACGTGCAGATGCCGGTCATGGATGGACTCGAATCAACCGCGGCGATCCGGCGGCACGAAGAGTCGTCGGCCTTGCACGTGGCGATCATCGCCGTGACCGCCGATGCCATGCAGGGCGACAAGGAGCGCTTTCTCGCGGCCGGCATGGACGGCTACATCTCGAAACCGATCGAGCGGCTCGAGCTGCTCGAGGCGATCGCGTCGGCGACTCGTGACCTCCCGTAGGCGTGCTCCACGGGCCGTGGGATGATGGGCCCATGATTCCCGAACTGTCGCGCGAGGATCTCGTTCGCGGTCTGCGCGCCGGGCGCATCACGCTGGTGGACGTGCTGTCGCCGGAGTCATTCGCGGCGATGCACATTCCCGGCGCGATCAGCCTGCCGGTCGTCGACCTCGCGCGCCGCGCCGCCGAGGTTCTGTCCGATCGCGCCGCCGCCGTTGTCACGTACTGTGGCGGCCCTACCTGACCGCTGGGAGCGCAGGCCGTGAGCCTGCTCCGCGAGCTCGGCTACACCAACGTCAGTCACTATCCGGGCGGGCTGATGGAGTGGCTCGAGTTCAATCTGCCCACCGAGCCCCCGTCTGGAGGCCGCCCGGTCCTGGCGCACCCGTCGCGCGATCGATCCGGGCCCGCGGAGTCGCGGCCGCCGGCGGTTCAGCCGCACGTGGCGCCCCGAGCCTTGCAGCGCGCATTCCGCACATCCTGGTCCTCCCGTTTCATCGATGCGCTTGCGGAACGCTCCGTCGGCGCGCTGTTCTGGCTCTGGCTGGAGATCGTGCTCGGCTGCGGCGTCGCGTACTGGCTGATGGCGTGGGCGTTCCCGGGGTTCGCGCTGATCGGAACCAACGGCGCGCCAGTCGCGAGCGGCCTTCGCGGTGTGCTGCCGGCGCTCTATTTCAGCGCCGTGACCGCGACGTCGATCGGATACGGGGACATCGTGCCGGCCGGCGCGGCGAGGGTGCTCGCCGTCTGCGAAGGGATCGCCGGGTTGATTCTCTTCGGCTGTGTCGTCTCGAAGTTCGTCTCGCGGCGGCAGGAAGAGTTGATCGGCCAGATCCATCGCATCGCGTTCGAGGATCGCCTCGGCCGCGTGCGGACGAATCTCTTGCTCGTCCGCACCGAGCTGCAGGCAACCGCGCGGCTGTGCGAAGGGCGCGACATCCCGCCGCCCGAAGCGGTCGCGCGGGTCGAGAGCGCGGCGATGGTCTTCGTCGGCGAGCTGCACGCCGTGCACGATCTGCTCTATCGGCCCCAGGATACGCCGGAGGAAGCGGTCCTCGAAGCCATCCTCGCCGGTCTTGCGTCGGTGTTCCGCGAGTTCAACGAGCTCCTGGCGTGCGTCCAGGCGCAGCGGACCGAGCGCCCGCCGGCCCTCACCGCGAGCGTCAGCACCATGTCGCGGCTCGCGCGTGAGATCTGCGGTGATTGCGTGCCGCGCGAGTTCGCGCCGGCGCTGCGGACGTGGATGGATCAGATTCAGCGGATGGCAGGCGAAGTCGAGCAGATCTGAATCGTGTTGGCGTTCGGCTGCACCGCGCAGTAGTTCGCGATCGCGCGCTGAACCTCTTCGCGCGCCTGGCGGACGTCGCGCGCGCGCTTCGCGTCGGCCGCGGCGTGCAGCCCCTGCTGCACCAGCGACAACAGGTTGAACCCGATCGCCGGTGGCTGCCAGCCGACCGGATCGAGCTGCCAGGCCGGCTTTTCGAAGATGTCGTGCATCGGGTGGATCGCTTCGATGTGGATTTTGAAGTTGGCTTCCGGCTCCACCGGCGTCATCCGGAGCGGCGTCCGCTGGAGCACCGCCTTCATCCGGGCGAGCGACTGATCCGGGGCGGGCTCCTGCGCGCGCAGCCCGACGGCCGCGCCCAGGACCATCGCGAGCACCAGCCAGCCCATCCCCCTCATCGGACCGGAGTATCGCAGATCTGGATGTTGGCGCCGTTGTTCGGCTGCGCGCTGCAGTACTGCGCCACGGCCGCGCGCACTTCGTCTTTCGCCGCCGCCTCGGCCCTCGTCCGCTCCCCCTTCGAGATGCTGTTCACCGCCTTCCCGCCCAGGTACTTCCCGACCAGGTTCTCGATCAGAATCGTCAACAGCTCGGACTCATTGAAGGCGCTCAGCGTCTGGCGCAGGGGGTTGTCGACCGGCGGGAACATGATCCGGTTCTGCTCGGCCATGTAGACGCCCCCCGCGGGAACCGGTCCGGCTTTGAAGTTGAGCGTCGCCAGCAGTTCTTCGAGCCGCTGGCGTTCCTGGATCTGGATCCGGAACATCGGGCGCTCGTCGATGGTCCGCAAAGACAGGAGGGGCGTCGTCTCCAGCGCTTCACGAATTTTCGCGACCGACACCGGGAGCCTTGGCTCGTCCGGTTTCGTCGCCGCCGGCTGCTGGCTGTCCTCTGTTTCGGGTTTTTCCGGCCTGGAGGACGATGCGGCCGGCTGCGCCGCCGCGGGCGAGGCGAGAAGGATCGCCGTAAACAGCAGAGCCGGCAGGCGCATGGTGGTTAGGACGCCGCGGGTCATCCCGCAGCCTGCTCCCAGAGTAGCGTACGGTTGCATGACCGGGGCCAGCCAAACGCCGTCCGTTTCCGGACAGATGCGCGCGCGCCTCGTGAGGCGTAGAATGCGGACGCGGAGGTGAGGATGCATCAAGTCCTGCGCGCGGATCAGATCGAGCTGGCAGACGCCATTGCCGAGGGTGCGAAGCGTCGGCCCAGCCAGGCGTTCGGCGAGTACTTCTCCAGCAAGGGCGGCTCGTGCGCGCTCGGTGCGGCGTACGAAGGCGCCTACGCGCTGCCGCAGGAAGCCGGCTCGATCCGGCCCCGGCTCGATCGGCTGTTCGACTGCCTCGAGAACGTCCGGCGGCGGTGCCCGGAAGGGTGCAACAAGCGGCTGCCGCTCAATTCCATCATCCTGCACCTGAACGACGATCATCACTGGACTCGAGAGCAGATCGTCAGCTGGCTGAGAAAATAACATCCCCGAGCTTCCCGACGTCGTTGTCTACCTCGAGGCGCTGACGCGTCACATCGTCGGACGCCGCCTCGAGCGTCTCGTGCTTCACAGTCCATTCGTCCTCCGCACGGTCGATCCGCCGATCGAGGCCATTCAGGGCCAGATTGTCCGCGGCGTGCGGCGCGTCGGCAAGCGCATCGTCTTCGCCTTCGACACAGATCTCTTTGTCGTCATCCACCTCATGATCGCCGGCCGCCTGCGCTGGCGGGAGCCGGGCAAGAAATCGGGGATGGGTCCGAAGCAGGTGCTCGCCGCGTTCACCTTCGAGCACGGCACGCTGTTCTTCACCGAAGCGAGCTCGAAAAAGCGCGCCTCGCTGCAGCTGGTGCGCGGTGAGGCGGCGCTGCGCGCGCTCGATCCCGGCGGCGTCGAGCCGCTCGACGCCACCCGCGAACAGTTTCACGAGGCGCTCACCCGGGAGAGCCACACGCTGAAGCGCACGCTGACCGATCCCCACCTGTTCAGCGGCATCGGCAACGCCTACTCGGACGAGATCCTGCACGCGGCCGGGCTGTCGCCGCTCAAGTTGTCGCGGACGCTGACCGACGAGGAGTTCGCGCGGCTGTACGACGCCACGCGGGCGACGCTCACGCGCTGGACCGGCCTGCTGCGCGCGCAGACCGGCGATGGGTTTCCGGAGAAGGTGACCGCCTTCCACGGCGAGATGGCGGTGCACGGCCGCTTCAAGCTGCCATGCCCGGTATGCGGCAAACCGGTGCAGCGCATCGTCTACGCGTCGAACGAGTGCAACTACTGCGCGGTCTGCCAGACCGGCGGCCGGCTGCTCGCCGACCGCGCCCTCTCCCGGCTGCTCAAGGACGACTGGCCCCGCTCGATCGACGAGCTCTGACCCGGCTTGCGATCCATGCATCAATACATGTAGATTTATAGATGTGAAGCAGGCGTCGGCCCTCTACCGGCTGCTCGGCGACGAGGCGCGGCTGCGCCTCCTGCGGGTGTTGTCCAGCGAGCGGCTCAACGTGACCGAGCTGACCGGCGTGCTCGGGCTCGCCCAGTCCGGCGTCTCGCGCCACCTCGGCATGCTCAAGGAGGCCGGCCTGGTGGCCGAGGAGCGCGACGGCGGCTTCAGCTACTACCGCGCCGCCGCCCCGACCGGCGCCGGCGCGCCGCTGGCCGCCATCCTCCAGACGCAGTTCGACGCCTCCTCTTCGGACCCGGCGGTGCGCGCCGACGAGGCCCGCCTGCAGGAAGTGCTGCGCCTGCGAAAGGAGAACTTCGACGCCCACGCCGGGCCCGATACGCGCGACGCGCGCCAGCTGGTGCCGGGGCGAAGCTGGGCCGCCTGGTCGCGCGCGCTCGGCCTGTTGATGCCGCGGGTGAAGGTCGCCGACCTCGGCTGCGGCGAAGGCTACCTGACGATTGAAGCGGCCCGCTGGGCGTCGCGCGTCATCGCCGTCGATCGCTCGGAAGTGGTGCTCGCCCGCGCCAAGGCGCTGGCGCAGCGGCGCCGCGTCTCGAACGTGATCTGGAAGAAGGGCGAGCTCGAGCATCTCCCGATGAAGGATGCGTCGGTCGACATCGCGATGCTGTCGCAGGCGCTGCACCATGCGCACGCCCCGGCGCGCGCCGTCGCGGAGGCGGCGCGGGTGACCACCCCCGGCGGGCGCGTCCTGCTGCTCGACCTGCGGGCGCACGACGAGGAGTGGGTGCGCTCGAAGCTCGGCGACCGCCGGCTCGGATTCGCAGACGAGGAGCTCCGGCGGATGCTCACCGCGTCGGGCCTGACCGACGTCAAGGTGGGCGTCGGCGCGCGAAAAGCCGGCGATCCGTTTACCGTGCTGGTGGCGGCCGGCGTCAAGCCCGCGACGAAGAATACGAAACGCACCAAGCACACGAAACCCCATGACATCTAAGGTACGCGCCCAACTCGACGCCCTCCTCGCCACCCGCATTCTCGTCCTCGACGGGGCGATGGG
>Ga0070665_100004452_pt1 | contig 14718 bp, 10 predicted proteins | sample KBSS13metaG_FD_65862 | JGI IMG/M metagenome (GOLD analysis project Ga0070665, IMG submission 65862) | Switchgrass rhizosphere microbial communities from Kellogg Biological Station, Michigan, USA - KBS S1-3 metaG | ecosystem: Host-associated > Plants > Roots > Rhizosphere > Soil ... | reverse complement strand
TCCGTAACGTTTATATGCAGGATTCGGCGGGAGCCGATCTCGATCGCCACAAACACATAGAGGACATGGAATGTTGCCGTCACCGATGTGAAGAAGTCGCAGGCGATGATTTCACTAGCATGGTTCTGAACAGAAGTTGCCCATCGCTGGTTGCGGGGCGGTCGAGGTTGTCGCCCCTGCTTAAGATACTTGCCCACGGTCCGCGCATCTACTAGCAAGCCCAACTTCAACGACAACTCATTGGCAATCCGCCCTTCTCCCCAACTCGGATTCTCGTCCGCCATCGTGACAATCAGCGTTCGTATGTTCTTCGGTAGCGGCGGGCGACCCACCGATCGCGATTTCCATCGCCAGAACAGTCGGAAACCGGCTCGGTGCCACCGAACAAATGTGCTTGGCTTCACGATGGCGAGTGCTGTTGCCCAAGGAAAGAACCGACTCAACACGACGAGTGCTAGCTTGGCCGCCGGAGTGGGTCGACGTCGGCGGGTCTTCCGTTCCTGATAGAGCGCCAGTTGTCGCCGTAGAAAGAGATTCTCCGCGATGATCTGCGCTCGAGTCCGAAATCCCACACGAATCAGGTCCCGAAGAACAGCCAACACAGCAACGATCAAGGCGCGCAAACAGACCTCCTCGTGCATCCAAGTCGGTATCTGTAACACGTTAACGCAAGGGCATCCTTCTATTGCACGGAATATTTCGGGAGCACACGGCACTTGGAAATCCGATGTGTCGCAAGGATCAGGTTACTTTAGCGCTTGTACCGCGGCCGGTCCATCTCCAATTCCACGCGCCGTCGGTGTCGATCTCTAAAAGCGCGTCGTACAGTTCAACCGACTCGGCGTCCTCGGCAAAAATGACATAGGTTATTGAGTTCTCGTCGAGACGCCGGAGCGCCTGGCGGACCTGGGCCGGTTTGAGAGCGGCAGTCACTCGATCCAGCATGGCGAAAGCAGGACGCGCGAGGATCAACCGCGTGAGAGCCAGTTGTTGCTGCTCTCCCAGAGAAAGGATGGCCGACCAATCGTTCTCGCGGTCCAACCCACCAGCCCGCGCGGGGACGGAATGAAGGCCAACATCGTTCAAGGCAGTCGTGATCTGGTCGTCGGTGATGACCTGCTCGTGCCCGGTACGGAGGAGGACTTCCCGTAGTGTCCCCGGCGGCAGGTACGGTCGCTGGGGCAGGAAGAAGATCCCGTCCAGCGGGGGGCGTGCGAGCGTTCCGATCCCAGCGGGCCAGATGCCTGCCGTAGCTCGGAACAGGGCGGTCCGTGCGGCCTCGTTCGGCCCGGAGACCATCACCCTTGTCCCGCGTGGTATATCAGCAGTGAGGTTTTTCAGCACCTCATGACCGCCTTCGGGTGAGAACAGCGTCAGCCCCTCGTACGCGAGGGGCCCGTCTTCCTCAACGACCGCAACTGCCGTCCCGGCGGCCGGAGGTGTTTTTTCGACGGCCCCCACCAGCGCGCTGAGCCGGGCGATTACGGCGGCGAACGACGAGATGGATTGGAACTGGTTGACAATGAGCGAGAACGCGCCGAGCAATTGGCCGAAAGCCATCGCCGATTGCGTGACGACGCCGAATTCCACATCTCCGCGAATGAATAGAGGCGCCACGATCAGCGTCGGGATGATCCCGATTAGGTAGTTGTACCCAGTCGTGAAGAAGCCCAAGTTGCGGTTAACCGAGATGATCCGCCGAAAGTTTTCCTCAAAGTCGTCGACCCGCCGCTGAAGCCGGGCGGTCAGCAGTCCTTCGCGGCGCAAGAGGGCAATCGATTCGGCGTTTTCACGGACGTGGATCAGCTCCGAGCGGAAGCTGGCCTCCCGGTCCGATTGGCGGTAATTCAGCCCGATCAGCGGCCGGCCCAGCAGGATCGTCGCCAACGTCCCAAGAGCGGCGTAGCCAATGGCGACACCGAATAGGAATGGGCTAATGGTCCAGAGCACTCCCGAAAATGACAGGACGGCGAGTGCTCCATTCATGAACATCAGCGTGAACGAAAGAGTGGTGGCCGTGAACGCACGAACGTCATCGGCGATCCGCTGGTCGGGGTTTCCAATCGTGGCCGATTCCTTGAGGCGAAAATATGTGCGATCCGCCAGGTATTGCCGAATGATTCGTCGCGTCAGCCAAACCCGCCAGAACACCCCGAGCCGCTCCTCGGTGAATCGGTACAGGACTGCCACCAGTGTTGATCCCGCGAGCACGCCTACGTAGAGGAAGGATTGTCGAACGAAGCCGGCCTGATCGCGATGGGCAATCGCCGTCATAAAGTCGCGGCCGACGTAGCTATTGACAATGTTCAGGCCGTTAATGGTCAACGCGAAGGCGATGAGTAAGGCGAACAAGCCACGGGCTCGCCAGCGCACCTCGGACGTTAAAAAGTATTTGACGGCCCGGACGAACCGACGCCCGGTTAGCCGATCAAAAGCTACTTGTTGTTCGCTCATGTCCGGTCTCCCTAGTGGCGGGTTACATACGGTCTCCTACTGGCGAGTCACAGCCACCCGCCAGTAAACCCAGCCCGCCTCAGGCCCGCAGTGATGTAGGGCGATCGGCGAGTAATATTCCAGATGAGCCCACTGCGGTAGTTCTCAATCATGAGCGCCACCGGCCCCTGGTCGATGCCGAAATGATACGGCGTCACCCACCAGCCGGTCGGGCTGTCCGGCACGGCGTAGGTCTGATTAAAGGAGGGCTTGAAGCCATAGCGCTTTGCCATGCCGAGGTCGAGTCGAGCCATGGCGCGGACGGTGGGGATCACGATCTCGGGCGCAAACGGCAATGAGGCCAGAACAACCCACGGCGCCACGGTTCCGTCGTCAGGGCCAAATGGCGCCCCACGGGCGTAGTAATCGTAAAACTGTCGCTCGATGCCATCGACCACCCGCTTTTCCCAGCCGGGTCCGTCGCTTGCCGTGAGCCCCCAGCAGAATTCGCCATAGCCGACGAATTCTAGAGGGTTGTGCCTCGCGTATTCTTGATGAACGTACGTCGCTTGGCGGCTATTCTCAAAGTAGTCGCTGTGATGCTCCCGCATAAACGCGTCGCGGAGTTCGCGGAAATCAATCCAGATATGCGAGAGCTGGTGCGTGAAGAGCGGCCCGGAGTAGAGCAGTTCGCGACCGTAGATCTTCTTCCAGCTGTAGGTAGAGCAGTAGGCGGCGTAGCTCTCCGCCGGGAGGGGAAAGGTCGGTGATCCGAGTGCGAGCAGGTAGACGAGGAGCGCTTCGTCGTAACCGGTCCAGTAGTGGGGGATGAAGCCGTTCTCCGGGCGCCAGCCGTGACAAATGGCGGCGCCGCCGTTCGTCGCCCAATGCCAGTCGGCGCGGCAATAGAGCTCGTCGGCCAAGCGACGAACTTCGGTTTCCTCCTCAGTATCGCCATCGAAGTAGGCAGCACACGTGAGCATTCCGGCGAACAGGAAGGCGGAATCGATGGTGGAGAGCTCGCATTCCCAGACACGCCGGCCGGTCTTCATGTCGAGGAAGTGATAGTAGAAGCCACGGTACCCGGTCGCATCCGGCTGCGGCCCCTGCGGACTGTCGCGGAAGAAGCGAAGCCGCTTGAGGACGAGCTCCGGTGCGAACGTGCGGGAAATTACGCCGCGTTCAACGAGGACGGGAACCGTGGCCAGCGCAAGACCGATCGCAGCGATGCTCGAGGGCACTTTGGGGTCTGTCTTATCGCGTATTAGGCCGTTGACCGGGTTGCTTTCGTGGAGATAGTAGTGGAGGGTCGTCAGCTGCAGTCGCCCCAACTCCTCATCACTCAGCGCGTGGTTTAGTTCTTCTCCGGTTGGCTCGTAGTCGACTGTCGCCATGATGTCTCCACCGTCCGGTCACCGCCCAGCACAAGCTGAACCTTGTGCTGTCTGCCGTCATCCGCCAGTTCTACCACACCCTCCGGTACAGCACGTCCGTCGACCAATACACTTCGGACACCGCGACCAGCTCCTCCTGAGTTGTCGATGACGAAATGATAGGTGGTCGAGCGGTGGCTGTAAGTGAGTTCGTAACCCGGCCAACTAGGCGGGATACAGGGATCGAACTTGAGCCGCGTGCCCCGCAGGCGGAAACCAAGGATCGCTTCCAAGCCGACTCGGTACAACCAGGAGGCAGAACCTGTATACCAGGTCCAGCCGCCGCGGCCTGTGTGCGGCGGCGCCCCATAGACATCCGCGCAGACAACATATGGCTCCACCTTGTAACGTTCCATCTCTTCGGGAGAGGCCGCGTGGCGTATCGGGTTGAGCAGGTTGAACAGCTCCATTGCCCGCTGGCCATGACCCAGCAGCGCCGTCGCGAGCACCACCCACGTGGCAGCGTGCGTATATTGGCCGCCGTTCTCCCGAATCCCCGGCACATAACCCTTGATGTAGCCCGGTTCGAGACGCCCTCGGTCGAACGGGGGTGTGAAGAGCAGAATCAGACCCTCCGCGTCTCGCACGAGGCGCTCCTCGACCGCCGCCATCGCCTGCCGGGCACGCTCAGGATCGCCGCCTCCCGAAATCACCGCCCACGACTGGGCAATCGAGTCGATCTGGCACTCGTCGTTGGTCGACGAGCCGAGCGGAGTTCCATCGTCGAAGTAAGCGCGCCGGTACCAGCGTCCGTCCCAGGCGTGGTCTTCAATTGTGGCGCGCAGGGTGTCGGCTCGCTCACGGCACCAGGCGGCGCGAGTATGGTCACCACGCTGTTCCGCCAAGCCCGCGAACTCACGCAGTGTGGCGAGCAGGAACCAACCATTCCAGACACTTTCTCCCTTTCCCTCGGCCCCCACCCTGTTCATCCCGTCATTCCAGTCGCCCGTACCCATCAACGGCAGGCCGTTCGGACCGACCTCGAGGCTGCATTCCAGCGCCCGCTCGCAGTGCTCATAGATGCTGCCCTGCTTAAGGCTCACCTCCGGGCATCCATAGTCTTCCTCCTGGTCCGGACGGAGTACTGGTGCTTGGAGGAAGGGAACCAACTCGTCGAGCAGGGAAGTATCGCCCGTAACACCGACGTAGTGTGCAACCACCAGTGGCAGGAAGACGCGATCGTCGGTAATGCGCGTACGGACACCGCGACCCGCAGGCGGGTGCCACCAGTGCTGTGCGTCACCTTCCTCAAATTGACGCGCCGCGGCGCGCAGGATCTGCGCCCGCGCTTCCTCCGGCGCACCGTAGACGATGGCCATCGCATCTTGGAGCTGGTCGCGAAAGCCGTATGCTCCACCCGACTGGTAAAACGCCGACCTGCCCCACATCCGACAGGCGAGAGCTTGGTATATGAGCCAGCGGTTCAGCATCAGGTCCATCGCCGGGTCTGGCGTTCGGACGTGGACCGTTCCCAGGATGCGATCCCAGAGCGCCCGAACTTCCTCCAGCACTGCCGGTACCCGGCCCGGAGCGGCATAAGCCCGGATCAATCGCCGGGCCTCCTCCGGGTTCTCCCCCTGCCCGAGTAGAAAGAGAATCGTTTCTTCACCGCCTGGTGCTATTTCCAGTGGCGTCATCAGCGCAGCGCATGGGTCTACCAGATCACCGGCTCGGCCCGAGAGCCGAGACCGGTTGAGGGCGGCGGGCGCTTCCGGAGAGCCCTCGCGACCCAGGAATTCGGCGCGGTCGGTTGTGAAGGAATGCGGCGTATCGGGACGGCTGCCGACCGCGGCCGCGAAAGCGACGTTTCCAGCAAAATCGCCCGCCCAAGCGTTCGAAGCGAACAACGCACCCGATTCGGTGTCGGCGGAGCACACCACTTGTGAGGACGCCTGATCCTGGAGGCTCCCCAGCACCCATTCGGCGTAGAACGTCGCGGACAGGCGGCGCGGCCGGTTACCGGTGTTTCGCAAGCGAAGCCGGACCATTTTGACCTGATCGGTCGGCGAGATCAGGACGAGGAGATTCTGTTCAAGCTCGTGGCTGGTTCGCTCGAAGACGCTATAACCCTGGCCGTGGCGGACCACCGTAGTCGCCTCGCCCCCACATGGAGCCGGCGTCGGCGACCAGAACTCCCCGGTGTCCTCGTCCCGGAGGTAAACGATCTCACCGGGTGGATCGGTCACCGGATCGTTGCTCCAGGGCGTGAGGCGATTCAACTGACTATTGCCCGCCCAAGTGTAACCGCCTCCAGCCTCGCCGACGAGGCAGCCGAAGTTGGGATTGGCGAGCACGTTAATCCACGGTGCCGGTGGTCTCTTGCTACCACGCAAAGTGATGACGTACTCTCCGCCATCTGCGGTGAACCCGCCAAGACCGTTATCGAAGAGCAGCGCTGCACCGGCGGCCGGTGAGCCGCTGGAGACGGATTCCTTCGGGTGGCTCACTGGGAGCAGTCTTGCAGGCAGTGGCGAAGTGTCCGTCGTCCGGCCCAGCTGCGCCGCCAGCAGACCATCACCGCTGCGAAGGAGGACACTGGCGGCCGCCTCGAGCAATGTCACGTCATCCGCAGACATGTCATGTACGTTGCGGAGAAACACACCGCCCGGCCGATCGATCAGTTCTCCCGTGGGCTCGTTCTGCACCAAATCCTCGACTCGGCACCGTTCGTCACCCGTACGATCGTCCTGCAGAAGAACCAGATCCGCCATAAGGCCGCAGCTCCGCCAGTATGCGTGCGCCCGCAGGATTTCCGGTACCAGTTCCAGGTTGCTGTCCGCTCCGATTCGAACGAGGGCAATGGGTACGTCGCCGGAGATGCCGTGCGGCCACAAGCCTGGTTGGCCGAGACGGTTCCGAGAGATAGACTCGGGCGACCGCAGGGTCGGATCTGCAAAGAGAACTCGAGCCGCCAGTCGCTGGAACAGGGCGGCGTCGTCCAGCGTCAGAACTAACTCCGCGCGGCGCGCCACGTCGGTCGCGGTAGTCGCCTCGAAGACGCGGTTCACGGCCTCCAGGTTGCCGAGTCGGACAGCCAACGCCAGGGCTTGGACCCGATCTTTCGGTGCGGCGGTGGTGAACGCGACGACCATGGACGCTCCCGGCTCCACCCGGATCCGCTGGCGCAGACTGAACACCGGATCCAGTACCGGCCCCACGGTTCCCGAAAGTGCCACGCCACTTTGCATCGCCGCTGGGTTCCCCGTGGAGCGACCCCGTCCCAGGAAGCGGGCACGGTCGGTCTCGTACTCAACCTGCCCGGGAGCATCGCTCGCCAGAACGTGGAGAGCCCAGACAGGCTGCTGATCGTGGGCACGCGGCCGGCGGCGGCAAAGCAAGGCGAGGGAGGATGCATCGTATTCGGTCTCCAGGAAGAGCTTGGCGAAGGCCGGGTGCGCTTGGTCGGCTCGGCGCGGATTGAGGGCCACCTCGGCATAGCTGGTAACCTCCAGCGTGCGTGGCCTGTCGCTGTGGTTGGCCAGGGTGACGCGGCGAACTTCCGCGTCGGCGTCGGGCACGACCGCGACCTCGTAACAGGTCTCAACGTCGCCGTCGCGTCGGCGAATGGTCGCCCGGTCAGGGCGTAGATTCACTTCGTACTCGTCGGCGTCGCGCCCGAGGGGTTGGCGGCCGGCGGACCAGGTGCCGCCGTCATCCAGGTTGCGGACGTAGCAGTACTGGCCCCAACAGTCGCGCGTCCCGTCTCTCCGCCAGCGCGTGATGTCCATACCGTCTAAGGCGCTGTAGCCGCCTCCTGAGGCCGTCAACATGACGTTATAGCGCCCATTGGAGAGTAGACAGATCTCCGGCAACGAACCGGCAAGGTCAACAAGGGCCGATCGCTTCGGACCTGACATCTTTGCCTCCCTCCGTACTCATTCTTTACAACCAGCTCATGCTCGAAACGTATATCACGTGCGAACGTTCGACCTTGCTCCCTAGTTGGGTGTCCGGTTTTGGCGGTTCCGCCCGCAGCAGCGCGCCTAAGGCGGACTAGTCTGGCCGAAAGGGCAGGCTTGACGCTTGCAACGATGCCTGATGGACTTGTGTAGGCCCATTACGATGTTCAGGAGCTCCCATATGCAACGTCGCAAGTTCGTCGCCGCGACAGCCGCCTTTTCCGCCATGAATTCGGCTGCCCCTGCTGAGAAACCTGCGATTGAAGGCGGCACTCCCGTGCGGTCGACTCCGCTGAAGGCGGGTTACTGGGGATCACAGTTTTACGACGAAAAGGAGCGCGCCGAACTCCTGGACGTCCTTGAAGCCAAATCCCCTTTTCGTTGGTACGGCTCACAGCCGCCGATGAAGGTTTTACAGTTCGAGAAAGAGTTTGCCGTGCGAATGCAAACTCGTTTCGCACTTGCAGTTACCTCAGGCACCGCGGCCTTGCAATGCGCCTTAGCAGCTCTCGAAATCGGCCCTGGCGACGAAGTCCTCCTTCCGGCGTGGACCTGGCATTCGTGTTTCAACGCGGTCGTTCTTGCTGGCGCACTACCGGTGTGTGTCGAGATTGATCATTCGTTCAACATTGATCCTGCCGCAATCGAACGCCACATCACGCCTCAAACAAAGCTCATCATGGCGGTGCATCTGCAAGGCAACCCTTGCCAGATGGATCAAATTCTCGCGATCGCGAAGAAATACAGGCTGCGTGTACTCGAGGATTGTGCGCAGAGTGTCGGCGCCGCATACCGGGGCCGCCCCCTTGGCTCCATCGGCGACATAGGCATTTACAGCCTTCAACTGAATAAGAGCATCACCGCGGGCGAAGGAGGAGCCGTTGTCACCAATGACGCCGCTTTGTTTGAACGGGCCGCCCGGTTTCATGACCTCGGTGGCTTCCGGGCGCCGCACCAGCAATTGGTCGGTGGTGCGCACCTGGATTGGCTCATCGGATCCAATTTCCGGATGAGCGAATTCACGGGTGGCGTATTGTTGGCGCAACTCCGTAAGCTAGACCAGATCGTCGGCGCCGTCCGAAACAATGCTCGCTTGGTTTACGGTGGCATCCAGGATCTTCCGAATTTGAAACTCCGGTTGTTACCTGACTCCGAGGGCGAACTGGGCACCGGTATATTTCTCGATTTTGGCACCAAGGCCCGATGCGATCGATTCGTGGCAGCGATGAAAGCCGAAAACGTTCCAGCAACGAAACCCGGCGGGTCCGTGATTCTGCCGACGCTTCCCCACATCATGGCTAAGAAAACGCTTCATCCCAATTGGCCGAGTTTCCAAACAGCTCGCGGCAAGGCGGTCCAGTACGGACCGGAAACCTGCCCGGTGACTATCGACATTCTTCAGCGTTTTGGCGGCGTCTTAATTGACCCTAAGTTCACGCGTAAGGATATCGACGACATTGTGGCCGCCATCCGCAAAGTCTATGTGACTGTCTGAAATGCTGACCTATTTTCTAGAGGAACATGAACCGGTTGAGTCGAAGATCGATTTTGCGCCGGTCGGCGCACATTGCAGGCGACAGAACTGCTGCACTCGCCGCGGCCCGGCGAAACCGCCCGCGTCAGATCGCAAGCTAAGGTTGGTGGCGATTGGGGGGGCACGGCGATGACCCTCAGACGTGTGCTGGGGGTACGTTGGCATTGTTTGCGGATCAGGGTCATGACGTCGTGGCGCTGTCGCTAACGGGCGGGCCCCCTCCTCCTCCAGAAGCGGATCCCAAAGTCCGCGCTGTTAGGAACCGGCTGGACCATATCAAGGCGGATGACATTCTAAAGATCCGGCTGGACTGTTTAAACTACACCGGCGGGAACATGGAGCAGTTCCGCTACGGCACAGCATGTGGAGTTGCTCCGCAGCGATATAAGGAGTTCACTGAATTCTTCTTGGACATGTACAAACCAGACATTGTTTTTACACATTGGCCGATCGACGTCCATATGGATCACCGGGCTGCGTCGCTGCTGATACCGCCCGGCTGCACAGTAGCAAGAGGTTTCCGCTCTACTACATGGAAGCGGAGTTGGGAACACAGACACAAAACTTTATTCCCACACATTACGTTGATATCACTGCCGTGGAGCAGCGCACGCATGAGGCGTGGAACTCGCTCTCGTTGTGGTACGACACTGTGTGGCCTCTTCATGACAGAATGCGGCAGATGCGAGGATCTGAACGCGGCTGCAAGGTGGCAGAAGCTTTCAACCACCATCCCCAAAGCCCGACTCTCCCCTCAATTGCCATGACGGGAATTTAAATGTGCGTAAAACCTAGACGGCGAGACTTGTTGGCAGCGCTCGGTCCGTTGGCGCTTAGTCCGGTCGCGTCGGCAACGCCGCTCCAATCTGTTGATGCTTCCCCAGAAGCACCGCCGACACGCTTGTTTGGGGACGTCATGTTTGAGAAGTATCTTGCTCAGGAAGTTGCCGGACTTCGTGGCCAGTTTCTCGGGGGCGTTACTACACTCGCAGAGTGGAAGGCGAAACGCGAACGGCTGCAGAGTGAGTTCCTCGACATGATTGGACTTTGGCCCCTTCCCGAAAAAACCCTGCTTCAGGCGACTGTCACCGGCTCAATCGTGCGCGAGGACTTCGTCGTCGAGAAGCTGTACTACCAAAGCCGACCGGGACTGTACGTAACTGCGAACCTTTGGCGCCCGCGCGTGGTGAAGGAGAAGTTGCCCGCTGTGCTGCTGTTCGTGGGCCACTACAACCGCGGACGCAACGGTCACAAGACGTTCATGCAGGATCAGGGAAAGTGGTTCGCCCGGAATGGGTACGTCTGCCTAATCATGGACACGCTGGCTCGAGGTGAGTTGCCAGGTGTTCACCAGGGCCTTTACGCGCAGGCGCCAAGGCCGGGCGGCGAGCGCATGTGGTGGATCTCGCGAGGCTATACTCCGGCGGCCGTTGAATGCTGGAATGCAATCCGCGGGATCGACTATTTGACAGCACGTCCAGAAGTCGATGCCGATCGCATTGCCGCTACCGGTCTCTCAGGGGGAGGGGCAGTAACCTTCTGGATCACGGCTGTCGATGATCGTGTGAAGGTGGCTGCCGCACACTCTGGGTTAACCGACTGGGATTGCCTGGTCCTGGATCGGATTCTGCGTCTCCACTGCGACTGCATGATCCCTCACAACACTTACGGCTGGGAACTCACAACAGTAGGAGCGCTGATTGCACCAACGCCGTTCCTGTTCGTGAACTGCGACGATGATCTCGGGTTTCCCATGGCGGCGAACCGCCGGATTGCGGAGCGGCTCAAGAAGATTTACAGGATGTATGACCGGGAGGATCAATTCCAGGAGTATGTGACGCATGGCCCGGCGGGTGCACATAGTTACACGCCAGATTCACGGATGGCGATATTCAAGTGGATCAATGGCCACTTGAAGAAGGACAGCGGCCCCGTAACAGATGTCGACGACATCCGGCTGCCCGAAGAAGAATTACGGGCGTTTCCTACGGATGCTGATATACCGAGGGGTGTTGTCAACAACGAGATTGACAAACGCTTCGTTCCGATTGCGAAGGTACCTCTTCCATCGCGCGGCGAGTTCGATTTGTGGCGTCAAGATCTGGTCACGAAGCTGCGGAAGTTATCGTTCCGCACCTTTCCGGAACGGATTCCTCCGGCAGACAAGGCTCCCCGTCCCAATCAGTACAGATATGTCGAATGGGAGCGCGAAGAAGGTGTACAGGCCTGGAAAACGGAGCCGGGAATAGTGAACTACATTGCTCTCCGTGGTGTCGTCAGCAATGAACCGCCTCGCGAAAAGTCCGTTACGCTTTTGGTGTTGAATGAAGGCGAATCGATAGGCGGACTTCCTGAATGGGCAACGGGACTGATTGCGGGCGAGCCTTACGCCGTCCTGGCGCCCCGCGGCGTCGCTGGCACAGTCTGGACCTCTGAATCCGCAAACTACATGCCGCGAGCTCACCTTTGCATCGGCCGCACGATCGACCAGGGGAGAGTTTGGGATATCGCAGCGGTTGGGCGCCACTTGAACGGCGATGGCTCAATTAGGGCTATCGGCCGCGGACAAGCGGGAATTCTTTGTATCTATGCAGCGCTGTTCGAGCCCTCGATTCGCGAAGTCGCTGTAGTTGCACCGCCTGCCTCGCACGCAGAGGGACCAGCATTTCTGAACGTGCTTCGGGTCCTGGATATTCCGGATGCACTCGGTCTGCTTGCCCCGCGGAGACTCACATTGGTAAATGCTGATGATTCCTTATTCGAACGAACTCGCGCTATCTATGAATCCGCTGGAGCTGGGGATAACGTGCGCCGTGCATGACGGGAAACAATTTGCGGGCATTCGATGCCGAGGCACACTTGCGGCAACGCACAGTATTGAGAATTGCCTACACCAAGGGAGTCGCCAAAAAAGAGGGAAGAGTAATGGACGTCAGCCGCAGACGATTGGTTCAGTCCCTTGCGCTTACGGGCGCGTGTAACAGGATGGCCCACGGGGCGGAACCTCCGACCAATCTGGAAGCTCTTCGCAACGTGTCCGCCTTAAACGGCAGCAGTTTGAGCGACGATCGGCTGCGAGTGGTCGCGCCAGTCCTAAGAAACCGCCTTGCTCGGCTACAGACACTGCGGGACTTTGAACTCGAAGATCGTGTAGCACCGACGTCGGGAGTCATGGGTTAATGGCCAGTTCCGAAATCATCTTCAAGTCCGTCACAGAGCTGGCGCCACTGGTGAAGGCCCGAAAGCTTTCTCCAGTCGAAATCGTGCAGGCATTCTTGGATCGAATCGAATCCGTTAACCCGAAAGTGAACGCATTTATCACGGTCACAGGCGAACAAGCAATCCAGGAGGCCAAGAGAGCCGAGCGTGAAATTGTTGCAGGCAGGTATCTCGGTCCACTCCACGGGATACGTATGCCCCCAAAGACATGCTCGCCACCAAAGGCATCCGGACCACCAACGGTTCGAGGATAACGTCCGATTGGATACCGAACTACGAATCAACAGTCACTGCACGCCTGAACGCGGCGGGGGCCATTCTCATTGGAAAGTTGAACCTGCTCGAGTTCGCAATGGGTAGTGGACAGAACGGATTGGTCGGGCCTGCTCGCAATCCATGGGGTCTCGCATATTCTCCATCCGGCTCCTCAAGTGGCTCCGGTGCGGCATTGGCGGCCGGCATGGTTCCTCTAACCATTGGAAGTGATTCCGAGGGTCCATTCGTGGTCCGGCCAAGAGTTGCGGAATCGTGGGGTTGAAGCCAACCTATGGGCGAGTCAGCTGCTTCGGGGTGACTTCGCTCAGTTGGACCCTGGATCAGGTTGGACCCATGGCAAGAAGTGTCTCCGACGTTGCGCGCATCCTGCAGGTGATTGCCGGTGGGGATTTACACGACGACACTGCCTCCACTACTCCTGTTCCCGATTACACGATGTCGCTGACTGGAAATCTTAAAGGACTGCGCCTCGGAATTCCGAGTGAGTATTTTTTCGAGCATGTGCATCCTGAGACGGAGGCTGCTCTGCGCCGCACCATTTTTCAGCTTAAGGAACTCGGCGCCGTTCCCGTGGATGTCAAGGTTCGCAATGCGGCTCTCGCCAGCGCCGCCTCATCGATCATTCTCAATTCCGAGGCTGCCGCATTTCACGAGAAAAGACTGAAGCGGAACGCGGAGATGTTTGAGCCGCTTGTTCGCGAACGCCTCGAGGTCGCCACATTCAATTCCGCCGTCGATTACATTAAAGCCTTACGTGTGCGCACAGTTCTAATCGAGGAAATGCGGAGAGTGTTCCAAACGTGCCACGTCTTGATGCTGCCAGCTGGCAATGCAGCTCCGAAACTGGAGGAGGAGATCGTCGGTACCGATGCTCCTTCCGACCCCCCTGCGACGCCGCGCCCCGACTCCTTCAACCTCGCCAATGTTACTGGGATTCCAGCAATTGTGCTGCCTTGCGGCTTCACCGCAGGTCCTCCGTCGCTGCCGCTAGGCATTCAGTTTTGTGCTAAACCCTTTGATGAACCGACATTATTCCGAGTTGGCCACGCGTACCAATCGATAACCGACTGGCATAAGCGCACACCGATGCTTGACATTTAGGTGCGTTAGCGAGTTTTGATCGATCTCCACCCGCTTGTGGTGATAGTTCTTTCGACCGCGCGTTCGTTGATCTAGAAATTCACGCCGCGTACTCCGATAAGAAATCCTCATCCGTTTGGGAAACAAACGGGGCAGAGCGAGTCCTATCAAGAGAGCCATGCCGGCTCAGATCCATGCAATGTCAACCGGTTCGCAACGCCCGTTCCAAGCGTGCGTAGGCTAGGACTTGGCTGTGGTGTTCGCGGCGGCAAGAGCGCGGTGGGCGGCGGTGAGTGCTTCCGAGCCGCGACCCAAAGTGCGGAGAATTTTTAGGGCCTCCGGCACGGACACAGGCAACGTCTTGACCTGGTCCGGCCTAACGAAGATCACGTTGCCTGACCACGGATTCGGCGCCCCCGGCAGGTAAACCGCTACGGCGCCTCCTTCAATGCGATCGGTTTCGAACGCCACCTGAGAGCAGTCGTCCATTGTTACTAAGACAGGGATGAAGCTGCTGGCGGCCGCCTCGCTTTGCTGGATGTTCTCGGCGAGACCTTTTACAAACGCGTACCCAGGAAACGACCCAAGTAGGACGTTGTCTACTTTGTTGCGCATGCGCTGGGCCGTCGCCCTCTGCGCGATCAAACCCGCAAGAAAGCATATGGCGACAACAGCTGCGATTACGACAACATCCAGCACTACTCCGCCTAATACCGTCGCGATTCCGAGTTTCGGGCCTAGCGAGTTGGCCAGTTGCTTCAGCAGTGCGAATATTTTGACCAGTACCCAGACGGCCAAAAATCCAGGGATCAAGAACACAGCTCCGCCCACTACTGTTGTCTTT
>Ga0070665_100004450_pt1 | contig 14719 bp, 14 predicted proteins | sample KBSS13metaG_FD_65862 | JGI IMG/M metagenome (GOLD analysis project Ga0070665, IMG submission 65862) | Switchgrass rhizosphere microbial communities from Kellogg Biological Station, Michigan, USA - KBS S1-3 metaG | ecosystem: Host-associated > Plants > Roots > Rhizosphere > Soil ... | reverse complement strand
TGCGCTTGCCGAACAGCTGCTCGGCGATGTCGAAGCCGACAATCGCGACGCGCGACACCTGCGTCTCGTCCTGCCAGGAGAACAGCCGCCCGTAGGAGAGCTCGATGGTGCGGATGTCCTGGTATTGCGGCTCGATGCCGGTCACGCGCGCGGTGGCGGCGTTGTAGCTGCTCTTGACCTTGACGGCAGCGCGCTCGAGCTCGGGGCTGACGACGGCGATCATCGAAGACTCCGCGGCGATGGCGCGGGCGTCGTCGAGGGTCAGGAAAATCTGCCGGCCGGCGCGCTCGCCGCCGGCCTGCATGCTGGTGCGGCCACCCCAGACGATGCCGATGTTCTTGCCGAGCTCGCGCAGCACCTTGTCGTTGCCTCGACGAAACCCCTCACCAGTCGCCGACAGCACGACGACGGAGATCATTCCCCAGAGGATGCCGAACATCGTCAGGAAGCTGCGCAGCTTGTTGGCGCGCAGGTTCTGGACGGATTGGATGATGGCTTCTTTCATGTCGCTCGGCTAAAGCCTTCGCGCTACGTCGAGGTGAGCCCTTGGGCGGACAAGATCCGCCCCTAGGAGGGCAGGATGACCTTGTCGCCCTGCTTGAGGCCGTCGAGAATCTGAATCTTCGTGCCGTTGCCGACACCGAGCTTGACGGCGACCTTCTTCCGGCCGGTTTTCGTACCCGGAGCCACGACCTCGACGAACGCGTTCTTCTGCGCGTCGTAGCTGATCGCCGCCTCGGGCACGATCAGCGCGTCCGCGTGCTCCTCGAGGACGATCTCCGCGTTCGCGGTCATGTTCGCCTTGAGCTCCTTGCCCGGGTTGTCGATTGAGACGCGCACCTCGAAGTTCGTGACGTTGTCCTTCTCGACACCCATCGGCGAGATCTGCGTCACCTTGCCGTTGAAGACCTTGTCCTTGAACGTCTCGACTCGGATGCGGGCAGCCTGGCCGAGGCGGACGTGGCCGATATCGGCCTCGTCGACCTTGCCGCGCACGAACACCTGCTCGATGTCGCCGAGCGTCATGACGAGCGTCGCGTTCGCGCCCAGATTCAGGATCGACGACACCGGGCTGCCGATCTCCACGTCGCGCGACAGCACGGTGCCGCGAATCGGCGCGCGGATCGTCGCGTTCGCGACATCTTCAGCCGCGCGGTCGGCGGCGGCCTTCGCCTGTGCCACCTGGGCGCGCGCCTCGGCCACCTTGGCCTTGCCGATCGCCAGCTGCGATTGGGCCGCGCGCTTACGGTTCTCCGCCACGTCCACCAGGCTGTGAGCGTCGTCGAGCGCCGACTGCGGGATGAGGCGCTGTTCGAAGAGCGTTTGCGCCCGGTCGTAGGCGCGGCGGGCGAACTGCTCGTCCGGCCCTTCCGCCTCCACGACGTTCTTCTTCAGCTGCGCTTCGGCGCCCTCGAGTGAGGCCCGGGCGGCCAGCAGGTTGGCTTCGGCACCGCGCAGCGCCGCGGCGAGCTGCTCGCGATCCAGCTCCACGAGGATGTCGCCGGCCTTGACCGCCCGATCGACGTCGGCATTCAGGACCTTGATAATCCCGTTCGCCTTCGACTTTATTTCGATTTTCGTGATGGGTTCGACTTTACCGGTGGCGACCACCGACTTCACCATCGTGCCGCGCTCGGCCGTCGCCAGCCGGGAGGCGTCGATGTCGGCCGAGGCGCCCTTGAGCGTCGCCAGACCAGCCGCACCGCCGAGGACGACCACGGCGACACCCGCGCCGATGTACAGACGTTTCCGGGTTTTTCGAGGTGGCGCACTCATACAGCACTGTTACGAGTCCGGGAAGCGTAAGGTTCAAAACAATCGGCGATAATACGGGCCACATGTGGATCCTGCAGAGTACCGACGCGACGTTTCGCCTGACCCCGGGCGCCATCAAGACCGTCGGCCGCGCGCCGCGCGCCGATTTCATCCTCGACGTGGCGCTTGTCTCGCGTTTGCACTGCCGGCTGACCGCCGGCGACGATCGCCTCGAAGTGGTCGACCTCGAAAGCACGAACGGCACGTTTGTGAACGACAAGCGGATCGAAAAGGCGAGCCTCGCGACCGGAGATCGTTTGAGGATCGGGCGCGTGGAGTTGACTGTCGAAAAAGCAGGGACCGGGGACTAGGGGCTGGGGACTAGGAACGGATTGGTGCGGCGTTCCTTGCCAATCGTCGTATCGGGCCCGTGCCCTGAGTGCACGATGGCGTCGTCGCCCAGCGGGAACAGGACCCTTCGGATCGAGGCGATCAGCGTGTCGTAGTCGCCGCCCGGCAGGTCGGTGCGGCCGATCGAGCCGGCAAACAGCGTGTCGCCGACGAACAGTTCCTTGCCGTCGGTGCCGGTCTTGCCGATTTGCAGGCAGACACCACCGGGGCAATGGCCCGGCGTGTGATGGACGCGCGCTTCGTAAGTGCCGAAGGGAATGACCTCCGACGGCTCATAGAACCGGTCGATCGGCGGCTGCGGCTCGACCTTCAGGCCGAACATCGCGCCCATCTCGACCGCGCGCTCGTACAGGAAGAGATCGTCCTTGTGCAGGCGAATCGGCGCAGCCAGTGCCCGCTTGGCGGCGGCCACACCGGTCACATGATCGACGTGCGCGTGCGTCAGCAGGATGTGCCTGATGGTCAGCCCGCCTCGCTCGGCAAAGGCGAGCAGCGACGCCACCTCGTCGCCCGGATCGATGAGGACCGCTTCCCTGGTCTCTTCGCAGCCGACGACGAAGCCGTTCTTGAAGAAGGGACCAACGGCCTGACTCTCAACTATCATGGTCGGGAATGATTTTAGCCGTTCTCGACGACCTCATGTTCAGCTCGAAGATCAAGACCGCCGCCAACGGGCTCGGTGTCGATCTCCGGTTCTCCCGCTCGGTGGACGGCGCGATCGAGACGATGCGCAAGAACCCGACGACGCTGGTGATTCTCGACCTCAACAACGAGCGCATCAGCCCCCTCGCCATCGTCGCCGCGATGAAGCAGGACCCGGCGCTCGCGTCGATCCCGACGGTCGGTTACGCCTCGCACGTACAGGTCGACGTCATCAATGCCGCACGGCAGGCCGGCGTCGGTGAGGTGCTGCCGCGATCGGCGTTCGTGCAGCAACTGAGCGACATCCTGCAACGAGGATGATCGACGTCCTGCGCGCCCGGCAGCGGATCGCTCCGTACACCCGCCGGACCCCGCTCCTGCGCTCGGCCTGGCTGTCCGATCTGTCCGGCGCCGCCAGCGTCTCGATCAAGGCCGAGGCGTGGCAGCACTCCAACGCTTTCAAATGGCGCGGCGCGTTCAACGCCGTGATCGCGAGGCTCGAGCGGCCGGGCGGTGCGCCGATCCGGCTCGTGACTGCTTCCGCAGGCAATCACGGACGTGCGCTTGCGGCCGCCGCGAAAACCTTCAAGCTGCCGCTGGTGGTCTTCACGCCGAAAGACGCTCCCAGGAGCAAGCTCGACGCGATCCGCCGGGACGGCGCCGACCTGCGGCCGGACGGCCACGACTACGACGAGGCGGAGCGGATGGCCAAGGCGTTCGCGGCCCAGACCGGGGCGGAGTTCATCTCGCCTTACAGTGACGCGGACGTGATCGCGGGCGCCGCGACCGTCGCTTCCGAGATGTTCGAAGACGATCCCGCGATCGACACGCTCGTCGTGCCGATCGGCGGCGGCGGTTTGATCAGCGGCGTCGCGACGGTCGCCAAAGCGATCAACCCGCGGTGCGAGGTGATCGGCGTCGAGCTCGAGGTGTCGAATGCCTTTCAGCAGAGCGTGCGCGCGGGAAGGCTCGTGGAGATCGTGCCCGGCGAGACGCTGGCCGACGGCCTGGGAGGCAATCCCGATCCGGAGACCATCACGTTCGCCTTCATCCAGCAGCTCGTCGATCGCATCGTCACCGTGAGCGAGCCGGACCTGGCGGCCGCGATCGTCGGCTTGGTGGAATCCGAGCACGTGATTGCCGAAGGCGCCGGCGCCGCGGCGACCGCGGCCCTGGTGGGGAAGCGGATCGACGTCCGCGATCGCCAGGTGGGCGTGATCGCATCAGGGGGCAATATCGATCGCGCCAAGCTCGCGAGCCTGTTGTAGCGCGTCCCTACGGTAACCCCTTCAAGACCGCCCGCGCGGTGTCGCGCTCGCGTGCGTAGGCGGCGTCGAGTCGCTGCCGCGCTTCCGCGACGATCGGATCGCGCGCGATCAGCAACCACGGGTACGCCCGCGGATCGATCCACGTCGACCCCGATTGACCCTCGGCGCCGCTCGCGAAGGCGCGCAGCAGCGGCTCGTGGGCCGAGAGCCGATCGAGCAGCGCCGCTGCCTGGCCCGGACTCTGCAGCGCGGCAGCCGCGTGAAGGCCGCAGCGCACCGCATCGGCCGTCGCCGCGTCGAGGCTCGCTGCGGCGAGCGGGCTGTCCGCCAGCCGATGCGCGGCGGCTGCCTCGTGACGTTCAAGCCGCAGCGCCGCCAGCACGACCTTCGCTTCGCAGTCCTGCGGAAAACGTGACGTCAACGCGGACGCCTCGGCCAGCGCCTCGTCGCCGCGATCGGCGAGACGCAGCCCCCGCACCAGTCCCAGCCACGGTTTCGACGCCGTCCTGTCGGGCGTCGCGACGAGATCGGGCGAGGCTCGCGACGAGCCGCCCTTCACGCCAGCGATCTCCGGGGGGATCTCTTTCAGCCCGGGATCGAGACCGAGAGACTTTTTGTGGAACGCGACCGCCTGCTCGGGATCGAAGTCGAGCAACTGGTCGCCGACACGCTGATACACCTGGGCGTACGACGGATCGAGCTCGATCGCGCGCCGGAAATACTTCAGCGCGTCGGCGAGCGTCTCGCTCACCAGCCCCATCGCCACGTTGGCGTCCGGCAGGTCCGGATCCACTTCGTAGGCCCGCCTGGCAGCGGTCGCCTCGCGGAGGCGGTGCGGCTCGTCGTCGACGCCGGCAGCGAGCTGAATTTCCCGATGCAGCGCCTCGGCCAGCGCGGCAAACGCCTCTCCAAGACCGGGGTCCGCGACAGCCGCCTGCTCGAAGGACGCGACGGCCGGGCCCAGCTGACGCTGCGCCATTGCCTGACGGCCTCGGAGGTACTGATCGTAGGCGCGTGGATCGACCAGACGCGAGGCCGCGCGAGCGCCGGCCGGTGTGGGCTGCACCTTCACCCGCAGCGCGCGCGACACGTCTGCGGCGACCTGCGCCTGCATCGCGAAGATCTCCCTGGCGTCGCGGGTGTAGTCGCTCGACCAGATCGCCGCGCCGTCCGACGGGTCGATCAACGCCAGCGACAGCGCGATCGTGTCGCCGGAACGGACCGAACCGGTCAGCACGACCGCCGCGCCGAGCTCGCGCGCGGCGTCGCGCGGCTCGCGCCCTCGGTACTGGCGCGCCATCGATCGTCCCACCACGTTCAGCCCTGCCGACTGGCCCATCCGGGCCGTGAGATCCTCGGCGAGGCCATCGGCGAAGTAGTGCTGGCTGGGATCGGCGTCGAGCGGCATGATGGCGATGACCGGCGCCGGCGGCGGGCCGATCCAATGCCGCCAGCTCCGCTGCAGCCACTCCCGCCCGTACCATCCCGCACCGCCGAGACCGGCGAGGAGGATCAGCAGCACGATCCAACCGGTACCCGATCGCCCCGCCGGGCGCGACGGCACCGCGACGCTGGCCGCCTCCAGGATGTCGCTGCGCACGTCGAGAATCGCGCCGACCGAGCGCAGTTCCGCCGCCATCGTCGCGGCCGACTCGTACCGCTGATCGAGGCTCTTGGCCATCGCCCTGGCGACGATCGCGTCGAGCTCGACCGGCAGCGCCTTGTTGATGCTCGACGGCGGCGGCGCGGCCGCCTGGACGATCTGCAGCGAGCGGTCGGTCGCCGACGCGGCTGTGAAGGGCAGGCGTCCGGTCACCATCTCGAACAGGACGATGCCGAGCGAGAAGATGTCGGTGCGGTGATCGCCGCGCTCGCCAAGCGCCTGCTCCGGCGACATGTACGACACCGTCGCGGGCGCCTCCGCTCCAGTGGTTGCCTGGGTCAGCGCCTGCAGGCGCGCGACGCCGCTCGTCGTCCACGCCGCCAGGCCGAAATCGAGCAGCTTCGCGTTCCCCTTCGGCGTGACGAAGATGTTGTCGGACGTCAGGTCGCGGTGAACGAGGCCCGCTCCGTGGGCGTCGGCGAGCGCATCGGCGATCTGGACGGCCAGATCGATCGCACGTCGCGGATTGAGCGGGCGTCCGGCGATGGTGTTCTTCAGCGTCTCTCCCGGGACGTACTCGAACACGAGGAACAGCTGACCCTGATCTTCTCCCGCCTCGTAGAGCGCGGCGATATTGGGGTGCGACAGGACCGCGGCCGCGCGGGCGTCCTGCACGAGCCGCGCGCGACGGTCCGGATCGCCGGCGATGTCCGCCGTCAGCACCTTGATCGCCACCGTCCGTCCGAGACGGGTGTCGCGGGCGCGGTAGACGTCGCCCAGGCCGCCGGCGCCGATGCGATCGAGAATCTTGTAGTGGCCGAGGGTCTCGAACATGGAACGGCGACGATTATACTGACAGGTCTCGCGACGGGTCCGGCTAAAGCCGGACACTACACCCGCGATCGAAACCTGTGAGCTATATCTCCATCCTGCGGGACAACCGCAACTTCCGGCTGCTGTACATCGGCCAGACCATTTCGCAGCTCGGCGACTGGTTCAACGCCGTGGCGGTCTACGCGCTGCTGCTGGATCTGACCGGATCCGCCACTGCGGTCGCGTGGATGATGATCGTGCAGTTCCTGCCGGTCGCGATCTTCGGGCCGCTGGCCGGGGTCGTCGTCGATCGCGTCAACCGGCGCCGCCTGATGATCGCGACCGATCTCCTGCGCGGCGTCATGATCCTCACGCTGCTGTTCATCCGGCGGCCGGATCAGGTGTGGATCGCCTACGTGGTGATGGCGTTCGCGGTGGGGGCGCAGGCGTTCTTCGAGCCGGCACGCACCGCGACGATCCCGAACGTCACCGCGCCCGAGGATCTGCTGGCCGCCAACGCGCTGTCGAGTGCGACCTGGTCGGCGATGCTGGCGCTGGGCGCGTCGATTGGCGGCCTGGTGACCGCGCTCGCCGGCCGGAACGTCGCGTTCGTCGTGAACGCGATCTCGTTCTTCGCGTCGGCCTTCTTCATCGCCCAGACGCGGTACGACGCGACCCCGGCCGCCGCGCCGAAGCCCGAGGGGATTCTCGCCCTGACCGGGATCAGCGACCTGGTCGAGGGCGTCCGCTACGTGCGGCACCGATCGCACGTCGCCGCGCTGATGTTCGTGAAGGCCGGCTGGGGCCTGGCCGGCGGCGTGCTGTTGCTGCTGACGATTTTCGGGCAGCGGGTGTTTCCGCTCGCCGGCGGATCGGCGGCGGGCATCGGCGTGCTGTATGCCGCGCGGGGCGTCGGCGCCGGGCTCGGACCGATCGCGCTGCGCTGGATCATCGGGCAGCAGCCGACGCGGCTCCGCCGCGCCATCGGACCCGCGTATTTCATGGTCGGCGTGTTCTACGTCGCGCTCGCGTGGGCGCCGACGCTCTGGGTGGCCGCCTTGTGCGTGCTCTGCGCGCACTTCGGCGGATCGATCCTCTGGGTGTTCAGCACGGTCCTGCTGCAGATGGAGGTCCCCGACCGCTTTCGCGGCCGCGTCTTCGCCACCGAGCTCGCGCTCGTCACGCTGATGTCGTCGGCGTCGAGCTACTGGACCGGGCGGCAGCTCGATCGCGCCGGCTGGTCGCCGCGGACGCTCTCCTTTGTGCTCGGGTTGATGTTCTGCGTGCCCGGCGTGCTCTGGCTGATCATCCAATCGCGGTGGCAGGAACGGCCGCCGGAGCCGGCCGGACCGATCGCCGGCAAGACCACCGGCGAAGAGGAAGTGCTCGAGAGCCGGATCGGTTAGAGCGGCTTCTTCAACGTTTCCATCGCGCTCTGCACCAGCAGCTTCGCATCGGCGAGCTGCTCGAGGACGAGGGCGATGTCCATCTTGGGCTGTCCCGGAAATCGTTCGCTGCGGCAGTAGACGCCGTGTTGACCCACCAGCGCGAGCGAGTCGGTAAGGAGGTCCATGGCGACGGCGAGACGTCCCCGCGCCGGGCCCATCATCGTTTCGTGGTGCTCGAGCGCGTCGCGATGCTTGTCGAATGGAGAGGTCATTTCTTGGGTGGCTGCGACGGGCGAACCTCGACGCGGCTCGCCAGGCTTCGCGGATCGCTTCGCAGCAGGTCGGCGACGACGTTCGCGATGTCGTCGCCCGAGCTCTTCCAGTCCGCGCCCTTGGTTTCGTCGCCGCCGGAGAAGCCGGTGGCAACCGATCCGGGCATCACGTAGCTGACGCGGATGTTGTCGTAGCGCACTTCCTGCATCAGCACTTCGCTGAAGGCGTTGAGCGCGGCCTTCGACGCGCAGTAGGCGGCGGCGCCCTTGAACGGGTTCTTGCCGGCGAGGCTGCTGATGTTGATGATGTAGCCGCCGCCGCGGCGGCGCAGGTGCGGCAGCGACGCCTGGCAGGCGTTGAACACCCCGGTGACGTTCGTCTCGATGACTTCCGCCCACTGATCGGGCGTCATCGACGAAACCTCGGTGAAGATACCCACGCCGGCGTTGTTGATCAGGATGTCGAGACCGCCGAAGCGCGCGGCCGTCGCCTCGATCGCGCCCTTGACCTGGTCGTAGCGGCGGACGTCGGCCTGCAGGGTCTCGACCGCCCCGGGACCGGCCGCCTCGATCTTCGGCCGCGCCGCCGACAGATGCCCCGCATCGCGCCCCGTGATCGCAACTTGCACGCCGTCTGCGACCAGCGCGCGCGCAATCGCGAGACCGATGCCACGCGATCCGCCCGTGACCAGCGCCACTTTCCCGCGGAGTGATTGCATAGCCATTACAATATCGCAGCGGATGCAGAACGTGGCCATTATCGGTGCGGGCGAGCTGGGCGGCGCGACCGCGCACGCCCTGGCGCGCTCGAACCTCGTCCGATCGATCACGCTGATCGACGAGACGAGGCGCGTCGCCGCCGGCAAGGCGCTGGACATCGCGCAGGCCGCGCCGGTGGAAGGCTTCGCCACGCAGGTGTCCGGCGCGACGGACGTGTCGATGGCCGCGGGCGCGTCGATCGTGATCCTCGCCGACCGCGTCACCGGCGGCGAATGGCAGGGCGAAGACGGGCTGGTGCTGCTGAAGCGCCTGCTGCAGACGGCATCGGGCGCCGTCATTCTCTGCGCCGCCCCGTCGCAGCGCGAGCTCGTGGACCGCGGCGTCCGCGAGCTCAAGGTGGCGCGCACGCGGCTGTTCGGGTCGGCGCCCGAGTCGCTCGCCGCCGCCGTGCGCGCGTTGGTGGCGCTGGCGGTCAACGGATCGCCGCGCGACATCTCGCTGTCGGTGCTGGGCGTGCCGCCCGCGCACACGGTGATCCCGTGGGCCGACGCCACGGTCGCCGGGTTCGCGCTCACGCGCCTCGTCGATGAGCCGTCGCGCCGGCGTCTCGGCGCGCGCGTCGCCGCGCTGTGGCCGCCGGGCCCCTATGCCCTCGCCGCGGCGGCAACCGCCATGGTCGACGCGATGGCGGGGCGTTCACGCCGGGTGGCGTCGTGCTTCGTCGCGCCCGACTTCTCCGCTGGCACGCACACCCGCACCGGCGCCATGCCGGTCAGGCTCGGGCCTGCGGGGATCGTGGAGGTCGTGTTGCCGTCGCTGAGTGCGGTCGAGCAGGTCGCGCTCGACAATGCTCTGCAGCTCTGAATTGGGTAATCGGGTGATTGGGTAATCGGGGAATTGATTGGTAATTGCGGAATTGATTGGCAATCGCCCAATCAATTACCCAATCACCAGATTACCCAACTACCCGATTCAGCTTCAGCCGATCGTGCCGTAGACCGGTCTGTGCAGCGTCAGGCCGCCGGCGAAGTCGGCCAGCTGTTTGCGCAGGATCAGCCGGCCGCGGTGGAGCCGCGACTTCAGCGTCTGATCCTTCACCTTCAGCATCGCGCTCGCCTCTTCCGTCGACATGCCTTGAATGTCGCGCAGCATCACGGGCGCCCGGTAAATCGCCGGCAGCGCCAGGATCGCCCGGAACACGCGCTGGCGCAGCTGCGAGCGCAGCACGCGCTCATCCGCCATGTCGCTCCAGTCGGCGACATCCGGCGTGCGCGACGGCATCACGCCGTCCTCGTCGACGGCCGCAGCGGCCCGGCGATCCTCGGCCTGCGCCCGCTGATAGCGCGCCGTCCGCAGCCGCGACATCGCCGCATTGAACGTGATGCGATAGATCCAGGACGACAGCTGCGCGTCGCCGCGGAATGCGTCCACCTTGCGATAGACCTTGAAGAGCACGTCCTGCGTGATCTCTTCCGCGTCTTCCTTGTTGCGGAGGTAGCGGAAGGCGAGCTGGTAGATCTTGGAGCTGTAGGCGTCGGAAAGGTCGGCGAGCGCGCGATCGTCGCCTGACTTCAGCCGGGCCAGGAGATCCTGATCGGCGGTAGGAATGAGTGTAGAAGTGCGTTCGGTATCCCGCATGGGTTGTCCCTCGTTTCGGACATTAACCCCCGGGGTCCGAGAATTATTCCACCCCTGAACTATCTCGCTAAACTCTTTAAATCAAACACGTTACTAAAGTGTTCGATAATGCGATTCTCCACGTCGGCCGGCTCGACGGCATGCCCGAGCAGCCGCTCGAGCGACGTGACCCCCCGATCGGCGATCCCGCACGGCACGATGAGCTTGAAATGGTCGAGGTTGGTGGTGACGTTCAGCGCGAAGCCGTGGCTCGTCACCCACCGCGCGATCCGCACGCCGATCGCGGCGAGCTTGTCGTCGCCGACCCAGACGCCGGTCAGTCCCTCGACGCGGCCGGCTTGAATGCCGTAGTCGGCGGCGGTGCGAATCAGCACGGTTTCCAGGTCGCGCACGTAGCGATGGACGTCGCGGCGGCTGGGGTTCAGGTCGATGATGGGGTAACCGACGAGCTGGCCTGGCCCGTGGTAGGTGATGTCGCCGCCGCGGCCCGTCTCGTGGACCTCGATCCCGCGCGCGGCGAGCGCGTCTGCGCTCGCCAGAATGTGCCCGCGTCCGCCGTCGCCGCGCACGCCGAGCGTCAGGACGTGGGGATGTTCGAGGAGGAGCAGAGTATCGCCGATGCTGCCGGCTCGGCGTTCCTCGACCAGCGATCGTTGCAAGGCGAGCGCGTCAGCGTACGGGACACGTCCGAGGCGACGCACATCAAGGAGGCGTGCCGTCGGGTCCCGCCCGTCCGGCCCCTCCAGCCCTTCCTGCTCTCTTAAATCGCGTTCGGATCCCAATTCTCGAGCGTCTTCTTCACGATCGACATGAACTCGTCGGCCACCGCGCCGTCGATGACGCGGTGATCGTAGCCGAGCGTCAGGTACGCCATCGGCCGGATCGCGATCGCGTCGTCTACCACCACCGGCCGCTTCTCGACGTTGCCGATGCCGAGAATCGCAACCTGGGGCTGGCTGATGATCGGCATGCCGAACAGCGCACCAAAGACACCCGGGTTGGTGATCGTGAAGGTCCCGCCGGCGACCTCGTCGGGCTTGAGTTGTTTGCTGCGCGCCCGGTTGGCGAGATCGATGACGGCCCGGCTGAGACCGACGAGGTTTTTCTCGTCGGCTTGCTTGATCACCGGCACGATCAGCCCCCAGTCGAGCGCGACTGCGATGCCGACGTTGATGTCCTTGTGGTAGACGACGTTGTCGCCGTCGACCGAGGCGTTGACGATCGGCACGGCGCGCAGCGCGTCGATCGCCGCCTTGATGATGAAGGACATGTAGGTGAGCTTGGCGCCGGCGCGCTCGAACTCCGCCTTCTTCGCCTCGCGAATCTTCGCAATCCGTCCGAAGTTCACCTCGAAGACCGAATGCACGTGGGCCGAGGTCTTCTTGCTCAGCACCATGTGCTCGGCGATGCGCTTCCGCATCACCGACATCTTCTCGACGTGGTCGTTCGCGCCCGGCTTGAAGGTGACGGTCGCCACCGCCGGCGCACCGGACACCGAGACGCCTGCTTGCCTCGCCGAAGCCGCGCTCGGCTGAGCGGCCGCGGCGGAGGCGGGCCCGGTCCGATTTGGCTGACCGGCCGGCGAAGCCGGCCCGGACTGCGCTGAAGCTCCCTTGTCGATGAATCCGAGGATGTCGTCCTTCGTCACACGACCCGCGATCCCGGTGCCGTGGATCTGCGCGATGTCGACGTGGTGTTCCTTGGCGATCTTGCGCACCAGCGGTGACGATCGCTCGCGGATGGCGTCCTCGCTCGATCCGTTCGATGGCGCGGACGGCTTCGGCTGAGCGGCCGGGCTCGCCGGCGCGCTCTCAGCTCTCGCGAGCGCCGAGGCGGCGGGTGGCGCGGAAGAATCCGGCTCGTCGCGATCGTGATAATGCGGCGGCGGCGCTGCGGCGGCCGGCGCGGACGTCCCATCCGCCTGCGGCGACGCCTTCGGCGGCTCCGCCGCTTTCGCCGCCTGCACCGGCGGTTCTTGCGGCGCGGCCGGCGAACCCGGCGCCTTGTCCGCCGAAGCCGAGGTCGATGGCGCGGCGGCGGACGCGACGGCCGAACCGATCACCGCGACGATCGTGTTGATCGCGACCGTCTCGCCTTCCTTGACGCGGATCTCCGACACCACGCCGGCGGCGGGCGACGGGATCTCCGCATCCACCTTGTCGGTGGAAATCTCGAACAACGGCTCATCGCGATCGACCGTGTCGCCGACCTTCTTGATCCAGCGGACGATGGTACCTTCCGCAATCGATTCGCCCATCTGGGGCATCACGACGTCTGTGGCCATAATGTCTCTCTACGAATGTATCGCCGCGCCGTGAGTCGCATGCGCCGCTTCGCCGATCGCCTCGGCGAACGTGGGATGCGCGTGAATCGTACGAATCAGCTCTTCGACGGTCGACTCCAGCCGCAGCGCCACCGTCGCTTCAGCGACCAGCTCGGTGGAACGCGGCCCGATCATGTGAACCCCGAGCAGCTCGTCGTACTTCTTGTCGGCCACGATCTTCACGAAGCCGTCGGTTTCCTGCGCCATCTTCGCCCGCCCGAGCACGCCGAACGGGAAGGTGCCGACCCGCACGTCGAAGCCGCGGGCCTTGGCCTTCGCCTCGGTCAGCCCGACGCTGCCGATCTCGGGATCGCAATAGGTGCAGCCGGGCACGTGGTCGTAGTTGATCGGCCGCGACGCCTGTCCGGCGATCCGTTCGGCGGTGATGATGCCTTCCGCGGAGGACACGTGCGCCAGCTGCGGATGTCCCGGGCCGCCGAACGTGATGACGTCGCCGACGGCGGAAATACCCGGCACGCTGGTCCTGAACAACGGGTCGACCTTGATGTAGCCCTTCTCGATCTCGAGGCCCACGCCCTCCGCGTTGAGCCCGGTCGTCACCGGACCGCGCCCGGTCGCAACCAGCAGGTAGTCGGCGCGGATCTTCTTGGTCGTGCCGTCGGCCAGCTGGACGTCGACGTCCACGCCGTCGCTGCCGGCTTTGGCCGCCGTGACCTTGGCGCCGGTGTGGCTGGTGATCCCCTGCTTGCGGAAATTCCTTTCGAGCTCGGCTGAGACCGCCTCGTCCTCCACCGGCACGAGCCGCGGCAGGAGCTCGACGATCGTCACGTCGCTGCCGAACCGGTTGAAGATCGAGGCGAACTCGACGCCGACCGCGCCGCTGCCCATGATCACGATCGTCTTCGGCACCTCGCGCAAGCCGATCGCCTCGTCGCTCGTGATGATGCGCTTGCGGTCGATCTCGATGCCGGGCACGCCACGCGGCGTGGATCCGGTCGCGACGATGATCTCCTTGCGCGCGCGAAGCGTCTGCGTCTCGCCCTCGAAGACGTCGACGCCGCCGTTGCCGGTCAGCCGCGCCGTCCCCTTGATCCAGTCGATCTTGTTCTTCTTGAACAGGAACTCGACCCCCTTGGTGAGGCCGGTCACCACGCGGTCCTTCCGCGTCTGCACCGCGTTCATGTCGAGGCTGACGGCGGCGCCTTCGCCGAGCGAGATGCCCCAGTCTTTGGCGTGCTGCGCGATCTTGAACGCGTGCGCATGCTCGAGCAGCGCCTTGGTCGGGATGCAGCCCCACAACAGGCAGGTCCCGCCCAGCGCCTTCTGCTTTTCGACGACGGCGGTCTTGAGCCCGAGCTGGGCGGCGCGGATCGCCGCCACGTAGCCGCCGGTGCCGGCGCCGATCACGATGACGTCATAGTCCTGGGGCACGTGATATCTCGCTATCGCTTCAACGATGAGAGGGGAATGAAGTTCGTCGCCGGCGGTTCGACCGCCGCCGGGGCGGCCTGCTGTTCGGGGTCGATCCGGTTCACACGTGCGCGTAATTGCCCATGCTCGTACCGGAGCTCCCAGTAGGACTCGGTCAGCCGCTCAAGACGCTTGCTCTGCCGCCGCGCCACGAAGAGCGCCACGCCAGCCAGGACGAGGGCCGCGCCGGTCAGCAGCCAATGGAAGGTCGACAACCCTCGTACGTTATCGAACGGCTTGCAACAGTGTCAACCGCCTGAGACAATGACCGCGTTTCCGGTGGCCCCACGGCCATGAGCCATAAGCCCAAGACTGTCCTCATCGTAGACGACGACGAGGGGATGCGCGACACGCTGACCGCCATCCTCAAGCGCGAGTACCGCGTCTTGCGGGTCTCGAGCGGTGAGGCGGCGCTTCCGATTCTCAATCGCGAAGACGTCGACCTCATGCTGCTC
>Ga0070665_100004449_pt1 | contig 14721 bp, 14 predicted proteins | sample KBSS13metaG_FD_65862 | JGI IMG/M metagenome (GOLD analysis project Ga0070665, IMG submission 65862) | Switchgrass rhizosphere microbial communities from Kellogg Biological Station, Michigan, USA - KBS S1-3 metaG | ecosystem: Host-associated > Plants > Roots > Rhizosphere > Soil ... | reverse complement strand
ATCCGCGTAATCCGCGGGTAACAAATCAGACGCGCAACCCGAAATCAGCCAGCGACATCACATCGTCTCTGATGATTGTGTCGTCCCGTTCCGACCCGGTGGACACGATCGCCGCGCGGACGCCGGTGACCTCCTCGAGGCGGGCGATGTACTTGCGCGCTGCTTCCGGCAGCCGACTGAACGTCCGCACGCCGGCGGTCGGGGCATCCCAGCCTGGCATCGACTCGTAAACGGGCTCGCAGGCGGCCAGCTGTCCGAGATCGCCCGGGAAGTCGGTGATCGTCTTGCCGGCGCACTTGTACGACGTGCAGATTTCGATGCGCTCGAGGCGATCGAGCACGTCGAGCTTCGTGAGCGCGAGGGCGTCGAGCCCGTTGATCCGCACGCCGTACCGAACGGCGACCGCGTCGTACCAGCCGCAGCGCCGCGGACGGCCGGTGACGGCGCCGTATTCATTGCCGCTCTCGCGCAACCGGTCGCCCATCTCGCCGGTCAATTCTGTCGGGAGCGGCCCTTCTCCGACGCGGGTCGTGTAGGCCTTGACCACGCCCAGCACGCGTCCGATCGCGCGAGGCGGGATGCCAAGGCCGGTGCAGACGCCGCCGACCGACGCGCTCGACGACGTGACGTACGGATACGTGCCGTGATCGATGTCGAGCAGCGTGCCCTGCGCGCCTTCAAAGAGGATGGACTGACCGTCGGCCATCGCGCGCGTCAGCAGCACCGAGACGTCGCGCATCATCGGCCGGATGCGCTCGGCGTAGGCCAGCAGCTGCGTGAGCACTGGCTTCCAGTCCATCGTGCTGTCCTGCACGAGCCGGTTGCGGGCGTTCACGTTGTCGCGCACGTTCTGCTCGAGCCCCTTCGGATCGTTGAGATCGCCGACACGGATGCCGCGCCTCGCGATCTTGTCCTCGTACGCCGGACCGATGCCACGCGAAGTCGTCCCGATCTTGCGCTCTCCGCGCCGCGCCTCCGACAGCAGGTCGAGATCGCGGTGGTACGGGAGAATCAGGTGCGCCTTGTCGCTGACGAGAATGCGGCCGGTGACGTCGATGCCGTTGTTCGTCAGCTCGTCAATCTCCGCAAACAGCGCCTGAGGATCGATGACGACGCCGTTGCCGATCACGCACGTGATCCCCGGATGCAGGATCCCGGACGGAATCAGCCGCAGCACGAACTTCGTGCCTTTCACGTACACCGTGTGGCCGGCGTTGTGCCCGCCCTGGTAGCGGCCGACGATGGAAAAATTTGGCGTGAGGAGATCGACGATCTTGCCCTTGCCTTCGTCGCCCCACTGAGCACCCAGTACTACGAGATTCATGTCAGTCGTCAGTCCTTAGTCGATAGTACGGAGTCACTGGTCGCGAGTCCGTAACCGGACTAAGATTCTACTTCGACATCGGCTCGCCAGCACGACTCTCGATAGCACCTTCGCTTGAACGACTGACGAGGTCGTGAACGACTACCGACTAACGACTTCGCACCAACGACTAACGACTCGACTAACGACCAGCGACTCCGTACTGACGACTATCGACTCTCGACTCACATGATTCTCCTGGACGGCTCCTCACTCACACTCGACCAACTCCTGGCCATCGCGGACCACGGCGAGACGGTCGCGTTGACCGATCAGGCCCGCGATCGCGTCCGTGCATCGCGCGCGGTCGTCGATGCCCGCGCACGCGGCGACGAGCCGGCATACGGCATCAACACGGGCTTTGGTTCGTTCGCCGATGTCAAGATCGCGCCGGACGCGCTTGAGACGCTGCAGCTCAACCTCTTGCGCAGCCACGCCGCGGGACTTGGCGACCCTCTCCCGGTCCGCACGGTTCGCGCGACGATGGCGCTCCGCGCGAACGTTCTGGCCAAAGGGTTCTCCGGCATCAGCATCGAGACGCTCGACGCGCTGATCGCGCTCCTGAACCGCGGCGTGCATCCGCGTGTGCCATCCCGCGGCTCGGTCGGCGCGAGCGGCGATCTCGCACCGCTCGCCCACCTGGCGCTCGTGCTGATCGGCGAGGGCGAGGCGGGGTCAGATCTCGCATTTCTCGCAGCTGACCCGGCGTGGCGAGAAACGCGAGATCTGACCCCGCGGATTTCCGGCGCCGAGGCGCTCACTCGCGCTGGACTGAAACCCATCCGACTGGGACCCAAGGAAGGGCTGGCGCTCATCAACGGCACTCAGCCATCGACGGCGGTCCTCTCGCTTGCAATCGCCGCCGCTGAGCAGGTGGCACGCGCAGCCGACATCGCCGCTGCGCTGTCGATCGACGCGCTGCGCGGATCGATTCACCCATTTGAATCGCGCATTCACGACGCGCGGCCGTTCCAGGGCCAGCGCATCTCGGCCGCCAACATCGAAGCCTTGATGCGCGGCAGCGGCATCAACCACTCGCACGAGCACTGCGGCAAAGTGCAGGACGCCTACTCGCTGCGATGCGCGGCTCAGGTGCACGGCGCCGCCCGGGAGGCGATGCGCTTCGTGCACGAGACGGTGCTCGTGGAAGCCAACAGCGCCACCGACAACCCCATGGTGTTCGCCGACACCGGCGACATCGTGTCGTGCGGCAACTTCCACGGCGCGCCCATCGCCATCGCTGCGGATCTGCTCGCCGCCGCGATCGTTCCGCTCGCGACGATCAGCGAACGGCGTACGGATCGGCTCGTTGATCCAACGCTCAGCGGCCTGCCGGCGTTCCTCACGCGCGACGGCGGGCTCAAGTCGGGCTACATGCTGGCGCAGGTGACGGCGGCAGCCGTCGCCTCCGAAATGAAATCGCTCGCTCATCCGGCCGGCGTGGACACGATCCCGACCTCGGCCAACAAAGAGGACCACGTCAGCATGAGCATGACGGCCGCGCTCAAGGCCGAGGCGAGCGTCTCGCGCGCACGGGAGGTGATCGCGATCGAAATCCTCTGCGCCTGCCAGGCCATCGACCTGCTCGCGCCGCTGACGTCGTCGCCGGCGCTGCAGCGCGTGCACCAACTCGTGCGATCGCGCGTGCCGGCGCTCGACGACGACCGCGCGCCGGCGCCCGACATTGCGGCGATCGGCGAACTGATCGCAACGCGCGCGCTCGAAGACGCGTGCGGCGAACTAGTCAAGTGAATTATTTTTTATTTTCAAATTGACAACGTTCGCGCCGCTTCTTAAGGTCTATCTTTCTCGTTCGCATCTTCATGACCACCGCAGCAACCCGCACTATCCGATCGCCGCGCGGCACCGCGCTGACCTGCAAAGGCTGGCCGCAGGAAGCCGCTCTGCGGATGCTGATGAACAATCTCGATCCCGAAGTCGCCGAGCGGCCCGACGATCTGATCGTGTACGGCGGAGCGGGAAAGGCGGCCCGCAACTGGGAGGCCTACGACGCCATCGTCCGGTCGCTGCGGTCGCTCGAGCACGACGAGACGCTGCTGATCCAGTCCGGGAAGCCCGTCGGGGTTTTTCAAACGCATCCCGGCGCGCCGCGGGTCCTCATCGCCAACGCGCTTCTCGTGCCCGCGTGGGCCACGTGGGAGAACTTCCGCGACCTCGAGCAGCGGGGCCTGACGATGTACGGCCAGATGACGGCCGGAAGCTGGATCTACATCGGCAGTCAGGGGATCGTGCAAGGCACGTACGAAACGCTGGCCGAGGTCGCGCGCCGGCACTTCGGCGGCACGCTGTCGGGGCGGCTGGTCGTCACCGCAGGGCTCGGCGGCATGGGCGGAGCCCAGCCGCTGGCGGCCACGATGAACGGCGCGGCAGCACTGGTCGTCGAAGTGGACCCGCAGCGGATTGCCCGCCGCCTGGCCACGCGCTACCTTGACGAGACCGCGAACAGCCTCGACGAGGCGATCGACACCGTCGGTCGCTGGACGCGCGATCGTGTGGCGCGGTCGGTCGCGCTCTGTGCCAACGCGGCCGATGTCCTGCCGGCGCTGGTCGCGCGCGGCGTCACGCCGGACGTGTTGACGGATCAGACGTCCGCCCATGACGCGTTGAACGGCTACGTGCCGAACGGCATCACGCTGGACGAGGCGAACCGGCTGCGCGAGCGCAACCCATCCGACTATGTCGCACGATCGATGGCGGCGATGGCGGACCACGTGCGCGCGATGCTCGCGCTGAAGGCCCGGGGAGCCGTGACGTTCGACTACGGCAACAACATCCGCGCGCAGGCCAGACTCGGAGGCGTCGAGAACGCGTTCGACATCCCCGGCTTCGTGCCCGAGTACATCCGTCCGCTGTTCTGCGAAGGCAAGGGACCGTTCCGATGGGCGGCGCTGTCCGGCGACCCGGAAGACATTCGTGTCACCGACGAGGCCGCGCTGGAAATGTTTCCGCACAACGAGGCGCTGGTGCGCTGGATCCATCTGGCGCGGGAGCGCGTGGCGTTCCAGGGACTGCCGGCGCGCATCCTGTGGCTCGGATACGGCGAACGCGCGCGCTTCGGCCTTCGCATCAACGAGCTCGTGCGCGAAGGCCGCATCTCGGCGCCCATCGTGATCGGCCGCGATCACCTCGATACCGGATCGGTGGCGTCACCGAATCGCGAAACAGAGGGCATGCTCGACGGCAGCGACGCCATTGCCGACTGGCCTGTCCTGAACGCGCTGTTGAATGCGTCGAGCGGCGCCACGTGGGTGTCGGTCCACCACGGCGGCGGTGTCGGCATTGGCTACTCGCTTCATGCCGGCATGGTCATCGTGGCCGACGGCACCACCGACGCGGACGAAAGACTCGAACGCGTACTGACCTGCGATCCCGGCATCGGCGTGGCGCGCCACGCGGACGCCGGGTATCCTACTGCGATCGCCGCCGCTGAGCGCGAGGGCGTGCGAATTCCGATGCGTGAGGACCGCGAATGCTGACTCCTCGTAATACTCTGGCTCGCCGCGTCACCACGGCGCTCGATGGTTCGCCATCGCGAATCCCCGTGCTCGTCGGCGGGTGCGGCAGCGGTCGAACGACCGTCCTCCGCCTGCTGCGAGAGCGCATCGGCCGGACGTCGGTCCAGTTCGTGGACGTCGAGCGAACCGCGACCACGCCCGAGCGATTCTGGCGCGCGATGACCGCGGTGTCTCCATTCCCGGTCAGCGATCAGTCCGCGCAGGGGGCGGGAGCGCGCGGCGCGTTCGACGCGACGCTCGCGTTCCTGTCGCGCGCGCGCACGGCGGCCAGCGAACCGGCGACGTTCCTGCTCGACGAATTCCTCGAGCTCCGGACGTTCGAGAGCTTCCCCGGATTGCGACGCGTCCTGCACGACTGCATCGACGGCCTGTCGGCCAGCGGCAACCGCTTCGTGCTGACCAGCCGCTACGTGGCGCGCACGCTGCGTCTCCTGCGCGATCACTCGGCGCGCTTCGAAGTGATTCACATGCCGCCGCTGTCGATCGAGGATACGAGCGACATTCTCGGGCCGACCGCGGCGCCCGCCGGCGGCGCCAGCGACGCGCAGGAAGCCGACTACCTCGCGCGCACCGTGCAAGCGCTCACCGACGGCAGACCGTCGTACGTTCGCGCCCTCGCCGACGAGCTATCGGCGCTTCGCGAGCACGGCGGACCAGGAAGCGGCGATGCCATCAGCGCGCTCGCAGGTCTTCTCGGCATCGAAGGGCGCCTCGCCGCGCAGTGCGAGTTCAGCTACGAGTTGCGGCTGCACCGCGCGCGCGGATACGGCGCGCTCAAGGCGATCCTGGAAATCCTCGCCGACGAAGAAGGGTTGACGCTCACCGAAATCTCGCAGCGGCTGCAGCGGACCCCGGGCTCGACGAAAGACTACCTGTCGTGGCTCGAAGACGTCGATCTCGTGACGTCGCGCCAGAAGCGGTACACCTTCACCGATCCGATGCTGCGCGTCTGGGTCCGGCTGCACTGCCGGCCGTCCGCCCCGACCGAGGACGATCTCGCGCGCGAAGTCCATCGGTACGCGCTGCCGCGCATGCCGCCGCAGTCCGAGGCCGCGGCGACGCCGTCGACCGAACCGGCGTTTGCGATGGCCGGCGGACCGCCGGCGTCAGGGATCATCGAAATCGACTAACGAATCGGGTCGGTCGGTGATTGCGTAATCTCGTAATTGGGTAAGCTGGTAATTGGTAAATGAAATTCAAGTTACCAGATTGCCCAACTACCCAATTACCAGTTCTTCTCGTCCTTCTCTTCCTGTCTTCGTCGTGCTCTCATCCCTTCGCTCCTTCCGCCGTTCCCGCCGGTGTGGACGTGTTGCCCTACCTGCTCGGCGACGCCGTGACCTGGCCGCGTGTCGGCAGTCATGCGCAGAATCAGATCGTCGACCTCACGCGGAATGAAGTCTGCTGGGTGAAGTACGGCAACAGCCGCCGGTTCGAGTGCTGGCGCTGGGACGACCAGTTCGTCTATCACGCCGTTGATCACGGTCTCGACGGCGACAGCAACGAGTCGTACATGTTGACCAACGGCCGCTGGCTCGCGCGGTACCTGCCCGCCGCCGCCACGGCGTCCTCGCCGTGGATGCTGGACGTGACGCAGAACGATCTCGTCTGGTTCAACGCGGCCTGCGGCGTCGATCCATCGCGATCGCACGCGTTCCCCTATCGTCAGCGCGCCTGGTTCGAACCGCGCCGCGACGCCGGCGCGTCGCTCGGCGCGCGCGATACGCTGGTGCTCGAGTATCAACCGTACGATCCGCAAGGCACGGCGGGCGCCGCGGAGCACTACTATCTCGGGTTGAGCACCGGGTGGTACGAGTGGGAGCGATCAGGCTTCCACGATTTCTTCAACAGGCCCGGGGGTCCGAGCACGCCCATGGATCGCTCGGTCTGGTGCAAGGCTCAATGACGAGCGCCACCCGCCTGCGGGTCCTTCGAGGATAATCATCTGCCATGGGTCAGGCGAAGAAGGAAAGCCGTAAACCGCGCGCCCGAAAGCGCGCCGTCATTCCAGCGATCGTGAAATGGATCGCGGCATGCGCGATCGTCGGGGTCGTGGTGTACGCCGTGTCGCAGATGTCGAACATCGCGTATGGCGACGCGGAAATCAAGGTCGTCGACTTTTCCGGACTGGACGCGAAGCAGAAGCGCAGCGCGCTCGAGGCGGCCAACGCCGCGCGCTGCACGTGCGGCTGCGGCATGACGCTCGCGCAGTGCGTCGCCACCGACAGCACCTGCCCTATCCGCGAGGACAACGTCGCGCACATCAGGCGTCTGGTCGATCAGGCACAACGCTCAAAGTCGTAGAGGAGTTCAGGGCTGGGGGCTGGGGGCTAGCAGAGGGGTATAAGTTCGACCTTTTACTTCTACCTTTTAACTTCTAAGTTCTAACTTCTCGAGGGCTGCCTTCGCAGCTTCCTGCTCCGCCTCTTTCTTGCTGCCGCCTGTGGCCGACGCGAGCGTCTCGCCCCGCACGCTGACTTCGATCTCGAATTGCTTGCGGTGATCGGGACCGGCCGTCCCGACCAGCCGATAGTCCGGGAGCGGCAGGTCGCGCGACTGCAGCAGCTCCTGCAGCGCCGACTTGTAGTCCTGCGCGGCGACGCCGTCGCGGCGTACGTCGGCCAGGAGCGGCCCGAACTCGCGCACGATGAACGCCCGCGCGTGCTCGATGCCGCCGTCAAGATAGATGGCTGCCAGCAGCGCCTCGTAGGTGTCGGCGAGCAACGCCTGCTTCCGCCGTCCGCCGGTCTTTTCCTCGCCACGGCCGAGCAGCACGTGATCGCCGAGCCGCAGCCGCTCCGCCTGCCGGGCGAGTGTCGCCGTGGACACGACCGCTGCCTTCGTCTTCGACTTCTCTCCCTCGTCGAACCTGGGGAAGTCCCGGAACAGCATGTCGGCCACGATGAAGCCGAGCAGCGCGTCGCCGAGGAATTCCATCGATTCGTTGTCCATGACGCCGCCGCTGATGTCTTCGTTGGCCCTCGAGGTGTGCGTCATCGCGTGTTCGAGGAGGCCGCGATCGCGGAAGCGATACCCGATCGCCTGCTGGAGCGTCTCGAACTCGTCGCGTAACCGGACCACCTGCCCGTTCTTCAGTTCGGTCCGGTGCGACTCGATGATCCGCTGCGCCTCCTCTGCGTCCGAAGGATGCACCGAGATCCTCACGTCGCTCAGGCCGTCGACCGACAGGGGGAAAATGGAATGCGGCACGTCCGACGACGAGATGATCGACATCACGTCGTGGGTCTCGAGCAGCCCGCGAACGATCTGCGCCTCGATATCGGAGTGCGTGCGGAAGATGACGACGAACTCGGTCACAGGATGCAATCGCGACGGCCGCGCGGCACGCAGGATACCGCAATCATCCTATTCCGCGATCTCGGCGAACTCGGCGGTGATCGCCGCGGACGGCGACAGCTCGTCCACTTTCAGCAGGATCATCGTCATGTCATCGTGCTGCGGCGCGTCGCCGACAAACGCCGCAATCTCGCGCAGCACGCGCTCGCGCAGCTCTTCGGACGGCAGGTGCGCGTGGGTCTCGACCAGCCGGCCGAGGCGGGACTCGCCGAACAGGTCGTCGCGTCCGTTCATCGCCTCGCTGATGCCGTCGGTGAACAGCAGATAGAGGTCCCCGGGTTGGAGCGGGATAGTCTCCTCGACCAGGTGATGCTCGAACATCTCACCGTTGTCGAGCTTCAAGCCGACGACCATGCCGTCCGGCACAAGGATTTGGACCTGGCGGGGACCGCCGTCGGCGCAGGCGCCCGGCACATAGATCAACGGGGTGTGCCCGGCGCGTGCGTAGGTGATCGTCCGCTCGCGCAGGTCGATGACCGCATAGGTCATCGTGATGAAACTGCGGGCGTCCAGGTGGTGAGCGATGATCCGGTTCAGCGCGATCAGCATCGTCCGCGGCGACGTGTGAATCTCGCTGAGCGACAGGACCAGTCCCTTCAACTCGGCCATGTAGAGCGCGGCGGACGTGCCTTTGCCAGACACGTCGGCGATCAGGACGCCGAGGCGGTGATCGTCCAGCCTGAGGAAGTCGTAGTAGTCGCCGCCCACTTCACGCGCGGGCACGCAGAGGGCCGTGACAGACAACCCGGCCATCATGAGCGCGCCCTGCGGCAGCAGCGACATCTGGATTTCGTGGGCGATGCGCAGCTCCTCCTCGAGCCGCTTCTTCTCGGCCGCCTGGCGCAGCAGGTCCTCGATGCTGGCGGTCATCGAGTTGAACGACAGCGCGAGCTCGCCGAGCTGATCTTCGCTGCGGACGGCGATCTTGTGCGTGAAGTCGCCCTGGCGCACGCGCTCGGTGCCGGTGAACAGCGCGTGGACGGATCCGGTGAGCGACTTCGCCAGCGCGAAGCCGGCGATGAGCGCCATCGCTTCGATGATCAGGAACAAGGCGCCGATGGCGAAGAGTACGATCAGCAGCCCCTGACCGAGCGTTCGTCCGACACTGCCCTCGGCGGCCGAGATGCGATCGTACAGCTCGGGAACGCTCAGCGCGCTCGTGACGCTCATCGGGCCCGACGCACCGGTCGACCAGTCGTGATAGTCGATGAAGCTCGTCAAACTGCTCAGAAGGCCGCTCGTCGACGGAACGGCCCCGCGGCCTTCGTCGCTGCGCACGCGGCCCGCCAGCGGCTTCGCATCGTCGTCTTTCCGCTGAGGCACGGCGGTGACGCTCTTCAGTTCGACGCCGGTCTCCTTGCGCAGCTGCTGGCGAATCGCGTCGTTCACCAGGAGATCGACGACGACGGCATAGCCGGGACGCGGCCCATCGGGAAACGCGACGCTCCGCACCATCAGATGGGTGTCTTCTGGGCCATCAGTCGCGCGCTGATGTGAGTACGCAAAAACCCCGGTGAACCCCTCGCAGCCGATCCAGGACGGGATCGCGTCCGGAGGATCGACATGGGTCCACGGCCCCGCTGCGTGAGGCCTGAGAATCGCGATCTGGGTCGCCGGCGACGCCCCTGCGCGGCCGCAATTGCGGTTGACCGGGACCACCTCGATCGATGCGTCAGGAAAGTCCCGGACCGCGTTCGCCTGGCGCAGCGTGAGAATGCCACCCACGTCGCGGCCGTCCGAGCGCTGAATCTCGAGCGCCGCGCTCTGCGCGATAAAACGCGCCTGCTCGCTCAGGGCGCGAAGGCGGCTCTGCACGAGATAGGAGCTGAAGCTGTAGAACAGCAGGAAGCCGCACAGCAGCGAGAACGCGACGAGGAGCAGCGCCGGGATCAACCCGATGAACACGTACGACAGAATCAGTTTCCGGCGGACGCGCCACAGCAGGCGGCGCTTGGCCAGGACGATCAGGCGGAAGAGGAAATACGCGATGCCGCACGCGGCTGCGAGGCCGGCGACGGTGTCGACGACGCCGAGGAACTGCGGCAGGCCGCCGAGCGCGAGCCCGATGAGCGACACCGCGAGCTTGACGCCGAGCCCGATGACGATGGCGCGGCCGGGCAAGGTGTGCAGCAGGGCGCCGCGAAACCCTTCGCGTCGATCGCCCGCCGGGGGTGGGAGCGCCCGCCTGTTCATCGGAGGATCATGTTATCGTAGTTGGATCGTGAAGCTCACATCCCGCGCGCGTTTCGGTACCATCTGCCTTCATGCCGGTCAGGAGCCCGACCCCTCGACAGGCGCCATCATTACGCCCATCTATCAGACCTCGACGTACGTCCAGGAAGCGCTCGGCCGCCACAAGGGCTACGAGTACGCCCGGACGCAAAACCCGACGCGGATGGCGCTCGAACGGAACCTCGCAGCCATCGAGTCAGGTAAGGAAGGGTTTGCGTTTGCGTCGGGCATGGCCGCCATCGGCGCGATTGCCACGATGCTGAAGTCCGGCGACCACGTGGTGGTTTCCGACAACACCTACGGCGGGACGTTCCGCCTCTTCGACAAGGTGCTTCGCCGCTACCAGCTGTCGTTCACGTATGTCGACACGTCGAACCTCGACGAAGTCGAGCGCGCGATGACGCCGGCGACGCGGATGCTCTTCGTCGAAACACCGACCAACCCGGTGATGCGCATCACGGATCTTCGAGCGGCCGCCGACCTCGCGCACCGCCACGACGCGCGGCTGGTCGTCGACAACACGTTCGCGAGCCCGTACGTGCAGCGGCCGATCGAATTGGGCGCCGACCTCGTCACCCACAGCACGACGAAATATCTCAACGGCCACAGCGACAGCGTCGGCGGCATCGTCGTCGCAATGCGAGACGACGACATCGAGTGGCTCAGGTTCGTGCAGAATGCGGAGGGCGCGATTCTCAGTCCCTTCGACTCGTTCCTGGTACTGCGCGGCACCAAGACGCTGCCCATCAGAATGCAGGCGCACAACGCCAACGGCCTTGCGCTGGCGGAGTTCCTGACCGCGCACCCGAAGGTGCGGCACGTCCACTACCCCGGTCTGACGTCGCATCCCCATCACGAGTTGGCAAAGAAACAGATGCGCGGCTTCGGCGGCATGCTCGCCTTCGAGCTCGGCTCGCTGGAGGCGGCCCGGCGCCTGTTGGACAACGTCAAGCTGCACTCACTGGCCGAGAGCCTCGGCGGCGTGGAGTCACTGATCTCCCATCCGGCCAGCATGACCCACGCGTCGGTGCCGCCGGAGCGCCGCGCGGCGATCGGCATCACCGATGGACTGGTCCGCATTTCGGCCGGCATCGAGGACATCGAAGACCTCAAGGACGATCTGATCCAGGCGCTCGAGCACGTTTGATGATCGACTTCGTCCTCCATTTCGACAAGCACCTGCTCGAGTTCGTCGCGCAATACGGCTCGTGGGTCTACGCGATCCTGTTCACGATCGTGTTTGCCGAGACCGGCTTCGTCGTCACGCCGTTCCTGCCGGGTGACTCGCTGCTCTTCGCGACCGGCGCCTTGTGCGCGACAGGTGTGCTCAGCGCACCGGCGATGCTGGCCCTGCTCGTCTTCGCAGCGTTTGCGGGTAACACCGTCAACTACGCCGTTGGCCGGTTCATCGGGCCGAGGGTCTTCACGGGAACGTACCGGCTGCTGAACAAGGAGTACCTCGATCGGGCCCACGCGTTCTTCGAGCAGTACGGCGGCAAGGCGGTGATCCTCGGACGGTTCGTCCCCATCGTCCGGACGTTCGTTCCCTTCGTGGCCGGCGCCGCGCAGATGACGACGGCTTCGTTCGTGCTCTACAACATCGTCGGCGCCGCGGCGTGGGTCAGCCTGTGCCTGGGCGCCGGTCTCCTGTTCGGCAACGTGCCGATCATCAAGAACAATTTCTCGCTGGTGACGATCGGCATCGTCTTCGTATCGGTGCTGCCGATGATCTTCGAGCTGATCAGCCACCGGCGGCGGTCACGCGGGCAGGCCTGAAGGCCTGCACTACGTCGGTCAACCCGGCAGGCCTTGAAGGCCTGCACTAGATCTGATTCAACTGGGCGAGCTCGTCGTTTCCGCGATCCAGGCCGCGTAGGCGTCGCTCGCGGTGGCGTCGAGGACGATGAACTCGGGCAGCTCGTACGGATGAAGTGAGCGCAGCCGCGCCTCGAGCGCCTTCAGATTCGCCCGCGTCGTCTTGATCACGACCTGGCGTTCCGATTCAACTTCGACAGTTCCCTGCCATCGATACGTCGAGGTCATCGGTACGTGGGCGTTGACGCAGGCCGCGAGACGCTCTTCGACGAGCGTCTTCGCGAGACCGTCGGCGCGCGCATCGGCCGGCATGGTCGTCAGTACGAGAATGCAGTCGTTCATCGGCCTTGTACTCTCACGGAAGTTGGTGTACTGTTTTTGCGCGTGCCGAAGAAGATCGAGGCCAGGACGGCGGCGAAACGCAAGGCTGCGAGCGTGAAGCGGCCGTCGAGGAACCGTCGAATCGTTCAGCTCCTGATCCTGTTTGTCGCGTCGATCATTATCGTCGACGGCCTCGTCGGCGAACGCGGACTCCTCGCGATGCTCCGTGCGCACCACGAGTACGACGAGCTGGCGGCCTCCATCGCGCGTCAGCGGGCTGAAAACGCGCGCCTGCGGGACCAGGCCCGGCGTCTTCGCGAGGATCCTTCCGCCATCGAAGAAATCGCTCGCCGCGAGCTCGGGTTGATCAAGCCGGGCGAGCGCGTGTTCATCGTGAAGGACGTTCCGCCGAGCAAGACACCCCGTTAGACGCCGCGGCCGAAACGAGCGACATGGAGTCCGAAGCCTCCCGCGAGCGACAGGCTCGCGAGCAGCGCCATCAACGGGAGATTACTCCCGGTGCGCGGCAGCTCCTTACGTGCGAGCCTGGTCGCTGGCGCCGGGGCCGCCGTTGACGATCCCGTGGTGGCAACAGGCGCCTGGTTTTGCGATGGACTTGCAGCGGGCGCCGGCGCGCGTGCGGTACTCGATTCCTTGAGCTTCTCGTCGCTCGACACAGGGTGGCCGTTCTCGTCGATCCGGGCGACGTCAGCTCCTCTCATCGATGCGATGCGGCTCTCGTCGGTCGAGGAAGACGTCGAGGTCTCAGTGTAGGACAGCACCGGCTCGTGCGTCGCCCTCGCGATTCTCATCGCCTGATCGTGAGGATAGGCGAACTCGTACCCATACGATTCTCCAGGGTAGAACCACACCTTCACAGCCGGCGGCGCGCCCGCTGCCGCCTCCTTGAACAAGATCACCGGCTGCTTGGTCGGGGTCACGCGCTGATTCGACATGCTGAGAAACATGCCGTAGGTCTTCGTGCCGTCCTTGCTGGCGACTTTCACGACCCTGCGACCCGTTTCCGGATCGGCCAGCGAGAATCGATATGTTCCGGCGGGCAGCGAGATGCCAGGCAAATCGACGGGCCCGCTGAAGGTCAGCAATGTCAGCTTCGTGAATTCGTCGGCGCGGGCGGCGGGCGAAAACAGCAACGACAGCATCGCCGCGCCGCATGTGATTTTCCATGTACTCATGAGGTCTCCTTCCGGGTTCATGTGAAATCGATTGCATCACGCGTACCGGCACGGAGATTCTCACGAGAGATCAGAAGATCAGGAGATGACCTCATGTGAGCTTTTACCGAGCTGGTGCGTACGTACTGAAGCCCCAGAGAAAACCGTCGAGATCTCGCGCGTAGTAACCGCGCGCCCACGGGGTATCGAACGGCGGCTTGATGATCGTGGCCCCGGCCGCGGCCGCGCGGGCATGGTGCGCGTCCGGATCCGGCAGATGCACGTGAATCGCTTCCGTTTTGTCGCCCCAGTCCAAGGCGTTGCGCGGACCCGAGTCGATGAAGATCGCGCCGTCGCCGAACCGCATCTCGGCGTGCCCGATCTCGCCGTCCGGACCCGGCACTTCGAACGTTCGGCGGAAACCAAAGGCGCGTTCGAGAAACGCCTGCGCGGCGCGCGCGTCCGTATAGTGCAGGCCGATGAAGATGTTCGGATCTCCCTCCGGCGCCTGCATGTCGTAGGTGCCGAAGCCCCACAGATGACCGCCCGGATCGCGAACGGCATAGTCGCGCGAGCCGTAGCTTTGATTGGTCAGCGGAGAGACGATCTCCGCGCCGGCATCTCTCGCGCGATCGTGGTGCGCATCCGCGTCCTTCACACACACGTAGATGCCCTGCCCGACGCCCGACCAGGGACTCCCCGGCGGCGTGCTCGCCGCGGAGTTGACTGCGATCAGGCCCGTGCCCAGCCTGAGCTCGGCGTGGCCGACTCCGCCGTCGGGCGTTTCGAAGACGGCAGCGGCCTCGAATCCGAAGACGCGAACGAGCCAGTCGATGGCGGCATGTCCATCGTGATAGCGGAGCGCCGGGAAAATGTTCGGTCGCATGGATCCTCCGTGCAGAATCCTACCGAGCCGCCAGGG
>Ga0070665_100004444_pt1 | contig 14734 bp, 12 predicted proteins | sample KBSS13metaG_FD_65862 | JGI IMG/M metagenome (GOLD analysis project Ga0070665, IMG submission 65862) | Switchgrass rhizosphere microbial communities from Kellogg Biological Station, Michigan, USA - KBS S1-3 metaG | ecosystem: Host-associated > Plants > Roots > Rhizosphere > Soil ... | reverse complement strand
CAGAGCTCTCTCCAAAGATGATGAGCTCTGCACCTTTTGCCGGCTTTTGCTTTGCAGTTTCTTCAGGTACCAGTAGTTTGGTATCCAGCTTCAGTTCCTTATGTGGCTGCTGCAGCTTATCGCCATGAACTGTAAAATCCTTAAGATCTTTAAGGTCAATGCTGCCTACAGCAAGTGCATAGTATAAATCGAGCGGGGATGGTTTTTTATAGAACTGACATAACTCGGTGACATTTGCCTGCGACATAGGCACCTTCAGGTGCTCCAGCTTTCTTTGCAGCATGGCTTTACCATCTTCAGCAATCTTTCTTTTTTCTTCCTTCAGATAATATTTGATACGAGACTTGGCCTTTGCAGTGGTAACGAATGCAAGCCAATCCTCTGAAGGTTTTTGTTTGGAAGAAGTAATAACCTCTACCTGGTCGCCGCTCTTCAATTCGTGGCTAAGCGGAACAAGGCGATAATTGACCTTAGCACCTATGCAACGTGCGCCAAGCTCTGAGTGGATGTCAAAAGCAAAATCAAGCGCTGTAGCGCCTTTTGGCAATACGCGCATATCACCGGTAGGTGTATAAATATAAATTTCCTCTGTAAATAAATCGAGCTTGAAATCCTGCAGGAAATCGAGCGTATCCGTATCCGGATTACTAAGTATATCCCTTAAATGCTGCAGCCAGCTATCCAACTTACTTTCCTGAGCCGTAGTAGCACCTTCTTTATATTTCCAGTGTGCGGCAAGTCCTTTTTCAGCAATTTCATTCATACGGGCTGAACGTATCTGTACTTCTACCCAACGGCCACCGGGCCCCATTACTGTGGTGTGCAAGGCTTCGTAGCCATTACCTTTGGGTACACTAATCCAGTCGCGCAAACGCTCAGGGCTGGGGCGATAAAAATTGGTAACTATAGAATACACCTTCCAGCAATCTTCCTTTTCACGTTCAGGTGGTGCATTGAGAATAATACGGATTGCAAACAAATCATACACCTCTTCAAAGGCCACATGCTTTGTGCGCATTTTATCCCATATAGAATGAATGGCCTTAGGACGACCGTAAATCTCGAAGGTAAAACCATTGCGCTGCAGCTCTTCTTTAATAGGTCGTATGAACTCATTAATATAGCGAGTGCGATTGCTCTTGGTTTCTTTAAGCCCTTGAGCAATTTCAGTATAAACTTCCGGCTGTGTATATTTTAAAGCCAGATCTTCAAGCTCCGACTTTATCTCGTACAAACCCAGACGATGCGCTAAAGGAGAGTAGATATAAGTGGTTTCTGAAGATATTTTTAATTGCTTCTCGCGGCTCATGCTGCCCAGAGTGCGCATATTATGCAACCTGTCGGCAAGCTTTATGAGAATAACACGGGGATCATCAGCCAACGTGAGCAATATCTTCCTGAAATTCTCAGCCTGTATCGTGGTGTCTGCTTTAAGATCAACAACATTTGATATTTTGGTAAGGCCATCTATAAGCTTAGCATAACGCGCACCGAATTCATGGGTTATTTCTTCCAGTGTTATTTCTGTATCTTCTACTACATCATGCAAAAGTGCACAAATAGATGAGGTAACGCCCAAACCTATCTCTTCCACCACAATACGCGCAACAGCTAAGGGATGCAATATGTATGGCTCACCTGATTTGCGACGCATATCCTTATGCGCATCAGCGGCAATTTCGAAAGCTCTTCTTACCAGTCCCTTATCACCCTTTTTAAGTCTTTGCTTCAAGGCACGGAGCAAAGCCCTATACTCACGGAGAATAAGTTTCTTCTCTTCTTCCTCGTTCTTATTATATACTTCTGTTTCTGTAATTTCCATAATTCTAACAACCCTAATTTACGACATTTCCAGCGGCTGAATAATAAATTAAACCCAATGCCATATAAGGCATTGTAATACTAAAGGCTTATTTAACATTACTTATAATTGGCCTTGTAAAATGCCTCATACGGCACCATTGTATGGTCTGTAAATAACTTATTGTAATTGCTGGCAGAAATGATCAATATCTGGTACTCATTTGCTTTATATTCCCTGAAAATCTCAGGTGTTGCTTTTACTGCATTCATGAATATTTTGGCCTGCGTGGCATTCTGGAAACTTTTGGCCACCACTGCAACCTCTTTCTGATTCAATAAATCCATATTAATGGAAAGATTGAGGCTATTGAATTTGAATGTGCTAAAATCATTCAGTGCAGCTTTAAGCCCCATAGCGCGAGATTCTAAACCAGGTATAGCAATAACAAAGTAATGTTGCTCTTTAGGATCGTATGTAAATCCTGCGACCTTATCATTGGCACTAACGGCCGGTACAGCAGGTGGTGGTGCGCCATTAGCAGGTTGTCCGGGCTGTGCAGGATTAGCAGTGCCATTGGCGGCAGGAGCCGGAGCACCATTAGTAAGTGTCTTACTCATGTTAGCCAGGTTATTTGCAGCCGGACTGCCCGCCGGGGCAGCAGCAGGTGTTGCTGCAGGACGGTTTTTACTGATATAATTCATTACCGCATCTGCCCAGCTACGTAGCGAATCGGATGGATGCGATTTGATAAACTCAGTCAACAAAGTATCGGCAGCAGAATAATTACCTAAGGAGGCCAAAGAAATGGCTTCCATCATATGGAACCTATCAGTGTACTTAACATCTTTATACACCTGATCAGCATGTTTTACATGCAGTATAACTTCATTATACTGGTGGTTTATCAATAAGCCATAAGTTTCATCATAATAGTTGGCCACTGTCATGCCGTCTACCGTCTGTATTCCACCTCCATCTTCAGTAGGACGAACAAGCTTTGTAAATTCGGAAGTCGGGTAATCCTGTATCAGTTTATCACTATAGGTTTTAGCCTTATCAAATTGATTCTGGCGTAAAGCAATAATATACCTCAGGTAATACGCTTCTGCCTGTTGGTCGCTATTAGGGAATCGTTTTTCTAAAGTATCCAAGGTTCTCAATGCCACCGGATAATCTTCGAGCTGTCTTACATACGCATTAGCAAGATCGATATAGGCGCGCTGCAGGAGCTTATAGGAAGCAGCCTGCTGTTCAGCACTAGTAGGTATGGCTGCAAGCAGCAGGTCTTCTTTTGGCAATCCATTTTCATCATAGTCACTGTTCTCAACATCTACCCCGGAGTTATTATAACTACCATTATTATTACCTGAGAAAGAAACCGCAGCAGAACGGCGCCAATTATCAGTTAGCTGTCGATTTCCCCATTTACGTTTAAAGTCATTGTAACCCTGCTGCATCTGTGTAGCATTAGAGAAATACCATACACCTCCTGTTTCTTCTCCCGCAACAGGCTCTGCAGCAGTAACTGAAGCAATACCTGCATTTTCTGCGCGATAAATACTATCTGAACGCTGTTTTTCAAGTTGTTTTATATATCTGCGGGCAGCAGCACGCTGCTCTTTGTCTGATAATTTGGCGAGTGCCAACAGGCTATCCTGATCATGAATAGTGGTAAATGGTCCAGCAACTTCGCCTAAAGCGCGACTGCGCACAACAGCAACGGCAACAGCGCTATCATTGCCTGCGAAAGATGCAATTTTTGCTGCACTATCGTAAGCATGCTTGGCGGCTACATAGTCACCACTGTTGTAGTACACATTGCCCAGTGTAGCAAAAGAAATAGCCTTTTGCTTTTTTGTAGTTCTGCCGGTATGAATTCCCTTTTCAAGATAGGAAACAGCATCTGCAGTATTGTTTTTGTTTTCTGCCAGACGGCCCAGCATATAATACACCTGCTCGTAGTAATTGCTATACTTACCATCGCTCAATACCTTTTGTAGTGCGGCCATTGCTTCCTTTTCATTACCGCCGCCATACATGGAGCTGTATGCAAGATACTTCCTGGCATAGAAGTCCATTTCTATTTTAGGATTGAGGGCTATTACCTGCTTAAAATTGTCAGCAGATGCAGTGTAGTTGCCCTGACGCTGCAATAGCTGGCCACTGAGAAATGCTGCACGCATGCGCATGTAATCGCTGATATTATTATCGTTAGCAGCAATCATGAGCTGCGATGAAGCATCTTTATAATCATTATTGTTTAAATCAAGGAAAGCCGCCTCTAAGGCTATACGGCCTTTTAAATTCTTTATTGAATTGGAATCGGCCTCCATAAGCGCCATTACAGACTCTGCCTTTTCAGGCTGATGTGCTTCCGTATAGGTACGCGATAACCACAAGACCGCATCGTTATGTACGGCTTTATGCTTAAGGAAATCGAGCATTGTCTTCTTCTGGTTCTCTACGATGGATTGCTGAGCAGCGCCTGCTTTATGAACAGTAGCGGCAGCCGGTTTTTTCTTTTTGCGCTCATCCATGCTGATAATATAGTGAAACGCAGTGGTCGCCTCCTCATAATGGCCTTTGTAATAATAGGCCTGGCCTAATAACAAATACATGTCATCGCCCCATTTGGTGCGCGGGTCATGTATCTGTATACCAACAGATACTTTACGGATAATACTATCCATATCCGCCGACATGAGGGTGGAATCTTTATTGGGGTCGAAAGGATATAGACCTATTAGGGAATCATAATTGTCTCGCCGGACTCGCTGCATGTTCGCAAGCGCTTCATCCATCTTTCGATTGGCATTAAAGTAATAGTTGTAGCGGGTAAATGTATTCTGAACCACCTGCCGCTGGACCGACCATTTCTTCTTCAGCATTTTTTCATTGCTCCAGGCCTCCCGCTTATGCTTTATCTTCAAGTCGAGGGCGAGCTGCATTTTCTGGTCGCGCTTCTTCTGGGCAGCCGTAGTTGCTGCTTCTCGCTTCTTTTTTTCCTTTGTAAGGCTATCCGTTCTATTTTTTCTTACCAGGCCTAAACTATCAAGCCTGTGCTTGCGAACCTTGGTAACACTATCAAGTGCATGCTTGCGAACCTTAACGAGACTATCAGAAAATTGCTTTCTTACCTTGAACAAGCTATCCGCACGCTTTTTACGCATCTTTGCCAGTTGGTCTGTCTTTATTTTGCGGAAAACGGTAACACTGTCGCGATAGCGTCGGCTTTCGCGGTACTTGCGGATATATGCAATGCTATCTGAACGGCGTTTTTGTATGAAATGGTTATATTCCATAACTGTTTTTCGTGCCTTCAATAAGCTATCCGTTGTCTTTTTACGCGCCAGCTTCAGCGAATCGGTGTAGGTTTTGCGCTGCGCTTTCAGCTTATTGGCCTTAACGAGCCTTGACTTTGAGACACTATCCTTATAATGTTTACTGTCTTTGTACTTGCGGATAACATTGAGACTATCTGAGATGTGCTTGCGATAAGCTTTTACGCTATCAGCACCATGCTGGCGGGCTTGCTGCATCGCCTTCATCTGCTCGCCACGGGCAGTTTTGGTACTGTCCAAAACGCGTTGACGGGCATCTTTGGATGAATCCATAACATGCTGACGGACCAGTTTGGCACTATCGAGTATATGCTGCTGTGCTTCGCGTGCCGAGTCAGCGGCATGCTTGCGTGCGGCCGCGGCTTGTCCTGAGGTTTGCCTTACCGTTTGGGCATGGGTAAGCAAACCAAGGAACAAAGCAAGTGAAAAAATAGATATTAAAAATAATCTTAACCTAATCTGCAATGTCTGTACTTCTTTTCGCTACAATAATAATAACTGAATAGTGTAAAAAATATTTTATTTCGATAGATATATAATTTAAGAATACAGATGAATGAATCTATCAAAAATAAGAAAATTGGCACGATTAACTCATGAATAAAAACATAATATATATTAATTTAACAATTTAAAAATCTGAGTCAGCAGCGAAAGATTTTTATCTTTCAAAACTGTAAATTGCATACCCCACGATGAACTAATGAGCAGAAAACGAAGAAAACAAGATGGAATTTATGACCGGTTGCAAACGCAATACAGGATAGTATTCATCAATGATGAATCGCTGGAGGAAGTTGCAACATTCCGTCTTACGATAAGAAAATTGTATGTGCTCTTCAGTACGCTGTTTGTAGTAATAGTGGGATTGACAATATGCGTTTTGTTATTGACACCATTGAAGTATTATATACCGGGTTATGGCAGCAATAAAACACATATGCAGGTAATAAGACTAAAGGAAAATGTAGACTCCTTATCGGACCTGGTAAGTGCGCAACAGAGTTATGAAGCGAACATACGCAAGGTGATAAATGGCAGCTATAATGGCAAAAGTGACACAACAAAACTAAGTGACAAAGTGATAACAAAAGAAGCTAACAAAGTAATATTTCCAGTAGAGAAAAAGTAGCATGACAGAGAAAAGAACAAACGGAAATATGATGCGCTATGCAGGGCTTGCCACACAATGGCTGGTGATGCTGGGGTTAGCTGTGTGGCTGGGGTTAAAGCTTGATTCGTGGACTGGATGGAAGTTTCCACTTTTTGTGGTAACGCTTCCGCTGGTGGCATTAATAGTTTCGCTTTGGCAATTAGTAAGAGAATTCAATCAACCTAAGAAATGAAGAATAAATTTATACTGGCTATAATTGTTGTATTTGTATTGCTAACAGCGTTGTTCTACTTCGTAAGCATGCAAGAGCCAAAGTTCCGGTTTTCTGTACTGATGGCAGGAAACGTTATAATGGCAGGGCTCACACTTGTATCGTACGCAATGGTAACGGCACAAATGAAAAGCAGGCCAGCAGCATTTGTAAATGGTGTACGTGGTGCATCCCTCTTAAAACTGATGGTGTGCATGGTAGCCCTTGTAGCATATGTGGTGCTGGATAAAGCAAATATTTACAAACCGGTCATTTTTGTTCTTTTTGGTATTTATGCTATTTATTCAGTAATAGAAACCTGGCTAATGACCAGGCTGGCAAGAGAAGCTAAATGATATGAAAAAACAGGAAAAATCGCTGACGCTTTTGGAGCAATTTCTACCGCCAAATACATTTGACAAGGTAGCGCCATTTTTCAAAGAACACATAATACACCTTACACTGACACATGAAAGGAAAAGCGTGCTGGGAGATTACCGCGCTCCTTATCGCGATATACCTTATCATCGCATCAGTATAAATGCAACACTTAACCAATACAGTTTTTTAATAACGCTGCTACATGAGCTGGCACATATGCTCACGTATATACACTTTAAAGATAAAGTGCAGCCACATGGCCGGGAATGGAAAACGCAATTCAGGCATATACTGATACCATATCTTGGTAAACATATTTTTCCGGCAGATGTAGAGAAGGCCCTTATATCATACCTGCATAATCCTGCAGCTAGTACATGCACCGACCCTGCATTATTCAAAGCACTATACCAATATGATGAACGCAAGCCGGGATATAAACTGGTGGACGATATAGAAATCAATAAATATTTCGAAACAGATGATGGCCGGCGCTTTCAAAAGCTGGAAAACCTGAGGACACGCAGCCGGTGCCGCGATATAGGCAGTGGTAAAGTTTATTTTTTCCAGGGCATAGTGGAGGTGAAAGCTGTTCGTGCAGCTAAATAACTGACTATTATACATCTCTTTCTATATTATCAAAGCTGTCTCATTAGGGCTTTTATAATATTCACCCTTTTTTTCACCCTTGAGGGGATTTATTAAATACTGCAAAACAGATATGTTTATTTGTACATTTGCTGCTCTGAAAATTTAATAAAAAGATAAAATCAATAAAGGTATGAGCCTTAAACACACACTACTTGCAGGTGCTGTGCTGGCCGGATTAGCTTCCTGTCAACAGTCTGCAACGAAGTCAGAAACGAAAGCAGAAGCAGAACGCAAACTGCTGGACCCGGCAAACATGGACACAACTGTGCACCCGGGTGACAACTTCTTCTACTATGCTAATGGTGCCTGGCTGAAAAAGAACCCGATACCGGGCGACCAGACACGCTGGGGCAGCTTTAACGAACTACAGGAAAACAACTACAAAGCACTGCACCAGCTACTGGATGATGCAGCAGCAAAGAAAGATGCAGCTAAGGGCTCACCAGAACAAAAGGTGGGCGACTTCTACCGCAGCGGTATGGATAGCGCAGGTATAGATAAGGCAGGCATTGCGCCACTGAAGCCTATACTGGACCGCATAAATGCAATACAGGATGGCAATGGCGTGATGACTGAAGTAGCAATGGAACATACACAAGGTGTTGACCAGCTGTTTGGCTTCGGTGTATCGCCTGATGATAAGAACGTAACTAAGGAGTCTTGCCAGTTTTACCAAGGTGGATTAGGCTTGCCTGACCGCGATTATTACTTCAATAAAGATGGCCGCACTACCAAAATACGTGAAGCCTACCAACAGTACATACCTAAGATACTTGTACTAATGGGAGAAGACAGCACCATGGCTAAAAAGGATGCTGCTGATATATACAAACTGGAAACAGCGCTTGCTAACGCGTCTATGACACGCGTAGAAGAACGTGACCCATACAATGTATATCACAAATTTGACCTGAACGGTATTAACAAAGTAACACCAGGCTTAGACTGGAAAGCATTGTTTGCTAACCTGAAAATAAACGGCACTGATACACTAATAGTAGGTATGCCTAAGTTCTTCCAGGAAGTGGCAAAAGAACTGAAAGCTACACCGCTAAGCGTATGGAAAAAATATCTTGCCTTCCACTTGGTGAACGATATGGCACCATACCTGAGCAACAATTTTGATGCAGCGCATTTCGCATTTTACGGTACTACAGTGAGAGGACAGAAAGACCAAAGACCTCGCTGGAAACGCGTATTAAGCGTAGTGGATGGATCAGTAGGCGAACTGCTGGGACGCATGTATGTAGATAAAAATTTTAAGCCTGAAGCTAAACAACGTATGCTGGACCTGGTGAACAACTTGCAGCAGACGTATGCTGAACGCATAAAGAGCCTTGACTGGATGAGCGACAGCACTAAACAAAAAGCACTAGTAAAGCTGAATGGCTTCATGAAGAAAATTGGCTATCCTGACAAATGGAAAGACTACAGCAGCCTGGAAATAGTAGGCAATGACTATGTAAAAAACATTCTTGCTTCATCTCAGTTTGAATACAACTACAACCTGAACAAACTGGGCAAACCTGTAGACAAAACAGAATGGGGCATGACACCGCCAACAGTAAATGCATACTACAATCCTGCATTTAATGAAATCGTATTCCCTGCCGGTATCCTGCAATATCCATTCTATGATGCAAACGCTGATGATGCTGTGAACTATGGCGGCATAGGCGCAGTAATAGGACACGAAATGACACATGGTTTTGACGACCAGGGTCGCTTGTATGATGCTGATGGTAACCTGCACAACTGGTGGAGCCCTGCAGATTCTTCAAACTTTATGCAGAAAGCTAACCGCGTCGTGGATCAGTTCAATGCACTGAAAGTACTGGATAGCATAAAAGTAAACGGCAAGCTGACAGAAGGTGAAAACCTTGCTGACCTTGGCGGACTGAATATTGCTTATGAAGCGTTCAAGAAAACAAAAGAAGGCCAGAGCAATGACAAAATAGATGGCTTTACTCCTGACCAACGTTTCTTCCTGAGCTGGGCACAAGTATGGCGCGCTAACACACGCCCTGAAGAAATTGCTTCACGCATCATGACAGATCCTCACTCACCAAGCGAACTGCGTTGTAATGTACCTATCAGCAATATGGCTGCATGGTATAAAGCATTCAACATTCAGCCAACAGATAAAATGTATCGCGCTGACAGTACAAGAGCAAGAGTGTGGTAATAGCAATAGAATACTGACTAAAAATCCCCTGCCAATTGACAGGGGATTTTTTTATGTAGTCAGTAAATTATTTTGCTTTTTCAGTTGTCTCAAAACGCTTGAAACCAATAGGCGTATATGTTTTTGTGGTCATCTCGCCTACATCATTATTTGTCTCTGCCATACCTGTAAAGCTGGTATAGAATGCATCCTGCATTGCTTTGATCAATATATCATCAATATGGTCGGGAGTCAGGTCATCCAGGTTATCAATGATCATCAGTGTAAAATATGGCTGCTCTGTTTTGTAAAAATCACTGTGGTGAGGGAAAAGCATTACAGCTACTTCGCCTGTAGGGGTAGGATTGAATGTGATCTGAAAACCTTTCTCTGCATAAGAGATCGTATTGCCATCCTTATTTCTGAATGTGAGCGACATAGGAATATCGCCTGAGCGAAAGGTAATGGAGGGCATTTCTACACAAGTGCCGCTTGTTTTATCATCAAAGGCATAAAAAGTATCTACATAATAGCCGGGTTTGTAAGCAGCGTTCTCATTGAGATAGGTCGCTATTTTAGACATGTATTCCTTTACTTCTGTAGCCTTCTGTATCCATTTTTCCCTGCGGTCCATTACCTGCTTTATACCATCGGCATACATGTTGGCAACCTTCAATATATCCGTCATCATATTTTTTAAAGAGATTTTTTAGAATGCAATATTAGCCCTGAAAATTTTCACTGCAATAGCAAGTAGTATCACCCCGAAAAATTTGCGTACTACCGATATACCTGATGGCCCCAGTAAACGCTCCAACAAATCCATAGAGCGGAGGGTGAGGAATATAAAAACAAGGTTTATAAGAATAGCTATTAATATGTTGTATGGATTATACTCAGCTTTAAGCGACATAATAGTAGTAAGCGTACCTGAACCTGCAATGATGGGAAATGCAATAGGTACTACAGCGCCGCTTTTCATATCGCTTTCGCTCTTGAAGAACTCCCAGCCAAGCACCATTTCAAGCCCAAGAATAAAGATGACTATGGAGCCCGCTATGGCAAAAGAGTGGATATCCAGCCCCATGAAATTGAGCATCTGCTCACCTATAAAAAAGAAAGCTAACATAAGCGCACCCGACACCAAGGTAGCTAGTGTTGCATTTAGTTCCCCCATTCTTTTGCGCAGGGTAAGAATGACAGGAATGGAGCCCAGCACATCTATTACCGCAAAAAGGGTAAAAGTGAGCGTGACGATCTCCGAAAAATCTTTGCTAAAACCTTTCATACAAATAAAGATACAATACTTAATGTGATTGACATATTGACTATTTTTACGCCTTCAAATCATATAAATGTCAATAGCGAATTATAAACATAGCGTGGCAGACCGCTTTATGAACTATGTACAGGTAGATACACAAAGCGACCCTGCATCTGATACGCAACCATCTACTGAAAAGCAAAAAAATCTTAGCCGCATACTGGTAAAGGAACTACTGGAAATAGGCGTAAGTGATGCCGCACTGGATGAGTATGGATATGTGTATGGAACGATACCTGCGACATCGAAAAAGAACGTCCCTATATTATGCTATTGCTCGCATGTAGATACAGCACCCGATTGCAGTGGCACAGGTGTGAAGCCAATACTACACATGAACTACGATGGTAAGGATATAGTGCTGCCGGACGACCCTACTGTAGTAATAAGCATGCATAATCATCCTTACCTGAAAGAAAAAATAGGTGACGATATAATAACAGCATCGGGCACTACCCTATTAGGTGCTGATGACAAAGCAGGTGTAGCCATAATAATGGACCTTGCACAATACCTGATACAACACCCTGAAATACCATATGGGAAAATACGTATACTCTTTACCCCTGATGAAGAAGTAGGACGTGGTGTGGCAAAAGTGGACATGAAAAAATTGGGCGCTGATTTTGGCTACACGCTTGATGGTGGTGAACGTGGACATCTGGAAGGCGAGACTTTTTCTGCCGATGCTGTAGTAGTAACATTTAATGGTATAAGTGCACACCCGGGCTATGCGAAAGGTAAAATGGTAAGCGCTATAAAAGCAGCTGCCAGCTTCCTGGATATGCTGCCCAAGCACGAGTGGAGCCCGGAAACAACTGAAGGCATGGAAGGTTTTGTACACCCGGTACATGTAGAAGGCGGCATAGAAAAGACTACTGTGCAATTTATAATACGCAGTTTCCATACACCTGACCTTGCCGTGTATGAACAAAAGTTAAGAGCACTGCTGGAAAAAACATTGGCTGAGTATCCGGGTATGAATGCAGACTTTGTAGTGAAAGAACAATACCGCAATATGAAAGAGATACTGGATAAACATCCACATGTAATGGCGCATGCTGAAGAAGCATATCGCCGAGCAGGTATGGATGTGCAGCGCATGAGCATACGCGGGGGTACAGACGGCTCACGCCTTTCATTTATGGGACTACCCTGCCCTAATATCTTTACAGGTGAAATGGGCATACACTCAAAACAAGAGTATGTAAGCGTGCAGGATATGGAAAAAGCTATGGAAACCCTTGTACACCTGGCACAGGTATGGGAAGAGAACAGTTAATGTACCTTTGCAAATAGAAATAAGCAGTTAACGGCAATACAAACAGCGCACCAAACATATGAATGCACAATTAAAAACAGTTTTACTTACCATACTTACGTTATCATTATTTGTAATAGCACTGGTAGAGTTGAGCGGGGTAAGCGAAACAGCATTATTCAATAAATACAATATCGGCTCAGGCCCTGGCAACGGACTATCATATAAACAATCACAAAGTAGGGAAGACATGATAGCTAATATGCCTAAGACAAGCATACAGTTTTACGAAACCAAGTACAACTTTGGCACACTGAAAGAAGGCGACGTGGTGAAACATGCTTTTAAGTTTAAGAATACTGGCACTAACCCTTTACTGATAGCTAAAGCTGATGTGAGCTGTGGCTGTACGGTACCTACTTTCTCTAAGGAACCAATACCACCGGGCGGGGAAGGAGAAATAATGGTGCAATATAACAGCAGTCATCATCCCGGTCATCAGCAAAAGAATGTACTGGTACACTCTAATGCACAGCAGGAAGCAATGTCTATAGGTTTTGAAGCAGAAGTAACACCAAAATGAGTACGATAAATATTTCCATATTCCAGAGAGTAAAGAACTACTTATCGCTGATAAAATTCAGCCATACTGTATTTGCTTTACCGTTTGCATTAATTGGGTTTACACTTGCAGTAATGCAGGAGCATAAACCACTTGACTGGACCTTGTTTGTAAAGATGCTGCTGTGCATGGTATTTGCCAGAAGCGCAGCGATGTCTTTTAACCGCTATCTGGACAGAAAGTATGATGCACTGAACCCAAGAACTGCGAAACGCGAAATACCTGCGGGCATAATAAAGCCACAACAAGCACTGGCATTTACTATCATCAACTCAGTGCTATTTGTTGCCACTACATGGTTTATCAATGTGCTTTGCTTTTATCTCTCTTTTGTAGCGCTGTTTGTGATATTATTTTACAGCTATACTAAACGCATAACTGCACTATGTCATATAGTACTGGGTGTAGGACTATCATTGTCACCCATAGGCGCTTACCTGGCTGTAACGGGCTATTTTGCCTGGGTACCATTACTATTTTCTTTTTCTGTATTGACATGGGTATCGGGCTTCGACATTATTTATGCGCTGCAAGACGAACAGTTTGACCGCAGTCAGGAACTGCATTCTATTCCTGCAGCACTTGGCGTGAAAAATTCACTCACCGTTTCTACATTGTTACATATAGCCTCTGCGGGCTTTGTTATTACTGCGGGTATTGCGGGCGGCTTTCATTGGATATACTGGATAGGTGCGGTATTTTATATTTGCCTGCTTACCTACCAGCACATGCTTGTAAAGCCAAATGACCTAAGTAAAGTAAACATGGCATTTGCAAATACTAATGGTATAGCCAGTGTAGTATTTGCTATTTTCACTATTATCTCACTACTACTGGTATAACAATATGAATATAGCGCTAATAGGCTATGGCAAAATGGGACAAACCATAGAGCGTATAGCCACAGAAAGAGGACATAGCATAGTGCTGCGCATAAGCACAGCAAATAAACATGAGATGCACTCTGAAAACCTGAAGAAAGCCGACGTAGCCATAGAGTTTACAAAGCCGGAAGCAGCAGAAGAAAATGTGATGAAATGCCTGCAGGCAGGCGTATCTGTAGTGTGTGGCACTACCGGGTGGAACCACGGGTTATCACAGGCTAAGTACAAGGCCATTGAAAACAAGCTGGCTTTTTTACATGCGTCTAACTTTAGTATAGGTGTAAATATATTCTTCGAAATAAATAAGCTGCTTGCATCATTAATGAATGAGCAACCGAGCTATGAAGTGAGCATAGAAGAAACGCACCACACGCAGAAAAAAGATGCGCCAAGCGGCACTGCAATAACGCTTGCAGAACAGATACTTGCGAACATACATCGTAAAAAACACTGGACCAAGGATGCTACCGACAACCCGGATGCGTTCCCTATTATTGCTCACCGCATAGAAAATGTGCCGGGCACGCATAATGTAAAATACCAGTCGGCAATAGACGATATAGAAATAATACACACTGCACATAACCGCGATGGCTTTGCACTTGGCGCCGTGTTAGCAGCAGAATATGTACAGGGAAAAGAAGGTATTTTTGAGATGAAGGATGTACTGGGATTAAGCAACAAACTATAATTCACAACCATAGAGTAAAAAAATGGGCTGCTAATTAGCAGCCCATTTTCATTTTTATTTCTTCAGGTACTCATCGAAGTAGTCTGATATTTTTTGCATGAGATGTACCCTGTCTTTACCACGCACATTATGTTCATGACCAGGGTAAACGAAGTAATCTATCTGCACGCCTTCATCTACACATTTCTTTATAAAGTCAATACTATTCTGCCACACTACCGTATTGTCATCCGTACCATGAATGAGC
>Ga0070665_100004443_pt1 | contig 14734 bp, 11 predicted proteins | sample KBSS13metaG_FD_65862 | JGI IMG/M metagenome (GOLD analysis project Ga0070665, IMG submission 65862) | Switchgrass rhizosphere microbial communities from Kellogg Biological Station, Michigan, USA - KBS S1-3 metaG | ecosystem: Host-associated > Plants > Roots > Rhizosphere > Soil ... | reverse complement strand
GTCGCCAGGGTCGCCTCGGGCTTGCCCCAGTACCCGGTGAACATGGCGAAAGGTCGGCGCGGCCGGAGCACGATCTCCCCGACCTCGCCTGCGGCGAGCGGGACATCGTCGTCGTCGACGATGCGCAGGTCCACGCCCTCGATCGGCCGACCCACCGAGCCACGCCTGCGTTCGTCGCCCTCGCCTGCGACACAGATGACCGAGCACTCGGTCTGGCCGTAGCTCTCCGCGTTGACGGGGATGCCGAAGCGCGCCTGGAACTCCCGCTGCCCGTCTGCCGACAGACCGGGGAGCACCGCCAGCCGAATCCCGTGTGGGGCGGCGTCGGCAGCGGACGGGGGCTGAGCCAGGAGCAGCATGCCGACGGGGCCGAGGGAGTAGATCTTCGTGGTCCCGATCTCCCGGGCCGTCCGCAGGAACGACGAGGCGCTGAACCGCGGGACGTGGTGGATCCGGGCGCCGACCAGCAGCGCGGGCGCCAGGTTCCCGATCAGGAATCCGATGTGGAACATGGGCGACGGGGTCAGCACCAGATCGCCACGGACGATGTAGCCCGCGTCCTGCAGATAGGGCGTGGCCGCGCGGACGAACTGCCCGTGCGGCACCATGCAGCCCTTGGGCTCGCCGGTGGTCCCGGAGGTGTACAGGATCGCGGCGGTGTCGGCGCGCGCGGCGCGTGCCGGGCCCGTGACCGGCTCATGCAGGAGCAGGTCGTCGAACCGGACCGCGTCGTGCGCACCCTCGGACACACCGACCACGACGACGTGCCCGGTCCAGCGGTCGGCCACCTCCCGGAGCGAGTCGTGGCCGAGCGGGTCCACGACGACGGCCGCGGGTCCGGCGTCCTCGAGCTGCTGGCTCAGGAACTCCCCCCGCAGGTAGCTGTTGAGCGGGACGAAGATCAGGTTCAGCCGCTGACACGCGAACAGCAGCTCCACGTACTCCACGGAGTTCTCCGCCAGCACGGCGACGCGGTCGCCTGCCTGCAGCCCCAGCTCGAGCAGGCCACCCGCCAGCCGGCGCGAGCGGTCGCTGAGCTCCGCGAGTGTTCGCCGCTGGTCCCCGCAGGCGAGGAACTCGACGGCCCCGGAATCCTCCGCGGACCGGTCCAGGACGTCCACCAGTGTGGGAAGGCCGCTCACGACCGGGGACGGCTCTGCGCTCGCTCCCACAGGTCCTCCTGCCTCCTTCAGACGGGTGCGCCGGCGACCGAGCCCGGGGAACCGGACTCGACCAGCGGGAAGTGGCACGCGGTGAAGCGACCGGGAAGGACCTCCCGGATCGCGGGCTCCTCCGCGGCGCACCGGTCCTGCGCGAGCGGGCAGCGCGTCCGGAACCTGCACCCGCTCGGGGGGTCGAGCGGGGAGGGCAGGTCGCCGGAGAGCGCAGCCGGCCCGATGGGGATGTCGGGATCCGGCTCCGGGATCGACTGCGCCAGCGCCCGTGTGTAGGGGTGCGTGGGCGACTCGAACAGGTCGTCCGAGCCGCCGACCTCGCAGATCTTGCCCAGGTACATGACGACGATGCGGTCGCTCAGGTTCTTGACGACGGCGAGGTCGTGGGCGATGAACACCATCGTCAGCCGGTAGCGCTCCTTCATCTCCTTCAGCAGGTTCATGATCTGAGCCTGCACGGAGACGTCGAGAGCGGAGACCGGCTCGTCGCAGATGAGCACCTCCGGGTCGAGCACCATCGCGCGGGCGATGGAGATCCGCTGGCACTGTCCGCCGGAGAACTCGTGCGGACGCCGGTCCCCCGCCCGCTGGGGGTCCAGGCCCACCCGCTCGATCATGGCCGTGGTGCGTGCCGCCACCTCGTCCTTGCTGAGGCCGCCCTGGATCCGCAGGCCCTCGGCGATGATGTCCTTGACCTTCCGCGACGGGTTCAGCGACGAGATCGGGTCCTGGAAGATCATCTGCAGCTTGCGGCGCTTCTCCCGCAGGTCTACGCCCGTGAGGTGCTCGATGGGCTCGCCGTCGAGCTCGACCGTCCCGGCGGTCGGAGAGGGCAGCTGCATGATCGCGCGCGCGACGCTCGACTTGCCGCAGCCCGACTCGCCCACCAGCCCGACCGTCTCGCCCCTCAGGGCGTCGAGACTGACGTCGGAGACGGCGAACACGCGCTCCCCACCCCGCCCCCGGTACTCGACGACCAGGTTCTCGGCGCGCAGCACCACGTCGGCGTCGTCACGCAGGTGGGCGGTGCCACTCCCGGCCATCAGATCACCGTCCCGGACGTGACGGGCGTACCGGCCGCGGACACCCCGGCCTCGATATTGCGCTGCCGGGCCGCGTCACCCGCCGGCGTGCCGAGCGGATAGAAGCAGGCTGCCGCGTGGTCCGCCGAGTCGGCGTCGCTCGTCAGCTCCGGCGTCTCCTTGAGGCACCTGTCCTGCGCCGACGGGCATCGGGGCGCGAAGCTGCAGCCGGGAGGCGGATCGATGATGACGGGGGGCCGTCCGGGGATCGAGGCGAGTGTGGTCTGGCTCGGCATTCCCACCTTGGGAATGGCGTCGATGAGCGCGCGCGTGTACGGATGCCGCATCTGGCGGAACAACTGCCGGGTCGGTGCTCTCTCGACCACCCGGCCCGCATACATCACGGCGATGTGGTCGGCGCGGCCTGCGACCACTCCGAGGTCGTGGGTCACCAGGATCATCGACATGGAGGCGCTTTCCTGCAGGCTCTGCAGCAGATTGAGGATCTGGTGCTGGACGGTCACGTCGAGGGCGGTGGTCGGTTCGTCCGCGATGAGCAGCGTGGGCGAGCACGAGATCGCCAGCGCGATCGTGACCCGCTGCCGCATGCCCCCCGACAGGTTGTGCGGGTAGTAGTCGTACCGCTTCTCGGGCTCCGGAATGCCGACCCGCCTGAGCAGGTCCACCGCTTCGGACCGAGCGGCCTTCCGGTCGAGCTTCCGGTGGTAGCGCAACGTCTCGGAGAGCTGGTGACCGACCGTCATCACGGGCGTGAGCGACGTCATCGGGTCCTGGAAGACCATCGCGAGGTCCACGCCCCACAGGTGCTTCTCCTTCTTGGGGTTCACCCCGGCCAGGTCCCGACCGTGGAGCAGGATCCGGCTCCCCTCGAGAACCTCGGCGTTCCGCGGCAGGATCTTCATGATCGCTCGCGACATGACCGACTTGCCGGAACCCGACTCACCGACGACGCCGAGGGTCTCGCCCTGGCGGAGACTGAGGTCGACCCCGTCGACCGCACGGAGCATGCCCGCGGGCGTGTGGAACCAGACGCGCAGGTTCTCGACCTTCAGCACGTCCCCGGTCATGTGCCTTCCCACCCGCTCGTTGTCCTCGGTGCCCGCCCCGACGGTCGCCTGCCCCGTCATATCGACGAGCCCCGGCCGACTCGGCTCCTGGCCCAGTCGCCGAGGGTGTTGAACGCCAGCACCGTGAAGAAGAAGAAGGCCGCGGGCACGAGCACCAGCTGAGGCTCGGTCCGCAACGCCTCACGGCCGGCCGCCAGCATTCCACCCCAGCTCGGAGTGGGCGGCGGAATGCCCAGGCCCAGGAACGACAGTGTCCCTTCCGCCACGACGAGGGTGGCCATGACGACGAGCGCCAGCGAGAGGACCGGGAGCATCACGTTGGACAGGAGCTCTCTGAGCAGGATCCGCACCGGACTGGCACCGAGGGCTCGGGCCGCCGTCACGAACTCCCGGTCCGCCAGCGCGATCGTGTTGGCGCGCGCCACGCGGGCGAAGTTCGGGATGCCCAGCAGCGCCAGCGCCACGACCAGGGTCAGCAGGCCGGGCTGGAGCGCGGTCACCACGGCGATCAGGAAGATCAGCGGGGGGAACGAGAGCATGAAGTTCACGAAGATGGACAGACCCGCGTCCGTCGAACCACGGAAGAACCCGCTGAGCATGCCGATCGTCACGCCGACGATCAGCGAGAGGCTGGTGGCGCCCACGGCGACGGCCATGGAGACCTGGGCGCCGAACACGATCCGGGACAGCACGTCGCGACCGAGCGCGTCGGTTCCCAGCAGATGGTCCGCGCTCGGCATGGCCGCGAACGAGTTGCTCAGTGCCTCGGGCTTCGGCAGCGGCAGGGCCTCCGCGAACACGGCGGCCAGGACGACGAGGATGAGCCAGGTGGCGCCGAGAATCGCGGCGACGGGCCGCTTCGTGCGGCGCAGCCGGGGACCCGTCGCCCCGTCCGGCGCCGTCGTCGCCACCGCGGCCGGGCCCGGCACGCCCCCGGGGCCACCCTCGAGACTCGTCACCATGTCCGTTCCTTCCTGACTCGAGGGTCGAGCAATGGGTAGGACAGATCCACGAGCGTGTTCAGGACCAGGTAGAGCAGCGCCGTCAACAGCACGATGGCCTGGATGACGATGTAGTCCCGGGACTGGATCGCCCCGATCAGGAGAGTGCCCATACCGGGTATGGAGAAGATGGACTCCACCAGCACCGTGCCGCCGATCAGCCGCCCGACGACGACACCCATGACCGTGATCAGGGAGAACGACGACTGGCGCAACGCGTGCTTGGTGAGGATGCGCCAGGTCGGCAGCCCTCGCGCCCGCGCCGACAGCACGTGGTCCTGCTGCAGCGTGGCCATCATGTCGCCCTTCAGCAGCCTGGTGAACAGGACGCATTCGCCCGCCGCCAGCGTCAGGACGGGGAGGATCAGGTGCTCCACGTGGCTTGCCGGGTTCCTGCTGAACGGCACCCAGCCGAGGATCGGCAGCAACCCCAGCTTCACACCGAGGGCGAACACCAGCAGGATCCCCAGGACGAAGGCCGGGGTCGCGAGCGTCGCCGACGTGACGACGGTGGACACCCGGTCCACCAGCCCGCCCGGACGGTAGGCGCCCCACACGGCGACCGGCACGGAGATGAGCAGCGAGGTCAGCAGGGCCAACGTCGCGATCTCGAGCGAGACGGGCGCCGCCTCGGCGATCATGCTCAGGACGTCCTGTCTGGTGCTGTAGGAGCGTCCCAGGTCGCCGGTCAGGACGTTCCCGAGCCAGTGCACGTACTGCACGGGCAGCGGATCGTTCAGGCCGAACTGCTCGCGTGCACTGGCGATCTGCTCGGGAGTCGCGTCCGGCGGCAGGATCGAGTCGACGGGCGACCCCGGGGTCAGCTGCAGGAGCAGGAAGGCCGCCGCGGTCACGAGGAAGAGCAGCAGCACGAGCCGCCCCAGGGAGGCCAGCCACCCCCTCGCTCTGCGCGCGCTCAGTCTGCTCGCCCGGCCGTCCCGCTGCCGCCCGGGGACCTCCGCTGTCGCGACGCCCTTCGCCCCGGACCTCGCAGTGGACGTCGCGGTGGACGCCGCCCCGGACGGTGCGGCGGGCTCTGCCTGCGCAGTGTCCGGATTTCGTGTGTCGGCCATCTCGCCCCCGCCGGATCCTCGCTCGTCGCCTCTACTGGTCCTGGTCCAGCCAGGCGTTGTCCCAGTACACGCCGACACCCGAACCGAAGACCGTCAGAGTGAGGTCGTGGACGGACTTCTGCTGCCACACGTGCGGTGCGTAGTACCGGTAGTAGCGCAGCGGGGGATCCTGGGAGATCTCCCCGGCCGCGCGCCCGTAGGCCTCCGCCACCACCGTGGGGTCGTTGGAGGTACGCGTCACGTCCAGCGCCTCGTCCACCTTCGGGTTCGAGTACCCGTAGCTGTTGAGCGTCCCGTTGGTGTGGTAGGTGTCGTAGATCCCGTCACTGACCGCCAGGTTCGACGATCCCTGGACCAGCTGGAACTTCCCGGCCGTCAGGCGGGAGACCAGCGTCGGGGTGTCCACCGAGTCCAGCTTCACCGTCAGGCCGTTGATCTGACCGAGTTGGGCCTGGATCACCTGGGCCGCCTGCGCCAGCAGCGGCGACGTGAAAACGGTCAGGGTCAGCGTCTCGCTCGTCTTGCCGGTCCGCTTGAGGTAGGCGTCGAACCGCTCCTGGGCCGCGCGGAGATCGAACGCCGGGTAGAGCCCGGCCTGGTCGTCCCGATACGGGTCGCCGGGCCTCAGCAGAGCGTCCGGGGCGGGGTCGCCCGGGTACACGGCCTGGACGACCTGGTTGGCGTCGAGGGCGTGCAGCAACGCCATCCGCAGGTCCTCGTCCTGGAGCAGCGGGTCGCGGTCGTTCATCCCGAGCCCGGTCCCGGCGATCATGGGGACGGGGCCGGTGACCTCGTAGCCCGCATCCTTGGCGATCTTGGTCTCCTGGGTGCGCGGGGACACGTTGACGCTGAGATCCCCGGCCATGAAGGAGTTCAGGCGCTGGTTGTCGTCGTTGATGTCCTTGACGACCAGGCCGTCCAGGTAGGGACGACCCTGCTGCCAGTAGCGGGGATTGGCCGCGTACGCGGCTTCGGTGCCGCGGGTCCAGGAGGTGAGGGTGAACGGCCCGGCGCCCACCGGCTTGGACCCCGCCTCGGCCCCCGAGCTGCGGATGGCGGTCGGCGATCCGATGAAGCCCAGCTGGAGCGCGAGCTTCCCGGGCAGCTGGTAGTTCACCTGCTGCAGGGTGACCTGGACGGTCAGGTCGTCGACCTTCGTCCACGTCATGCCGTCGACGGCGCGGAGAGCAGGCGACAACGTCTGGGGGTCGCGGATGCGGTCCCAGTTGAACACGACGGCGTCCGCGTTCAGCGGCGTGCCGTCGCTGAAGGTGACGCCGTTGCGGAGCTTGAGGGTCCACGTCTTGCCGTCGGTGGTGTCGAACGACTGCGCCAGCTGGGGCAGGAACTCCTGCGTCGCGTAGTCGTAGCGCAGCAGCGTGTCGAAGACCGGCTGGCAGTGACTGAACCCGGAGCTGCCCCCGCAGATCGCCGGGTCCATCGACGGCGGCTCGTAGTGCACGCCGAGCGTCATGACGCCGCCGCGGCGCGGCTCGGTCGAGCCCGACGCCGAGCCGTTGTCGGACGCGGAGCTCCCGCAGCCTGCCACTACGAGGGCACCGACCACGAACGCGGCGCCGAGTCCACGAAGTCTCTTCATTGAGGCTGCTCCCAGCGTCATCAGGGGGTGAAGCTAGCGCGAATGAAACACCCACCCACCTGACTCGTCAACACTCCGTTGCAATAACTTGACGTCCAGTTCGCGGCGAGCGCCGACGGGGAGCGGGTCCGACCGCCGACGACGGAGACGCGTCAGAGGTCACCCATCGCGCCCATCTCCCGCAACGCGGACAGGGTCACGGTGCGACCGCTGAGGGTCGGTTGGGACGTCAGCCATTCGATCGCCCGCGCGTAGTGCTCCGGGGTGGTCTGCCCGGGCTCGGAGGTCGCACCGACCCCGAGCGACTGCATGAGCGCGTCCGTCTCGCTGGGGATCCGCTCCTCTATCCGCACACAGACCGCGAGCACACCACGACCACCGATCTCGTCCTCGACGACCTCGGTGAGCCGCTCGAGCGCAGCCTTGGAGACGCAGTACGGCGCCGCCTGCGGCACCGGCGCCACCGAGGCCACGGAGCCGACGTTGATGACCGCGCCGGATCCGCGCTCGAGCATCTCGGGCAGGAAGAGGCGGGCGAGCGCTGCGGGCGCCCAGACGTTCACCGTCAGCGCGGCGTGCCACTTGGACGGCGACAGCTCCAGCAGCGGTCGGATCGGCGAGTAGGCGGCGTTGTTGACCAGCACGTCGCAGCGCCCGAACCGATCCGCCGTCGCCCGGTGGATCTCCTCGACGCTCCGGGCCTCCGCGAGGTCGGCAGGCACGGCCAGGGCCGCCGCGCCGAGCTGCTCGAGCTCCTCCACGACGTCCTCCACCGTGCCCGGCAAGGAGGGGTGCGCACTCGCTCGGGCGCTGCGGGCCGTGACGACGACGTCGTAGCCGGCTCGGGCGAAGCGCAGCGCCGTCGCCCGGCCCAGTCCGCGAGCGGCGCCGGTGATCACGGCAACCGGCCGGTCGGTCGGATCGGTCAACGCCCCTCCACTCTCCCTGTCCGGCGAAACCACCGCCGTCCAATAATCTGACGTCATATGACCTCAGCCAAGATCAGTTCGTCCTCGTCCTGCCCAGGGCAGGTCACCAGCAGGTGACGCCCCCGTCGACCACGAGCTCGGCGCCGGCGCAGTAGGAGGCGGCGTCGCTGAGCAGGAAGACGACCGGACCGACCATCTCGTCGGCGGAGGCCGGTCGACCCATCGGGACCTGGGACGCCATGCCTCTCCAGATCTCGGAGTCCTCCGCGAGTCGCGCCCGCCGCGACACCAGTGACGCCCCCGTGTACCCGGGACTCACCGCGTTGACGCGGATCCCGAGCTGCGCCCACTCGATCGCCAACGACCGGGTCAACGAGACCACGCCGGCTTTCGAGGCGTTGTAGTGCGACTGCGTCCAGCCGCGGTTGGCGATGTGCGCGGAGATGGACGCGATGTTCACGATGGCCCCTCCCCCGGCCTCCACCATGTGCCGCGCCTCGGCCTGGCAGCACTGGAAGACCCCGCGCAGGTTCACGGAGTGGAGGTGATCCCATTCCGAGGGCGAGATGTCGAGCGCTCTCCTGCTCTGGTTGCTCGCTGCACAGTTCACCGCGTACCTGATCTCGCCGACGTGGGTCACCGCCTCGCGGACGAGGTCGTCCGCGACACCCGACTCCCCCAGATCGGCCACGACGGGCACCCCGGTGCCCCCTGCGTCCGCGATCGCGTCGCACACCACGCCGAGTCGCGCCGGGTCTCGCCCCACGCAGGCGACGGGAACGCCGTGCCGGGCCAAGCCGAGTGCGATCGCCGCACCGATCCCGCTCGAGGCGCCGGTGACGAGGGCAGCCCCCTCGGTGAGCTCGAACATCGCTTCGGGTCGACTCGCCATCCCGTCGCTCCCCACCCTCTCCGGAGGCGCACTACTCCGATGTGGAGGAGACTTCGCTCGGGTGCCTCGCATACTTCCCGACGGGCCAACGGGACAGGAGCCCGCCGTCGACCACGATCTCCTGGCCCGTCACGTATCCCGCGAGGTCGGACGCGAAGAAGGCGACGGCCTGGGCGATGTCCTCGGTCCGCCCGAGACGCTGCAGGGGGATGCCACGAGCGAGGCTCGCCGCATCCTCGGTCAGCTGGCTCGCGCTGACGTCCGTGACGATGATGCCGGGACTGACGACGTTCATCCGGATACCGAATCGGCCGTACTCCGCGGCCACGCTGCGGGCCAACTGCGACACCCCCGCCTTGGCCGCCCCGTAGGCCGAGTGGTTGGGCGCTCCGTCCACACCGCTGATGGAGCCGATGCTCACGATCGACCCACCGCGCCCCAGTGCCTTCATCTGCCGGAGGACGTCCCGGAGGAGGAAGAGGAGATAACGCAGGTTGATGTCCAGGATCAGGTCGATCGTCTCGTCCGAGACCTCGTCCGTCGGCACGAACGGGGCGAAGGCGCTGTGCCCGCCCACCACCGTGACGACGATGTCCAGCGACCGATGGGCGTCCACGAACTCGGCGACGAGCCCGGCCCCCGCCGTCCGGTCGCGCACGTCGACGACATGAGAGCTCGAACGCCGACCGAGGGCTTCCACCTCGGCCGCCACGCCGAGGGCCCGCTCCTTCCGGATGTCGACCACGCCGACGTCGGCGCCCGCCCGGGCCAGCACGAGCGCGCACTCCCTGCCGATACCCTGCCCGGCCCCGACCACCAGCGCGGACTTCCCCGCCAAGGAAAGCATCGTCACCTCCCTGTATCCGTGTCCGTCCGCCGCATCGTCGCGCCGGCCGGGAGACCGAGCCCAGCGTCCTTACGAATGGAGCGCGAAGAACGCCGCCACCTGGTGCGTCGTCAACTCCGTGAGCGGGGACACGACGTGCTCGCGCCAGAAGCTGTGCTCCGCACCGAGCATCCGGGCTCCGATGACCTCCACCCCGGCCTCCGCCAGCAGCTCGACGAGTCGCTCCCCCTCGTCGCGCAGCATGTCGATCTCGGCGGTCAGGACGAGGGTCGGCGGCAGCGTGTGGAGGACGGTCGATCGCAGCGGCGCGACGTCCGGGTTGACCAGGTCGTCGGGCGACGACGCGTACTGCCCCCAGAACACGGTCGCGTCCTCGGCGCTCTGCCACGGGACGGCGTTCTTGTACGACTCGAAACCCGCCGTGGGGTCCAGGAAGGGGTAGAGGAGGACGAGCGCGCCGAAGCGCCCGGGGTTTCTCAGCGCGGTCACCAACGCGAGGTTGCCCCCCGCACTGTCCCCCTCCAGGAAGGTGCGGCCACGCAGGCCGACGGTCGCCCCCTCCGCATCGAGCCAGTCCAGGACCGCGGCGATGTCGTCGAGCTGAGCGGGGAATCGATGCTGGGGCGCCAGCCGGTAGTCGATGCTCAGCACGGGGAGCCCGCTCCGGTTGGCGAGGCGGCGGGCGGCGCGGTCGTGGCCCTCGGTGTCGAAGAGGGCGAACCCTCCACCGTGGACATAGATGACGTGACCGACGTCGGAGCCTGCGGCCGACGGCTTGTACAGCATGCAGGGCACGCCGTGGGCGTCGATCTGGACGACCTCGTGCACGTCCTCTGGAGGCCCCGGGGACTCGGCATCCGAGCGATCCGTCGGCGCGGTCGACTGCGATGCTGATTCGCTCAGAGTCCGGCGTTGGGTCTCCATGCTGCGATCCTGCCTCCACCATGGGCACATCGTCAATCGACTGCTCGTAACATGCCGTCAGGTGACGCGGCCGACCGACGTCGATCTCCGCCGTGCGACCCCGCGACCGGCGCGGACTGTCGCCGGTCACCTGCGGTGTGCTGCGAGCCCTGCGAGGACCGCAGCGAAGGACGCGAGATCGTGCTGTGGAATGACCTGGCACCGGGTTACGCTGCGGGCCTTCGCTATGAGGGAGGCAGCGTCGCCTTGAGCCAGGACATGTGGGCCTACCGACTGCTCGGACCGTCGCGGATGGGACCGGTGCGAGTTCCCGCACCGGGCGCGGCTCGGCTCGGCGACGACCAGGTCGTCGTCCGATTTCGCGCCGGCGGCATCTGCGGGAGCGATCTGTCGTACTTCAGGGGCGAGCCTGCGGACGCGATCCCGCTCGAGGACGAGTCGGACTACGCGGCGTGCACGGTCGGGGCGTCGCTCCACGAGATCGCCGGGGAGGTGCTCGCCTCGAGCGATCCGACGCTCCCGGTCGGGGCGAACGTCGTCGGCTGGGCGAGTGCCATGGACGGCCTGTCCGAGCTGGTCGTCTGCGACACCGTCGGCCTCATCGACCACGACCCCGACCTGCGACCGGCCGCGGCGGTGATGCTGCAGCCACTCGCCTGCGTGTTGTACGCGGTCGAGCAGATGCGCTCGGTGCGGGACGCCCGGGCCGCGGTGATCGGCCTCGGCCCCATCGGCGTCCTGTTCGCGCACGTGCTGAAGACCGCGGGTGCGCGCGAGGTGGTCGGCGTCGACCGCATCGACAGATCGGACGTCGGGGACGCGTTCTCACTCGACGAGGTCGTGGTGAGCAGCGCGGCACGGTGGGCCGCTCGCCAGGAGCGGGCGGCATCTCAGCCGGACCTCGTCGTCGAGGCCATCGGCCATCAGGTCGGCACGCTCGCCGCGGCGATCGCGGCCGTGGCGCCCGGCGGCGAGATCTACTACTTCGGGGTTCCGGACGACCACCACTACCCGTTCCCCATGTGGGACTTCCTGAGGAAGAACCTCACGCTCGGGTCGGGCGTGACACCCTTCTCCGTGCGGCAGCGGGTGCTGCGGGCGGCGCAGGACTACCTGCACCGCCATCCCGAGCTCGTCGACCACTACGTCACGTCCGTCTTCCCGTCGGACCAGGCGCAACGGGCGTTCGAGGTCGCCTCGACACCGGCTCCGGGACGGCTGAAGGTCGTCATCGAGGCCTGATTCCGCGCAGGCGAGCGCCGATGCCTGCGGGCCGGGTGGCCGGCCCGCAGGCATCCGTGGCCGAGTCGAGTGGTCGGCCGTCGCCCGGGTGGCGTCGCGTCAGATGACGCCGTCGCGCACCAGGGCGTCCAGCTCCTCGCCGCTCATCCGGAGGATCTCCCGATACACGTAGTCGTTGTCCTCCCCGTAGTTCGGGCCGTGCCGATCCGCGAGGCCGCCCTGGTACGGAGGCGTGTGGCTGAACCGAGTCGGAGGGGTCTTCGCCGGCCAGGACCCGAGCTCGGTCTGCTGGAACTCCATGAGCCACTGGAGGTGGCGCAGCTGCGGGTCCCAGTCGCACCGGTCCTCGGTCGACTCGCAGATCCCCGCGGCGACGCCTGCGGCCTGCAGGGCGGTCATGAGCTCCACACCGTCCCACTTCTGCGTCTCGCCGTTGATGGCCGCGTCGAGGAGGCCCGCGTTCGCCATCCGCGACGACAGAGTCGCGAACCGCGCGTCATCGGCGAGCTCGTGCGCGCCGAGGACGCGGACGACCCGGATCCACTCCTCCTGGTCGAACGCGGCGATCGCGATCCACCGGTCGACTCCCCGCACGCGGTAGATCCCGTGGGGGGCGGCAGGCTTGTAGGGGGAGGCGTTGCCGTACCGGCTCCAGCTCCGGCCGTTCACCGAATGGTCGAGAACCGCCGTACCGGAGAGGTAGATGCCGGCTTCCACCTGCGACGAGTCGATCCAGCACCCTCGCCCGGTCGTCTTCTGCCGGAACAGCCCGGCCGTCATCGCCAAGGCGATCTGGTAGGCGCCGAACCAGTCCAGGTACGAGTACCCGATACCGGCAGGCGGTGCGGGCTCCGGGAGCCCCGACATCTCGCTGAGGCCGGACATCGCCTGAGCGGTCGGGCCGAAGCTCTTGAGGCGTCCGTAGACACCGACCTGTCCCATGCCGGACTGCTGGACGTACACGAGCCGCGGGTTCAGCTCGCGCAGCACGTCGTAGCCCAGGCCCATCCGCTCCATGGTGCCCGGCGAGTACCCCTCCACGAGGACGTCCGCCTCGGCGATGAGCTTCTTGAGGACCTCGCGACCGCGTTCGCTCTTGAGGTTGAGGCTGATCGCCCGCTTGCCGGTGTTGTTCTCCATGAACCCGCCGGTGCGGTTCAGACCCGACGTGGGCTTGGACGGCACGGGCTCGGTCGCGGCGTCCCGCTCGGCCCGCAGGCCCTCGGGGACGAACCCGCCGCCGATGCGCTGCATGTCGATCTTCGACGAGTGCTCGACCTTGATGACCTCGGCACCGAGCGCCGCGAGGAAACGGCCGCCGCCGGCGCTGGCCAGGATCCATCCCAGGTCCACGACCCGCACGCCGCCCAGGGCCCAGGGCTTGCCCCAGCGACTCGCGTCCGCACCCCGCGCGTCGTGCCGGGTCTCGTCCACCAGGTCGGGGAACCGCGGCCGGTCCTCGGGGTGCTGGAGGACCTCGTCGTTGTGCTCGCCCAGCAGGGGCGCTTGGCGGTCGCATCGCCAGGGCACCTCCGGCGAGACCCACTTGGCCCCGACGTGGGTGATCATGCGGCCCGACTCCCGTTCGGGCAGCCGGACGAACGAGCCTCGCTGCGCCCAGTGCCGGTCGTCCGCGTTCTCCTCCGGCTTGCGCACCGGAGCCCAGGGAAGGCCCCGCTCCTGGGCCTCGAGCCACAGGTCCGCGTCGAAGGTGTACCCGCCCACGAGCCTGCTGACGATCGCGTTCGTGCGCCGGATCCCCGCCGCCTGGCGGACGTAGTCGGGGTCCTCGAACTCCTTCCCCGACACCTCCTCGCCGTAGCCGTGCTCGGCGAGCATCGCCAGCAGCCCACCCAGGGGGGAGCCGACCCCGGGGAGGTAGGACTGGTACGGGAGCACCCACCTCCCGTCCTTGGTCATCACGATGCCGGGAGTCGCCGGGAGGTTCTGCGCCGAGCCGCTGCTGTTGCTCGGGAAGGAGTGCCTGCACGTGGCCCGGTAGTGCGGCGCGCGCCGGTAGACCCAGTCCGGCAGGTCGGTCTCGGTGTTCTTGGCGACGACGTCGTGCACCGCGGTGGACAGCGACTGCCCCTGGCCCGTCTGGAGCCGGTAGGACAGTGCCGCGACGATGGACATCGCCGTCGTCTCACCGGCGATGTGGTACGACTGCCACATCTGCGGCGCGACCGGCGGGAGGTCGTACTCCCCCGTGGGCGTCGGGTCGTAGCCACAGTTCATGACCACTCCCCCCAGCGCCAGGTGCACCAGGTCGCTGCCCCGGTAGTCCGCCCAGGGCCCGTCGTCCCCGAACGGCGTGATGCGCGCGTAGATCACGCCCGGGTTGATCGCCGACATGGCCTCGTAGCCGAGTCCTCGCTCCTCGAGGTAGCGGCGGGGACGGGTCTCCAGCACGACGTCCGCGGACTCGATGAGGCGGGCCAGCCGGTCACGGCCGTGCTCGGACTCGAGGTCGACGGTGACCCCGCGCTTGCCGAGGTTGTAGTGCCAGAAGTACAGGCTCTTGTCCGGGTCCGGATCGTCGCCCGCGAACGGGCCGTACGACCGGGTGACCTCGCCACCCAGGGGCTCGACCTTGATGACGTCCGCCCCCAGCCCGGCGAGGACCTTTCCGCAGTACTCGCCGAGCTCGTCGGCGAGTTCCAGGACTCGGACACCGGCGAGAAAGCCACCTGCATCGGCCTGCGCTTCGGGTTTCACGTGCTGCTCCTCATGTGGCGGACGACCCTATCCGTCGTCCGGCTCGGTGTGGACTGTCCCGGCCCCGTCGCCGAACGGGCTCGGCCCCCGCGGTTCGGACGACGGAGCCTGCGGCTCAACGCCCGTGCCCCTCGGAACCCGGCGCCGACACCTCGAACCACGGGACGCACACGTCGTCGCGCGTGGACGAGAAGACCGCCCGGACGCGATCTCCGACCTTGAC
>Ga0070665_100004442_pt1 | contig 14739 bp, 7 predicted proteins | sample KBSS13metaG_FD_65862 | JGI IMG/M metagenome (GOLD analysis project Ga0070665, IMG submission 65862) | Switchgrass rhizosphere microbial communities from Kellogg Biological Station, Michigan, USA - KBS S1-3 metaG | ecosystem: Host-associated > Plants > Roots > Rhizosphere > Soil ... | reverse complement strand
CGCCGCAAAAAAGATCACAGGCACACACAGGCATTCAGCCACTTTCTCCACTCACCCACCGCACACAAAAATTTCAGCCGCTTCCCGATCCTCTTGGTGAGCCACCATATCACTACGATGCAAAAGATGCAATACCCAGCCTCGACAACATTATTAGTAAATATGGCAAAATGATTTTTCACACGGTGGGTGATGTAGGTGGTATTAAATCACCGGAATATCAGATGGCTGTAGCAGCCGCTATGAAGAAAGATTTGTATGATCTGCCGGAAGGCGAAAAGCCGCTCTTCTTTCACTTGCTGGGCGATGTAGTTTATTACAACGGAGAGCACAACGAATATTATGACCAGTTTTACGAGCCTTATAATCATTATGACGCACCCATTTTCGCTATTGCCGGCAATCATGACGGAGATCCTATTGACGACGCTCAGCAATCGCTGGATGGCTGGGTAGCCTACTTCATGACTAAAGACCCGCATATAGACCCCGTCTCCCGCGATGCACCAAGAGTTACCATGTCTCTGCCCAATGTATATTATACACTTATCACCCCTATGGCCACCATCATCGGCATGTACACAAATGTACCCGAGCATGGCTCTATCGATTCCATCCAGCAACAATGGCTTACGAATGAGATGCACACTGCTGCGGAAGACAAGGCAGTTATTATAAGCCTCCATCACCCCATTTATTCTTTCGACGACCACCACAGCGGCAGCCCGGCAATGGCAGATGCATTGCAACATGCTATTAATGATTCCCGCCGTTTGCCAAATCTGGTGCTTACAGCGCACGTGCACAACTACCAGCGCATAGAAAAAGAGGTCAATAAGAAAACAAAGATTCCATTTCTCGTTGCAGGCCACGGCGGTTATTATCACCTGCACAATCTCACTGCTTCAGCAGGCGATGTAGATACACACACTGGTGCAAAGCTGGTATATGGCGATGCAAAAAATCACGGCTATGTTACACTGACAGTAGATGCGCAACATATCTCCGGAATAATGACCACTGTAGACAAAGAAACACACGAAGGCACAAAAACCGATAGCTTCAGTTATTCATCCAAAGCCCATTTTTTACCGGATGGAGATGTAATAAGTTTGTAAGCAAAAAGCCACTCTTAAAAGCCTCACTTTGTGAGGCTTCATTCTTTCCACGAAAAGTCTTTTCGCCAACCCCCTTCATGTCAAGGCATATTGCAAACAAGAAGCAACACTTTTTGAATTTTTACTTTTTCATTTTAATTAAAAATGTGGACATCTTTTTTTGGAATCGGCATCTTCACAATAGTACCTTGCGCAACGCTCCCCCTTGAGAGGGGTTAGGGGTGTGTTCTAATAAAGCCACTCCATTAGCACATCTGCTAATAAGCACATTTGCTAATTAACATAAAGTTCTTTGACAAACCTGTAAACCCAACCTAAGCGGAAAAACTTCCGGAACAGAAAATTTCCGCCCTACCGGAAATTTTACTCAAAATCCTTTCCCACAGCACTTATTAATAAAACCCTTAACGGAAAAAACCGGAAATTACCGGAAAGAATCTGCGGAGACCTGCGCATAACTTATAACAAATGTCCGCGAGCATCTGCGGGAAACCAAAATGTAACAATGGGACATTTTGCGACATTTTGGGAGATTTATAAAAAATGTAATAGGTCCGCCAATAGCGGGCCCTGCAAATAAAATATCCCAAATGTCACAATAACTTTTTCAGCCGCATTAAAAAAGTGTGCTCCCCGGCAATCGTTTAGTTCTTCCCAGGTGATGGTAAGCTTTTTCAGTAGCCTCCCTGCCGCGTGGTGTGCGCATTATATAGCCCTCCTGTATCAGGAAGGGTTCATACACCTCCTCTATGGTACCTGCTTCCTCGCCCACTGCAGTAGCTATATTATTTAAGCCTGTAGGGCCGCCTTTAAATTTATCTATCAGTGTGCTCAGTATCTTATTATCCATGTCATCTAGCCCGCTCTCATCTACGTTCAGTGCACGTAGCCCATGCTCTACTATTGCCAGGTCTATCACACCATTGCCCAGTACCTGCGCAAAGTCGCGCATACGGCGCAGTAGGCCATTGGCTATACGCGGTGTACCTCTGCTGCGGCTGGCTATTTGCATGGCAGCGTCAGATGTTATGCGCACCTTCAGCAGGTGTGCCGAGCGCATCACAATGCCCTGCAGTATATCAGCCGTATAGTACTCCAGCCGCGATTTTATACCAAAGCGGGAAAGCAATGGCGCCGTAAGCAAGCCCGAGCGCGTAGTAGCGCCCACCAGCGTAAAGGGATTTAGATTGATCTGCACACTGCGCGCTGCCGGGCCGCTGTCTATCATTATATCAATCTTAAAGTCCTCCATGGCAGCATACATATACTCCTCCACCACGGTGCTAAGCCTATGTATCTCATCTATAAAGAGCACATCCCTTGGCTCCAGGTTGGTAAGCAGCCCTGCCAGGTCAGCAGGCTTCTCTATCACCGGGCCGCTGGTTTCGCGTATGTTCACACCCAGCTCGTTAGCTACTATGCGCGACAGCGTGGTCTTACCAAGACCGGGAGGACCGTGGAATAATACATGGTCCAGCGCCTCGCCGCGCATATTGGCAGCCTTTATAAATATGCGTAGGTTCTCTATTAACTGCGGTTGCCCCGCAAATTCTTCTATGCTTTGCGGGCGTATCGTATTCTCGTAGTCTCTTTCCTGCTGGCTCAGCTCGTCCGACGGACGAACATTTGACTTTTCCATTGCCTAAAATTAATGAATTGAAGCGGCATTACAGATTCCCTGCCACCTTGATTAATTCTTCATAGTTGCCTTGTTAATATATATCTTATGTATAAACGCATTCCTGTCCTCCCGCTTCTTAAGGTCCTGCGCATCGTTATCCATCCGTACAGTTATGGTTGCCGTTCCTGCCTGTTTTTGATAGAAGTAAAGATCAGCGCTTGTATACGTTGCGGTCGTGAAGTAGCTGCCAACACTGTCCTTATTTACCGCCACATTCAGGTGCGGGTAAATACCCCCAAGCGGCGTGCCCTTCGATACGATGCTCAGCCTGTAATACCCTTCGGGAAGATCAGTACTAACCGACACTGGCTCATTGCTCCATATAGCAAACACATGCTCATTATTAAGATCAAACGCTTTGGTATTTGCAAGGCTCCGCTCATCTATCGTCCTGAAGTTTGTATCGGTAGCATGTGGCCTCATGGGCTTTATCTCACTTACCGTATAGGTCTTGTATTGAAACTCTTTCGCTATCAGATTTCGCTTCCGCAGATCTGCCAGCACTGCAGCATAGCCATCTACGCTGGGGTCTGTGGCATGCAGCAGTACATAGTTAGTTGCTTCATCATCGGTCACTTCGTAATACTGTTTAGGCGTTATGTTCCATTCTATTCCTTCAAACAAGCTATCCTTCGCATAGCCCGTCTGCAGGTAGTATTTATACAGTGTATAGGGCGTGGTCACATACAAATTAGTATGCGCATAATTCCTGTTTATATAGTCAAGCGATGGCTTTACCTCCCTGAACCACAAAGGGTATTGCTGAAAAGACGGAAGCGTAAACCCATAGCAACAGAACAATACGAACAAAGCAGCAACAACCATATGCAGGTAGCGTGCTATAAGCAGTGCAACTGCGTAAGCGCCATATACCAGCAATGTAATAAGTCCAGGAACCAAATAAAGAATAAGCCTGTACACAAAAGGATACACATGCAACATAGACATTACCAGGTGCACCAGCACAGGCAGCAAAGTGAATATAAGCAAGGCGTACTGCCGTTTGCAAATAGCATACACTATCCCAACGACGAATAAAAATGGAGCAACATAAATAAAGCCATATCCCCGCGATACGTACAACATCAGGTCGAAAAAGATCTCATTGTAGCGCAGCTTTATAAATGATGAAAACTCATGGCTGAAGATATTAGCAGGGGCAAAAGCGAATGTATAATTATACTTCTGCTGCGCTTCGGAAGGATGATGGTAAATGAACACAAAGTAATTAGCCAAAAACACCACAGCCCATGATGCAAGCACCAGTATATCTCCTTTGTTTACCCTTCTGGCATTATACCAGTTCAATAACATATAGCATGCAATACAAAACAATACAACAAATGATGCATTGGAATACAACATACACACACAGCCCGCCACAGCCAGCAGCCAACGCCTATGCTTAGCTATGTATGCATGCTCTGTAGTAGCAAGGAATACCATAACAAGATACAGGCATACATCCACGCCATAAGGCTTCAGCTCCGACGAGAAGTAGATAACGGCGAGGTTAACCGAAAAAAGGAATAAACCCATTAGCGCTGCCACACTACTCTTGGTAAGCTCCTTAATAATATAGTATATCAGCGGCAGCGTAACCAGGGATAGTATGAATGGCAAGGCACGGAAAGCATATTCGTTATACCCGAAGATCAAAGTAAAGGTCTTTACAGTAAGCAGGTAAAGCACAGGTCCGGCCTGCACATAGTCAAGGGGCTTTAGCAGCCCCAGGTAGCTACGGTTTAGGAAATTAAGCGCGAAATGAGCTTCGTCTTCCCACAGGCTGCGCCCTAGCAAAAACTGGTGAACGCGCATATAAACACCCAAAGCCAGAACGGCTAAGACTAGTATATTAAGTATTCGTTTTATTACTTTTTCATCCATCTGTGCGCTTATGACAAGGAAATATACATTAATCTTTATACATCTATAAATACAATAAGCTGCTAATGCATGGTGTAGCAAAGACAATTGTTACATTTGCCCTAAGAATTATTAAAATGAAAGATCAGAAACATAAATTAAGCACACGCCTCATACATGCAGGTGTAGAGCCGGACCCAACTACCGGCGCCATTATGACGCCTATTTATCAAACATCCACTTATGTGCAGGCAGCACCGGGCGACCATAAGGGATACGAATATGCACGCACACAGAATCCTACACGCACTGCATTGCAGAATGCACTGGCCAATATAGAAAATGGCAACTATGGTCTAAGCTTTGCAAGCGGTATGGCAGCTACAGATGCAGTAGCCAGACTGCTTATGCCAGGCGATGAAGTAATCGTTTCGAACGACCTGTATGGCGGCACTTACCGCATTTTCACAAAAGTGTTTGCTAACTATGGTATCAAATTTCACTTTGTAAGCATGCACGACGCTCCTACTATCGAGCAGTATGTAAATGCCAATACCAAAATGATATGGGTGGAGACACCAACCAATCCCTTGTTGAATATTATAGATATAGAAGCATGCGCTGCAATAGGCAAAAAGCATAAGCTCATCACAGTAGTAGACAACACATTCGCATCACCATATCTGCAAAACCCGCTTGACTGGGGTGCGGATATCGTATTGCACTCTGCTACTAAATATTTGGGCGGCCACTCTGACGTAGTGCATGGCGCATTAATAATGAAAGACGCTGCACTTGAAGAACGTCTCCGTTTTATACAGAACAGTTGTGGTGCAGTACCCGGGCCTCACGATTGCTGGCTGGTATTGCGTGGCATAAAAACGCTCCACGTGCGCATGCAGCGCCATTGCGAAAATGGTGAGGCTATTGCTCATTATCTGCGTTCGCACCCGAAGGTGGGTAAAGTACTATGGGTAGGATTTGAAGACCATCCTAATCACGCCATTGCAAAGAAACAAATGCGCGGCTTTGGCGGCATGATATCCTTCACACTGAAAAATGACAGCATAGATGCAGCTGTAGATGTACTAAAGAAAACACAGCTCTTCTCTCTTGCTGAATCATTAGGTGGCGTAGAATCCCTTATCGGTCACCCCGCCACCATGACACATGCGTCCATCCCTCGCGAAGAACGTATAAAGAACGGCCTCGTAGATTCACTAATAAGACTAAGCGTAGGCATAGAAGATAAAGATGACCTGATAGAAGACTTAAAACAGGCAATAGGATAATAAGATTAAAGCCGGCCTCAGAGGTCGGCTTTAATCTCTACAGCATACACCACCATATATTTCGCTGTGTAGATTTGCCCCATTCTTTCAGGCTTGCCTGCAGTTTCTCGGTAAGCTCCTTCTGCGTTATCTTTTTGCCTTTCTCCGGTATTGTAAAGTCTGTTTCTTTTGGTGGCGTCAACTCCACATTTGTTGCTACCCATGTAGTGTATAGTCTTGGTATAGCAAGCTCCATTATCATTCCCGGAAGGTTGCTAAACATCTCAGGGCCTCCACTCACAAGTATATCATCTGTATAAAAAGCTACCACATACACCGAGTCGCATATTTTACTAACCGCCTTGCGGCATTTAAAGTTAGCTATGGTCCTTATCTCATCTGTTATTTTCCACTTCAGCTTGCGCATGCTATCCTGTATGATGAACTTTTGCTCATACACTTGTTTGCTGGCCTGCACACGTTTATTCTTTACATCAGTATATACTATATTATCAGATGCAGGACCGTTACCAAACATGGTGAAAGCCTTATTGTCAGGTGCTTCTTTTCCAGGCTTATACAGCATCTTAGATGTATTAAAATACAGATCAAAATAACTGACCTTAAACTTTGGTATCTGCGATTTTATGCGCTGTATCCATTCATTATCTTCCATGTCGTCAAACTGTCGCTGCACATTTATCTTACGTTCATACTCAATTTTTCCCTGTCCTGTATATTGTGCTTTAACAGTTACATTCAGCAACAACACTATGTATAATATGATAAGAGTAGGTTTCATACGGTTTATTTTATCATTATTGTAGATGGTTGGCCAACAGCAGCACCGGCAGTTTTTGTGAAGTTCCAAACAAGGCTCAGCATGCCGTGACGCGTAAACGTGTTATAGTTATTTTCCGCTACATAGTTATCCTGTGAAAAGCGGTTGTAGCCAAGGTTTTGATTAAGGATATCAAATACAAATACCTTTAGCTCCAGTTGGCTATTCTTCAGGAACTTCTTACTTGCATAAGCTTCCCAAAGCAGTACGTTATTATTTCGATCAAACAGTACTGTTTTCTGCCTGATATGCCAATTTACAGTGCTCCCTATTTCAAACTTCATCGGCAGCTGTACAGATACAGTCAATTCATTATTGCTCTCCCAATAGCTGGTCGCATATTGGCTTATTGTCGCCCTATTATCGTTATAACTTACACCCGGTGAAAAATAGATAGAGTATTTCTTCTCTTTGTTTTTATTGAAGTTTAGTCCGAAGCCATAGCTATTCAGATCACTTATATTCTTCACACCATTTACATAGTTATTGATGTGATTGATTGAAGGATTAATATTAAAACCAGCATCCATGTCCAGTTTCTTTATCCTGAAGCCATAGCCTGCATAGCCCCAGGCATTGTAATTACCATTTACATTAATGTACTGGTACGTGCGCCTACCCAGTGAATCTACATTGGTTGTCTGGCTTATTGCATCTTTCGAAAAATTGATGGAAGCACTTGCCCAGAGGTATCTTCCGGTTAGCATTTTATAATCGTGATACCGGGCAGTAATTGTATTCCTGAATTCCTGTTTCAGTGCAGGGTTACCTATAGCTACATTCAACGGATCAGTATTTTGCCTTAAAGGCTGTATCTGCTCAATGGTGGGCTGCCTGGTACTGCCATAGTAGTTAATGGCCAGGCTTGTTTGTTTACCAAACTTATAGTTGAATGCCGCTTTAGGGAAGAGGTTAAAGTAATCATACCTGTACGTGGTATCGCCATGCAGCAGGTCTGTTTGTTTGTAGCGTGAGTCTGCTACATCTGTACCAAAAGAAAAGTTTACCTTATCGTATACAAAACGAAGATTGGCACCCCCGTTATTTGTCAATATGTTATACTTAAAGTTACTGCTGTATGTAGGATCAAAAGAAGAGTAAACGTCGGAGCCCGGTGCTTTGTTATAAGAAAAGTTGGCACCTACACTGTTATTTATATTTAAGCCATAGTTCAGCTCCAGGTAATTCTTTTTTGATAAAGGTTCTGTATAGGTAAGCTTAGTAGCAAAGACTTCAGAAGTATTACTGCTTTCCTTACGCTGGTCGGTAAACAAACTACCTGCAGCGGTGTCAATAAGGAAGTTACTCACGGCGCTCAATTGGCCATCACTTTTCGAATCCTTATAGTTTTCTTTAAAATCTATAGATATTGTACGTCCCTTTTTTGCAAACTTCTTCCTGTAAAACAGGTCTGCATTTATATATTGTTGTGTCGCATCGCTGGTTATATGGCGGGTATTATTATTAATAACATCGCCACCCGCAGTTAAAGACTCTGTATAGTAAGTTGATGATGTCTGGGTATTCCTGTAGCCTGCATCAGCACTCACTTTTATGGAAGAGCTAGTATCTATCTTCAATTCATACATAGCATCGAGTCCATGCCTTTGCGCCGTACTAAACTGGCTTTGGTGCTCTTTAGTATAGTATTGCGAATCTCCCGGCAACACATACTGAGTCGTAGTATTTTCTACAATCTCTACGTTTTGTTTTGCCCCTCTGTAGTTTCCGGTTACGTGTTGTTTATCCTCGTCCCATTTATCTGCATAATGCAGTCCTCCAGTCCATACTGTGGGTATTCCGTGCCCGTTATATACACCATCCCATCCGCCAAAATCATTATCACCACCGCTGAAGTAGGTAGTTATCTGTCCTTCATCATCCACGGTTGTAGTACCATTTCCTGAAGAAAATTTATCTCTGTCTGCCCAGCCAAGGCCTACCCGTCCTGTATTACTCATAATACCGAATGCAGATAACTGACGCTTCCCTTTAAATGCATTGATCATTGCCTGGTCTTCGAAATAACCATTGGTCCCGCCACCTGCATCTATCTTGCCAAAATATCCTTTCTTCATATCTTCCTTCAGTTCCAGGTTCAGGGTTTTTGTTTTCTGCCCATCATCTATACCCGTAAATTCTGCCTGGTCACTTTTCTTATCATATACCTGTACTTTCTCTACTGTTTTTGCCTGCAGTCCTTTTATCACTACTGCAGGGTCATCAGAAAAGAACTCTTCACCATCTACTAATATTTTCTCTATTTTTTCGCCTTGCGCCACTATCTTCCCATCTTTATCAACCTGTATGCCCGGCAATCGTTTCAGCAATTCCTCTACGGTAGCATTGTCTTTTACCTTGAAACTGTCAGCCATGTATTCAGTAGTATCACCTTTTACTTTTATTGCTGCTATCTGCTGAGAAAAGACTACTTCCTTAAGCAAGTGGCTGCGCGATATCATGGGTATATCACCCAGGTCAAGTGTATGAGCATCTTTTACCTTTACTATATCCACATAGTCTGCGAAACCGGGAAAGGTAATCATGATGAGATACCTGCCAGCAGTATCGGGATGTAATTCGAAGCCACCATTATCATCAGTGCGTGTATAAGTTTCCATTATAGAATCTGACGCTCTTAGCAGTATAACACTTGCCTTTGGCAAATGTGTGCTATTTAAAGTATCAGAAATAGACCCCTTAATTGTGTAGGGTTGTGCAGCGCACAAATAAGATAAGCATAATAAAAAGAAAGAGAAAAGATGCTTCATAAGCATTTAATAAGGTTTAAACGCAATCGAGTAACGTTGCAAAAAAATAATTTATAGACCGACCTGGAAACTATTTACGACGAAACAGTTATTATTTTAGACCAAAAGCTGAGGGAACCTATTCCACAACAAATGTGTAAGGAATGTTTAAATAATCAAAGCATACCTATGTTAAAAATTGTGTAATTAGGGGTTACACAAAGGGTGAAATTTTATTTAACCAGTTTTAATAGCTCTCACTTATCACTTTCCTATACACTTCCGGACGCTCATGATTGACAGGAATGCCCAGCGATTCATAAATATAATCCTGCGCAACGGTACGCACATTTAGCTGATTGATTTTGTTGCTACTCTTTCCATCAGCACCCGGATATAGCCTATTACACAAGAATACAAAGACTACACCTGTACCGGGATCAGCCCATGCACAGGTACCCGTATAGCCCTGATGGCCAAAGGCATAGCCTGTAGTGCGATCGCCGGCAGGTCCACCATCCTCAGCATCAGCATTAGGCTTATCAAAACCTATACCCCTGCGGCTAATACGACTGTTATAAGCGCTAAAATATTCTATAGTTGATGCTTTGAAATATCTTTTGCCTTTGTACTCACCTTTATTTAAAAACATCTGGAAAATTGCTGCCACATCATCAGCACTTGCAAATACACCTGCATGGCCCTGCACACCTCCAAACAATGCAGCACCCTGGTCATGTACATAGCCCTGCAACTGGCTATGGCGAAACACCAAATCATTTTCAGTTGGTGCTATGTTTGAAATATCAAATTTCTCCAGCGGCTTATAGCTTGTATATTTTAAACCCATAGGTTTATAAAACTGTTCATCCACATACTTATCTATTGTCTTGCCTGTTATGTTTTGTACAATAGCCGCAAGAAAATAATAGTCAAGGTCACTATACACGTACTTGCCTGTATTCTCCAGCGGGCTGGCCAATATTTCACTCCATATAGTATCCGTATAGTCATTACGCAGGTACAAGTCCTTTGAAATAAGAATGCCGTATTTCTTAGTTGGAATATTAGAATATAAATCCTGCTTCAGGTTGCCTGTCTCATCGAGTGTTTCTTTATAAAAAGGCATCCAGCTTTTAAGGCCGGCCTGGTGCAGTAGCAGGTCTCTTATATGCAGGCCTGCTTTGTTAGTACCTTTAGTCCATGGCAGGTAATCACCTATTGTTTTATCAAGATGTAACTTGCCTGCTTCATACAGGCGCATTACTGCCAGGTCTGTAGCTACCACCTTGGTCAGCGACGCAAGATCGTATATAGTATTGCTATCTACCGGCTTCTGCTTTTTGTAGGTATAATAACCGAATGACTTATCATAAAACACAACACCGTTCTTAGATGCTACCACCCTGCAACCAGGAAATGCCTGATCTACGATGCAGCGTTGCAAAAACAGGTTCAGCTTATCTAATGCCTCAGGTGCCACAACACCGGCATCCACAGGAAAAATAGTTTTCGTTAGCGGCACAGGTGTTTTTAGCACAGGGGCAGGCTTTGCAGCAATAAGAGGCATTACGGTACATGGCGTTACAGGTAGTTTGCCTTTGGGTTTAAACTTTTTCAGCAGCAGGTTAACTACCACATGCTCTGTTACACTGTCATCTTCGTAAGCCACCAATGCAGAGCGGGCCTCGCAAAAGTTTTGCATAATATAAGCATTGCCTAATACAGCAATCATCGTATTGCCTTGCGTCTGCAATTGCTTAACCAGTGCTACCTGGTCATCGCTAAGGCCGTAATTGCCTGAGTTGCCCGGATAGAAATTAGTATTGTGTATAGCTACAATCACCGCATCATAATACTGCAGCTTGCTCATAAGCGCAGTATCTGAAACCCTGTTCCTCGATACCCAGAAGTTAGGAATAATGATGCGCAATGAGTCTTTCAATTGTTCATAAAGTAAAGTGGTAGTATCCGTATTAATGCCCAGGTATGCTATATGCATATTCCTGTTCACTTTATTAATGATACCGTTCTCATCTCTTATTACTGTTACCGCAGCTTTTGCTATTTGTTCTTTCAGTGCATCTGTATATCTGTTCAGGTCTTCAGTAGCATGCACCGGGTCTATCACTTTTCTTTTGGCAAGTCCTGCATCATATTTAGCACCTAATATTTTTTTCACGCGCTGCTCTAAATCCATCTGTGATACCAGGCCACTATCCACAGCATTTTTTATTTTACCTATAGCAGTTGGTACATCCTGTGAGAATAGCAATACATCATTGCCTGCAAGAAATGCCTGCAAGTCCACTTCGCCGGGATTAAAATATTTTGCCACGCCCTGCATATTCAGCGCATCAGTGAATATTAATCCTTTAAAGCCCATTCTTTCTTTTAATAATCCTGTTACGGTATTTTTAGAAAGTGTAGTGGCCATGTGCGCGCCTGTATCCAGGGCCGGCACATTCAGGTGCGCTATCATTATACTTTTCACACCTGCTTTTATCAGTTGGCGAAAGGGGTACAGTTCTAAGGTATCCAATTGTGCAAGTGATTTATTTATTACCGGCAGGTCTTTATGAGAATCTACATTGGTATCTCCATGACCGGGAAAATGCTTGGCACAAGCCATTATGCCATTGCCCTGCAAAGCATGCATATAGGCAATACCCATTTTGGAAACACGTGTTTTATCCTCACCGAATGAACGAAAATTGATAACTGGGTTAAGCGGATTATTATTTATATCTACATCGGGTGCAAAATCTATATGCACACCCAATCTTTTACACTGGTAAGCTATAGCCATACCCATTTCGTAGGCCCACATGGTATCGCGCGTAGCACCAAGCATCATCTGGCGCGGAAAATTCTTGATACTATCCAGGCGCATACCCAGGCCCCATTCCGCATCCATGCCTATGAGTAAGGGTACCTGCGCCATATCCTGGTACTTGTTGGTCAGGTTAGCCTGGCGACCGGCACCCCCCTGCATAAATATAAGCCCGCCTATCTGGTGATTGGTAAGCAACTGGGTTACTTTATCTTCATTGTAATTTTTGCCGCCGGAGTAAGCAGCTACCATAAACAGTTGCCCAATCCTTTCTTCCTCAGTAAGCTTATTATATATACTGTCTACCCATGTTCTCTTGTCCTGAATTCTTACCTGCGCCTTTGTGAAGGCAGGTATCAACATAAAGAGTATTATTAATATGGATAAACATTTTCTTTTTATCGCCATTTAACAAAAATAACCTTTTTTGACGCTCGGCAACTGAAGTAGCTATGTCTTACCTTTGCCAAAATTTAGTTAAGCTGTGCCCGACGTAATTCAATTATTATCAGATCATATAGCCAACCAGATCGCCGCAGGAGAGGTGATACAAAGGCCTGCGTCTGCAGTAAAAGAATTACTGGAAAATGCAATAGATGCCGGTGCCACTGAGATACAACTGGTTATAAAAGACGCCGGCAAGGAACTGCTACAGGTAATAGACAATGGCAAGGGTATGAGCCCTACCGATGCACGCATGAGTTTTGAACGCCATGCTACTTCAAAAATCCGCAATATCAATGACCTCTTCACTATAAAAACAATGGGCTTTCGCGGTGAAGCGCTTGCTTCCGTAGCCGCGGTAGCGCAGGTAGAAATGAAAACCTGCATGGCAGGCAGCGAAGTGGGCTCCCGTATAGTAATAGAAGGCACTGATGTGAAACTGCAGGAAGCATGTGCTACTCCTGTGGGTACAAATATCATGGTGAAGAACCTGTTTTATAATGTACCGGCCCGCAGGCATTTTCTTAAAAGCAATACAACAGAATTTCGCCATATACTGGATGAGTTCACGCGCATAGCATTAGCTTACCCTAAGATTGCCTTCCGCCTCTGGAATAATAATGTGGAGCAATACCACCTGGAGGCCGGTAACCTGAAAACAAGGATCATAGCGCTGCTTGGCAGCTCTTACGAAAAGAACCTGGTGCCGGTAGAAGAGCAGGCTGATGTGTTGAATATAAATGGCTTTATAGGCAAGCCTGAAGCTGCAACACGCACACGCGGCATGCAGTTCTTTTTTATTAATAATCGTTTTATACGCAATGCATACCTGCATCATGCGGTAGTGCAGGCTTATGAAGGGCTGATAGAAAAGGAAGCATTCCCGTTTTATGTGTTGTTCCTGGAGATAGACCCTGCAAGGGTGGATGTGAATGTACACCCTACCAAGCAGGAAGTGAAGTTTGAAGACGACAGGCTGATGTATGCCTATTTGAACGCCGCTGTGAAGCATGCGCTAGCTCGCTACAACATTGCCCCTTCATTAGATTTTACACTGAATCCCGAGATACAACATTTACCTTCTGTACAGCTACCCGCAACAGATGCACAAAAAGAAGACACGCAAAAAGGTTATCTCTTCAATACTTTCAGCAATAAAAACCAGGCGCATGTGGTAGAGCGTAAAGACAGCCTGAAGCACTGGAAAGATCTGTACTCTATTGCACAGAATGTTACTATGCCCTCGGGAATAGATGCACAAGGCAATATACCTTCTGTAGTACAGCAGGGCACTTTGCATAGTGAAAGCACGCATGGGGCCATGTCGGCCAACAATGTGCTGCTGGTGCAGGGAGCCATGATGGTAACCACCGTGAAATCCGGCCTGATGCTGATACATATACGCCGCGCGCAGGAACGTATATGGTACGAGCGACTACTGGCAGAATGGAACAATGGCAGTACGCCATCGCAGCAGTTACTATTTCCTTCCTCTTACGAGTTGCCACCGAATGATGCTTTATTACTTAACGAGGTGTTGCCTGACCTGGCACGTATAGGCTTTGATATTGCTCCTTTCGGGCCAAATACATTTGCGGTACAGGGCGTACCTGCCGAATTACCTGCAGGTGAAGAAAAGAATGTACTGGACGAAGTAGTGGACCAGTTAAAGCATGAATCATCTGATGCATTGGCAAGCCGCTCCGACAGATTATTAATAAATATGGCACGCCGCCTTTCCCGGAACAAACACGCTATACAGCAGCCTGAAGGGCAACAGGCACTGATAGACGAACTATTTGCCTGCTCGCAGCCTGAGTATACACCTGATGGCAAAAAGGTATTCATGATGATACGCAAGGAAGAATTGGATAATATGTTGGGCTAAACATGATTCCCGTCCTATAGCCTCTTCTTATTTTTTGTACCTTTGCA
>Ga0070665_100004439_pt1 | contig 14743 bp, 13 predicted proteins | sample KBSS13metaG_FD_65862 | JGI IMG/M metagenome (GOLD analysis project Ga0070665, IMG submission 65862) | Switchgrass rhizosphere microbial communities from Kellogg Biological Station, Michigan, USA - KBS S1-3 metaG | ecosystem: Host-associated > Plants > Roots > Rhizosphere > Soil ... | reverse complement strand
AACGGCATGAAAGCGCCGTTCAAGGCCACCAATAGCCGCGGCGTCATGCGGCCCGCCAGGCACATGCGTGCCACGATCGCCGCGCCTGCGGAATGACCGACCGCAACCTCCGGCCTCACTTCGAGTTTGCGAAGCAGCGCACCGAGATCCGCCGCCATGCCCGGCAGCGACAACCGATGCGCCGGCGGCGACTGGGTGAAGCCGTGTCCGGGCAAGTCCGGCGCGATCACCGAGAAACGTTGCGCGAGCAGCGGCAGCAGCCCGCGCCACGAATGCGTTGCGGCGCCGGTGCCGTGAATCAAAAGCAGCGGCGGCCCTTCGCCCATTCGCTGAACGTGCCAACGCAATCCGGCAGCCTCGACGAAGCTGCTTGAATCCCGGTTGGGCCAGTCGGCGCCGTCCCTGTCCCAGACGAGGCCCTGCACGGCGGCACTTTATGCCGGCGATGCCGACGGAATGCCGGCAAGGAAAGCGTCGTAGGCCGCAATGAACTCGGCTTCCGCTTCGAAGTGCGGCATCGCGCCGGTTTCGAATACCCGAATCGTCCAATTGGCGCGGCCTTCGACCTGCGTCTTGCCGCTGTAGTCGACAAAATCGCCGCGCACGCCATGGCTCATCCATACCGGCAAGGTCAGCGAATGATAGATGCGGGCAATGTCCTCGCTGAACAGGTATCCGGACACGAAATAATACGGCGCGTGCTGCGCGCCGGGCTGGTGCGTGGTCAGATAGTCATATTCCAGCAGACCTTCGTCGATCGCGCGCGAGCCCCAGGTCTTGTTCAGGAAATAGCGGATACCGGCGCGGCTGGTGAGCAACCGAAAGAAGCCTTCGCTCCATAACGGAAACTCGAAAAATGCATGCAGCCCGGGCATTCCCCTGGTGCCGTTTCGCCATTTGGTGTTCTTGTCGCGGCTTCTAAAACCGGTGGGGCTGACCAGCGCCGCGCTGCGAAACGCAAGCGGCGCCTCGGTCACCGCCCGAGCGAGAAACTCCGATGACAGCGACACCGCCAGAGCGTCGATCGGCCCGCGGCCATGGTCGTTCTGGATTTCGCGCATCGCAATCAGGATCGCATCGGTCATCATACGCACGGAATATTCGCGCGCGCCCCGCTGCGAATGTCCGAAACCAGGCAGTTCCAGCGCGTAGACCCTGCGGCTTTGGCGATAATGTTCGTAGAGCGGCTCGATTTCGTATGCGGAGCCGGCGGCATTGATGCTGTGGATCAACAGCAACGGCGGAAATTTGCCCGGGATTTCCGGACCGGCCGAATAATAAGTTAGCCGGCCAACCGTACTTCCGATCTCGTGACGCTGGCCGGATACCGGCGCGGGCAACTCATCCGCGGCGCGCAGTGCGACGGGACTGATCGCGGGGGCGGCTGCGCTCATCGGACTTCTCCTTTTTCGAACCAGACCGCATCTCGCCGTGGCCAAGACCCTATCAGCAGTGTATCAGGGCTGACAACCATACTTGTCGTCACAGAACGGAAGCCTCGCTTGACACACCCCTCGGCCGTCAAACCCTTCGTTGAGGTCCTTTCCGGCCGCCGCCAGCCGGTGCCGCCGATCTGGATGATGCGCCAGGCCGGTCGCTATCTACCGGAATACCGGGAAGTCCGCGCCAAAGCCGGCGGCTTCCTCGATCTGTGCTTCACGCCCGAATTCGCCGCCGAAGTGACGCTGCAACCGATCCGCCGCTTCAACTTCGACGCCGCGATCATCTTCTCGGATATTCTCGTCATTCCCTACGCGCTTGGACGCGATGTGCGATTCGAGGTCGGCGAAGGCCCGCGACTCGATCCGCTCGACACACCCGACAAGGTCGGAACGCTTGCGACGAACGTCGACTTTACCAAACTCGAACCGGTGTACGAAGCGTTGCGCCGCGTGCGCCGCGAGCTCGATCCGAAAATTGCGCTGATCGGTTTCTGTGGCGCGCCATGGACGGTCGCGACTTACATGGTCGCGGGACAAGGCACGCCGGATCAGGCGCCGGCGCGCATGATGGCCTATCGCCACCCCGAGGCCTTTGCGAGAATCATCGACACCGTCGTCGAGAACTCGGTTCAATATCTGCTGGGGCAGCTCAAGGCCGGCGCAGACGTTCTGCAGATCTTTGACACCTGGGCCGGCGTGCTGCCGCCCAGCGAATTCCAGCGCTGGTCGGTCGAGCCGACGAAGCGAATTGTCGAGGGTGTGCGCAAGCAGGCGCCGGATGCGAAGATCATCGGTTTCCCCAGAGGTGCTGGTGCGCTGCTGCCTGGATATGTGGAGGCAATCGGCGTCGATGCGGTCAGCATCGATTGGGCTGCCGAACCGTCACTGATCCGCAACCAGGTTCAAAGCCGTGTCGCGGTCCAGGGTAATCTCGACCCTCTAGTGCTGATCGCGGGTGGCGCTGCGCTGGATCGCGCGATCGACGATGTGCTGGCGAACTTCGCCGCCGGCCGGCTGATCTTCAACCTCGGCCATGGCATCCAGCCGGAAACCCCCATCGCGCATGTCGAGCAGATGGTGAACCGGGTGCGGGCCTATAAGGGATAGCGTTAGCCCATACTCGCCAATACCGCTTTCGACAATGTCGTGGCCTCGGCATGCGGCATAGGTAGATAGCGCGCGCCCATCTCCTTGGCCAAGGCTCCTCCTGAAGCACCTGGCCGGGGCGACGTATCGACCAGCACGGCGGTGATAGCAGCCGCACGCAATTGCCTTGCCGCGTTGATCGCGTCTTCCTCCGCTCGTGGACGTCCTTGTGCTCCGTCGCGAGCGATGTTGGCGCGACCGTCGGTTAAGACAATGACTGTCGGCGTCTGTCCTTTGCGGCGAATTGAATCCGACAACGCGAAAGCCGCATCCAGTCCGGCAGCGAGCGGTGTGCCGCCGCCACCCGGCAACCCAGCGAGACACCGCTTGGCGCGTGCCAACGAGCGAGTCGGCGGCAACAGCAATTCGGCGGCGCTGCCGCGAAACGCGATCAGCGCCACCTGATCGCGCCGGATGTAGCAATCCGCCAGCAGCAATTCGACCGCGCCCTTGGCTTCCGCCAACCGGTGCAACGCCGCCGAGCCGGACGCATCGACCACAAAAATTGTGGTGGTTTCCGTACGCTGCTTGAAACGCGAGATCCGGAAGTCATCCTTGCGAATCAGAATGTGGGGCCGCGATAGTTCACCAGATGCGGCAGCCTCGCGTCGCCGCAACGGCTGCCATGGTGCCGCTGCACGCAAGGTTTCGATCACACTGAGCTTGGCGCCAGCGCGCAAGTCGCCACGCGACACCCCGGCCGGTCGGCCGCGTTTGTTGGATTTCTGCAGCGCGCCGGCCTTGCCATGAGACCGGCCGCGCGATCGGGCCGATGATGTGCGTAACGCCGCAAGCACATCAGTCGGCAGTGCGGCCTGGACCGCGGCAAGTATCACTTCATCAAGGGCGCGGTCGGTGTCGGTATTGTCCTTGTCGGCGCTGTCGTCGCCGGAGGAGTCCGGCGATGGCGGCTGCGGCGGCTCCGACTGTTCCGGTGCCTGCTCTTGCGGAACCACCAGCGCACGCGGCGCCAAAACCAGTCGCGCGGCAAGCGCGATGTCGTCGTGTTCGACAGCGGGGTAGCCTGAAAGCGCCGCACTGGCGCAGGCCACGCGTAAAGCCAGGATTGGCGCGCGAAGGGAGACGATGCCGAGCGTAGCGGCGGCAGTGCACATTGCTTCGACTTGCTCTGCGTTTGTCCTGAGCGCCGACAGCCGCTCACGCGCCGCCGAAATCGCCGCCCGATCCATCCCAAATTCGCCGGCTTCCCGAATCGGAACATCGTTAAGATCGATATGAAATCCGAGACGGTCGCCGAGTGACCCCGGCGCAAATTCGTCATCGAGACCTTCGTCCAGTGCGATCACACCGAACCGGGCCGGCATTCGCAGCGAAAGCCCGTCGCGCTCGACAATCGTCTCCCGCGCATCCATCGCAGCGGTGATGTGGACGGTTGTCGCGGACGACAGCCGTTCCGCCATGGCGAGGATCAGCACACCACCGTCGCCTTCCGCGAGCAGGCCGCGTTCGGCAACAGGCCGTCCCGCCAGCAAGGTCGCATTGAGGTCGAGGCCACCGAGCAGGCGCCCGTCGGCAATATGCAGGGGCAGATGTTTCAGCGGCCCGGACGGAGGCAGCGCCGCGCGCAGCATCTCCATCCAGCGTTCTCTGACGGGGCCGGCTCGCGACCGGACCAGAACGCCACCGGTACCGATCGGATCGACCGCGAACAATTGCGCCGCGGTCACCGCATCGGACCAGGCGAGCCCGGCCGTCACCCGAAGACCTCCGCGATGGCGCGATCGACCCGCACGCTGGAACCGGAATCGTCGAGCGGATTGCGGCGGAGGCGATGGCGCAAGGCCGATGGCGCTACGCGGCGCAAATGCTCGTCGTTCACGGTGCTTTTGCCTTCGAGCGCCGCCAGCGCCCGCGCGGCACGCATCAGCGTCAGCTCCCCGCGCAGGCCGTCGGTACCGAGCGCCATGCAAAGCTTGGTGGCGCGCTCCAGCGTCAGGTCCGATACGTTAACCGAAGGCAGGCGCTCGCGAGCGGACGCAATTTTCTTCCGCAGCTTCGTCTCTTCCTTCGCCCATGTCGCGGTGAATGCGGCGGTGTCGCTGTCGAATTCGTCGCGGCGTCGCACCACCTCGATACGGCTGGCAAGGTCGTTCGGCGTCTTCACCTCGGTCGACATGCCAAAGCGATCCAGCAATTGCGGACGCAACTCACCCTCTTCCGGATTGCCGGTACCGACCAGCACGAACCGCGCCGGATGACGGATACTCAGGCCTTCGCGCTCGACAACGTTTTCGCCTGACGCGGCGACATCGAGCAGGAGATCGACCAGATGATCTTCCAGCAGATTGGCTTCATCGATATAAAGGAACCCGCGATGCGCCCGCGCCAGCAATCCCGGTTCAAATGCTTTCTCACCGCGCGCCAACGCCCGTTCCAGATCGAGCGCACCGACGACGCGGTCCTCGGTCGCGCCGAGCGGCAGGTCGACGACCGGCACCGGCACTTGCGCGGATTTCAGTGCGCCCTTGGCAGCTCGGGCGCGGCACTCGTCGCAAAATTCCGCCGGCCGCTCCGGATTGCAATTGTAACGGCAGCCGGCGACGACCTTCATCTTGGGTAGCAAAGCCGCGAGCGCGCGTACCGCCGTCGATTTTCCCGACCCGCGATCGCCAAAGGCCAGCACGCCGCCGACCTTGGGATCGACAGCGGCGATCAACAACGCGAGCTTCATCTCGTCCTGGCCAACGATGGCTGAAAATGGAAAGGCTGTTGCCATGCTAAACCTTCATGGCTCGGGCCGGGTGCGCGCGATAATCTCGGAAGCCCCCCTGGAGAGCAGCTCCAGCCCGACCGCACGACCGAGCTCCCGCGGGCGGTTGGCAGGCCCCGAGCGCATCACTTCGATGAATTGGCCACATCGCGCTTCATCCAACACGGAGGCGGTGAGCGTCATTTCCGAGCCCGAGATAGTGGAATACCCAGCGATCGGGGAGTTGCAGTGGCCATTGAGTACCCACAAGACCTCCCGCTCGGCATCACAGCTGAGACGCGCAGTTGGATCGTCGATCAGCGCGAGATACCGCCGCGTCTGCCAGTCATGGACGGCGCATTCCACGGCAACGATGCCCTGCCCCACCGCGGGCAACATTTCCGACGGTGACAGTTCGCAAGCGATGCGGTGACCGAGCCCGACCCGTTCAAGCCCGGAACGGGCCATGATCAACGCGTCCGCCGGTCCAGCCTCGCCGCCACCGGGCAGACGTTGCATCTCCTTGTTGTCGAGCTTGCGGACGCGCGTATCGGCCGCCCCGCGAAAGTGGATCACTTCAATCTCCGGAAACAGCCGCCGCGCATAGGCCGCACGCCGCACGGCATTGGTTCCAATTTTGTAACCCTTGCCACGCGAGCCCTTGATGTCTTCGATCGAAACACCCGGCCGCAATACCAGCGCATCGGTCGGTGGATCGCGCGCCAGCGTCGCCCCGATCACCAGCCCCGGCGTATCCTCATTGCCGGGCATGTCCTTTAACGAATGCATCGCGGCGTGAAGCCGGCCCGACGCAACGGCGGCGCGGATTTCAGCAACGAAGGCGCCGCCTTTGCCGCCGTGTACCAGGAGCTTGCTGGTCTGATCGCTGTCGCCGGTGGTTTCGAACTTGACGATCTCAACACCCAACTCGGGCGCAGCCATCGACATGCGCCGCGCAATATCCTCGGTCTGGGCCAGCGCCATGGTGCTCCTGCGCGTGCCTATCCGCATCGAGACTGCCACCAGCCAGACTCCGTTCCGCAACCGCACGCCGATCCGCGGCGCAGGTGGAGATTAAGACCAGCCGCCGCCGGAATGCAAACGAGGTCACGCGTGCGGTGCAAACGCCGGCGCTGGGACAGGCCACGGCATTTGATATACGCGCGAAGTTCGGAACGTTTCACCGTGCAGTTCAATATTTTTGCTGGGTCACGCCTGGCTCGTTTCGGCTTCTGCAAGGCAAGGCGGAGTGATACTCGTAACGGGGGGTCCCTCGGGAACATTTTTCTTCCAGAGATCGAAATAGCGATGAGCGCGGATGTATTGATAGGTGATGGTGAGGCGGTGCGGCTGACGCCACATCCGCTGCGTGCCGCAGTGCTTGGCGAAGTTCATGCCCGGCCGTTCACGCCGATTTCAGTGCCGTCGCGTATTGTGCATTTCGCCTTCGATACTTCAGGGACGCGCGCCCAGGTCGACCGCGCCAACCTGTCCGCATTCTGCACATCGCGCAGCCTACAACCGCCGTCGCCGGTCGAAAAACATCATCGCGCACCGTTCGGCACCACGGTCCTGCGATGGGAGCAGCATTCCGAGTTTACCACCTACACCTGGGAAATGCCGGCCGATCCCGCCGCCGTGCCATTCCATCCAGATGCGGCGTCGCTGGCGTTGCCGATGCGGCTGGTGCCGCAGCCCGGGCCTTTGCTGGTGGCCGTCGATCTTCACTTGCTCGCTGAGGACCCGCAACGCACGGCGCCGGAACGCCTGTTCGACAGCGCCAGCCTTGCCGTTGCCGAGAACTCCGACGGTGCTGCGATCTATGCGACCGACTTTCAGCCCGGACCTTCCGGCTTTGTCCGTATCCTTGTCGCCAACCGCACGATGTCGCCGGAACGCTCCGGTGCACTGGTTCAGCGGGTCATCGAGCTCGAAACTTATCGCACGCTGGCCCTGCTCGGCCTACCCGAAGCGCAACGGCTGTCGCCTTCCATCGCGGCCTCCGAGCGCCGTCTCGTCGAGGTCACCGAGCAGATGCGCCAAGCCAGCGACCTCGCCGCCAATCACAAACTGCTCGATGAATTGACCGCCTTGGCCGCCGAGGTCGAGGCTGGCGCCGCCGCGAGCGTATTTCGCTTCGGCGCCAGCCGGGCCTACGAAGAAATCGTCGAGCAGCGGCTGCAGACCATCGGCGAACGAAAAGTCGGCGGCCTACCGACCTGGTCATCGTTTCTTGCGCGCCGGATGAAACCGGCGTTACGCACCTGCGTCACGACCGAAGCGCGCCAATCCAGCCTTTCGCTGAAGCTCGCACGCGCCGCCAATCTGCTGCGCACCCGCGTCGACGTCGAGCTGGAGCAACAAAATCAGGAGCTTTTGAAATCGATGAACGCGCGGACGCGGATGCAGCTGCGCCTGCAGGCCACCGTCGAAGGCCTCTCGGTGGCGGCGATCACCTATTACGTGGTCAGCCTGTTCGGATATCTCGCCAAGGCAGCGCACGACAGCGGCAAACTCCATGTCGAACCCAGCATGGCGACCGCAATATTCGTTCCGATCGCCGGACTTTCGATATGGTGGACGGTCCGCAGCATCCGCAAGAAGCACATTGCCGGTGAGACCTGATGAAGTTCGTCATCGGACTTATCGCGACAGTGGCAATCTCGATCGGGCTGTTTCAGCTGCAGCGGGGAACCGAGGGTCTGAGCATCACCAAGACCGCCGTGGGCGAAACGCCAGTAACGATATTCAGACCGCAATCCACAGCCCCTGCCCCAATTGTCGTGATCGCGCACGGCTTTGCCGGCTCACAGCAATTAATGCAGCCATTTGCGGAAACGCTGGCGCGCAACGGCTACATTGCCGTGACCTTCGATTTCCTTGGCCATGGACGCAATCCGTATCCGATGCGCGGCGACATTACGGAGGGCAAGACGATCACCGCCGCTTTACTGGCAGAATTGACCAATGTCGTGGCAGCGGCCCGCAAGCTACCGGGGAGCGATGGCCGGCTTGCGGCACTCGGGCATTCGATGGCTTCCGACATTGTGGTGCGGTTTGCGCAGGCGAGCCCGGATGTCGAGGCAACCGTCGCAGTATCTGTGTTTTCGCCGGTGGTGACCGCCACCAGCCCGCGCAATCTGCTCGTTATCGTCGGCGCACTCGAACCTGCAATGCTCCGCAATGAAGGCCTGCGCATCGTCAATCTCACTGCCGGTGGAACGGGCGGCGCGGGCGAGACCTATGGTCACTTTTCGGATGGCACCGCACGAAAACTGGCCTTGGCGCGGGGCGTCGAGCATATCGGTGTGCTCTACAGCCATGACAGCATGGTCGAGTCGCTGCGCTGGCTCAACGCCGCGTTCAGTAAGCAAGGAGAAGGCTTCATCGACAGCCGGGGGCGCTGGCTGGCACTAGTGTTTCTCGGCCTTGTCATATTGGCATGGCCATTGTCGTCGCTGTTGCCAGTCGCGAGCGAGATGCCCGCCGGTGCCGGTCTCAGGTGGAAGCCGCTCCTGATCGCTGCATTCGCACCGGCGCTGCTGACGCCGCTGATGCTCTGGAAAATGCCGACGGACTTCCTGGCGATCCTGCTCGGCGACTATCTCACACTGCACTTTCTGCTGTATGGCGTCCTGACGGCCATGGCCCTGCTGTATCTGCGGATGGGTCTATCGCCGGGGGCCTCGATGCCGGTATCCTGGAAGGCCATCGCGATCGCAACGGCCGCTGTTGCCGCCTACAACATTATCGCGTTCGGTTTGCCGATCGACGTCTACGTCTTCTCGTTTCTGCCAATCCCCGCGCGGCTCCCTCTGATCGCCGCGATCGCCTGCGGCACGCTGCCTTACTTCGTCGCCGATGAATGGCTCACTCGGGGCAAAAACGCCAGGCGCGGTGCTTATGCTCTGACAAAATTCTGCTTTCTGCTGTCGCTCGCGATTGCCGTGGCGCTCAATCCGATGAAGCTATTCTTCCTTGTCATCATCGTGCCGGCGATCCTACTGTTGTTCCTGGCGTTCGGGTTGATCACCCGATGGAGTTACGCGGCGACGCGCCACCCGCTGCCGGGTGCGCTCGCCAACGCCGCCGTCTTCGCATGGGGCATCGGCGTGACGTTTCCAATGATAGTGCGATGAAATAGCGGAGCTTTCGGAGATGTTGCGACCCATGCGCACGGAACCGTCGGCCGGACAGGAATCGGTCTGGGATTATCCACGTCCGCCGCGACTGGAGAAAGTCGGCGCGCGCCTGCGCGTGATCTTTTGCGGTCGAACGATTGCCGACACGACTTCCGGCCATCGCGTCCTGGAGACCAGCCATCCGCCGGTCTACTACATTCCGCCCAAAGATATCGCGCAGCAATATCTGCAAGGCGCGCCCGGCAGTTCGTGGTGCGAGTTCAAGGGGCACGCGAGATACTGGTCGCTGAACGTCGATGGCCGGGCGGCCGAGAACGCGGCGTGGAGCTACCCGACGCCATCTGCGACATTTGCCGATATATCGGGCTATCTGGCGTTCTATGCTTCCCGCGTCGATCAGTGCTGGGTGGATGACGAACGCGTGCAACCGCAGGAAGGCGACTTCTACGGCGGCTGGATCACCTCCCGCATCGTTGGGCCGTTCAAGGGCGGCGCTGGAACGCGTGGATGGTAGATCGTAGCGATCCCTCGTCGGTGGTATGGGCTCCCGCAGTCAGCGCCGCAGCGCGGCGCGATCTCTGCACCGATTGCGGCGTGTCGCGCTCAAGCGATCCCAAGCAGTGCGGTCAAGCCTGCCAGTTCATCAAGCCCAACTATCCTGCGCTTGAAGCGCGCGTGCATGGCCGCACCCGGGATCCGCAACGGACCGACGAAAGCTTCTTCGGTCCGTTCCGTCGCATGGTCCGCGCTTCGCTTGCGCCGCCGCGCGAGGGAGCACAATGGACCGGCATCGCAACCCGGATCGGCGAGCGCCTGCTGGAAAGCGGCGCCATCGACGCCGTGCTGACGATGGCGCCGGATCCGAACGACAAGTGGAAACCCGTGCCGGTCTTGGTAACGTCCGCAAAAGGCATGGCGCAATGCCGCGGCATGCGGATGGGATACGCGCCGCTGCTGGCGTTGCTGGAGCCGGCACGGGCGCGCGGCTTCAAACGCATCGCGGTAATCGGAATCCCCTGTCAGGTCTATGCGCTGAGATCGATGGAGGCCAAGCTCGGCTTCGAGAAGATCTATGTCGTGGGGACGCCCTGCTCCGACAATACAACAACGGCCAACTTCCATACCTTTCTCGAACTCCTGTCCGATCAGCCAGACACGATCACCTACCTCGAGTTTCGCGCGGACTATCATGTCGAACTGCGCTTCAGTGACGGCCGGATGAAGGAAATTCCGTTTCTGAAACTGCCGATATCCAAGCTCCCGCCGGATTTCTTTCCGATGACCTGCCGCACCTGCGTGGATTACACCAATGTGCTCGCCGATATCACCGTCGGCTACATGGGCGGCCAGGGCGAACAATGGTTGCTGGTGCGCAATCCGCGCGGCGAGGAACTGCTCGACCTGCTGGGAAGCGAAGTCCGCATCTCGGAGCCCGGCAGCGCCGGCAAACGCGCCGGACCGGTCGAAGGCTTTCTGAAGAACGTCGAACTCGCCGCCGGCGGACTCCCGTTGCGCAGTATGCCGAACTGGCTGCGGCCGATCGTCGGCTGGCTGATGCCCAAGATCGGTCCACGCGGCCTTGAATTCGCGCGCGCCCGCGTGGAGATGAAGGCCGTTGAAACCGTTCTGCACCTGCGCCGACAATATCCGCAGCGCTTGAAGAACATGGTGCCCGCGCATGTCTGGGCACTGGTCGAGCCTTATGGCATTCGGCCTGGACGAGGCGAGCGGCCCTAAGGCTGGCCTGAACCGTCAGGAACTACACTCGTATGCCCCCGTTGATGAGGACTCGCGCTTTCGAACGCGCGTGCGTTGAAAATCAATCATCACAGGAGGCACTATTGAACAACGACATCGTGGACCATTTGAAGTCGCTTCACACCAGCGCGATCGACGCACGCAATGGATACCAGGAAGCGCTCAAAGATGCCGACGGTAAGGGAATGACCCCGTTATTCCGTGAAATGATTGCGCTTCACCAGCGCCACGCCGACGAGCTCGCAAGCGAATTGAGAAAGGCCGATGAAATTCCCGATGAGAAGGGTTCGTTCATGTCGGTTATTCACGAGACGATCATGGACGTGCGGTCAATGTTCAATGGCTTGGATGAAAGCGTGCTTCCCGGCCTGATCGATGGCGAGAAGCGGAATGTTTCCAAGTACGACGACGCGCTCAAGGCCGTCGATTCTGGTTCGAGCGTCGCCGGCCTGCTGTCCGGGCAATGCGAAAATATCCTTCGGAAGATCGCCGGCATGGAAGCGCAAAAGTCTGCGAACGAGCGCGCTGTCTAGTTGGGCCACGAACGATTGGGAGCCGAGGCGGCTCCCAATCCAGATAGTGAAATGAAATCCTGTCTTCGACGTCGAGGTCCTAGTTCGGCGTCCTACTTCGGCTGACCGGTCGAACCATTCTCGCTGCCAATACCGGTATCGGATGACGTGGGCGCGGAGCGCGTGTCTGGCGCAGGGTTCGCCGGTTGGTAGATCTTCGGCTGGTTGGATGAACCCGCTGGCTGCGCCATGCCTTGCGACATACCTGTCGTCTGCCTCACCGGCGTCGGGGCGGCGGCGGTCTCGATGCGCGACTTACTGGCATAGCCAGTCGCCAGCAGGCCCATCAAGGCGAGAGCGATAGCGGCAAATCCGATCAGCTCAGGTCCGGCGCCATTCGGGGTCGCGCCGACGCGCGAGCCATTGCCTTCCAAGGCTTCGGAAGCGATTTCTCGATTGGTTCGAGATCTGAGGAAGTAGATGAATGAGCCGGCAATGATGAACGTCGTGGCTACCAGGGTAAAAAACATCAGCCAGCTAATTGGATTGTCGCCTTGCATCGGAGCCTCCAGTTGTAAAACTCTGATGACAAGCAGAACGCTTCGCGTTTGTTCCTCGCGGACCTGAGGACGCCCAGCTAAAAATCATATAAACAATTGATATTAGACAACTATATTGCAAGCGACCGAAGATCTCCCCCTCGTGGTTACACTCCTTTGTGTAAACTTTAGTTGACATATTTGCGAAGTTCGCCGACCCTATCGATCTGGAATTCTCGCAATGCTGTCGCGGGTACGCGCTCCAGATAACGACGGCGAGGACGAATGGGCGGCACCGCAGCACAGTCCAATTCAAACGAACTCGAACGGCTTCTGCTGCGGATGTCCCGGAAGGACGAAGCGGCGTTTGAAGCGCTGCACGCGGCTACCAAACGAAAGCTGTTCTCGACAGTACTGCGGGTGGTCAGGCGCAGGCATCTGGCGGAGGAAATTCTCCAGGAAGCGTATGTCCGCATCTGGCTGAATGCGGCTACGTACCGTTCAACGATGGCCTCGCCCATGATGTGGATGATAACGATCGCCAGAAATCTTGCGATCGATGTCGCACGAAAGCCGACACTGGAAGTCTATTCCGACCATTCAGCCATGCTGGATTTTCCCGCTGAGATCCCCACAGCGCTCGAAAGCATCGAGATTCGCGAAAACGAAAGCGAGACCACCAAGCTACAGGATAGCATTTTCTCCGCCTTGCAGGCCCTGGAGCCCTTAAGGCGTCAACTGGTTATCGCAGCTTATATCCATGGAGAAAGCCGGCATCGTCTTTCCGAACTTTATGGTGTTCCGGTCAACACCATAAAGACATGGATCAGGCGTGCGTTGCTGGAAGTACGGGCGCAAATCGGGGCAATGCCGGCGAGCCATAACGACTTCGATTTACTCATCTCGACCGTAGGCTATCAATACATGCTCACGCCAAGCCGAAAGACCGCTATCGAGCAGATTTGAAACGGCGGTGACGAGTTGCGCAGGCACAAAAGCCTTAACCAGCATGACGGCGCCAGGAACGCCCTTGGAGGCCCCGTCCAGCGTTGTGCTCCCCGCTCATGTCAACTACCGCCAACACCGGCTCGACTTCTGAGCCCGCCGCACAGCGTCCCAGCTAGACTTTGCGATTTGACGTCAATGCTGCATGATGTCAGGATATCCTTACAAGACGAGTGCCGAAGTTGATGAACGATGGCTGCCAACTTCGGCTGCAAGGAGACAAAAATGCTCGCTTAATGGGAGGACTTCGCCGTGACCAAGTTTGCGCTGCCTGCACTCGCATTCCTCATATTCGGCCTTTTCTACTTTTCCATCACATCCCAACCGCCCGATGCGCCCTCTGACATCGCGAGCCCGCGCGAGGAAGTGACTCAGCAACCCGCTGTCGCCGTCGTTGAAAAAGCCGAGCCAGATCGGGTGCAGCAGCTTGCCAAGACCATCGACAGCGTCAGCGCCGAGCTGAAGCGGCTGTCCGACGATACCAAGGCCAACAGCGACAAGATCGCCCAGACCGTCGCGCTTCGCTCCGACCTGCAGGACTCCAAGTCGAGCAGCGATAAGACCGCGCAGAGCTTGGTTGAGCAAGTCGACGCACTGCGCGCCGACCAGGTCAAATTCCTGCAGGAAGCCAAAGAAAGCAACGACAAGGCGGCGCAGGCGCTTCGGCAGGAGTTCGTGGCTTCGCAGGCCAAGCTTGTCGCTCAGGTAGGCGATACTCTAAAGGCCAATACCGCACGCTCCGAAGCCCTGGCGCAACGCGTTGATGCGATGAAAAAGGACATCGACGACGTCAAGAAGAACATCGACGAGGATCGACAGAACGCATCCAACATATCGCCAGTCCTTGCGCTTTTCGTTGCGCTCGCCGCTCTTGTCCTGGGTCCCTTTTTGGCACGTCAGTTGACCTTGAACCAGCTTGCGGCCGCCAGGAAGCAGGCGGAAGCCGAAGCTGCTGCTGCCGAGCGGTCGCAAGCCGCCAAGACGTCCCAAACGGAGCCGCCGCTTGCTCCATCTGCCGCGGCCGAGCTGCCGCATCACGACTCTCCCGAGCACGAAGCGCCACCGCTGGGCGAGGAAGCTAGCCCTCAGCATGACTCTAACCCACATCAAAAAGCCGCGCCTGACTCGGAAAAGGTCTGAGCCAAGTTCGCCTTGGGTCAAAAGGTAGGCAACACGTCCTGAATGAACCATGTCCGCTCTGCGCCAGAAGCGGTCGTAGTGAGCACGCTCGTGGCGAAAGCCTGAATGATCAGTCGGGACTAGAGTCATTCGCTCGCTATAGAGCGACGCTGAGGGCGGGGTTGGCGGAGGGTCTCATATGACCGCTTGCTCGGCGGGGTCGATCCCGAGATCCAAAACAAGACTCTTTAGAGCGCCGTCACGAGGGCCGCGCTTTCATCCAGCATGGGCAAAATCTCGTCTCGGGGCTTGGGCGGAAGCATCAGGACGACCCGATCAACGCCGGCGTCACGGTAGCGTTTCAGCACCT
>Ga0070665_100004438_pt1 | contig 14744 bp, 13 predicted proteins | sample KBSS13metaG_FD_65862 | JGI IMG/M metagenome (GOLD analysis project Ga0070665, IMG submission 65862) | Switchgrass rhizosphere microbial communities from Kellogg Biological Station, Michigan, USA - KBS S1-3 metaG | ecosystem: Host-associated > Plants > Roots > Rhizosphere > Soil ... | reverse complement strand
GCGGACCCTCTGACCGGATCCGCCGCGCCCGTGTTGATCGAAGCCCTTCATGCGGTCGGTGACCTCGATCGTGTTCTCGCTCCGTTGTGGAGACAGTCCAGCGGAGAGCGAGTGGTTGCAACCTGCGCTCGCGCCGCCCAGATCGTTGAAAAGGGCGCGGCGCTCAAGTCCGCTGCACCAGCAAGCGTTGCCGGTTGGGCTGCTGCGGCCGAGACGGTGGCGAAGCTGTCGAGCGATCTGGGTCGCGTTTGCCAGCAGTACGGGCCCGCGACGTTCAACGATCCAAACGCGCTCGCAGGCGTCGTAGGCGACTTCGATAGCCAGCACCTCGGCCCGCTGCACCAAGCGTTTGCAAAGCTCGCCGCAATTCTTCCCAACGGTCAGCACCTGGTCGACGCGCACGCGGGAGACCCGATGACGGAACCCGATCCGTCGAGCGAAGCGTCCACCGGGTCGGGGGCGAGCGTTGCGCCACCCCCGACGCCGCTTGCCAGTGCGATGCACACGCTCGACACCGAGTTTGTCAACGCGATCGCTACGGCCCACCGCGCAACGTCTCGCGAGGGCGCATGCGCACCGGTTTCGCATCTGGTGACGCTCGCGCGGGCGCTCAACGCACCGGGGATGAAGGCGCCAAGCGCGTACAACTGGCAGATCAAGCTGGCCGATGTGGTCCAGCGTTTTGACGACATCGCAACCCACACGTGCAACGTCGACTCCGGCGACGATGCGTCGGTCGTTGCCGAACGACTCGAGCGCATTCAAGAGCCCTTCGATCAGCTGAAGAAGCTGACCGGCGTGTAGAGGTAGTATGAGGCTGTGTCGCTGCGCGGCCAGCTCAAGAGCGTGAAGATCCTCCTCGCGGAGTCCCGCGAGGTGACGGGACCGATGACCGCCGCGAACGCGCTGGGGATCGCCGAACGCGTTCAGGAGCTGAACAGTCGGATCGAGCAGCAGCCGCAGCTCAGCGCCGTTCGCCCGGCGACCATCGCGCTGCACAACCTGATCATGTCGTTGCGTCGGCCGAACCTGTCAGCCGACCTCGACGAGGAGCTCAACAGCGCGATCGAGATGTTGGAGGAGTTGCTGGCCGATGACACCTTCGGACTGGCGCACGACGAGCTGCGCGACCAGATCGCCGCGGCGTTGAAGAGCCGAGGGGTTCATGCGTGCATCGCGTGCAAGCACACGGGGCTCACGATCGAGCCGGTGTACGCGCTGATGAAGCCGTTCCCCTCGGATGCCGAGCTCGCGCCGACGCAACTGCCGTGCGCGAGCATCGTTTGCGACCGCTGCGGTCTGATCTGGATGCACGACCTGGTCGTGCTCGGCGTGCTGTGAGCGCGCGCATCCCGGCGAACAGAGCGCAGCGCGCCCGCTCTGGGCCGCTGGTCAGAACACGGCGCATGTCGTGTTGGTGATGACCCACGTCGCATCGGCGAAGCACAGGTCGATCGCCGACAGATCACATGTCACGCCGGTCTCATCGATGAGCTCTGCATCGTAGGTGCCGCACGCGACGTCGATCGTGATCGTATCGCTTGGCGCGAGCGGCTCACCGCCGAGCAAGTTAGGGCCGAAGTCCGGATTATCGACCCCAGTGACGAACAGCTGAACGATCGTGAAATCAGAGTTGTTCACGACGGTCAGCGTGCTGTCGCTGTTGTTGGTGCAGGCGGCACATGCGAGCGCGACGAGGATGGCGTGCTTCATGGGCAAGAACCGTCAGCAATTGACGTGCCCGCATGGTCCGCTACCGGATTGCACGTACGTCGTCCCTCAGATCGGGACTGCCTGCGGCACGACGAAATCGATCGCGGCGCGCACGGCTCGGAGCTCGATCGGTGCCGCGGGCTCCGATGTCCCGTCGCCGTTCGTCGGCCAGACCGTGTCGTCGAGATGAACGGCAAAGCCCGTCCACTCGATCTCCACGTGCTTGGCTCGAACGGTCTTGAATTCGGGTGGCCAAAGCACGCCGCGTTGTCGGGTCTTCAGGTGTTCGTGCAACGCTTCGCGGTCTCGTTCCGAGATCATGACGACGTCGAAGAGGCCGTCGCCGAACACCGCGTTCGGCGCGAGGTGCAGGCGCGGGCCGATGTACTTCATGAGCAGCGTCTCGAACAGGATGTACTCGCCGGACGCGTCCTCACCGTCGAGCTTCACGCGGAGCCGCGTTGGCGGGCACTCGTCGAGATGGTCGCGGAGCAGCTGTAGCGTGTGGCCGAGCTTGGCGTCGACGTCGTTCAGCTGAGCCATGGTCTCGTTGGAGTCGATGCGAGGGATCGACGTCGTGAAGAGGCCGGCGCCGACACCTTCGATGAAGGTGCGCTCGCCCCACGGACCTCGCGCGACGCCCGCATCATGAGGCACGTGACGCGCACTCGACCAAGAGGTGATCAACTGGCTCGGCGCGAGACCGGCGATGCCGAGCGTCTGTGAGATGTTGTTGGCCGTTCCGATCGGCAGGATCGCGATCGGGATGCCGCGACCGACCAGACGCCGCGCGACCGTGGCAACGGTGCCGTCGCCGCCCGCGACGGCGATGAGGTCGGCGTGGTGGGCCAGCGCGCTCGCCCAGTCCTTCACGTCCACGGACTGGTAACGCAGCCCGTGGCCAGCTTCCCGAATCATCGACTCGAGCTCGCGCCTGCTCGGCCGCTGGTTGTCGTTGGTGCCGGCGCCGGGATTGTGGATCAACGTGACCTGCATCGATCGAGCTCGGCCTCCTCGATCGCAAGCGTTGCATCAGAGATGCCGAGTGCTGATCCGATGGACTACGTAGCGCGACGCATCGTCCACATCGTGCGACTCGCTCGCAGGATCGCGACCTGCTCGGCGGTCGCGCCGGTGCGCGCCACCGACGCGAGCTCGAACGAGCCGTCGAGCTGGGGCGTGGTCTGGCGCGTCGCGCGCGCGATGTATGCGCCGACCTGCGCGAACTGGGGATCGCGCCAGTGCACGTGCGGAGAATCCTCGAGCGTCTCGAAGTCCGGCGTGCACCATTGGCCGCCGAACCGATCGAGCAGATGGGCGATCGCGCCCGCGACCGCGGCCTTTTCGTCGCGCCCGAGATACTGCAAGAGACCCTCACACACGACCGCGACCGGCTCGCCGTCGCGCAGCCAGGATGAGAGCGCGTCGGCATGCGTCGCATCGGCGGGCGCGAGCACGTACGCGGTGGATGCCGGCAAGCCGAGCTCGCCGGCCATCCGCAGACGCTCGGCGTGCACTGCAGGCAGATCGGTCTCGACGTAGCGCCGCGTCGGCCCAGCCATCGTCGCGCCTCGGAACGCGAATCCCGACGCGAGCTCGACGACCTGCGGCGTGCGACTCGTCTCGATCGCGCGCGCGACGCTCTTGTAGCGGGCCTCGAGCATCGGTGCCATCCAGGACAGCAGGCCCTGCGACAGAGGTGCGCCACCGGTCGCTTCGAGCAACGAGTCGCGCGAGCTCGTGGCGCTGGCGAGCTCTTCGGCGAACGGAACGTCACTGTAGCGTCGCATCTCGACGACCAGCTTTGCGGTCGGACTGATGTGCTCGTAGGGCTCTCGGTCCAGCATGGCTCCGTCGTTCCGTTCAGCGCTGGAAGCGGCCGCCGCGCCAGCGATACGTCCCGCGGCCGGCGCAGATGCGATCGATCCATTCGCGGTAGATGCGGTCACTCCTGGTGTCCTGCGCGGTCGGCTTCCGGAGGCTGTCGCAGCGATTTCTGCTGTCGCCGGGATCGGCGGCGGTGAAGGTTCGGCCGCTGCCGTCGAGCATCAGCTCCAGCTTGATCACCGGAGGCGAGCCCGGGGGATTGTCCATGTTCTCGAGCTCGGTCCACACGTCGAGCACCGTCACGACCTTCGTGGCCCGCACGACCCGGATGACGTCACGGATGGCGATCGGCGCAGATTGTCCGTCCCCGATATCCTGGCCGTCGCGACATCGCAGCGCGTGCTCGGCAGGGCTTCCGATGGTGATCTCGACGCAGCAGCACGGGTCGTGGAGGTCATGGGGCGGGTTCTTCACCCCGTGCGCTGTCAGCCACGCGTCCGGATCAGGGACGTCAATGTCGGCCCGTGCGGTGAGCGGACATGCCAGTACCGCGCAAATCAGAACGATCGAGGACGAGCAGCTCACGGGAGCCGCTTCCATTCGGCATGTGCCTTGAGATACGGCCCGCGAAACGGCGGTGTGCCGCCGGCCGGGCCGAGCACGTAATCGGCGCGGCGATTCGCGCGCTCGTCGGTCTCGTCGGGCGTCTTGACCGCGGGCACGTCCTCGCCGAAGCCAGCATATGCGATCGGGATCGAGAGGCCCTTCGCGCGAAAGTACGCGGCGATCGCGTGCGCGCGCGCGAGCGACAGCTTGCGATTGCTCGCGCTCGTGCCGACCGTGTCGGTGTGGCCCGCGACGTACAGCTGCATCTTGATGAACTTTTCAGACCGCGTCATCGCGTCGTCGATCTTCGTCAAGCTGGCGTCGAGCTTCGCGTTCTCCGTCGCGTCGATCGTCGAGCTGTTCGTCGAGAACTCGACGTCCCGGTGATCGATCGTCACCGACCACGGGATCAGCTCCACGTTCGTCGCGATGTTGTCGCTCGAGACCGCGCGCAGCTGCAGCTTCATCACGCGCGCGTTTGCGGGTTGTGTCCACGAGATCGCCAACCACGTGCCCGGCGCGTCGTCGTGATACGTCGCCGAGCCCGTACCGAGCTCGGTGCCGTCATCGCCGATGACGACCACCTCGGCTCTGCCGGCCGGCCGCGTCAGCGTGAACTGCAAGACGTGGCGGTCGAGATCGAGGTGCTCGAGATCGTACCCGACCTTCATCACCACTCGCGGAGCGCCGAATGCGGTGGCCGCGGTCATGATGGCCACAGCGACGATGCCGCGCATCTGCGGAAGTATAGCTACGTTAGTGGCAGACCGCCGGTAGCTTCGCGACCCGAATCGGATCCGGTTCGTCGGCCGACACGACGAGTCGATCACCAAGCACCTGCACGCTCGACGCAACCTTACCGACATGCGCTTCGGCGACCTGCGTGATCGTGTGGCCCGAGACGCACGCAACGCGCACCGTGCCGTCGAGGTTGACCGACGCGACGCCATGCGGAAACGTCGCCGCGGCGACCGTTCCGGCCGGTGTCGACCACGTCGCGATCGGCGCGGCGGTATGTGGGTCGACCAGCGTGACGACTCCGCTCGAGCCGACGATCGCGAGCCCGCCCGCGCCGAAGCTGGCGCGTCGCGGCATCTCCGGCATGTTCGCCGGCCACGCGAGCGGTTGCCCAGCCGCATCGAACAGCATCGTCTGATTGCCGGTGACGACGACGCGATCCTCGCTCGCGGTGACCGTCGGCGTCCCCTCGATGTTGATCGTTCGCCGCACCGGCGCGTCGCTGCTCGCGAGCGTGACGATCACGAGCTCGTGTTTGGTGCGGTCGTAGCCGTGAGGGATCGGCTTGTCCGTGCGCAGCGCCTGTGGGCCGAGGAGCAGCGCGACGCGAGCGCCGTCGGCGAACCACGCGATGCCAACGAGCCTCGACGTCTCTTTGACGAATGCGCGCAACGCCGGCTCGACCGCGAACGCCTTGGCGTCGAGATCGAGCGTGCCGAATCCGACGCGCAGTCGCTTGCCGCCGGCGAGCCAGCGCGCGCCTTTGACGTTGCCAACGTCGACGAGCGTCGCCTTTGCTGCGGTGGCGCCGATCCACCACGTGGCGTCGGAGGACGACAGCGCGAGCACCGGCACTGTTCCGTCGCCGGGTGGAAGCTCGTCGCCGGCATCGCCGTGCAAGGTCGTGAACGGCCCGAGCGTCGTCGGTGTGGCGGGCGTCGAAGGTGAGTTTTGCATCGGAGGCTCCGAATTGCCGTTGGCGCACGCGAGCAAGATCGCGAGGACGGGCACGAATCCACGAGAGAACCGCATGATCACGACTTAAGGTACTTCGTCGCGACGAACCCGGCCTTGCCGTTGAAGTCGATCATCGACCATGTGCCTTCGCGCGTCGTACCCGCGACGCGAATAATGGTCTTCTTGGCGAGCTTGCCGATGTCCTTCGCCGCGGAGCTCGGCTTGTCGCGCACCATCAGGTTGTCGGTGTCGACGATCGCCTTGTGTGGCTCGGTCGCGATGCGCGTGTCGTTCTTGCCGTCGCCGTCGGTATCGACGTTGCCGGGCACCGTTCCCGTGGTCGGCGGCGTCTTGTCGGTCAGACCGATGCGCTCGAGGACATTCTCCGCGCCATTGGGCAGCAGCGTCTTGACATCGAGCGGCGCCGGAAAGCTTCGAGCCGCTGAACCACCGGCGGCCGCGCGGAGAAAGTCGCGCACGTGCGAGGGCAGTGCGGCGTCGCTATCGGCGATCGTCAGCGCGAGCAACATCTGGGCGCGCGTCGGTGTGCCACCGATGGGCAACATCGTCATCAGGTGGGGGTCGACGAGCCCGCGGCTCAGCTGCAGCTGAAAGGTCTCGACGGTGAGCCCCGACGTCTCGAGCTTCGTCATCATCTGCGCGGCGTGCGAAGGATCGTGCTTGATCCAAGCCTGATGGATATCGGCATCGACGGCATCGCCCATGCCGACCGCGAGCAGCCCATCGAATACGGTCTTCGCTTCCGACTTGAGCACGCTGTCCGCAAGGCGTTGAGCCGGCGTTGCTGCGTCGAGCTCGTTCCACGTACCGATGCGATGCATGACATCAGCGAGCTTGGACACGTCGACATTACCCGCACCTCCTGGCAGCGCGAGCCCGAATGCGACGCGGATGCACGTTTGCGCTTGATCGAGCGGTGCCTTCAGCGCAGCGACCCGCGTGTTGATTTCAGCGGTGGTCTTGACGACGCCCAGCCCTGGATCGGCGCAGCATTCGATGGCGGCACGCATCACGCCTTCGGGCTCGATACCGTCGCGCAGATAGCCGATCTTCGCGCCGCCGATGTGGGGATCGTTGACGTCGCTCAGCTGGGCCTTCCCGGTCGCGTGATCGACGTTGAAGGTCGCGAACCCTGTCGATGCATTCGCAGCGCTGATCGCCGCGTTGTGCTTGGTCGCCACCATGCGCGATTTCACGTAGTCGGCGAGGTTGGGGTGCGCCTTGATGTTGGCGCGTAGCTGTTTCTCGATGTCGGCCGCTTTGCCTTTGAGGTTGGACTTCGTCGGGTCGATGTCGTGCGAGTTGATGAGGCAGCCCGCGAACACGATGCTGGCCGTCGCTGGATCGAGGCTGTTGAGGATCGTGTCGATCAGCGCCTCGGTACCGTTCTTCTTCGGATCGTGCTTGCTGTCGATGTCACCTTGACCGTCGTAGTGGACGCGGTTGTTGTTGGCATCCCAGTCGGCGTTCTGGGCGTCAGATGCCATCTCCATCGAGGTGTCCGAGCCGTGGCCAGCGAGCACGACCTGGCCGAGCTTGCCGCCTTGGCCGTAGTCTTTGGCGACACGTGCGACCTGGGCGGTGACTGCGGCGAGCGTCCGGCCTTGCACGATGAGCCCTAGATTGTGCGCGTCGTCGATCGCGAGCTCGAGCTCTGCGCCTTGCAGGAACGCGGTGTTCCAGTCGAGTGCCGACATCACGACGAGCATCACGGGCTTCGAGCGCGACGTGTTCGCGACGTTCTTGATGAGCTTCGCGCGCGTCGCCTGCGTGAAAATGTGCAGCTCGCTGACCCAGCCGAGCAGCGGCATGTTCGCTGCGATTGTCTCGACCAGGAGCGTTTGGATGTGCGGCCACTCTTCGGGTTTCTCGAGAGTCGGCTTGAAGGTCGTGTAGTACGACTTGAGCTCGGCGACCTTGCCGTGCGTGATCATGAACTCGAGCCCGCTCTCTGGAATCACGTGCCGGAGCACTGCGCCGGGCACGAACGTCGAGAGCTCCTTCATCGCGGTGCCGAGCTGGAGAGCACGAGCGAGTGTCGGTGCGGGCGTCGTGAGCTGGATCGAATCCGAGGCCGCGTCGAACCCGTTCACGTAGGCGAACAACACTTCGCGCGAGGGCAGCGCGGCAACCTCGCCGGTATGAAGCTTCGCGAGCGCTGGCGATACATGTCCGCCGAAGTGGAAGAGGTTGACGACCTTCCACACCGCCTCGCGATCTGCGGCCGTGAACGACGGGTCGGTAAACCAATCGGCTTGTGCCGTGGTGTAGGCCTCGAGCGCGTCGATGGTCATGCCCGGATGCGCCGGCGTTCCGTCGCCGAGCACGTCGGCCTTTGGCTTGCGTACCGCCGGCACCGGCGTGACCGTCGCGCGGCGCTGAACGATCGGAGCCGCAGAAGCTAGCGACGTGCTCGAATCGAGCTGGGCGCGCTCGCCGCGAGCCGCGTGTGCACCGGCAACATCGGCCTCGTGCTCGAGCGAGGAGTCGTCGTTCATCGCGCCGACGCGCTTGTGTTGAACCGTTTCGCCGACGCGCCCTTCGGCCTGTTGCATGACGTGCGCGACTTCGTGTCCGAGTAGCTCGAGCCCGCCCGTCGAGTGCGGATCGAATCGACCGCGCGCGAAGTGGATGTCGGTGCCTTGTGCGTACGCCTCCGCTCCAGCCGCTTCTGCGTTCCCGTCTTCGTGGATTCGCACCGCCGACAGATCGGCGCCGAACGACCGTTCCATTCGCGTGCGTGCTTCGCCGGGGAGTTGGCTGCCGCCACCTTTGCCCGATGACGGTACGGCGCGCGCGGATTGAAGCTCGGCCACGACCTGCTGGACGAAGCCGTTACCGGCAGTCTGGTGCAGTTGCTCGAAGATCGCATCGCGCGCGGAGGGATTCGCGCGCACCAGGTCGGCATACCCCTTCGGCGTCTGCACGCCGACCGGCAACGCGTTCGGGGTCGGAGCCGCAGCGCCGGTTCGTTTCTCCGCCCGCGCACGCTCCTGTGGCCCCTGCTCCGCACCGCGCTCGCCCATAGATGCGCATTATACGGGGCGGTGCGGTCAAAGTTCCCGCCGGCGTTCGAGAATCAAGCGCTTAGGAGTCACGTCCGCGTGCGCTTGGCGCGCCGGTGCAGCGTGGCCTTGTCGATGCCGAGCTGCTCCGCGGCGCGGGTCTTGTTTCCGCTGCACTGCTCGATCATCCACTCGATGTACTCGTCTTCGACCTCGCGCAACGTCGCGAGGCGGTCACGCGGGAGGCTGAACCGCTCGGTTCCGCTCGCGATCTTCGGCGCGAGCTCCGCGAGCTCGGACATCGAAGCCTCGGTTTGTTGGCCGATCACGACAATGCGCTCGATCAGGTTCTCGAGCTCTCGGACGTTCCCGGTCCACGGGTAGCGCGCGAGCGCGGCCGTGACGTCCCGCGAGAGCCGTTCGCATCGCGCATGCGGGTTGCGCTCGCGCGCACGGCGCATGAAGTGGTCGACGAGCATGGGCAGATCGCCGAGGTGCTCGCGCAGCGGAGGCACTGTGACGGGGATGACATCGAGGCGGAAGAACAGATCCGACCGAAACTGGCCGGCTTCGATCTTGGCCTCGAGATCTTGATGTGTTGCCGCGATCACGCGGACGTCGATTCGCCGACTCGAGTCCGTCCCGACAGGCCGGATCTCGCCCTCCTGGAGCACGCGCAGCAACCGAGCCTGCAGTGGCAGAGCCATGTCGCCGATCTCGTCGAGGAACAGGGTTCCGCCCGAGGCCTCGACAAAGAGACCCGCTCGCGATGCGACTGCCCCGGTGAATGCGCCGCGCACGTGACCGAACAGCTCGCTCTCGAGCAACGCCTCGGGGATGGCGGTGCAGTTCACCGCAAGGAACGGGTGATCGCGGCGCGGTCCCTGCTCGTGAATCGCTCGCGCCACCAGCTCCTTCCCGGTTCCGCTCTCGCCCCGCACGAGCACCGGCGCGCTTGCCATCGCGACCGAGTCGATCAGCGCGTACAGCTTGCGCATCACGTCGCTTTGCCCGACCAGCTGCGAGAGCGAGGACCGCGCGCCGGCGCGAAGGCGTCGGTGATCGTGTCGGAGCGTCCGTTGATCGAGCGCACGCTTCACGTGAAGCGATAGCTCTTCCAGCCGAAGCGGCTTGACCAGGTAGTGGTAGGCGCCGCGCTTGACCGATTCGACCGCACCTTCGACGCCGCCGAATGCGGTGACGACGATCACCGGAATCTCGGCGTCGAGCGCCCGCACGGCATCGAGTACGTCGAGCCCGTCGACCTCTGCCATGCGCAGGTCCGTGACGACGAGGTCCGGAATCCGTTCCTGCGCGCTCGCGATCGCGGCGCGTCCACTGCTCACCACGGTGCAGATGTGTCCCGATCCGCGGAGGTGCTCGGCCACCATCTCGCCGAAATCGGCGTGATCGTCGACGACGAGGATCGATGCGCTCATGCGGCGCGCTCCATCGCGGGCCAGACGATGCGAAACGTTGCACCGGTCCCATGCATCGTATCGAGCTCGATCTCGGCATCGTGCGCGCGTGCGAGCTGGGCGACCACCCACAGTCCCAACCCGGTCCCCTTGCCGCGCTTCTTCGTCGTGAAGAACGGATCGAAAATGTGAGCGCGGTCCTCGGGATCGATCCCGCGTCCATCGTCGGCGACCTCCAGCACGACGGCGCCATCGCGCGTTGCGGCGGAGAGGGTCACGCGACCGCCGTCGTCGCACGCGTCGATCGCGTTCATCACGAGGTTGACGAGCACCTGCTGCAACTGGCCAGGATCTGCGCGCAGCGTGGCCTTGTCGTGAGGGCACACGTCGAGCGTGACGTCGCGCGAGCTGGCCTGCGGCTGGAGCAGCTCCGCCACGAGCTTCAGCGATTGCGTCGCGTCGACCGCCTGGATGTGAGACGGCAGCGGCCGAAGGTAGTCGAGGAGCTGCGTGATCAACCGCGACACGTGATCGACGCGTTCGACGATCATGCGGAGGTTCTTGCTGTCGCTCTCATCGGCGTGGCCCCGCAGCAGGATCATCTCCGCGCGCCCTCGCGCCACCCCGAGCGGGGTTCCGATCTCGTGCGCGATTCCCGCCGCCAGCTGCCCGGCCGTCGCGAGCTTCTCCGACCGCAGGAGCCGGTCCTCGGCACGCTGTAGATCGCTCTCGTCATCGACGACGAGCAACGTCGCGACATCGCGGAAGACGTTTTCCAGCGGGATCGCGTGAAGCGTCACGTACGCGTCCGTCCCGAACAGCGCGAGGCGCGTGCGGCGCAGGCTCGTCGCGGTTCGTTCGCGCCGCGCGGATGCGACGAGGTCCACCACGACCTGACGATCCTCCGCGGACGCGTCGTCAAAGACGTCGGCGAGTGGTTTCCCGACGAGATCGCGCGATCCGAACCAGCGATTTCGCGCCGACACGCGATCGCGTTCGTCGAGCGCGAGTACCCCGCTCGGCACGTGGTCGAGGATCTTCTCGGCCTTCTCGGTCAGGTGCGCCAGGAGCTCGGCGTGCCGCAACGTCGCCCTCAGCACGTCGGCGCGTCGCACGTTCCGCACGATGTAGGCACCGACGGCCAGCAACAAGAGCAACCCGACGGCGATGTCGATCGCGAGCCGTCTAACCAGCGCCGCATGTCGAGCGGCGAGACTCTGGGTCGACGTCGCGAGGAGAAGCTCCCAGGGCGTCCCGCCGTCGATCTCGACCGGAACCGCTGCCGCGATTGCCGGCGCGTCTGGAAGACCGATCTGGCGAGCGGTCTCGGCGTCGAGTCGCTTGCTGATCGCGTGGCGACCGCGCGCGCCCTCGAGCATCTGATGAAGCACACCACCGTCAGGCTCCGCGCGAAGGGCCATCGTGATGTCTGCATCACTCGCCGGTGCCGGAACGCCGTGCGCGCTCATCACCAGCAGGCGCGATGGACCGACGCGTAGAAGATCCGACGGCGCCACCAACAGGCGCATGTCGAGGAGACACGCGACCGTGGCCGTTCGATCGCGAGGCTTGATCGCGAACACGCGGTACCAGGCCTGGAGGTCGTCGTTGCTGCTCAGGCCCGGCGAAACATGCAGTTCTCCGGGCGCGCGCCGAGCCGTCTCGATCATGGAGTCGATGACGGGCTGCGCGAGCGCGAGCACGGGCGCTTCGACGCCGTTCGAAACCTGCGTTGCCCGCTCTTGGTCCGGCTTTACCTCGAGAGCGACGTATTGCTGCTTCACCGCAAGCATCGCGCGAAGCTCGCGGCTCACGCCGTCGTCGCTCTCGTCTCGGAGTGCAGCCGCGAGCGCGAGATCCTTGCCGATGCCGTCGAGCGAGGTCGCGAATGTACGCGCAGAGCTCGTGAGCGCCTGCACGCGCTCCTCTCCCAGTGCGCGCTCGGCGGCATCGCGATCACGCCCGAGCACGTAGACCACTGCCAGCCAGACGGCTGCCATGCCCGTGAGAGCCGCGATCGCACCGATGACGATCCGTCGATTCACGAGCGTCTTGTGTACCGCCACCGTCGAGACGAGGCCAGCGCGATCCGGGCCGAGCGGACCACAGACGCATCTCGCACCTGGTAGGCGCAGAATGCGACGGTCGGCTGGCACGAGCGAAGCCATCCGGGGCGCTTACGCAGGCACGTTAGATGCTCTCGCTCGCGTCATCGCGATGACGCCAAAGCGGTCTCAGCTGACGTGGGAGGACGCGATGCTGATCCTCGTGTGCTGGATCATTGTCCTGTGGCTGATCCTCGCCGGCTGAGCACGCAGGCGAAATGGACAACTTCGAGAACAACACGAGCCCGCTATGGCCGTACGTGCCCACGCTGCTCCGCCTCGGCCTCACGCTTGCCATCGGCTTGTTCGTCGGGCTCGAGCGCGAGCATCGCGGCAAGGAAGCAGGGCTGCGAACGTTCGGCTTTGTCGCGCTGCTCGGGGCGCTGGGCGCGATGCTCGGCGAACCGTTCGCCCTCGCGAGCCTCGGGTGCGCCGCGCTCATCGTCATTCTCCTGAACGTGCAGTCACTGCGCGCGGACGGCGGGCTCGAGCTCACGACGTCGGCCGCGCTGCTCGTCACCGCGTTTTCAGGGATCCTCTGCGGGCTCGGCCATACGTTGACTCCAGCGGCGCTCGCGGTGGTTTCCGCGGCGCTGTTGACGTGGAAGGAGTCGATGGCCGGGTTCTCGAAGACGTTGACCGACACCGAGCTTCGCTCGGCCGTGATGCTCGCGATCCTGGCGTTTGTCGTCTACCCCGCGCTGCCGGCGGGAGACATCGACCGATGGGATCTCGTGGCACCGCGCGAGGCGTGGCTGACCGTGCTCCTGATCGCCGGCATCGGCTTCGCGAACTATGTGCTGCTCAAGATCTACGGCGCGCGCGGGATCGAGCTCACCGGCTTCCTCGGAGGCATCGTCAACAGCACGGTGACGGCCGCGGAGCTGGCTCGACGGCACCGAGAGGCGGCGGGCGCCCTCGGAGAGTCGACGTTTCGCGGCGTCGTGCTCGCGACAGCCGCCATGATCGTCCGGAACGCTGTTCTCTTGTTGATCCTCGCGCCGCCCGCGCTCTGGGCGGCGTTACCGAGCTTCGTGCTCATGATCGCGGCGAGCCTTGCATTCGTGCTGCATCGGCGCCGTCGCAGCACATCGCCGGCAACAACCCCGACGCTGTCGCTGCAGTCGCCGTTCTCGCTGTCGTCGGCCATGCGCTATGGCGTGGTGTTCCTCGCTCTACAGGTCGGCGGTTCGCTCGCGCAGCGCTGGCTCGGCGATCTCGGCTTCTACGCGGTCTCGCTCATCGGCGGTCTCGTCTCGAGTGCGAGCGCGGTCGCGTCCGCTGGCGCCGTGGCGTCGCGCGGCGCGGTTCCGGCCCACGTCGCTGGCGTGGGTGCAGTCCTCGCCTCGCTCGTGAGTGCAGCGGTCGATCTCCCGCTGGTGATGAAGGTCGGCCGGGACCGGTCGCTCACGCGCCGGCTCGTGCCTCCGATCGCGTTTGTCGTCGTCGCAGGTATCGGCGGCGCGCTCGCTCGGGGATCTTGATGTCCGCTCGACCCACGCGGCAGCAAGAGATCGCGGCGTTCGTCGCTGCGCTCGCCTTCGCGTGCATCGCGACGATGGGACTCGTCGAGCAACGCCTCGACGCGAGCTCGCACATCGGCATGTGGATCGGCGCCGTCGCCATGGCCTGCGTCGCAGCGCTCTTCGCTTCTGCGCGCTCGGCACTTCGAGCGAGCCGTCCCGATCTCTGGACGAAGATCCACGCTGCACACGTGCTCGGGGCGACCGCCGGCGTGGTGCTCGTCCATGCCTTCCTCGCGGTGACGTGGATGCCGCGCGATCCCGAGCTCGTCGAGTGTCCGGCACAGCTGGTCAATGACGTCGTGCTCGTAGGGTGCGTGCTTGCGTTGGTCTGGGCGGTCATCGCGCGCGATCGGCGGACGCGGCTCGTCTGGTTCGTCGCAGCGCTGGTCCCGTGCTTCGCCTACTTCCGGACCCCGATGTACTGGCACTGCGATCACTTCGCCGGCTATCCCGTGCAGGAATACGTCGCCTCCCAGCTGACCGCAGCATTCGACGCCGCGGTGGCGTTGCTCGTCTACGTGATGGTTCGCGTTTAGGACGGCGCGAGATGCGACGCCCGTTGCGAAATGCCACTACGATTAGCGTGAACGAGCGCGCAACGGACACGTCTCATAGAGTGTGCTCGCTGCCTTCGCAGTGTGCGGTCTGGTGATCGTGGCTGCGTGGGTCCGCGCGCGCCGAACCCGCCGCTCACCGGAAACGCACCTCGTTGTCGTGCCGGACGGCTCGCCTCAGCTCGGAGCCATGGCGACCGTGAAGGCGATCCAGCGAATGATCGAGCTGTGTCCAGACTGCACGGTGATCGCCGTGGTGGACCGCGACCAGCGC
>Ga0070665_100004437_pt1 | contig 14745 bp, 13 predicted proteins | sample KBSS13metaG_FD_65862 | JGI IMG/M metagenome (GOLD analysis project Ga0070665, IMG submission 65862) | Switchgrass rhizosphere microbial communities from Kellogg Biological Station, Michigan, USA - KBS S1-3 metaG | ecosystem: Host-associated > Plants > Roots > Rhizosphere > Soil ... | reverse complement strand
TTTTTCGTTCGATCTAGACCCTTAGGAGCATGGCGTGGCCCGTATTGCTGGTGTGAACATTCCCGCGCAGAAGCGTGTCGAGATCGCTCTGCGCTACATTTATGGCATCGGGCCGCAGCGCGCGACCGCCATCTGCACGAAGATCGGCATTCCGACGGAGCGCCGCGTCAACGAGCTGACCGACGACGAGATCTTCCGCATCCGCGAGGTCATCGACGCCGATTATAAGGTCGAGGGCGATCTGCGCCGCGACGTCGCCATGAACATTAAGCGCCTGATGGATCTGGGCTGCTATCGCGGCCTGCGCCATCGCAAGGGCCTGCCGGTTCACGGCCAGCGCACCCATACGAACGCGCGCACCCGCAAGGGCCCGGCGCGTCCGATCGCCGGCAAGAAGAAGGTCACGAAATAATTCCGCCGGTATCCAGCCAGCCGGCTGGGCCGGTATCGCCGCTCATTTTCAGTTCCTGAGGACCCATGGCAAAACCAAGCACTGCGCAGCGGCTTCGCCGCAAAGAGCGCAAGAACATCACGTCCGGCGTCGCGCACGTGAACGCGTCGTTCAACAACACGATCATCACGATCACCGACGCGCAGGGCAATGCGATCGCCTGGGCCTCGTCGGGCAGCGCCGATTTCAAGGGCTCGCGCAAGTCGACCCCTTATGCGGCGCAGATGGCGGCCGAATCGGCCGGCAAGAAGGCCATGGAGCATGGCATGCGCACCCTCGAGGTCGAGGTGAAGGGCCCGGGTTCGGGCCGTGAGTCGGCCTTGCGGGCACTCCAGACGGTCGGTTTCACCGTGACCGCGATCCGCGACATCACGCCGGTTCCGCACAACGGCGTTCGCCCGCCGAAGCGCCGCCGGGTCTGATTTCGCGCGCTGGAGGTTCTCGCGGAGAACCTCCTTTATTGAGCCCGTTTCGCCCTCCGCCCCTGCGGAGCTTTAAGCGGCGAATTTGAAGGTAGAGACAGATGCACAAAAACTGGCAGGAACTGATCAAGCCGAGCAAGCTGAACACCCAGGCCGGCACGGACCCGCGGCGTATCGGCAGCATCATCGCCGAGCCGCTGGAACGCGGCTATGGCCTGACGCTCGGCAATGCGCTCCGCCGCGTGCTGCTGTCCTCGCTCCAGGGCGCCGCGGTGATCGCCATCCAGATCGACGGCGTGCTGCATGAGTTCTCGTCCATCCCGGGTGTGCGCGAGGACGTCACCGACGTCGTGCTGAACATCAAGTCGCTGGCGCTGCGCATGCACGGCGAAGGTACCCGCCGGATGCGGCTGCGCGCCGATACGGCCGGCGAAGTCCGCGCCGGCCTTATTGAGACCGGCTCCGATATCGAGGTGATGAACCCCGAGCTGGTGATCTGCACGCTGGACCGCGACGCCAAGCTCAACATGGAGCTGACCGTTCAGACCGGTAAGGGCTATCGCCCGGCGGCACAGAACCGCCCCGAGGATACGCCGATCGGCATGATCCCGATCGACAGCATCTTTTCGCCGGTGCGCAAGGTCTCCTACAAGGTCGACAATACCCGCGTCGGCCAGATCACCGACTACGACAAGCTGACGATGCAGATCGAGACCACGGGCGCGATCACGCCCGAGGACGCGGTGGCCTATGCCGCCCGCATCCTGCAGGACCAGCTGCAGATCTTCGTCAACTTCCACGAGCCGGCAGCCCGCGAAGGCGGCTCGGCCCACGAGGACCTGCCGTTCAACCGCAACTTGCTGCGCAAGGTCGACGAGCTGGAGCTGTCGGTCCGCTCGGCGAACTGCCTGAAGAACGACAACATCATCTATATCGGCGACCTGGTTCAGAAGTCGGAAGGCGAAATGCTGCGCACGCCGAACTTCGGCCGCAAGTCGCTGAACGAGATCAAGGAAGTTCTCGCCACCATGGGCCTGCATCTGGGCATGCAGGTTCCGGGCTGGCCGCCTGAGAACATCGAGGATCTCGCCAAGAAGCTCGACGAGCCGTTCTAAGTGGCCCGTTCTAAGTTGGGCGTTTCGTTACAAGTCGGATCGTGGTGATCCGCAGGCCGGCCGTACTCAACTGAGGCGGCCGGTGTTTGCAATCGGACCCGCGCGCGGGCCAGGAGAGAAGGGACTTAAATCATGCGTCACGGAATGAGCGGTCGTAAGCTGAACCGCACGGCCAGCCATCGTAAGGCCCTTTTCGCCAACATGGCCGCCGCGCTGATCAAGCACGAGCAGATCAAGACGACCCTGCCCAAGGCGAAGGACCTGCGTCCGATCGTCGAAAAGCTGATCACCATGGGCAAGCATGGCGGCCTGGCCAACCGGCGCCGCGCCTATGCCGTGCTGCGCGACGACGTGATCGTCTCCAAGCTGTTCGGCGTGATCGCCGAGCGCTATGCCGGCCGCTCCGGCGGCTATTGCCGGGTGCTGAAGGCCGGCTTCCGCTATGGCGATGCCGCCCCGATGGCGGTGATCGAGTTCGTCGATCGCGACATCTCGGCCAAGGGCCAGGACAGCGGCCCGGTGCAGGGCGCCGACGAGGACGAAGCCACCGAGGCTTGATCCGGGAAAGGTTTGCGGATCGTGATCACGTTTAAGCAGACCTTCCGCCTTTCCGCTTTCGCCGCCTTGCTCCTGGTTACGGGGTGCGGCGGCGCAAGCACGCCCACGGAGGCATCCGCTCCGGCTAGTCCGGCCCAGGCCGTGCATAAGAGCTGCGAGCTGGGCTGTAATTCGGAATACGACGCTTGCATGGACCGCTTCGGCGGCGCCGGTGGCAACCCGAATATCGGCCGTCACCAGGAGGGCGCCAGCGGCGACCTCGGCCCCAACGATGTCTGCCCGGATCAGCTGAAAACCTGCCTCAAGCGCTGCTCGCTGTAGGACGGCAAAGAATAAAAGGGGCGGCCCGTCGAGGCCGCCCCTTTTTCTTTTGGCGATGGCCGGGCGCTACGCCGCCGCTTCCAGGCCCGGTGCGCGCTTGGCGAACGAGGTGTGGCCGTCGAGGCTGACCGGCAGATCGCCGGCCACGGTCACGCGGCGCAGGATGCGCAGCTCATTGCCATAATCGGCAACACCGTAATGCTGGGTCGCCCGATTGTCCCAGATCGCCACGTCGCCCGGCGTCCACCGCCAGCGCACCGTGTTCTCCGGCCGCGTCACATGGGCCTGCAGCAGGTTGAACAGGTTCGCCGAATCGACCGAGGACAGGCCGTTGATCTTCTTGACGAAGTGGCCGAGCACCAGCGTGGGCTCACCGGTCTCCGGATGGATGCGGACCAGCGGGTGCTCGGCCTCGTAGACGGTGGCGGCGAAGACCGACTTGAAGTGCTTGATCCGTTCCGCCGACACATCGGCGATGGTCGCGGCATAGTCATAGTCGTTGGTATGCAGCGCCCACAGCTTGCCGACGAAATCCTTCAATTCTGGCGACAGGTCCTGATAGGCCGTGGCCGTGTTGGCCCATACCGTATCGCCGCCGGCCGCCGGGATCACCTCGGCGCGCAGGATCGAAGCCTGCGGATAGTCCGCAACGAAGGTGACGTCGGTGTGCCAGGAATTGGTCCGGCCGCCGTGGGTGGAGGCAATGTCCAGCGTGTATTTGGTGCCCGGCGTGGTCGGCACCGTCGGATGTGCCACCGGCGCGCCGAGCAGGGCGGCGAAGCCTTCCTGGCCGTCATTGTCGAGATGATGCTGGCCGCGGAAGAAGATCACCTTGTGGCGCAGCAGCGCCTGGCGGATCTGGGCCACAGCCTCCCGGCCGAGATCGGGCGACAGCTGGACGCCGGATATTTCGGCGCCGATGCGGCCGGTGACGGGCCGGACCTCGATGGTGGTCTGCGGGGCGAAAGCGTTCATTTCACGGTCTCCGTTAAAAGCTCCCGGCGGGAGCGGGAATGGGCCAGGCCGAGCGCGCGGCCGGGTCCGAGGCGGACCTCCACCTGTTCCTTGAGATGCAGTGTCCGGGAAATCTCGGCATGGCGCGCCTCGTCGAGTGGGAAGCGCCGGATCAGCAGGGCCGACACGGCATGGCCGAAGGCCGGGCCAAGCGCGAAGAGCACGTGCAGGCTGCGCAGGGCCGCCGGGCCGTTATGGCCGCCGGGGCTGAAGCCCAGCCAGGACAGGATCGGGAAGGCGATGCCGACCGCGACGCCTAGGCCGGCATTGGTCGTGACGTTGAAGATCGAGAACAGCAGGCCGGAACGTTGCTCGCCGGTCTTCAGCCGATGCGCGTCGGCAACATCGGCGACGATCGCCCGCAACATCAGGTTGCCCGATCCCTGGGCCAGGCCCTGGATCACGGTCAGCGCGATCACCGGCCCGAGGTCGCCGGGTGCGAGCGGAAGCAGCGCCAGGTTGACCAGGATCTGGGTCACTTCGCCCAGCACGACCGTGTGATGCTTGCCCAGGCGATAGCCGATCCTGAGCCAGATCGGGCCGGCGAAGACGCCGAACACGAACTGGATCAGATAGAGCAGTCCGGCCCATTGCGGCAGGCCCATATAGGCCGAGACGAAGAAGACGAAGAGGCCGCTGCGGAAGCCCTGGCCCAGCGCGACGAAGAAATCCGACCCCATGACCCGCAGCACCAGCGGATCTCTGAGCACCGGCCAGATCGGGCCGATGCCCGCCAGGCTTCTGGCTGGACGCTGACGGACCTGTTCCCGGAAGAACAGCAGCACGGTGGGAACGCCGGCGGCGGCCGCCAGGATGACGAACCAGCCCATCGGCGCGATCTTGTCGGCCGGGCTCGGATGGCCCAGCCAGTCGAGCGCGGTCGGGATCAGCAGCACCAGTGCCAGGCCCAGCGCGGTCGTGGTCTGGAGATAGGTCTGGACCCGAGTGCGCTGGTGATACTCGCCCGACAGCTCCCCGCTCCAGGCATAGAGCGGCGTCGAGACCATCGACCAGCCGAGATAGAGGCCGAACAGCGACAGCAGCAGCTGCGGGGCCGTCACCCGTTCACCCGGCATGAACACGGCGGCGGCCGACAGCACGAACAGCACGCCACCCACGGCGATCCACGGCTTGCGCCGGCCGAACCGGCTCTCGGTGCGGTCCGACAGCGCGCCGATCACCGGATCGCTCACCGCGTTCCACAGCCGCGCGATCATGAAGATCGTGCCGACGAGGGCGAGATCGATGCCCGTCGTCTGGGCGTAGAAGGGCGGCAGATACACGACCAGCGGCATGGATGCCCCACCGATCGCCAGCGCCGAGATCGAAAAAGCCGCCAGCTTCAGCCCGCCCAGGCGTGCAGGATGCGTGGTCACAGCCGGATCGGTAGGTCGTATGACGGAATAAAATATAATATAACGGATAGTCCGAACGCAAAGAACATCGGCCGCTCCACTCGCTAGCTTGGAGGCGAACCTTAGGTGAGTTTATGGCGGATGTAAATCTGTTATATTAGACATCTGGATTTCGTAGGATGGGCCTATTCCATTCCCAATATCTGTACCTCGATCCGCGCAATTTTCCCGTCCACCACCCGGTATTTCCCCTCCAGCTTCAGCGTGAACCCACCGCCGGCCTTGAAGCTCTGGCCCAGGAAGTCGGCGACATCGTGGCGGGCGGTGAAGCGGTCGGTGATCTTGACCGTGGCGGTGTCGCCGCTGATGGCGATCTCGGTCGGGGTCATGCGGTCGGTGAAGTCGGAGAGGATGCCGGCATAGGTCTTGAGATAGGCCGTCTTGCCATGCTGCTCGCCCTGGGCGGAGACCAGCACCACGTCCTCGGCCAGGAATGCGCCCAGGCGCTGCGGGTCCTCGCTGTTGTAGGCCTCGTAATATCCGCGCATGAAGGCTTCGTTCATAATTGTCCCCGGTTCCAGGTTGCGTCCTATATATAGCGGATGACTGCGGCACGGGACGAGCGAAGAGTTGCGGATGAAATGTTTTATCGGTTTGCGGCGGCATGACGGCTGAAAGTGGTCCACCCATGGGGGGCCTGTTCGACGAGGAAGCGGCGCCCATCGTTGCGCCCGGCCGCGCCGCCCGCACCCAGCCGCTGGCGGACAGGCTGCGCCCCAAGACGCTGGATGAGGTCATCGGCCAGGACCATCTGCTGGGGCCGGACAAGCCGATCGGGCGAATGGTGGCGCAGCGCCGCCTGTCCTCGATCATCCTGTGGGGCCCGCCCGGCTGCGGCAAGACCACCATCGCCCGGCTGCTGGCCCAGGCGACCGACCTGGCGTTCGAACCGCTGTCGGCGGTGTTCTCCGGCGTTGCTGATTTGCGCCGGGTGTTCGACACCGCCAAGAAGCGGCGCCAGACTGGCGGCGGCACCCTGCTGTTCGTCGACGAGATCCATCGTTTCAACCGGGCGCAGCAGGACGGCTTCCTGCCCTATGTTGAGGACGGCACCATCGTGCTGATCGGCGCCACGACCGAGAACCCGTCCTTCGAGCTCAATGCCGCGCTGCTGTCGCGCGCCCAGGTGCTGGTGCTGAACCGCCTGTCGGCCGAGGCGCTGGAGGAATTGCTGGAGCATGCCGAGAAGGTGGAGGGAAGGCCCTTGCCGCTCAATCCGGCGGCCCGCACGGCCCTCATTGCCATGGCTGACGGCGACGGCCGGTTTGTGCTGAATCTCGCCGAGCAGGTCTTCGCGCTCGGGGCCGCGGAGTCGCTGGGCAGTGCCGGGGCACTCGACCCCGAAGGGTTGGCCGAGCTGGTCCAGCGCCGCGCCCCGCTCTACGACAAGAGCCAGGAGGGCCACTACAACCTAATCAGCGCGCTCCACAAGTCGGTGCGCGGCTCCGACCCCGATGCCGCGCTCTATTGGCTGGCGCGCATGCTGGATGGCGGCGAGGACCCGCGCTATGTCGCCCGCCGGGTGGTGCGCATGGCGGTAGAGGATATCGGCATGGCCGATCCGCACGCGCTGACAGTTAGTCTCAATGCGTGGGAGACCTATGAGCGGCTGGGCAGCCCTGAGGGCGAACTCGCCATCGCCCAGGCCGTGCTCTATATGGCGACCGCGCCCAAGTCGAACGCCGCCTATAAGGCTTTCGGCGCCGCCAATCAGGCGGCCAAGCAGAGCGGCTCGCTGATGCCGCCGAAGCACATCCTGAATGCTCCGACCCGGCTGATGAAGGATCTGGGCTATGGCCGCGGCTATGCCTATGACCACGATCAGGAGGATGCCTTCTCCGGCCAGAATTACTTCCCTGACGAGATGGAGCGGCAGGAATTCTACCGCCCGACCGGCCGCGGTTATGAGAAGATGCTGTCCGAGCGGCTGGCGGTGTGGAAGCGGCGGCGCTCGGGCGAACCCGGCACTTGATCCCGACATTCGACCGTTTCGCCAGTTTTGACCGCTTCGTTGGGGTGGACTGGTCGGGCGCCGGCGGGCGGCAATATTCCGGTATCGCCGTCGCCGAGTGCCGGGCCGGCACGGATGCCCCTGTGCTGGTTCAGCCGCCGGGCAGGCACTGGCGGCGCACTGATTTCGTCGATTGGATGGCGGCCCAGGCGGCGGTCCAGGCGGGCCGGGGCGAGCGGCTGCTGGTCGGCATCGACTGTGCCTTCGCCTTGCCTGCGCCCATGGCCGGCGCGCTGCTGGGCGCGTATTATTCCGCCCCGGCGCTGTGGGCCTATATCGACGCGCACTCTGCCGAGGCGGAGGATTTCTTCGGTGGCCCTTTCGCTGTTCACGACAGCCACCGCAGCCATTTCTGGCACGATGGCCCCCGGCCGGCAGGGTACGCCGAACTGCACCGCGCCACCGAATATGCCTGCCGCGCGGCCGGGCTGGGCGCGCCGGAGAGCCCGCTGAAGCTGGTCGGGGCACGGCAGGTGGGGAAGGGCGGGTTGGCCGGTATGCGGGTACTGCACGCGCTGAAGACGCGACTGGGCAGCCGTTTCGCCGTCTGGCCGTTCGACCCGCCAGGCGATGCCGATATCGTCTGTATCGAGCTTTATCCGCGCCTGTTCATGAAGATGGGCGGGCATGGCAACGGCAAGATCAGGACGCTGGACGCGCTGAACCGCAACCTTGCGGCGCTCGATGCCGATCCCTATCTCGATCCGGCGGAAATGCTGGTCGACCATGAGACGGACGCGCTGGTCGCCGCCGCCGGCTTGCGCTTTATTGCCGGCGATCGGGCGGTGTGGGCGCCCGCGGGACTTGATGCCTTGGCGATACGGGCCGAAGGCTGGATATTCGGTGTGACGTCAAGTGGGCCGAAATAGCCTGGACTTTCAAGGCTCTAAGAAAATGTCCCTAATCGTTCCGGTCGTTGTTCCGGTGGTTTGCTCCATGCCCTACGGGTCTTGGTGCTCTGGCGAATGGGATGTCTTCCATATGATCGTCATAAGATATTGATATTATTATAGAAAGTCGACCTTATCCCAGCCCGACCCGCGAGCAAACCCACGATGTTTTGCGTCCAAGTGGACCGGGGTGATATGTAGGCCGATCGGTGGTGCGGCAGCCTGCCGCACCACCACGATCTGCCATGAGGCGTTCTTCCCGCTCCGACCAGCCTGAAACAATTAGTGATGGGGATAGCGGTATCCGTCCCTTCTCGCGTTCAAGTAGTGCGGCCCGCAAAGGTTGCCGGCAGTCTGGGCCAAAAGGGAAGCGTCTCCCTCCGGTTGCCGCCCCTCCGCCACCGGTGATCAACCTTGCTGGCGCGCGGCTACCCCCCGCGATGCTCGCAGCATCCTGCCTGACACCGGCAAGCTCGTCGAGGCGACCCAGCGCCCCTCGAAGGTCCCGTCGGCTTCCAAGATGTCCAGAATGCTTAGGCTTTTGCGATCTGCTTCAGCTTGTCGGAGCAACGGAGGAAGAAGAGGAAATAGGGATCGACGATGTCGAGGGTTGGATCGTCCCAAGCGAGTGGACTAGTGCTGGGCTGAAGATTCTCCGCGATCGCATGCATTTGGGTTAACGCGGCATTCACGCTCGACCCTGTCGGCGCGTCTCCGCGGCAGACCTCTCTGACGCGCTTCGTGATCTCATCATAGGTAAAAGACAGTTTGGCGGGGTCTTGCTTCATGGCGAGCAGGATGGCCCGATACACGTCACCCCTGGTTTCGTCGACGAGATCATGTTCCCTCCGGTCGGTGCCACGAGTTTTTGCCCCGATATGTAGTTCACGTAGCATCTTAGAAAAGTCGGCGAACGCGGAGGTCTGGCGCAACGTACCTGCGACGTCGTTGCCATCGACCTCGGTGCGCGTGAGCTCGTTCAGCGTCTCCCTGGTACCGAGCACTACAGCGAGGTTAAGGCAAATGCTCTGCATCAACTGAGGCGATCCGAAAGCCTCCTCGGCAAATCGACGCTCGACGTTGGGCGCCAAATCGACATTCAACGCCCGGAAGCCCTTCCTCGCAATTTGACTCAGATCGGGCACGCTCCACGGCTCAAGAGGGATCGCCGCCACCCTGCCTCGAAGCTCTGAATTGCTCAGGACGACATCATCTGCGCGATGGGGAACAGAGGCCGTGATGATCTTCACGCCGGCTTCCGCGGCCGCCTTTATCTGGCGTCCCACGTCATTTCGAACAGTCGGATCGATGTAGTGGAAGTCATCAATGAATACGGCGAAATCGCTTTTGGCGATCTCATTGATGACCTGTTCAAGGCCGCTTCGTCGATACGTTCGAGTGCTCCCCGCACCCCACCCTCTCTTACCGCCGACGGTTCCCTTGGCGGCACCCTCGGCGACGAAAGGAATTCCGATTTTGCCGCCTCCCTCGGCTCCGGCCGAGACTTCACTCGTGGTAGTCTCCACCTCGGCAACCTCAGTGGGTTCGCCCATCCAATCGAGCACTCGCTCCCAAAGATCGTCCGGGTTTGTGATACTTGCGCCATGAACAGTGATTAATAAGTCTTCCGCGACGACCTTTTTGATCAGTACCGTCTTGCCGGATTTCGAGGGTCCAGAAACGGAAACAACTAGATTCGGTGTGCGGTACAGGCGCTCCAGTTCACTCTCTAGCTTATGCTCCGCCCTATCAATGTAAGTGACCGTCGGGATATCATTCGGGGTGAAGACTTCTTCGTATTTCATTTTTACCGCGCGAAGGTCCGGATGAGATTAACTTTGTGCGACAGACATCCTACGGTAACTCGGGTGGCCGGCAAAGCCGAGTTTTCTTTGCTCCTCAACTTCCGCCGGACATGCCACCTCTCCTGACTGTGCCCGATGGAATCGTGACGGCAACATCGTCCCCACCAAAGGGGGCGAGATGTCAGATCAGCATGCCGACGGCATTGCCTGTCTGGCCGGGCCGCTCGTAGCAGCGCCCCGGAGGGCCTGGACCGGAGCGCTGCCGAGGGTGTCTAGGAGGGATCGAGTTCCGCTGGCGCTTACGGCATAGGGCACGCGCCCGATCCAAATACTCCTCGGCATCGATTCGATTCGGGGTATAACTGCGTCAAAAATAGGAGCATCGCCGTCTCCGCGCAGGCGATGGCACTCCAGGACCGGTAAGCAGAGAGCGGTATGGCCAATCAGGCTTTGACGGACAAATTCATTCAGGCCCTAACTGAGTTGAGCGGCTCCGCCGGCAACGCCCGGCTTCGCGAACACCTAAAACTCGACGAAATCAGCTATGAGGCCGTGCGGGACGATCTGTTGGCCGAGGGCGTCATCGTGACCGGGCGGGGACGCGGCGGCTCTGTTGCCCTCCCTGGTGCGTCCGACGGTGCGGCTGTCGCGGCATTGAAGCCGTCGCCCGCCGCAAAGTCCGCCCGCGCCGCATCGAACGGGAACGGCGCCAATCTGGGCTTCGAGGCGCAGATGTTCCTCGCGGCCGACAAGCTCCGGAAGAACCTGGAGCCGTCCGACTATAAGCACGTGGCGCTCGGCCTGATCTTCCTGAAATACATCTCCCAGGCCTTCGAGACGCGTCGCGCGGCGCTGCTGGAAGAGGACCCGACTGCCGCCGAGGACCCCGACGAGTACCTGGCCGAGAACGTGTTCTGGGTGCCCAAGGACGCGCGTTGGTCGCACCTGCAAGCCAGCGCCAGGCAAACGACGATCGGCAAGGTGATCGACGATGCCATGAGCGAGATTGAGGCGGCGAACCCCGGCCTGAAGGGCGTGCTGCCGAAGGACTACAACCGCCCGGCGCTCGACAAGGTGATGCTCGGCGAGTTGATCGACCTGATCTCGGGAATCGCCATGGGTGAGCCCGGCGACAAGGCGAAGGACCTGCTCGGCCGCGTTTATGAATATTTCCTGGGCGGGTTCGCCGGCTCCGAGGGCAAACGCGGCGGTGAGTTCTATACGCCCCGCTCGGTGGTGCGCGTGTTGGTCGAGATGCTCGAACCCTACAAGGGCCGGGTCTACGATCCCTGCTGCGGCTCCGGCGGCATGTTCGTGCAGTCGGAGAAATTTGTCGAAAGCCACGGCGGGCGCATCGGCGACATCGCCATCTACGGGCAGGAGTCGAACTACACGACGTGGCGGCTGGCGAAGATGAACCTCGCGGTGCGCGGCATCGACGCCGATATCCGATGGAACAACGAGGGTAGTTTCCACAAGGACGAGTTGAAGGACCTGCGCTTCGACTATGTCCTGGCCAATCCACCGTTCAACATTTCGGACTGGGGCGGCGATCGGCTGCGCGAGGATGCGCGCTGGACCTACGGCGCGCCGCCGGTCGGCAACGCGAACTATGGCTGGCTCCAGCACATCCTCTGGCATCTCGCGCCCAATGGCACGGCAGGCGTCGTCCTGGCCAACGGCTCGATGTCGTCGGCGCAGTCGGGTGAGGATGTGATCCGCAAGGCGATGGTCGAGGCGGACGTCGTGGACTGCATGGTGGCGCTGCCGGGGCAGCTATTCTACTCGACGCAGATTCCGGCCTGCCTCTGGTTCCTGGCCCGCAACAAGAACCCCGGCAGCAAGCTCCGCGACCGGCGCGGCGAGATGCTCTTCATCGATGCGCGCAAGCTGGGATCGCTAGTTGATCGGACGCGGAAGGAGTTTGGCGACGGCGACATCGCCAAAATCGCCGAGACTTATCACGCATGGCGCGAGGGCAATGGCCACGTGGATGTGCCGGGCTTCTGCAAGGCGGCGAAGCTGGAGGACATCAGGGGCCACGAACATGTGCTGACGCCGGGCCGGTATGTCGGTGCGGCGGATGTCGAGGAAGACGATGTGCCATTTGTCGAGCGGTTTGCGTCACTACGAGCGACACTGGATGAGCAGTTCTTGGAGGCTGAGAAGCTAGCCGACACAATCCGGGCAAAGCTCGCCAGGGTTTGCGCAAATGGGTGAATGGGTTGAAGCCACACTTGGCGATGTTCTGGAATTGAAGCGAGGTTACGACCTGCCTCAGCAGCATCGCATCGAAGGGCCAATCCCGATTATATCCTCATCTGGTCCGACCGGCTGGCATACGGAGGCAATGGCGCATCCGCCCGGAGTAGTCACTGGTCGCTATGGCACGCTCGGACAAGTGTTCTATGTAACGACTGATTACTGGCCTCTGAATACAACGCTATATGTAAAAGACTTTAAGGGAAACAACCCACTTTTTGTCAGCTATTTCTTGAAGTCCTTCGATTTCTTCGCGTACTCCGACAAGGCGGCGGTTCCTGGACTAAATCGAAACCACTTGCACCTTGCACCAGTTCGTTTTCCACGGTCTGTTGATGAACAGAGGGCTATCGTCGACATCCTCGGCGTGCTCGACGACAAGATCGACCTCAACCGCCGCATGAACGAGACGCTCGAAGCGATGGCGCGGGCGATCTTCAAGGACTGGTTCGTCGACTTCGGCCCCACGCGCGCGAAGATGGAAGGCCGCGCGGACTACCTCGCGCCGGAAGTATGGGCGCTGTTTCCGGATCGGCTGGATGATGAGGGGAAACCGGAGGGCTGGATGGTAGGGCCTCTTTCCGAGCTCACGTCAAAAATAGGAAGCGGTGCGACACCCGCAGGCGGAAGCCAAGTCTATGTCGCGTCCGGGACTGCATTGATACGAAGCCAGAATGTCCACGATCATGAGTTCGCTTGGGATGGTCTCGCGAGGATTACCGACGATGCCGCACACAAACTGAGGGGAGTTACCGTACTCGAAAATGATGTGCTCATTAACATCACTGGTGACTCGATCCTTCGATGTTGCGTGGTCGACCCTGCGGCTCTTCCCGCTCGCGTGAATCAGCACGTGTCTATCATCAGGCCCAAAGCAGGTATCCCGCACCATTTCATCCATCAATATCTCGTCATGCGGCGAACCAAGGAGATATTGCTGGGCTTTGACGCCGGTGGTTCACGAGCGGCAGTGACAAAGGCTCACCTCGAAGCAATGCCGATCCTGTCCCCCGGCGAGGCCGCGTTTGTTGCCTTTGACGCTGTGACTAAACCCCTCTTTGAGCGAGTTGAGGCAAACAACCGACAGAATCGTACCCTCGCTGAAACCCGCGATCTCCTCCTCCCCAAGCTCATGTCCGGCGAAATCCGCATTCGGGGCGCCGAAGCAACCGCGGTGGCAGCCGAGTGAGTTCGGGCATTGCCGAGAGCCATGTCGAGGAGGCCACCCTCGCGTGGCTGGACGAACTTGGCTACGCCATCGCGAATGGGCTCGACATTGGTCCCGACGGCTTCACGCCGGAACGCGCAAGCTACGGTGACGTACTGCTGATCGACCGCGTGCGCGCCGCGATCGACAAGCTGAACCCAACGGTCACGGCCGAAACCCAGGCCGAGGTGCTAAGGATGCTACTTCAGACCGAGACACCATCCCTGGTCGCCGAGAACCGCCGGCTGCATCGCTACCTGATCGAGGGCGTTCCGGTCGAGGTCCGCCGTCCGGATGGCTCCATCGGTGGGGAGCAAGTCCGCCTGATCGACTTCGATGATCCAGACGCCAATGACTGGCTGGCGGTGAATCAGTTCACCGTGATCGAGAACAAGGCCAACCGTCGCCCCGACATAGTGATCTTCGTCAACGGCATGCCGTTGGGCGTCATCGAGCTCAAGAACCCCGGCGATGAGAATGCGACGCTCGACGGTGCCTTCAATCAATTCGACACCTACAAGAACCAGATCGGCTCACTGTTCCGCACCAACGCGGTGCTGGTGATCTCAGATGGCATTGCCGCCCGTATCGGCTCGCTGACCGCCGACCGCGAACGGTATATGCCATGGCGCACGGTGACCGGTGACGATCTCGCGCCGAAAAGCACACCAGAGCTAGAGACGCTGCTGAAGGGCGTATTCGATCGCCGCCGTTTCCTCGACCTGGTGAAGGACTTTGTCGTCTTCGGCGACACCGGTAGCGATGTCGCCAAAATCCTCGCCGGCTATCACCAGTTCCACGCCGTCCGGGGCGCGGTCGAGCACACGTTGACCGCGAGCGCCGTCGGCGGCGACCGCAAGGTGGGCGTGATCTGGCACACCCAGGGCTCCGGCAAGAGCCTGCTGATGGCCTTCTACGCCGGCCAGATCGTCAAGCACCCGGCGATGCAGAACCCGACGCTGGTGGTCCTGACGGACCGCAACGACCTGGACGACCAGTTGTTCGCCACCTTCAGCATGTGCAAGGACCTGCTGCGCCAGACACCACAACAGGCGGGCGACCGCGACGACCTGCGCCGGCTGCTCGATCGCCCGTCCGGCGGCGTGATCTTCACCACGTTGCAGAAGTTCGCGCCAGAGCCCGGCACCACCGACTTTCCGGTGCTGACGGACCGCCGCAACGTGATCGTGATCGCGGACGAAGCGCATCGCAGTCAGTACGGCTTCCGGGCCAAGGTCGAGCAGAAGACCGGCGACATCTCCTACGGCTTCGCC
>Ga0070665_100004435_pt1 | contig 14746 bp, 8 predicted proteins | sample KBSS13metaG_FD_65862 | JGI IMG/M metagenome (GOLD analysis project Ga0070665, IMG submission 65862) | Switchgrass rhizosphere microbial communities from Kellogg Biological Station, Michigan, USA - KBS S1-3 metaG | ecosystem: Host-associated > Plants > Roots > Rhizosphere > Soil ... | reverse complement strand
TCGACGGTACGCCTGTCGTGCAGTTCATTCGTGGTCAACTAAACCCCGATTCGAAGCAGATCGAGGAATGGATCACCACGGCGCGCGCCTACCTGACCGGGTTGGCCGTCGGCACCGGCCAGTTTCTCGGCGGAGTGTTCGTCGGCCTGGGCGTGATGATCATCTCGCTCTATTACTTCATGGCCGACGGTCCGGCGATGATCCGGGCGTTGATGCATCTTTCGCCGCTGGACGATCGCTACGAGGAAGAACTGCTCAACGAATTCACTACGATCAGCCGCGCCGTGGTGCTGGCCACGCTCCTCTCGGCCTTTGCACAGGGGCTGTTGGCGAGCATTGGCTACTTCTTCGCCGGGTTCGAAAGCGTGTTTTTGCTGACCGTGATCACGATGTTCCTGGCGCTGATTCCGTTCGTCGGAGCGGCGGCCGTCTGGGGGGCGTGCAGCGTTTGGCTACTGTTCAACAACCAAACCACGGCCGCGATCTGCCTGGCCTTATACGGCGGCCTCGTGGTTTCAATGATCGACAACCTGATTAAGCCAATGGTGCTACATGGGCAATCGAAACTGCATCCACTGCTGGCGCTCTTGAGCATTTTGGGAGGGATCAAGGCCCTCGGACCGATCGGCATCTTCGTCGGTCCGATGGGGGTTGGTTTCTTGCAGGCACTGCTCAATATGCTGCACAATGAGTTGGTGGCGCTCGACGATCCGACCGAACCGCCGGCTGGCAAGCTCCCACCGCCGGCGGCCACCGGGTTACCGGCAGCGCCCAGCTAAATATAATGGAACAGGTTCGTGGCCGCTGGCGCCGGAAGTGTGCTGAATCGACAACTTCGGATTCGACCGATTTTTGAGGACCTAGAATAATGCATGCCGTGATGAGCCTGGTGGCGGCGTCGGTAGTCTCGATCTCGGCTGGATGGACTCGACTTCCGGACGGCAATTACGAGTACATCATTCAGATCGAGCCCGAAGCGATCGCGTCGCTCGTCGACGGCGAAGAGTTCATTAGCGAAGTGCCACCCGACGCTCGCGAAGTGCGTAGTTACCGCGTGCGCGTGGGCAGGCAACAGTTGCCCAGGGAATCCGGCCCCCTGACGGCGGCGATTGGTCCGCCGCCGACGGACACGACGTTGAATCTAGGCCCCCCGCCCGATGCGACGCCGGCTTCGCCCAACCTGGCGCCGCCCGCCGCGCCGGAAATTACGCACAGTCCGCCGGCGGCTGAGCCCCGACACGTCGGCATTCGTTCCGAAGGTCCGAAAACCCCCGACGGATCCGCGCCTCCGGCCAGCCACGAAACCGACAAAGTTACCGCAACAGGTGGCGCCGGACCATCGGCGCCGACTACTGGTGGAGATGGCGAAGAGCCAGTCAAAAAGTTGTGGGCCCCACTCTTCGGAGCGCTGCTGGCGCTGTTCGCCTCGGTCGGTGGCAACGTCTTCTTAGGCTGGACCGCGGTCAACATGCGCGGCCGCTACAAAGCGCTACTAGCGCATCAGCAATTGGCATAAAAATGCCAGCGCGCGGATAGAGCAAACGCTGAGAAGAAGCTGAGGCCACAAGATTTGCGGCGCGACCTGCGAACTCCGCAATGACCCTCTGCTTGTTTCTCGCCTCCTCTTTGTCGGCGTCCTCTGTGCCCTCTGTAGCAAACTCGTCGTCTTGATCGTCAGATGTGCGACGCAGTTTTCGCATGTGCAGCGCAGTGGGCCGCGCATAAAAAAGGGATGGTCGCGGTGCTGCGCGACCATCCCTCCGATCGAGCTTGACGGGTCGGACGAGGCCACTGGGACCTCATCCGATCGCCTCGCAGCGATGATTACTTGCGGACGTCGTTGCGAATCTCGGAGATCAAGCGGAACAGCGAGTCCACCTTTTTCTCCAACTCCGCGATCCGATCACCCGATTTCGGACCATGGTCTGGCCGAGCGATTGCGAACGTCACATTCGCGTGCGTCTGTGGGCCACGCGACTGTTGCGCGTCGCCATGCGGACGTCCGTGATCACGATGGTCGCCATGCTCCCCACCCGGACCATGCTGCCCTTCAGGACCACGATGAGCCACTGGACCGCGATGGCCTTCTGGGCCGTGGTGTCCGTCTGGTCCATGGTGTCCGTCTGGGCCGTGATGCGCCGCGGGACCATGATGTCCCTCGGGTCCGCGATGGCTAACGTGGGCCGGCCCTGCCGCATGATGTCCGTGACGGACTGGCGACTGTCCGCCGTGCGCGGCATGGTATCCGCCATGATGTCCGTGATGAGCATGCTGCCCATGGTGAGCGTGGCGCCCGTGATGGGCCGACGGTCCGTGGTCTCGGTGTCGTCCGCCATGGTGCGCGAAATGCCCGGCGTGCGAGCCGTGGCCACCCGGCCCCTGATGGCGTCCGAAGTGATGCGAACCGGCGTGTGGACCATGACGATGAGCAAAGTGGTGTCCGCCGCGCGGCCCACCATGAGCGACGTGACCATGGCCACGGTGATGAGCGCCATGATGGGCGAATCGCCCATGGCTACCATGCTGACCGCGATGGGCCGTGTGCCCGTGTCTACCGTGAAATCGGTGATGGGCAACATGGCCGTGGTGAGCCGCATGTCCGCGGCCCTGCCTGGCCTTGCCGTGGTGTCCTCCATGATGCGCTACATGACCATGTCCACCGCGTGAGCGACGAGCGGCGTGCTGATCGCCGTGTAGTTTCTTGCGATCGGACTTCTTCACCTTACCCTGGTGATCGTCGTCCTTCTTGTCACCGTCGTGCTTTTTTTCGGCTTTAGGTTCGTCCGACTTGTTTTCGTCCGGCTTCTTGTCTTCGTCCTTGATCAACTGAACCGTTCCCGAGAAACGCGGCCCCCGATCGCCTTGACGGCGCGATCGAAACTCACCAATGGCCTTCTCGCGCTCTTCGGGCGACATCTTTTGGAGTCGCTCGCGCAGCGCTTTTGCTTTCTCCGGGTCGAGTCCGCCTGGGCCTCGTCGTCGGTCTGCCCCTTCCGGAGGCCCGCGCCGCTCGCCATCATCTCCCCGGCCAGGGGCTTGCGCCAGTTCCAGCGCAGCTTGATCGCCGGCCAGACCTGGTACATCGGCGCCGGCTGAGGCATCGTCGATGTTCCACTCAATTTCTACCGCGGCCAAGTCATCGGCCTGCGCGTAGATCGTCGGGGCGGCCCAGAAGGCCGTGCCCAACGCCGCCAAACACAGAACGCGTTTCATCCAGAGTCTCCCTTGTGTGGTAATTCCCACTTCCCCCCCTGCATAACGACTGCTTCCGGCAATCGTCTGTTCCGCCGAACCATTCAAATGGCAGCCCGTCGCGAATCTCCGCGATGCCCATGACGACCAGGCGGACGCCGAAGCCCCTGAATCGGCGTCCGCCCAATCGCTTCCCCTGGGTACTGGTCCCCTTTAGTACCGCCTGCCAGTCATCCGCAGTCGCAGTGTGCCTCTGTCACTGCCAGCGTCGACCGCGAGCTCCCATTTGCCAGAACGTTCGATGGATTTTCAGGTTGCTGCAACATCGCAGCCCCTACGGATTTAAACCCCCATCCGGGGTCCAAGTATCGGGGTTTTGCGGCTGGGCGCGGATTTAGGGATTACAAGTCCGACAGAACCGCGCTTGCGATAGCCGCGCCAGCAGCACGCCGGCAAAGTCGGCGCAGGCGTTTCGATCATCCAAATGGGCAAAGTTTGCCGATCTTCCCAAGATAGGGGCCCATGTCAGCGGCGCCGTTGCGCGCGCCGGGATGACGGAGCCAACGTGGGAGTCGAGAGGGGAGACCGGGTCCATGCTCGGGCGTGCGGTGATGGCACTGGTGATCTGGCTGGCGGCCTCGGTGGCCTGCGCTAGCGATCCGTTGCCGCAACCGGGCGATTCCGGCTCTAACTTTGGGCCAGGCGGAAACAGCATTCTCGGAGGCCGGCCGGGCCGCACGCGCCCGATTGTGCCATCGCCGCGCAGCAACTCTCGCGCTACGCCGTTCTTAGAGCCGCGCGCTCCAGCGCGGGTCCGAACCGAGAATATCCCGCCAGGGACATTCGCGCTCGACGTGCCGCTGGCGCCTTCGGACGATGGTCCACCCGACGGGCTAACGCTCGACGCAGCCGTCGACTTATTGAATCGATCGAGCCTGAATCTGCGGGCTCGACAACTCGATATTCCACAAGCGCGGGCCGACGAGCTGACGGCGTCGCTCCGCGCCAACCCGTTTGCCTACGGCGGCGCGCAATTACTGCCCTACAAACGTTACAGCTCGCAAGACAATCCCGGCGGACCTGCCCAGTACGACATCAACGTCACTTATCCGGTCGACGTGTCGCACAAGCGCCAAGCGAGGATGGCGTCAGCGCATCAGGCGCGCCGGACCGTCGAGGCACAGTTCCAGGACGCGGTCCGGCAGGAAGTAGACAGTCTTTATACGGCTTATGTCGACGTGCTGGCCGCGCGCGAGACCTTGCGTTTTTCGCAAGCGAGCCTGGTGGCGATCGATCAGGCCGTGGCGTCACAGGAAAAGAGCGATGACAAGTCGGTTGAAGCCCAATTACAGCGCGACCATGTCGAAGTCCATCGCGACTCGATCGAGTTAGGAATTCTCGACGCCCAGGCCAACCTGAAGCAAGCGCGCCGCGCGCTGGCCACTATTCTGAACATTCCGCGCGAATATGCGGATCGTGTCGAGCTGCGCGGCACGTTACGCGACACGCAAAATGGCGCTGCTCCGGCCGAAGACCTGATTGCCATGGCGCTGGTCGCGCGACCTGACTTGAACGCGTACCGGATGAGCCTCTGTCGGGCGATGGCCGACGTGCGACTGGCCAAGGCCAATCGATTGTCGGACATTTACGTGCTGTATGAGCCTTACACGTACCAGGACAACGCCCCATTCGGCTTTGCCGGAGCCAAGTCCTGGGCGCTGGGCGCTACGGTGCCGCTGCCGATTTACGACCGAAACCAGGGGAATATTCGCAAAGCTTCGGTCAATGTCGAGCAGTCCAAGCTCGAAGTCGAAGCGATCGAACGCCGTGTAGCGGCCGAAGTGGACGACGCACGAGCAGAGTATGAAATCTCGCGCGAGATGGTCACGCGGATCGAACGGCATCTGCTGCCGGCGGCCCGCCGCGTACGCGATGATAGCCTGAAGATTTCCGAAAAAGCAGGCGGTGACATTTATGCCTACATCCTGGCCCAGCGCGACTATCAAGATCTGGTCCGCCAGTATCGAGATTCGCTGGTCCGGCATCGCCGAGCGATGCTCAAGTTGAATTCCGTGGTAGCGATGCGAATTCTGCCCTGACCGCATAACCATGTCGCAGGACGGCATGGCCACGGTCGCCTGGCTATGCCGACGTGCTTTCTGAGCTGCCAGTTGCACAGCATGCTCACGCGAGCGTGAGCATGGCACAAGAACACAGAGTCGGTTTCACTTGACCGCATAGCTTCCGCAAACCGAAAAGTAAAAGTGGGGAGACTGCGTGGGAATTGCCGATATCGAATTCCAGGCAGGTTGTCTCCCCGTCACGGCCTAGCGACCGTGCGATCGACAGCCCGGCAGAGAACGATGTCAGCGGACCAATCGCCGCCCATTGTTTCTGACCCCAGCCTGATCCCGTTTGGCCCCATTTGCGAGTGATGAACTTCTATGTGCATCCCGGCGCCGCATTTTCTCTTGGTTTCGCAAGCGAACCGAGAGAAAGAACGGAGCGAATGGAGATTCGTTCTTAAAGCCGCCGATGGATCGGCCACCCTCGAAGCTGCTGACGCGGAGCCTGACGCCCGCGGTGAGCGCCTCGAATTGTTAGCGGTGGTGCGTGGGCTTGAAGCCCTCGATCAACCTTCGCGCGTTACGCTCGTCACCCCGAGCAGCTATGTGAAGCATGGCATTCGTTACGGCCTCAATGAATGGGGTCGCAACGGTTGGGAGTGGGAGCGTTTCGGCGAGATGACCCCGGTCAAGAACCGTGACCTCTGGCAACGGTTGGATCGCGCCCTGAAAATCCATCGCATGGAAGGGACGATCTTTCGCCATGACCTGGCCGAAACGGACGACGCCGAACTGCTCGCCGCCGACGGTGTCAGCGCCGGTTTGGCCGGCGCCCCAGCGGGAGCACGATGGTCGCTCCGGGGTTGGTTCGGACGCCTGGCGACGAACGTTCAACGGCGAATTGCCGACCGATTCGAGCGCTGCTGGTTGAGCCTGGCACAGCTCGGAACTCATTGGCTCCCTTGCCCTTGGCTCGATTAGAGCCGACTGTTTTTACGATCGCCGCAAGACCGCCTGTTACGCCGGCGCCTGGACGAGCGACACGAGAAAATCCACAATCTGATTGGCGTTATCAAGGAGGTCTGCGGTGCGGACAACGGTAGCATTGGATAGGGTAGGACGACTGGTCGAGGGGCGCGACGAGGATCCGTTTGGTTTGTTGGGACCACACGAGGTGGTCGACGAAGGGCGTCGTGCGCTGGCCGTGCGTGCCTTTCTGCCGCAATCCGCACAGGCGTGGGTGATCGATCCGGCCCAGGGCGCTGGCGTGTCGCAACCGATGCGCCGCATTCACCCGGCTGGATTGTTCGAGGCGATTTGTCCATTACCGGCCGACGGCGTCGGCAATAAGTACCTTCTGCAGACTGCGGACGAACGCGGAAACCGAGCCACGATGCACGATCCTTACGCTTTTCCCCCATTGCTGACGGACTATGACCTCCATCTGTTGAATGAAGGCAAGCATTGGCAAAGCTACCAGCGGTTGGGCGCCCAGCTGCGGACGATTGATGGCGTGCCAGGCGTAAACTTCGCCGTGTGGGCGCCAAACGCCAGCGCGATCAGCCTGATTGGTGATTTCAACGCTTGGGATGGCCGCCGCCACCCGATGCGCAAACATATTCCCAGCGGCTTCTGGGAGTTGTTCGTGCCGGGCTTGGGTGAAGGGACGCTCTACAAATTCCAGGTCAAGCACAACGGCCAGGTCGTTGAGAAATCCGACCCGTATGGCTTTGGCGCTGAATTGCCGCCGCGGACCGCGTCGAAGGTCATCAACCTCGACAGCTACGCCTGGCGCGACGCCGATTGGATGACGCGCCGTCAGCAGACTAACGGCCTCGACGCGCCGATGAGCGTGTACGAAGTGCATCTCGGCTCGTGGCGTCGCCCCGGCGATGATCCAACGCGCTGGATGTCGTACCGTGAGCTGGCCGACCAGTTGATTGCCTACACGCTCGAGATGGGCTTTACCCATCTGGAGTTGCTGCCGGTCAGCGAGCACCCCTTCTCCGGGAGTTGGGGCTACCAGACGGTGGGCTACTACGCCGCCACCAGCCGCTACGGCACGCCACAGGACTTCATGTACTTTGTCGATCAGTGCCACCAGCACGGCATTGGCGTGATCCTGGATTGGGTGCCTGCCCACTTTCCAAGGGACGCCCACGGCTTGCGTCTGTTCGACGGCACGGCGCTCTACGAGCACGCCGACCCCCGCAAGGGCGAGCACCGTGACTGGGGAACGCTGATCTTCAACTACGGCCGGCACGAGGTGAGCAACTTCTTGCTCTCGAACGCCTTATTCTGGCTCGACAAATATCACATCGACGGCCTCCGCGTCGACGCCGTGGCCTCGATGATCTATCTGGATTACAGCCGCGAGCCGGGCGAATGGATTCCGAACGAATTCGGCGGTCGCGAGAATCTCGAAGCGATCTCGATGCTCAAGGAGCTGAACGAACAGGCTCATCTGCAGCATCCGGGCGTGCTGACTATTGCCGAAGAATCAACGGCCTGGCCAAGCGTTTCGCGCCCCACGTATCTGGGTGGCTTGGGTTTCAGCCTGAAGTGGAACATGGGCTGGATGAACGACACCACCCGCTACATGCGGCACGATCCGATCCATCGCAAGTATCACCACGACGAGCTGACCTTCAGCTTGATCTACGCCTTCCACGAGAATTTCGTGCTGCCGCTCTCGCACGATGAAGTGGTGCATGGCAAGGGATCGCTGCTGGATCAGATGCCTGGCGACCTGTGGCAGAAGTTTGCCAACCTGCGATTGCTCTACGGCTACATGTGGACCCATCCCGGCAAAAAGCTGCTGTTCATGGGCGACGAGTTCGGCCAGTGGAACGAATGGAATTATGACACCAGCCTGCAGTGGGATCTGCTGCAATGGGAGTCGCACCGCGGCTTGCAAAAGCTGGTGGCCGACATCAACCAGCTCTACCGTCGCGAGCCGGCGTTGTTCGAGATCGATTTCGATTCGTCCGGTTTCGAGTGGGTCGATTCCCACAACTACGAGGAAAGCGCCCTCTCGTACATTCGCCGCGGCAAAGATCCGAACGACTTCCTGCTAACCTGTTGCAACTTCACCCCCACTCCGCGCCTTGGGCACCGGATGGGCGTGCCGGAACGCTGCTGGTACGAAGAAGTGCTGAACACCGACTCGACGTACTACGGCGGCAGCAACCTGGGCAACGGCCCCGGCGTGTTGGCGGACGAAATCCCCAGCCAAGGCCGGCCGTACTCGCTGCAATTGGTCCTGCCACCACTTTCGGTCACAGTCTTCAAGCCGCGGAGATAGACGGCTGAATTCGTGTGCCACTGGCTCTGCCAGTGCCCGGCTAAGGAAATCACGACATAGATGGGGGCGTCGTCGGAATTACCCGGCGACGTCCCCTTCTTCGTCCGGCGTCTGGGGCTTGTCGACCCATTTCAGGTCGGCTTCTTTGCGAACAGCGTCGTTCCAGGCCTGGAACGCGGTGACCCGCTGTGGATTGCCGATGGCGCGGTAGTCATAGCGGTCTACCAGGAACGAGCGTCGCAACACCTCGGTCGGCGGATCGAACGCCGTGACCTGCACGACGTAGAAGATCGACTCTGGATTGTTCGGGGCGACGCCGATGCCGTCGAGCGGCAGATCCATCACGACCTTCATGAAGTCGTTGCCAGCGTCTTCCACGCCACGGACTTCGGTCAACCGCGGCGGCGTCTGATTGAAGCCATCGGGGGCGAGACCGCGCGTCAACCAAGAGAACAGTCCGGTTTCTTCAAGCGGCAGAGTGTCTTTTTTCGCCAGGTCTGCCAGCGTGATCTTGTCGCGGCGGGCTTGTTCGGCCAACGCCTCGGCATGCTCGCGGGCCGGCTTGCGAGCTTCGATCATTTTCCACGCGCGAACGACGTCGGCGTGAATCTCCTTCAATTCCGGAACTCGGGTGGCCTCGGCCTTCGTCTTCCAGCTCAAGTACTGGTTACCGTCTCGATCTTCTGAGGTCTTGGTGGCAAAAAGTTGTCCGGGCCCAAACATGATCTGCCATAGCATCGAAGACGACCCGGTGACGAACGACTCACCGATGCCGGGCAGCTTCGAGAATTCCAATACGTTGACCAATCCCGTGGTCTCGGTCGTCACGTGGGCTTCGGCCGCTAGGGCGGCAAAATCGAGCGGCGCTGGCTCCTTCGGCGGATTCTTCTCTTCCTTGCGGGCTTCCCACTTGTTGAGTTCCGTGCTGTAGCGACGCATCTTTTCTTCGAGCCCGGCGAAGGTCTTGGTGATCTGCTCCATCGCCTTCTCGGTCGAAAGTTGTTCGCGAATTTCCTTCTCAACTCTCCAGAGTGGTTCGTGCTCCGGGTTTGGACCGTCGCGCACGTCTTCCGGTAACACGTCGCGGACGTCGAGCGGTTCGACATCCGCCGGCGGCGCCAATTTGGCCGAGTCGAGCTTCAGGTCCGAAATGCCGAAATCGTTCGATTTCGCGTCGCCACCTGGCGCCTTGCCAGCGTCGGCCTTTGCTGCGTCAGCGGCTTTGGTCGCGTCTTCCGTCTTTGCAGCCTCGGTCGCTGGCTTATCGGCCGGCGCGTCGGCCGCGGGCTTGTCGGTGGCCGCTTTTTCGTCGGCCGACTTGTCCTGACAGAGGTCAACGTCCTGAGCAATTGCTTGAGAATCGATCGCCTGCGCGTCGGCCGACTGCTTCGGCGCGTCGGCGGCTGCATCGGCCTTTGGTTCCTCAGGTTTCTTTTCCTCGGACGGTTTCTCTTCCGACTTGGCGTCGGACGCACCGCCGTCTGCTGGCTTTTCATCGGCAGGCTTTTCGCCCGTCGGTTTTTCATCCGTCGCTTTCGCGTCGGCGTCACTCTTGGTTTCGGCTGGCTTGTCTTTTGGCTCGTCGTCAATCACCCGATTTTCCCGATAGGGGAACATCGCCTTGTTCTTTTCGTAGTAGGCGGCGACCTCTTCGTCGGTGATCGTGACCTCTTTTTTGAACTGCTCAATATCGGCTTTGAAATAGGCCAGTTGCACCTTGGGCGGGATCCGGAAACCGGGGGTCGGCAGGCCTGGTTGGGCCACGACGTCCTTATATTTGTCGTAGAATTCAGTGAGCTTGGCGTCGCTCGGGTCGTTGATCTTGCTGAGATGGTCGGCAACCAAAACCGGCACGACATTGGCCGAGACGCGCTTGCGGAGCTTGCTGTACTCGTCCCACCGCTCGGCCGGAGTGGATTCCAGGCCTGTGAAGCACATCTCCTGCATGTGGCGGCACATCAATTGAGTGCGCAGGATGTCGTAAAGTTGGGATTTATTGATGACTCTGCCGTCTCGACCTCGTTGAGCCTCATTGAATTGGCGCAAGATGTTGGCGTAATCGTCCGCTTTCAGCCGGTCGCCACTTTCGCGCCGCAAGAAGCGAGTGATTTCATCGTCGCCAATGTACATGCCCAGATCGGCCGCTTTGCGGGCCAGGATCATCGTGTCGATGACCTTATCGGGCGTTGGCTGGTCGAAATAGTCCTGGATGAATTGGCCCGTCCGCTGAAAGACCGCAAATTGCAGCAGCGAATTGGCCACCTGCTTTTGCCGTTGCATCCATTGCAACTCGGCCGCGGTGACCTTGCCGTACTTGGTCGTGGCGACCACCGGGTTTCGGCCCTGGTTGCTGCCAGGGTCTTGTTGTCCGATGTTGCCAAGAAACACAAACGCCAGGATTGCCATCAGGCCCACCGTGGCCATCAGGATACGCTCATGTTTACGGAAAATTGCAAACGGGCTGGCCATGCGCTAGGCTCCCACGGGCTGCGGCTGAGGGGCAAGAACCCTTGACAGCCGGGATAGACAGACATTAATGAGTGGTCGCCGCGGTTAGGCGGCGTCGAATCGGTGATTTTAAGATTCATTGACGTAAATGCAATGCCAAACAGGAGTCCCGTCGATTCCAGCGCCGATGGATAGGGTGGACGCAGCTTGCCTCCGCCCCCCTCAGAGCCTCGGTCGGCGGTCCAATCCGAAATAAAAGACAAATCGGAAATCGAGTAATCGCGCCCGCCCAAAGCGCGAGCTGAGCGAGACATTATTATCTGTTCAATTCGCTGATCGCGCATTTCGCCCGCACTGAGCGCTTGCTGAGTCGGTTACGCCCTGCAAGAAGAAAGCAACATGGCCAAAAAATCCGCAGCCAAGACCGCTGGTAAATCCGCGGGTGGCGCTGGCAAATCTGCAGGACGCACTGGCAAGTCTTTGGTGATTGTCGAATCACCAGCCAAGGCCCGCACGATCAGCAAGTTTCTCGGGCCGAACTACGTCATCGAGGCCAGTATTGGCCACGTTCGTGATCTCCCGCAGGGAGCCAAGCAGATTCCGGCCGAGTTCAAAGGGGAAGATTGGGCCTACCTGGGCGTCAACGTCAACAAGGACTTTGACCCGGTCTACATTATTCCGCCCGGCAAAACGCAGCAGGTGCGCAAGCTCAAAAGCCTGTTAAAAGACGCTCAAGACCTGTACCTGGCGACGGACGAAGACCGCGAAGGAGAGGCCATCAGCTGGCACTTGCGCGAGCTGCTGCAGCCCAAGGTGCCGGTCAAGCGACTGGTGTTTCACGAGATCACATCCGACGCCATTCACGAAGCGCTCGAACATCCTCGCGACATCGACGACGATCTCGTCAAAGCGCAAGAAACTCGGCGGATTGTCGACCGGCTCTACGGCTACGAGGTCTCGCCGCTCTTGTGGCGCAAGGTTCGCCCTCGCCTTTCGGCCGGGCGCGTGCAAAGCGTGGCGGTGCGATTGATTGTCGAGCGCGAACGCGAGCGTATGGCGTTCGTTTCGGCCAGCTATTGGGACCTGCTCGGCACGTTTGCCAAGAGCAGTGGCGAAACGCTCTCGGCCGGAATGAACAGCTATCAAAATCGTCGCGTGCCAGCGGCCAAGGACTTCGACCCGGCTACAGGTCGATTGAAAGATCCCGGCCTGTTACTGCTGAACGCCGGCGAAGCCACGGCGCTGGCCAACAGGCTGAAGCCGCTCGAGTTCCGCGTCGCGTCGATCGACGACAAGCCGTACACCACCAAGCCGTATCCGCCGTTCACGACCAGCACGCTGCAACAAGAAGGTAACCGCAAGCTGGGGTTCACCGCGCGGCGCACAATGCAGGTGGCGCAAAGCCTGTACGAGAACGGCCATATTACTTACATGCGAACCGACTCGACCAACCTGGCCGCTGTCGCTGTCGAGGCGGCGCGGGAGTTGGTGAAGTCTCAATACGGGGCCGAATACTTGCCGGCCGAAGCGCGGCAGTACCGCACCAAGGTCAAGAACGCGCAAGAGGCGCACGAAGCGATTCGCCCGGCCGGCAGTCCCTTCGCGCTGCCGGAGACATTGCGTAATACATTAGGCGCTGATGAATTCCGCCTGTACGACCTGATCTGGAAGCGCACCGTCGCCAGCCAGATGGCCGACGCGCGCGGTCGCCGGATCTCGATCACCATCGAAGGTGGCGAGGCTGCGTTTCAAGTGGGCGGCAAGACGATCGACTTTGCCGGCTATTTGCGGGCGTATGTTGAAGGCGCCGATGATCCGGCCGCCGAGATCGCCGACAAAGAGACGGTGCTGCCGGACGTGCGCGTGGGCGAGACCCTGAGTTGCCGCGAGATGGAGCCGAAGGAGCACAACACGCAACCGCCGGCCCGCTACAACGAACCAACGCTGACCCGAGCGCTCGAAGAACTCGGCATTGGCCGACCGAGCACGTACGCCGTGATCATGGAAACGATCCAGGCCCGCGAGTATGTTGTCAAACGCGGCAATGCGCTGGTGCCAACCTGGGTCGCCTTCTCCGTTGCGCAATTGCTCGAAGAGCATTTGCCATCGCTGATCGATTATCGCTTTACCGCGCAGATGGAAGACGATCTGGACGCGATCAGCCGCGGTGAGCGAGCGCAGTTGGACTACCTGAAGACGTTCTATTTTGGCGCCGAGCAGAATGGCGAACATGCGGCCACACAAGGGCTCAAGCAGCAACTGCTGAACAAGGCCGAACAGATCGACGCCCGCGACATCAGCCGGATCCGCCTCGGCACACCGGAAGGTGGCGAAGAAATCTTCGTTCGCGTTGGGCGCTATGGACCATTCCTGGAACAAGGCGAACGACGGGCCAGCATCCCCGAGTCCGTATTGCCCGACGAGTTGACGCTCGACGCCTCGCTTAAGCTGCTTGATCAGGCCGCCGAAGGAGACAAGCCCCTAGGGCATGATCCCGACACCGGCAAGCCGATCTACATCAAGACCGGCCGGTTTGGTCCTTACGTGCAGATGGGCGAGGCCGACGGCGAAGAGAAGCCGAAGAACGCGTCGCTACTCAAAGGGATGACGCCGGATGGGCTGACAGTCGAGATTGCGCTGAAATTGCTGTCGCTGCCGCGCGACCTGGGTCCTGCGCCCACGACCGGCGAAAAGATCATGGTCTACAACGGCCGCTTTGGACCGTACATCAAGAGCGGCGAAGAAACGCGCAGCCTGCCGTCAGACATTTCGCCAATCGACGTGACATTTGAGAAAGCAGTTGAGTTGTTAGCGCAGCCCAAGCAACAGCGCCGCGGCTTCGGCGCGGCGAAGGAACCGCTGAAGGTGCTCGGACCGTCGCCGGTGACGAAGCAGGAAGTGAAACTCCTCGAAGGTCGCTACGGACCGTACGTGAGCGACGGCGTCGGCAACGCCTCGATCCCCAAGCAGCAGAAGATCGAAGAAGTCACGCTCGAAATGGCGCTGGAACTCTTGGCCGCCCGAGCCCTGGTCGCCCCACCACCCAAAGCCAAGCGAAAGACTGCCGCGCCCAAGAAAGCCGCAGCAGGTGGCGCGAAGAAATCGGCGAAAAAGTCCGCTAAAAAGAAGGCGGCAGAGCCGGTGGACGACGAAGGTTAGCGAAGGTCCGCCCAATTCCCGTGGACGTGCGGGGAGCAGACGCATCAGGTCTAGTGTTATCCGCGGCGCCGGTCCTCATCCGGTTTGCTGACGCAAACCACCTTCTCCCACCGGGAGAAGGGATTTTAGTCGCGGCGCCGTTAAGGTGTCCGATCAGTGCTCTGGCGCTACTGCCAATACTGCACAATCCGCTCGTGGATCCAACTCAGCGGGTGATCGTAAGAGTCGTAGATCATCAGCACGACGCCGGCGATTTGCACGTGGATTGCCGGACGCATATCGGACGCCACGACGCCGAACTTTCGCGATTTTCCGGTGTACGTCACCTGGCGAATCTCGCTCCACCTGATTTCGCCTTTAAGGCCTTCCTGGGAAAGGGCAAACCCCAAGGGGCTGATCACGAGGCTCGACGCGGACATGCGGCGGCGATGGGGCGAGGGACCAACCAGCAAAATCGAAAGCAGCGCAATCAGTCCGACAGCAGCGGAAATGACCGAGACGATCATCACGGAATCATCATCCATCCATACGCCTACGCCTCCGGCTAAGAGGCTGCTCAGCAATATCGCGCTGCACC
>Ga0070665_100004434_pt1 | contig 14746 bp, 10 predicted proteins | sample KBSS13metaG_FD_65862 | JGI IMG/M metagenome (GOLD analysis project Ga0070665, IMG submission 65862) | Switchgrass rhizosphere microbial communities from Kellogg Biological Station, Michigan, USA - KBS S1-3 metaG | ecosystem: Host-associated > Plants > Roots > Rhizosphere > Soil ... | reverse complement strand
CTCCCGGCCCAAGCGGAGTCCCATCCTCAGGTGACATCCCTGCAATAACATCTGTCGTCCCGTGATACGCAAAGTCAGTGATAATGAATCCGGTGCCCCCGTCACCACTTTGCTTATCCGCACCGCAAGATCGTTAGCCTCACTCCCCGTGCACGCGTAAACGACATTACCGATCTCAGCCGGCAACGTCGCAAGCAGTTTTTCCGCGAGCGCCAGAGGCTGCTCGCCCAGATACCGGGTATGGGTGTTGAGCGTCCGGGCCTGCCGCGCGAGCTCAGCCACGACGTACGGGTGGCAGTGCCCAACAACCGGAACGTTGTTATAGGCATCCAGATACCGACGCCCCCGGGCATCGAACATCCAAACACCCTCCGCACGCACGATGTGCAGAGGCTCGTCGTAAAACAGAACGTACGTGGGCCCCAACGCCCGCGTGCGCCGCGCAAGCAGGTCGTCGTCGGCACCGCCACTCACAGCGGCATGTCCGTAGACAACAACTCCGCCGCGAGCTGCACTCGCGAGCGAATGACCGCCGGCTCCAGGTCGGAGTAGTGCGCCCCATCGGGATTACGGCGCCGGTGCCAGGCCCCGACGACGACATCAGTCAAAATCCGGCCGGCAATGAGGGGATTCAACAGGACGAGCTCCGCGGGCAACAGGGGCGTGATGTCATGATAAGCCATGACCACGTCGGCAATGGCGTCACGCAACGAGCCGGCACCAGCGTTGGTCACCGCGCCGCGCCCGTCGCCGCCCGCCTTGGCGGTACCGCCGCCCGCGCCCCTGACCACCAGGTCAGCCGCCAAAATCGCCACATCCCCCACCAGCGCCGTATGCACCAGGTCCCCGAAATCGATCACCCCGGCGACCACCGCCTCATTGGCGGGATCCACCAGCACATTCAGGTCATTGAGATCGTTGTGGATCGCCTGCTGCCGCAGCCGCTGAAACCGGATCACCAGCAGCATCTCGATCCGCTCGATGAGCGCCGCGATCGCCTCCCGCTCGACCAGGTCTGGCAACTCGCCCAGCAATTTGAGCGTCTTCCCGACATGTCGCAAATCCCAGATCAGCGGCCGACGCGCAGCAGGGTGAGTGAAGTCGCGAAGTGCGAGCCCCAATCGCGCGGCCATGCGCCCACAGGCGACGCGCTGGGCGCGAGACCCGGTAGCAGACCGCAGCGTCTTCCCGGAGAGGTAGCTCAAAAGGCGCGCCGCGCGCCGCCTGCCAGACCCACGGTCCTCATACCAGCACTGCGTATCCCCAGCGCGCGTCCGAATCACCCGAGGACAGGGAAACTTGGGATCAACCCGCTCGATATGCAGCAGCGCGGCAATGGGCAGGTCGCTGATCGCAGGATCTTCGGAAGCATTCGCGATCTTCAGGACGTACTGAGCGCCATGGTCATCCGAGAGCTTGAAGTTCTCATCGCGCTCCCCGGTCAGCCGCGCGGCCTGAGTGCTCAGGCCATAGTGAGCGCGCGCAAGCTTCTCCGCCTCGGCGACATCCACGCCAACCGGTTGGGCAACCATGGTAGCCATGAAAGCATCCAGATCCGCCCGTGCCATGCGCGCGTCATCCTCAGTCGGCGGCAGCTTCCACGGCCGGCGAGTCGGTTTCCGGAGGCGGTGGGGCACGCAGAACCGTCTGCGCCAGCGCCAGCGAAATGACAGCGCACGCCGCGATGCCAGCGACCATTGGAAGGGCCGTGCCGTTCAGGAAGCTACCCACGAACAGCATGATGACCGCTCCGGTAACAAATTGCACCGTACCCATGAACGCAGAAGCCGTCCCCGCAATTTCGCCGTGCTCTTCGAGCGCCAACACCGCCGTGGTCGGAATGACCATACCGAGACACCCGTACCCGACGAACAGTAAGGCGGCGAGCACATCGAGGCGGTCGACACCCGAGGCGAACATGGCGAGCAATGTAACCATCACAACGGCGTAAACAGTAACGGCCGTGCGCACCAGCCGCCGCAGCCCAAAGCGCTGTGCCGCCCACCCATTGAACTGCGCCGTCGCAAAGAAGGATGCGGCATTGGCGGAGAAGCACACGCTGTAAAGCCGCGGCGAGAGGTGATAGTGCTCGATCAGCACAAACGGCGAGTTGGACAGATAGACAAAGAAGCTCGATAGCCCGAACGCGCCGATGAACGCCAGTCCCAGGAAGTGTCGGTCGCGAAGCAACAACCCGTAGGCCGCGAAGGCGCTCCGGATGCTGCTCTCAGTTCGGTCCGCAGCCGGGCGTGTTTCTGTCACGGTGCTGAGAATGCCACACCCTAAAGCCGCGGCCACGAGCACGACCCAAAACACGGAGCGCCACCCCCCGAGTTGGATCACGAAGCTCCCGGTGAGCGGTGCAAGGATGGGCGAGATACTGAACACGAGCATCAACAGCGACATCAGGCGTGTTGCGTCAATGCCGGTATGTAAATCACGCACGATCGCGCGAGGAATGACCATTCCCGCGCAGGCTCCAAACCCTTGAACGAAGCGAAACGCGATGAGGACGCCGATGTTCGAGGCGAGAGCGCAACCTATGCTGCCCAGCGAAAACAACCCGAGCCCGAGGTACAGCGGCGCTTTGCGTCCGATCATGTCCGAGAGCGGGCCGTAGAACGATTGCCCGAGGCTGAGCGCGATGAAGAAGACCGTCAGGCTCATCTGCACCGCGCCGGTATCCGCGTGCAGACTGCGGCCGATGTCCGGCAACGCCGGCAAGTACATGTCGATAGCGAAGGGCCCGATGGCTGAGATCAGCCCGAGCGTAATGGCGTTGCGTAGGAACCGGGTTTCCATAGGGCAAAAAGTTCGTGCGGCGCCTCCGCAGGCGCCATCGCGTAAGGTCAGGGGGAGCGCGGCCCAGGGTTTCCGGGCACAGCGTTCAAGTCATGAGATTTTAAGCGGTTTTCAGCAGGGGTGCGAGGGTCGGAGCATGCACTTTGGAGGCTAAAGCCGCTGTGCGAACACAGGCGGGGGCGCATGCGCTGTTTCGGTGCCGCTCGCGGCCCGTGGAGCGCCGGGCGCATCGTGAGCGTGCATCCAAGCCAGGAGGTCGGCCGCCGGCAACGGTGGGCTCATGTAGTAGCCCTGGGCATCATCACAACCGAAATGACGCAGCAGATTCCAACCTTCCAGGTCCTCGACGCCCTCGGCGACGACTTTCATACCGAGGCTGTGCCCGAGCTCAATGGTCGAGCGCACGATCGTCGAGCTGTCCGCATTGCCGATCATGCGCGAGATGAACGACCGATCGATCTTCAGCTCCTGCACCGGGAGCTTCATGATGTATGACAACGAAGAGTAACCGGTGCCGTAATCGTCAATCGCCAGGCGCAGGCCCAGCGCCGCGAGCCGGTCGAGGACCTTTTGTGCGTGCGCCGGATCCTCCATGAAGCCGCTCTCGGTAATTTCGAGACACAACAGAACCGCGGGCACGGCATGGTGCTCCAGCATCGCGGCAATCTGATCGGGAAGCTCCCGATTCATGAGGTCGCGAGCCGAGATATTGACCGAGATCTGCAGGCGCAGGCCGGCACGGCACCACTCACCACACTGGCGGATGGCCTCGGCGAGCACCCACTGCGTGAGCACTTTGATATAACCGGTGTGCTCCGCAAAGGGAATGAAGAGTGCGGGACTGACAATGCCCCGCTTGGGATGATGCCAGCGCAACAAGGCCTCGACCGAATTGACATTCGCCGAGTGGAGCGAGACCTTGGGTTGGTAATAGAGCCGCAGCTCGTTGGCCTCCACCGCCTGGCGCAACTCTCCGAGCAACGACAGGTGCTCCTGCTGATGCGTGTCGTAGTGGGGATCGTAGCTCTGGCAACCGCTCTTGTTGCGCTTCGCTGCGTACATCGCGATGTCGGCATTGCGAACCAGCGTTTGCGCATCGTGTCCGTGTTCGGGGAAGTGTGCGATGCCGATGCTCGTTCCGACGTCCAGCGGCTGCTCCTGGTAGAGAATCGGAGACTCGAGAGCGGCAATAATGGCGCGGGCTGTTTCCTCCACGCACTCCGGTGTAAGCCCCGTGAGCAACACCGCGAATTCGTCGCCCCCGAGCCGCGCAATGCAGGACGCCGCCGACGCCACTTGCTCGATACGCCGGGCAACCTGTTCCAGCACGTGATCGCCGACGCTATGTCCCAGTGTGTCGTTCACGTATTTGAAACGATCGAGGTCCATCAGCAGGATGGACACCCCGGCCTGGGCCTGGGCGCGCGCGCCGCTGATGGCCGCCTCCAGGTCTTCTGAGAAACGGGACCGGTTCGCAAGCCCCGTGAGCGGATCCTGGTAGGCCAGCGTCAGGATCTTACGTTCGCGCTCCGCGATACCCTGCCGCATGTGGTTGAGACTCGAAGCCAACACGCCGATCTCGTCGGCACGCGAGATCTCCACGGGATGCGAGTAGTCACCCTGTTCGATGCGCGCGGCCGCGCCGGCGATCTTGCTCAAGGGGCGGGTGATATTGAGCGCAATGACGACGCTGCCCAGGATGGACAGCCCCAGACTCGTGAACGCCAGGACCGAGAGGGTGTTGCGCAGCCGCGCAAACACGGACAGTGCTTCAGCCAGCGAGCGATGCAATACCGCCACGACTCGCAGGTCCGGGCCACTGTTCAGCGCGACAACCCGGATCTGGTGATCGACGCCCGCCAGCGTGGCGGTCCTCGAGACGAAGGAGGTGACCACAGCCGTAGGCGGCAGATAGCGCACGAGGTCAGCCTCGCTGTCGGCGCCCACCGTAGTCGCCAATGAGCGCCAGCCGCCGCCACCGGCCCCGCTGTTCTGCAGAAAAGAAACATCCAGAGAGGTGAGCTGCCGCAGATCCCGCGCAAACGCATCGTCAACCGGCAAGCCCACCACGACCCAGCCGATTGCCAGCGGCGCCATCACGGGGACGGCGCCAAGTTGAAAGGTCTTGCCCGACAGCAACTCGATGTCCACGTGCGCAGCCGAGCCCGATCCCGGCACCTGCTGCAACAAACGCGGATACTCGAATTGACGTGGCACACGCTGCGGCGCCAGCGTATCCGCTATGACCCGTCCGTCGAGCCCGACGAACAGCATCGCGCCGGCCCCGATGCGCGCGCCGTGATTCGCCAATGCGGAGGTAATGGTCGCCCCATCCTGCGTGGCGGCGGCTTCGCGGAAGGCAAAGTCGCTTGCCAGGAGTCGTGCATCCTCGGTGAGGTTCTGCGCGTTCTGGCTGAGCAAACGTTGGAACACGCGCTCGCCGACGCTCAGCTCCTCTTCGATCTTCTGGTGAGCGTTGCGGGAGTTGGCCGCATTCACCAACGCAAAGGCCGCGAGCTGCACCAAAGCCAGCAGCGCGACGAAAAATACGATGATGCGCGTGCGAAGGCGCTGGATCCGCATCAGTGTCTGGCCTTACCTGTGCCTGCCGCGGCGCGAGCACGCAGCGCCGGGAGTGGCGAGGCCGAGGAGTCGACCGCAACGGCAAAGTGACTATTACCGTCCGCAGCGACACGAACCTGGCTCGTGCCCGGAGTGAACTGCGGTCCCGGATACCAGACACTGACGCGGTAGTCGCCGGGCTCGAGTCCCTTCAGAAGGCCCTTGCCGCCGGCGGCGGTCTTGGTGAAGTAGGGCGTGTCGACGACCACCACCCAGGCCGCCATCATGTCGTGAATGTTGCACCCCAATACGACCAACCCCGGCTTGTCGAACAACACCGGCGGTGCCTGCTTGCCGGAGTAGAGCTTCGTGGTGAAGATCTTGGGCTGCGAAAACGAGTAGATGGAATGACGGAAGTCGTCGCTGTTGGGAAAGTTGATCTCGGTATGCGTGCGCACCACCGTCACGAGCGGCACGAATTCCTTGTTGACCTGGTCGATTTTCACATGCGCGACCTCTCGGCTCGGCGCAAGCGAAGCGCCGACGGGCTCGGCATAGACCACGGCGTCCTCGAGCGGCTCGTCACTCAAATCGTGCACCGTGACTTCCAGGTCGGCAGCGCTGGCCATCCCGGTAGCGACGGCTAAAATGACGCCGACCGCCGTCGCCGCGACTGAACCAAGCCCGCATAGCACCCCGGGCACGTCAGCGCTCCACAACTTCGCGCTTGATGGGCGCGAGGATCTGCAGAAACTCATTGCGCTCCTGCAGCCCGATTCCGTGCCGTCGCATGGAGTCGCGCAGCACATCGACGAGGCCATAAAACTCCGCCTCGTTGATGCCGAGCCCGGCGTGCACGTCATGCATGCTGTCGCCGGTGTATCTGCAACCGCCGCCGGTGAGCTCGCAGAACTTCACCGCGAGCAGGCTCTTCAGTCGTGTCAGGTTGACTTTCTCGAACGGGCGCTCCGTGCGGGGGTCCTTCGCGACGCGATCGATCATGTCAGCCGCGATCGCCTGGACGTTGTGCGCGCCGCCCATGCGGACGTAGAGGGAGCCGGGAGTGGGGGCCTCGAGCTGCTCGATCGGCGGCGCCTGGTCCGCGGCCGGGCGCGGGGTCTGGGCGGGGCTTGTTTGCAGGGCGGACAGAACCAACAGGCAGACAAACAACGAGCCCTGCGCGGCGAAAATGGTCATGAGTCGAATCGCGTGCGTGTGATGCATTGCACATTACCGGCAAGCTTTGCGTCGGCCCGTTAAACGAGTCGCAAACTTCACGGAATTCCGGCAAAGCCCTGCGCACAATGCGGTCGTTTGTGCCCCCCGAAATGCCAGGGACGGGTGGTGTGACGCAGCTCTCAGGTCGAAACGAGGATTGGAGTGGGATGAGTTTGTCGGGACAATGGCGCAAAGAAGCACTGGAGCAGCGTTACGCGACGCTGGTTTGCGGCGCGCTGCTGCTTGCTGCCGTGCCGGTGGCACATGCGGCCAGCGGCCGGCTGCTGGCCACCGGAGGCGTTACGGAGTTTGAAGGCAGCGGGGGCGGCGGGCTCACCCCGTGGGCATTGATCACCGGCCTCGGCACAAATGCACAGATCGGCGCCAGCGTCGCTTGCACTTACATCAAGCCGCAGCATTTCGCGCTCACGAGTTGCGGTGCCGCGCTCGGCATCGGCAACCGTGTCGAGATCTCCTATGCCCATCAAACATTCAACCTGGATGACGTGGCACCGGGAAAGTCGCTCGAGCAGAACATCTTCGGCGCGAAGGTGCGCCTGTTGGGCGATGCCGTCATCGACCAGGACCGTTGGTGGCCACAGCTCGCCGCCGGGGTGCAGTACAAGCGCAATGAGGACTTTGACTTCATCCCGAAGCTCATTGGCGCGCGCAGCCCGAGTGGGACGGACTTTTACCTGAGCGCCACGAAGGTGTACCTGGCGGGGCCGCTCGATCACACCTGGCTGGCGGATGTCACATTGCGTGCCACGAAGGCCAACCAATTCGGCATTCTCGGCTTCGGCGGCGATCGCAGTGCCGCCTACTCGGTTGAGCCGGAGGGGAGCCTCGCCGTGTTCCTGACTGATTCGCTGGTGCTGGGCGGGGAGTATCGGGGCAAGCCCAACAAGCTGTCCGCGTTCCGGGAACAGTCGGCGCACGATGCGTTCCTGGCCTGGTTTCCCGTGAAATACGTGTCAGTGACGGCCGCCTACGTCGACCTGGGCAACATCGCGACGCACAGCGGCCAGCACGGTTGGTATATTGCGCTCCAAGGGAGTTATTGAGGCCGAAGTATGATGCTCGAGGGGGCGGCTAAATGACGGGACCCGTCAAGGCAGAGGAGTCGGTGCACGCGCCGGATACGTCCTTTGGCCAGCGGCGGCCGCGCTTCTTTTCCGCAGGCGAGCTCCTGCTCATTGCCATTTTCTTTCTCACCGCCCTGACCTCGATCGCCGTAACACGCAACGCCGGCGGGTCGTCGCTCCTGTGGCCCGCAGATGCCATAGCGGCGGCCGCGCTGGTGCGCTGGCCGACGCTGCGTTGGGGCCGGGTCCTGGCGGGCCTGGTGCTGGCGGGGACGGTGGCCAACGTACTGGGCGCGAACGATGCGCCCGTGGGCTCCCTGGCAATGTCCGCCGCCGACGTGCTGGAAGTTGCTTTGACGACCTACCTGTTCCGTGGTTACGTCCGGCTGCCGTTTCCCAACATCACCTTTGCCGGCGGCATCCAGCTGATGATTCTGTTGGGGTTCGTCGTGCCGGCCCTTGGCGCCGTGTTCGGGGGCCTCGCGGTGAGTGAGACCTTTGGCACCCCCTGGACGGAAGCGGCGTCGAACTGGTTTACGGCCACCTCGTCCGGGGCAATCCTGTATGCACCGGCGATCTACCTGTACAGCTCCAAGGCGGCGGAACGCCTCGTGGCGCCGGATGTCCGCGCGCTGAACATCGGGCTCGCTGTGGGTTGCATCGTCATCACCTACTGCGCCATGCGCTTTTCCCGCTTTCCGCTGCTCACCCTCAGTATCCCCCTGCTCATCGTCGGGTTCCGCGTCGGCGCATTCGGGGCCGCGGCGATGTGCGAAGCCACCGGGTTCCTGGTGGTCTTTCTGTGGGTACTGAAGGTGCGTGCGGGAGGTCCCGCCGTGTCACTGGCGGCCGGCGGTGCATGGGCCGGAATGCCTTTCGTCGTCCTCGCGGCCATCATGATTTCACCGATCATCATGGGCTTCGCCGCGGACGACCGCGACCGGGCCATGCGCGCGTTGCGTTACAACGAGCAGCGTTTCCGCCTGTCGTTGCGGCACTCACCGACGGGCATCGTCATGCGGGGCCTCGATGGCAGGATCACCATGGTGAACGACGCCTTCCTCAAAACGTTCGGCTACACCTGGGACGACTTGAGCCTGATGACGGCCCACCAACTCGTGCATCCCGACGACCAGGCTGAAGCCAACCGCGACATGCAGACCCTGCTCGATGGAACCGCGAATGCCTATGTTGCCGAGCGGCGCTACCGGCATCGCAACGGGTCCTGGGTCTGGGTTCGCGTGGCCGTGTCGCTGGTCGATGGCGATGACGGCGTGCCCATGCACTTCATCGGGCACATCGAAAGCCTCGAAGCGGGCCGTCGGGCCGTGCGCGACCTCGCGGAAGAGCGGGAGCGTTTGAAGACGACGCTGCGCGCGATCGGCGAAGCCGTCATCACGACTGACGCAGTGGGGCAGATCACCTATGTCAACGCGGCTGCCGAAAATCTGATCGGCCAGCGGCTCGATGCGCTCGCGGGCCGCCGCCTGGACGAAGTCGTCGTGTTGACGAACCCGCAGACGATGAAGGCAACCGCAAGCGTGTTTGGCCTATGTGTGGCGCGAGGTGCGCCGGTGCGTCGCGGCGATCGTTGTTTGCTTCACAGGGCGGACGGGAGCCCCTGTTATGTGATCGACACGGCCTCGCCGGTGAACGATCCCGACGGTGCCCTGAGTGGTGTGGTCGTCGTGTTGCAGGATGCGACGGCGGTTGTGGAGCGCGAACGCGAGCTCAGCCACCGTGCCGCGCACGACCCGCTCACCGGCCTCACCAACAGGTTCGAGTTCGAGCGCCGCCTGGCCGAGTGCTTCGAGCGTTACCGGCACATCGACCGGACCGCGAGCCTGTTGCTGATCGATCTCGATCGTTTCAAGGCGGTGAACGACACCGGTGGACATGCCGCTGGCGATGAGGTGCTGCGCCGCGTGGCGCAGACACTCACCGCCATCGTGCGAGAGTCGGATACCGTTTCCCGTTTTGGCGGCGACGAGTTCGCCTTGCTGATCACCCATTCCGATCCGGCGCGGGCCGAGTTGGTTGGTGCCAAGGTGTTGCGAGCGGTATCGGAGTTGAGCGTCGACTGGAATGGGGCGAGCCACACGGTCGGGGCCAGTATCGGTATTGCCTCGCTGAGCACGAGAATCAGTGCTGTCTCGGAGTGGATCGCCACCGCGGACCGCGCCTGCTACGAGGCGAAACGGGCCGGCCGCGGGCAAATGCGAATCGCCGCCTGAGGGCAATCCGTGTTCCAATAGGGACATGGAACCACGCAAGCTGACTGGCGCCGAGGCCATCGTAGAAGGCCTGATCGCGCACGATATCGACACCGTTTTCGCGCTGCCGGGCGCGCAAATCTACGGGCTCACCGACGCACTGGCGAAGAATCGCCAGCGGATCCGCACGATCGGCGCTCGCCACGAGCAAGCCTGCGCCTACATGGCGTTCGGATACGCTCGCGCGAGCGGGAAGCCTGGCGTTTTTGCGGTCGTACCCGGCCCTGGCATTCTCAATGCCTCCGCCGCACTGCTGACCGCAAACAGCAGCAACCAGCGGGTGCTGGCGCTGACGGGGGATATTCCTTCATCCCTGAAAGGGCGGGAGCGCGGCGCGCTGCACGAGCTACGCGACCAGCTCGCAATCCTGCGCTCTGTGACCAAGTGGGCTGACCACATCGAGCATCCAACGCAGGCCGGATTCCTGGTGGCCCGGGCGTTTCAGGAGATGTCATCCGGCCGCCGGGGAGCGACGGCGCTGCAGGCCGCCTGGGATTATTTCACGACGACCGCCGGTGTCGGCCCGGCCATCACATTACCGCCATTTCCAGCTCCGGAAGTCGATCTCGACGCGATCGACGAGGCGGCGCGGATCATCGCGAGCGCTCGTGCACCCTTGTTGGGTGTGGGGTCCGGCGCACTCGATGCCAGCGCGGAAGTGACTGAGCTGGCCGAGCTGATCGGCGCACCGGCTGTGAGCTTTCGTGGCGGTCGCGGCGTCGTTTCGAACGATCACCCCATGGGGCTCACGATCTCCTCGGCGCAGCGTCTGTGGCCGCAAACGGATGTTGCGATCGTCATCGGGTCGAGGTTCGAGTTGCTCGACATGCGTTGGCGGTATCGGCCGCCGGGGCTGAAGATCATTCGCATCGACATTGACCCGGCCGAGTTGCGACGCTTGCCTGCCGATGTCGGGATTGTCGCGGATGCGGCTATGGGGACTCGCGCGCTCATCGCGGCTTTGCGCAAGCATGGAGCTCCCAAACACCGCCGCGATGAGGCGATCGCGGCTGCGAGAAAGTGGGCCTCTACCGCGCACCAGGGCATCCAGCCCCAGGTCGATTATCTCAACGTGATCCGCGAAGTCCTGCCGCGCAATGGATTCTTTGTGGACGAGATCTCGCAGATGGGCTTCGCGGCCATGTTCGCGTTTCCCGTCTACGAGGCGCGGACGTTCGTTACGAGCGGACACCAGGGGACGTTGGGTTTCGGATTTCCCACCGCGTTGGGGGTGAAGGCCGCCTTTCCGCAGCGGCCCGTCGTTTCCGTCACCGGCGACGGCGGTTTCATGTTCGCGGTCCAGGAGCTGGCGACCGCCGTTCAATACGGCATCAACCTGGTCACCCTGGTATTCAACAACCAGAGCTACGGAAACGTCTACCGCGACCAACAACAACAGTTCGCCGGGCGCTTGCTGGGCTCCGAGCTGGTGAATCCGGACTTCGTCAAGCTGGCGGAATCGTTCGGTGTCAGCGCGAGAGCGGTGGATTCGCCCGCCGCCCTGCGGCCGGCGCTCGAGCGCGCCTTGGGAGCGGACTGCCCGGTGCTCATCGAGGTCAAGGTCCAGCGCGGCACCGACAGCGATCCCTGGCGAATCATCCAACCCACGTTCCCGTGAGTGTTCTGTCCGCAGCTCAGCGTACGCGGGCCGACGAGCTGTTGGATGTTCTGTTGGATTTACCCGCCGAAGCGCGGACGCAGTACCTGTCCCGCAACGCGCGGGAGGACCCGGACGTGCTCCAGGAGGTCGAGAGCCTCCTGGAGGCCACCCGGAAGTTGGGAGGCTTCCTGGCGACGCCGGCGCGCCTGGGCGGGGAGTCGCCAAGCGAGCCTATTCCGAGCGATATGCGCGTGGGCCCGTGGCAGATCATCCGCCACATAGGGCGTGGCGGCATGGGCGTCGTCTACGAGGCTGTTCGTGCCGAAGGAGACTTCACTCAGCGCGCGGCGATCAAGCTGTTACGGCACGAGGCCATCGCAGAGCTCGGTCGCTTTCATGCCGAGCGCCAGATTCTGGCGCGGCTGGAACACCCCGGAATCGCAAGGCTCTACGATGGGGGCATCGCTGCGGATGGCCGTCCCTACATGGTGATGGAGCTCATCGCCGGCGAGCCCATCACCGACTATTGCGCACGGACCCAGGCGACGTTGCAGAAGCGGATGAGCCTCTTCACGCAGGTGTGTGAGGCTGTCGCCTACGCGCATCGCAACCTCGTTGTCCACAGAGATCTCAAGCCCGCCAACATTCTCGTCACGGCCGAAGGCCAGGTCAAACTCCTGGATTTCGGTGTTGCGAAGCTCATCGCGGTCGACGACCGTGACCTGACCAGGACAGTGGGGGCGCCGCTGACTCCCGCATCGGCCGCACCAGAGCAGTTGCTCGGTGGCTCTGTAACGACGGCCACGGATGTTTACACGTTAGGCTTGCTGTTATTCGAGCTGCTCACCGGCACCCGACCCTGGTCGCCGGCCGGAGCGCCAATTGCGCACGCAATGCGGGTCGTTCTCGAGCGACCGGCGCCGGCGCCGAGTGCCACAGCCGCCGCACTTCCTGATCCGCCGTTGCCGCCACGAGTACTGCGCGGTGATTTCGACGCTATTGTGTCCAAGGCGTTGCGCAAGGAGCCAGCGCACCGCTATGAGACGGTCGACGCCCTGAGGCTCGACGTCGAACGAGCGGTGAACGGCGAAGCCGTCTCGGCCCGCGCCGGTGCGCGCCTCTATCAGTTCGGTCGCTTCCTGCGACGTTATCGTTGGGGAGCGATCGCAGTTGCTGCTGTTGTTCTATCACTTGCCGTCGGGCTGGGGGCTGCAGCGTGGCAGGCGAGGCGTGCCCAGCTCGAACGCGACAGCGCGCGGCGCGACGCGGCCCGCGAGGAGGCGGTCCGTTACCAACTGACGCGCCTCTTCAGGTCGGCGATAGCCGACCGTAGTGGGAGCGGTACACCGACCGCGAAGGAGATGATCGATGCCAGCGCGCAGCGTGTGTTGCGTGAGTACCGGGATGAGCCGCGCCTGGCTGGTGAGATCGTCATTACCCTGGCCGACCTCTATGGCAACCTGGAGGATATCGCAGGCGCGGCCACGTTGCTGGAGGGCTTTTTACGCGAGGCCGATCCGAAGTTGGATCCGGTCGATATCGCCGATGCGCAGCAGAAGTTTGCCAACATCGAGCTCGCGCGCGGCCATGTAGAACACGCCGGGCAGCTCCTGACGGAGGCGGAGCGTTTCTGGGCGAGGGTACCGACGCAATATGCGGAAGAGCGTCTGGAAGGCCTGGGCATACGAGCCCGGGAGCTGCGTACCGCCGGTGATATCGACGGCGCGATTGCCACTATGAAGAATGCTATCGCACAGCGCGTCGCGCTGTCCGGACGCGTTCATCGTGAGACCGCCGTCCTCTACAACTCATTCGGAATCATCCTGACGAGCGCCCGCCGTCTGCGCGAGGCGCTCGATGCATACCGGGAGACTCTCGATATTTATCGGGCGTTGGCTCTGGGCGATGAGCTCGACGCGCAGGTCGTTGCGGGAAATATGGGCATTCTCGAAATGCGCACCGGCAACTTGCGCGCAGCCGAGACGACACTCGAGAACGCCATTGGACGCCAGCGGGCGCTCGCCGGAAATTCGGCCGCCGTCGCGGCGGCTTTGGGCAACTACGGTAAGTTGTTTACGGTGACCGGTCGGGCACAGCAGGCACTGCCGATCCTGCAGGAGGCCACTGCGTTAGGCGCGCAATACGCCGGCCCCGCCAGTCCCGTGACCGTGCAAAACCGACTGTTCCTGGGGCAGGCGCAGTTGGCAGCAGGCGATCGATCAGCGGCTCGCGCGACGCTGACTGCGGATCACGATGCGGCCCTCGCGCAATATGGAGCCAACAATCCATGGACCCTGCGTACGCAGTTGGCACTTGCACAACTCACGATGGAGGACGGCCACGCGTCCGACGCGCAAGCGCAGTTGACCGCGATCATCCCGGCCTTGCGTGACAAGGGTATCCAGACGGTCGGTGACCTGGCGCAGGCCCTGAGGTTGCTTGGGGAAGTGTTGGTTGCGCAGGGTAGGGCGAAGGAGGCCATTCCACCTCTGCAAGAGGCCGTGGCCCTGGGGGAACAGTCGGGCGATGCGCCGTGGGAGCTCTCCTTGGCGCGCAAGCGCCTCACCGAGGCACTTGCTGCAAACGCAGCACCCAAGGGCACTAGGAGCCTGTCTGACTAATGCTCGCCTACTGCGGCCGCCCCTCAGCGGCAGCTTCCGGCGATCCTTCCTCTTACATAGTACCCCGCTATGCGCGAGTAACGATCGCCGGAATCTACTCGCTGAGGGTCGCCCTCGCTACGGCGATCATTAGTCAGACAGGCTCCGTCCCGCGTAATCCCCCCAGCTCACGAAACAACCAGGCCCGTGCCTTGAGCCAGTCCCGCTGCACGGTCCGCAGCGACATGCCCAGCGCACGGGCCGTGTCTTCCTCGCCATAGCCGCCGAAGAAGCGGCATTCGACAACATCGGCCAGGCGGGGCATCTCGGCCGCGAGTCGCTGGAGAGCCTCGTGCAACATCATCAGACCTTCGTCTGTATCGACCCCTAACGATTCGGCGTTGGAGAGGCTGATATGCTGCTCGCCACCCCCTCGTTTATCCGTGAGGCGGGCAGCAGCGTGGTTGATGAGGGCGTGGCGCATGGCGAGCGCTGCCGCCCGCAAAAAGTGCGCTTCATCGGCAAAGCTACCGGACTGTCTGAGACGGAGATAGGCCTCGTGCACCAGTGCCGTGGTCTGCAGCGTGTAATTGCCGCCAAGACGAC
>Ga0070665_100004433_pt1 | contig 14748 bp, 10 predicted proteins | sample KBSS13metaG_FD_65862 | JGI IMG/M metagenome (GOLD analysis project Ga0070665, IMG submission 65862) | Switchgrass rhizosphere microbial communities from Kellogg Biological Station, Michigan, USA - KBS S1-3 metaG | ecosystem: Host-associated > Plants > Roots > Rhizosphere > Soil ... | reverse complement strand
CCGCTCGCCCGATACGCGCGGCCGCCGCAACGGGCCGCGGCTCGCTGGGCGTTTCGCCCGGCGAGCTGGATCAGGTGGTCTCCGGCATCATGGCCGTGCTCCTCGTTGACGCGCGGAAGATCCTCGAGCTGGATCAGCAGCAGGGCGACCGATTCATCGTCGGTCATCCGCGCGCGCATGTCCTGCTCCAGGGCCTTTCTGTTCCCGAGCAGGGTCAGTCCGTCGGTCGAGGCCGCGGTCAGCGGTCCGGCGAAGGTGTCGAGGCGCTCGAAGACGTCGTGCGGCAGCGCGCTGGCAACCGTCTCGTTCATCCGCGCGGAGAGGCTCGCCTCCTGCCGGCGGACCCGCTCGACGAACAGCTGCACCACCTCCGGGTCGAACTGGGTGCCGGCTCCGGCGACGAGCTCGGCGCAGGCTTCCTCCGGCGACATGGTCTCGCGGTACGGGCGCTCGGATGTCATGGCGTCGTAGGCCTCGAGGACGGCGAGCGCGCTCGCGGTCCGGGGGATGCTCTGCCCGGGAAGCCCGTTCGGGTAGCCGCGTCCATCGAAGCGCTCCTGGTGGTAGAGCACGGTGGCGGCGACATCACGGAGCGCCGGGAGCTGACCGACCACGTTGAACCCGACCCTGGGATGCAGCTCCATCGCCGCCCGCTCATCGGGCCGGAGAGGGCGCGGCTCCACGGACAGCCCCTGCGGAAGCGCGAGGTAGCCGGCATCACGCAGCAGCGTGGCGCACACGAGGACGTCCTGCTGCTCGTCGTCGAGACCCAGGTCGCGCGCGAGCGTCGCGGCGTGGAGCGTGAGGGCGGTGGAACGCCGCTGCCGGTCCGGATCGCGCGCCGTGAGCGCCTCCACGAGCGCGCGGATCGCCGCGTGGTGCGCGTCGCGGATCTCGGTGCGCAGCCGGCCATGATGCAGCACCGCGCCGGCCTGATCGCCGAGCGCGAGCAGCACGTCGTCATCAACGTCCTCGAACCCGCCCGGACGGTTCGCGCACACGATCACGCCGCTGAAGCGATCGTGCAGGAAGACCGGAACAGCGACGAGCGACGCGATCTCCCTGTCGGCGGGTGTGAGCTCGCCGACGTCGTCGGCCGGCGCGTCCTCTCGCACGATCTCATCGAGCGCGAGCACCTGCCGTGCGAAGCGCTGCGCGACGACGCTCGTCGACGGATCGTGCTCGAAGCCCTCCGCAGTCATCACGTCGAGTGCGCCGTCCCCGTCGCCGTCCTCGCGTGACAGGAGCATGCCCCTGTCTGCCCCGACGAGCTCGATCGCGGCCTGGAGGATCAACAGCGCCACGTCCCGGCGACCGGCCCGTCGACCGGGTGACGCGTACAGCTGCTGCAGCTGCGTCCGCAGCTCCCGGCTCCACTCGCGCTCTGCCCGTCGGGAACGCTCCACCTGGCGCAGGACGTCACGCTGCAGGCGCACCGTCTCCTCCGCCCGCTGCAGCTCCCGGCGCAGACGCTCTCGCTCGGCAGCCTGACGCTCGATCTCGCGTTGAGCCCGCGCACGCTCGAGCCGTAACTCCCGTGCGCCGGCTCGGCGTACGAGACCGACCGCGGCGGCCACCACGAGCGCAACGGTCGCCCTTCCTCCTGCTCCGTGCCAACCGCGTCGGGTCATGGAACTCGCCGCGGTGCGTACCCGCCACCGCACCCCTGCAGCCCCGAAGCGTCACGAGTGAGACAGGGCGATCCCTCGAGTCGGCGCTGCGGGTCGGCTACGGGCCGGCCCTGCTTCGCGGTCACCGGCGCCGCGCCGACGCCTCCAGCGCTGGGTTCTGCCAGCCGCCGTCGGCCGGGTTGATGTTCACCCCGGGGGGGACGATCTCGTCGATCCGGTCCAGCAGCGCCTCCTCGAGGACGAGGTCCGCCGCGGGCAGCTGACCCTCGAGCTGCTCCATCGTCCGCGGGCCGATGATCGGCGCGGTGATCGCCGGATGCCGCGCGACCCACGCGATCGCGAGCTGGACGAGCGGGATGCCCGCCTCCTCGGCGAGCTGCCCGAGCGCGTCGGCCGCCTCGAGCTTGGCCTGGTTCGCCGGCAGCGTCAGGTCGTAGCGGTCGGCCAGCCGCCGGCGCGCGGCCGACGTCGGCTCGGCGATGTCGGCGCCCTTGCGGTAGCGCCCCGTCAGCCACCCCCCGGACAGCGGGCTCCACGGGATGACTGCCATCCCGTAGCGCTGTGCGGTCGGCAGCACGTCGGCCTCGATCCCGCGCACGAGCATCGAGTACGGCGGCTGCTCGCTCACGTAGCGCTGCAGGCCGCGCTCGCGCGACACCCACTGCGCCTCGACGATCGTCGACGCCGGGAACGTCGAGGAGCCGACGTAGCGGACCTTGCCCTGGCCGACGAGGTCGTCGAGCGCGCCGAGCGTCTCCTCGAGGTCGGTCCCGGGGTCGTAGCGGTGCACCTGGTAGAGGTCGATCCAGTCGGTGCCCAGCCGCCGCAGCGAGCTCTCGACCTCCTGCATGATCCAGCGCCGAGACACGCCGCCCTGGTTCGGTCCCTCGCCCATCGGGACGAAGAACTTGGTCGCGAGCACGACGTCGTCGCGCTTGCCGCCGGCCAGGGCCTTGGCGACGATCTCCTCCGACTCGCCCTGCGAGTAGATGTCGGCGGTGTCGATGAAGTTGATCCCGGCGTCCAGCGCCGCGTGGATGATCCGGATCGAGTCGTCGTGATCCGGGTTGCCCCACTGACCGAACATCATCGCGCCGAGGCACAGCTTGCTGACCTGGACGCCCGTGCGCCCGAGAGGCCGGAGCTCCATGCTCAGACGCCCGTCGAGGGCGCCGCCGCGTACTCGTCGTCGGTGACCTTGTCGCCCCAGACGGCGAGCGGGTTGTCGGCGTCGACCTCGTTGATGGCGAGGTGGGCCATGAAGCGGTTCGGGGCCGCCCCGTGCCAGTGGTCCTCGTCGGGCTCGAAGAAGACGCGATCGCCCGGCCGGATGACCTCGATCGGGCCGCCGCGGCGCTGGCAGAGCCCGACTCCCTCGGTGACGAACACGGTCTGGCCGAGCGCGTGGGTGTGCCACGCGGTGCGCGCGCCGGGCGTGAAGTGGACGAGCGTCACCTGCGCCCGGCCGGGGGCGGGCGCGGCGGCGACCGGATCGAGGTAGACGTCGCCCGTGAACCAGTCTGCCGGGGCCTTGATCGTGTCGAGGCTGCTTCTCGTGATGTTCATCGTGCGCGCAGCGTAAGGCTCATCGGTGCTTCACCCCGGCCTGCGCCAGCGGCGCGAGCGTGGGCTCCTTGACCGGGGCGTCGCCCAGCGCCTCGTCGATGGCCGCCAGCGTGTCCGGCGACAGCTCGATGCCGGACGCCTTCACGTTGGCGTGGACCTGCTCGGGCCGCGACGCGCCGATGATCGCCGACGCCAGCTCCGGGCGCCGGAGCACCCAGGCCAGCGCGAGTTCGGCGAGTGACAGGCCCACGCCGTCCGCGATCGGTCGCAGGCGCTCCACGGCCTCCAGCGCGGCGTCGCTCATGACCCGGTCCATCGCGACGTTCATGGTGTCGCTGGCCGCGCGCGAGTCCGAGGGAGGCGGCTGACCCGGCCGGTACTTGCCGGTGAGGACCCCCTGCGCAAGCGGCGACCAGACGATCTGCGAGACGCCGTTCGCCGCGGACAGCGGGAAGAGCTCGGTCTCGGGCGCCTGCCAGAGCATCGAGTACTGCGGCTGGGAGGACACGAACAGCGCGGGCCCGGCGATGTCGATCGCCGCCGCGATCTGCTCCGCCGTCCACTCGCTGAAGCCGAGGTAGCGCGCCTTGCCCGACGCCACGACCGCCTGCAGCGCCTCGATCGTCTCCTCGATCGGCACGTCGGGGTCGAAGCGGTGGGCCTGGTAGAGATCGACGTGGTCGGTCTGCAGCCGCGCCAGCGACGCGTCGATCTGCTTGGCGATCTGCGCGGCCGACAGGCCCCGGTCGCCCGGGTCGTCGGACATCTGGCCCCACACCTTCGTGGCCAGGACGTACGAGTCGCGAGGGCGGCCGGACAGGATGTCGCCCCACGCGGCCTCCGCGGCGCCGCGGCCGTAGACGTTGGCCGTGTCGAAGAAGTTGATGCCGGCCTCGAAGGCGGCGTCGGTGCAGGCTCGAGTCTGCTCGAGCTCCACACCGCCGGAGAAGGTCAGCCAGGAGCCGAGGGAGATCTCCGAGACCTCGAGGTCCGAGGAACCGAGCGTGCGGTAGCGCATGGGCCTCGACGGTACGAGGCCCATGCGCGCCGCCCGACGGGACTAGCGCCCGTCGCGCATGCCCGCCGGCCAGATGCCGTGGCGGCCGGGCGACAGGATCCCGTTCGGATCGACGGCGTCCTTGATCCTCTCGCAGAAGCGCCGGTAGGCGTGGTCGTTGAACCCGTACTGGTCCGCGGTGAGGTCCATGAAGTCGACGTGCGCGCGGTACTCGCCGTAGCCCCGCTTGCCGGCCTCCACCGCCAGCCGCTTGGCCACCGCGTAGGCACGCCGGGTCTGCTCGGCGTCCTTCGTGTCGAAGATGAGCATCGCGACCATGACGAGGCTGCGGTCGTTGATGACGAGGCTGCCGGCGATGAAGTCCAGGCGCGCCTCCTCCTCGACGTAGCCGCGCAGCAGCTCGTAGACCTCGGTGAAGCTGTCGCCCGTCAGTGGGATGACCGGCGAGAAGCCGATGTGCCCGCCCTCCTCGCCGCCGTACCACCCGGTCATCGTGTTGACGTCGAGGTTCGGGATGCCGGCGAGGACCCTGTCCTGGTCGGCGATCTCCTCGGCCGCGATCTGCTCGCCGGTGTAGCGCGTCTCCAGGACCTCGGCGCCCGGGATCGCCTCGAACGCGCGCCGGATCTTGGCCAGGCGCACGTCGACCATGTCCTCGTCGCCCCACAGGCCGAAGCGCATCGCCCAGCGGCCGAGGCCGAGCTCGCGGCCGATCCGCTCGTGGATCTCGTCGGGCAGCGGGTCCTCGCCGTCGTACCACTGCGACCGCGACGTCATCTGCGACGCGATGCCGAGCCCGCTGCCGATCGTGGGCACGCCCTGCAGCACGCCCTTGAGCTGGAGCGTGCGGACGATGTCGACGGCGGGTCCGATGTCCCCGGGAGCCCACAGCCGCAGCATGAGCGCCGAGTACGTCTCGGGCCGGGGCATGAGGTGCACGCCCATCCGCGTGACGATCCCGTAGTTGGACTGGATGAAGAGCGGGTCGAGCACCGGGCCCAGGCCACGCTTGTACAGGTGCCAGGACGGGTTGCCCTCCTGCGCGCCGACGCCGGTGCGCAGGAGCGTGCCGTCGGCGAGGACGACCTCCATGCCGCACGGCGCCGCGAAGTCCTTGCCGTTCGGGAGGTAGGAGACCCCGTTGTCGAGCGAGTTGCCGACGACGCTCCCCCACCCGAGGTCGGGGATCGACAGCATGAGCGCGTGACCGCCCGCCTTCAGGGCGTCGTAGAGGTCGAACCAGCGCACGCCGGGCTCCACGACGGCGTAGCCGAGCTCCTCGTTGATCTCGAGGACGCGGTTCATGTTGCGCAGGCTGATCGTCACGGAGCCGCCGACGCGCGGCGCAGGACCGCCGTAGCCGTTGTTGCGCCCGGTCGAGTGCGTCCACACGGGGAACGCGTGGCGGTTGGCGATCCGCACGATCTCCTGGACCTGCTCGGTCGTCTCCGGCATCACGACGACCGACGGCGCGTACGTGTCGTCGTCCGCGGGCCAGAACGGATCGCGGAACTCGCGGACCGCGGCGTCCTCCGTGATCACGGCCTCCTCGCCCAGCGCCGCGCGGAACTCCTCCAGCGCGGCGTCGAGCGAGCCCTCGGACAGGCCGGACGGCAGCGTTGCGCTCATGCGTCTCTCTCCTCGTGACTGGTTCGCCGGCGCCAGCGTCTCATGCGCGGGCGCGTGGGGCATCGGTGATCTCCACAGCCGATCGGCGTATGGTCGTCTCATGGCGACCTTTGCCGGGACCGCCGGGGTGCTGCTCCGTCAGGACGGCCCCGCCGCGCGTATCACGCTGAACCGGGCCGAGAAGCGCAACGCGCTGAGCATCGGCCTGATGGAAGAGCTCATCGCGACGCTGCGGGGCGCGAGCGACTCGCCGGACGTGCGGGCCGTCGTCATCGACGCCGCCGGGCCCGCGTTCTCCGCGGGTCACGACCTGTCCGAGATCGTCGGGGCCGATCTGCCCTTCCTCACGCGGCTCTTCGACGTCTGCTGCGAGCTCATGGACACGATCCACGCGATCCCGCAGCCCGTGATCGCGCAGGTCGAGGGGATCGCGACGGCCGCGGGCTGCCAGGTCGTCGCCGCGTGCGACCTCGCCGTCGCGTCGGAGGACGCGCGCTTCGGCACCCCTGGCGTCCGCATCGGGCTCTTCTGCTCCACGCCGATGGTGCCGCTCTCGCGCGCGATCGGGCGCAAGCGCGCGATGGACATGCTCCTGACCGGTCGCGTGATCGACGCAGCGACGGCCTTCGACTGGGGCCTCGTCAACCGCGTCGCCGCGCCGGGCGCGGTGCAGGCGGAGGTCGACGACATCGTCGCCGCCATCGCGAGCACCAGCCCGCTCACCGTCGGCATCGGCAAGGAGGCGTTCTACGCCCAGGTCGAGCTCGACGAGCGCCGCGCCTACGACCTCACGAAGGCCGTCATGGCGATGAACGCCTGCGCGGACGACGCCCAGGAGGGCATGAGCGCCTTCCTGGAGAAGCGCACGCCGACCTGGACGGGGCGCTGACTACGTCGCGCCGCGTCCGGCCTGTCCGGCGCTCAGCATCGATCGCTTCCGGCGCAGCGCCGGGCGCTCGACGTAGCGGTACGCGAGGGCAGCGATCGCCGTGGCCAGGATCGCCACGACGATGCTGTTGGCGACGAGTCCGCCCCATCCCCCCAGGGTGAGGTCGTGTCGGTCGAGCCAGTGGATCAGCGGCTCGTGCCAGAGGAACAGGCTGTACGAGCACAGCCCGACGAACAGAAGCGCCCGCGAGTCGAGCAACCACAGCACGCGCCGTGGCGCAGCGCGGTCGGCCAGCACGACCGTCGCGAGCACCAGGCTCAGGGCGAACGCCTCGCCGGTGTTCTGCACGAGGTACGTCTGCTCCGATCCGTGAGCGGTGGCGATGCACGGGAGGAGCACGAGCGCCGCGAGCCCGAGGCAACCGACGCGCCACCCACGGGGCAACCGCAGCCGGCGCGACTCGACACAGGCGTACACGACGGCGAGGGCCATCCCGAACGCGAAGAGGTCCGCCTGTGCCCACAGGCTGCGCTCGACAACCGCGTGCCACGTCGGGTCGAAGCCGCCGAACTCGCCCCTGGGGCTGGTGATCACCCAGGCGGCGACGGCCTTGCCGGACAGACCGAGCGCGAGCAGCACGATCGGCGCGACGGCGAGCGTCGCCACGCGACGGCTCGGATCCGATCGGGCGGCCACCGCCGCGACGGCGAGCGCGAGCACGGGCAGCAACAGGTAGAACTGGGCCTCGACGGCGAGCGACCAGGCTGGTCCGATGCCCGTGCCGACCGTGGCAGGCTGCAGGTTCTGCAGCAGCCCCGCCGTGAGCAGGAGATCGACAGGGTCGGTGATCCGGCCGACGACCGTTCCAGCGGCCGAGTGGACGAACGTCCCCCCCAGGACCAACGCGCCCGCCAGGGCCAGCCAGTAGGCAGGCAGGATGCGCAGAGCCCGGTTGCGTGCGTAGGCCGCGATGCGCAGGTCACGTTGCTCCATGACCGCGCGCACGAACGGCAGATAGAGCAGGAAGCCGGACAGCCCGAAGAACAGCGTGACTCCGAGAGCGAGCGTCTCGAACGGGACGGCGATCGCCGTGCCCTCGCCCATCACACGCCCTGCCGGCGTCGCGTACCCCCAGGTGTGCAGCAGGACGATCGCGGCGGCCGCGATCGCGCGCGTCCCCTCGACCCCCGGGATGCGCGCGACCGACGTCGGGTGCGCGGTCTCCTGCGAGCGCTCAGGCAGAGGCAGGCGTCCAGGTCGACGCGAAGGCGGTCCCGGCACCCGAGGTGATGGTCTCGCCGTGGCCGAACACGGCAACCTCGAAGTCCATCCCGGCCAGCCGCCGCAGCGACTCGCGGTTGAGCTCGTGGTCCTCGGCGACGGGCGCCGGCATGAGCGCTCCCTGGTTCGCGGCGGCGTCGCCGACGACCATGACGCCGCCCGCGTGATCCCAGAGGATCGCGATGTGCCCCGCGCTGTGGCCCGGCGTGTGCACGACGGTGAGGTCCTCGAAGCCGGGAACCGTGTCGCCGTCGGTCAGCCGGATCGAGACCTCGATCGGATCACCGGTCGGCAGCTCGCCCTTGACCATCTCGCGAAGTTCGTCGGGGCAGTGCGGCGCCGGCGTCATCCGGCGGGCCATGCGGCCCTCGGCGAGCATGTCGGCGTCGGTCCCGTGCGCGGCGATCGGGATCCCGGGCAGCGCGCCGAGTCCGAGGACGTGGTCTCCGTGCCCGTGCGTGAGGATCACGAGATCGGGCATGCCTCCGGTCTGCTCGAGCGCCGCGACCAGGGCGTCCGTCGTGTAGGGCAGCCCGGTGTCGACGAGGACCCTGCCGTCCTTCGTCTCCAGCACGCAGGCGTTGACGAAGTCGAGTGCGATGGTCTGCACGCCGGGCGTCGTTGCGGTGTCCATGGAGCGGATGCTCCCATGCGCGGCCCTCTAACGTTCGCACCATCGTCCGCCGCCGCATCAGAGCCCGCTGGCTGCTGCTCGCCGCCGTTCCGGTCCTCGTGGTCGCCGCCGCGGCGTGGGCCGTGCTGGGCGCGTCGGGCGTGACGCTGTCGGGCGACGAGGCCGCGCTGGCGAGCATCCACCTGCAGACCCTGGCCGGCAGCCTGGAGTCGGCACGGGCGACGACGCCGGCGGGCAGGCCGGTCCCACTCGAGGTGCGTGACGGCCGCCTCACCCCGAAGGTGCGCCTGACGCCGGGCGAGCGGATCGACGTCGAGGTCGTCGTCCGGCGCCCCGGAGCCCTGTCCTGGGCGCTGGGCAACACGCGCCGCGAGCACCTCACCATCACGACGCCGGTCGTCCACCCCACGACGCGCTGGGTGAGCGTGCCCCACGGCTCCGCGGTCACCGTCGCGTACGACGGGGCCGTCGCCGGCGAGGCCACGGGCGCCGCCCGGCGGACGCTGCGGCCCGCGCAGACCCGCGTCTCGCTCGGTGCCCAGCCCGCCGCCGGGTCGACGGCCGTCGCCGTCGCCGCACGGACGTGGGAGCGCCTGCAGCCCGCGACGCGGATCTCGTGGTTCCCGCAGACCGAGAAGCCCGCGGCCGTCAGCGCGCCGGCGGCGGACGGGCGGCTGTCGCCGCTCGGCACCGTGCAGCTCACCTTCGCGAAGACCGTCCACGACGCCATCGGCGACACGAGGCCGACGCTGACGCCCAGGACGCCCGGCCGGTTCACGCGGCCGGACTCCCACACGCTGCTGTTCACGCCCACCGGCGACGGGTTCGGCGTGGGCACGGGGACCGTGCACATGACGCTCCCCAGGACGGTCGACCTCGTGTCCGCGACGGGGACGACCGCGACGAAGCGGATCGGTTGGACGGTGCCGCCGCCGTCGACGCTGCGCCTCGAGCAGCTCCTGGCCCAGGGCGGCTACCTGCCGCTGGACTGGCAGCCGTCCGGCGACGACGTCGCGCGCACCCGCGCGGCCCAGGCCGACGCCTCCGTCGACGCGCCCGACGGCACGTTCACCTGGCGCTTCCCCGACACCCCCTCCGAGCTGAAGCGCGAGTGGAAGGTCGGCGAGGCCAACGAGATCGTCCGAGGCGCGATCATGAAGTTCCAGGACACCCACCACCTCACGGTCGACGCGTTCGCCGGGCCGGAGGTGTGGCGCGAGCTCGTGGCCGACACGATCGCCGGCAAGCGCCGCACCGACGGCTACAGCTACGTCTACGTGCACCGCGACACGCCGCAGCTGCTGACGCTGTGGCACGACGGCCACACCGTCCTCACCTCGCCGGGCAACACCGGGGTGCCGGCCGCGCCGACCGAGCTCGGCACGTTCCCCGTCTTCGAGCACCTCTCCAGCGCCACGATGAGCGGGACGAACCCCGACGGGTCGCACTACAACGACCCAGGCGTGAAGTGGGTCAGCTACTTCAACGGCGGCGACGCGCTGCACGCCTTCAACCGCGCCTCCTTCGGCACGCCGCAGAGCCTCGGCTGCGTCGAGCTCCCGGAGGCGTCGGCCAAGAAGGTCTGGCCCTACACGCCGATCGGCACGCTGGTCACGATCGAGCACTGACCCCCGCGGGCTTCAGATGGGCCCGCCGCGTCCGAACAATCGGGTGTGAGCTCATGGCTCCCAGCACCCCTCGCCGTGCGCTGCGCGGTCCTCGTCGCGGTCGCATGGCTCGTCGTCCACGAGCTGCACGTCGTGCTCGCCCCCGGGCTCGACCTCGGGTTCCTCGAGCACCGCGGGATCCACGTCGCCGTGCTGCTCGTCGCAGCCTCGAGCTGCCTGCTCGCGAGCCTACGGCGCGACACCGAGCGGCTCCCCTGGATCCTCATCGGCCTCGGCCTGGCCGGGTGGACCGCCGGCGAGGCGGTGTACGTCACCGTGATGTGGGACGACACCAGCCCACCGATCCCGTCCCCGGCCGACTACGGCTACCTCCTGCTCCCCGCGCTGCTGCTGCCCGGGCTGTGGCTCCTGCTGCGCCGCCGCGCCGCCGCCGTCTCGCGCACACTCTGGGCCGACGGCGTCACCGTCGGGCTCGCCGTCAGCTCGGTGAGTGCGGCGCTGGTCTTCCAGACGCTCTACACGCACGTATCCGGCGATCCGGTCGGCGTGGGTGTCGCACTCGCATATCCGCTGTCCGACATGGTCATGCTCGCCGCGATCGCCGGCTCGCTCGCGGGGATCGGCTGGCGCCTGGATCGCCGCTGGGGCCTGCTCGCGGGCGGGATCGTCGCCTTCTGGCTCGCCGACTCGCTCTATGCGATCTCCGCTGTGGCAGGCACGTACAACGCCGGCGGCTGGTTCGACATCGGCTGGTGGGGCGGCCTGCTCGCGATCGGCGTCGCTGCTTGGCAGCCGAACCGCAACCACGTCCCCGCGGACGGCCAGACGATCCGCTTCATCCTCGTGCCGCTCGGCTTCGGGCTCATCGGGCTCGGGCTGCTGGTCTACGCCGCGATCGAGCCGCTCAACGCACTCGCAGTGTCGCTCGCGGCGCTGTCGCTCGCGGCGGTGATGGTCCGCCTGCTGCTGACGTTCAAGGCCTACGTCGCGATGATCGGGCAGTCCCGCGGCGAGGCGCTGACCGACGCGCTCACCGGGCTCGGGAACCGGCGCGCGCTCACCGACGCCCTGACGCGCGGCGTCGCGGCAGCCGACGACGCCGACCCCCTCGTGCTGATCCTCTTCGACCTCGATGGGTTCAAGCACTACAACGACTGCTTCGGCCACCCGGCCGGCGATGCGCTGCTCGAGCGCCTCGGCGGTGCGCTGTCGCAGTACATCGACGGCCGCGGCGACGCGTACCGCATGGGCGGCGACGAGTTCTGCGTCCTCTTCCGCCCTGGCCCGCAGGTGGCGGAGCCGATCATCCGTGGCGCCGCCGCGGCGCTCACCGAGCGCGGCGAGGGCTTCCACATCGGCTGCTCGTACGGCTCAGTCGTGCTGCCGCGCGAGGCGGCGGACGCCGCCGAGGCGCTGCTCGCCGCCGACCAGCGGATGTACGCGCAGAAGCACTCGCGTCGGGCGCCGGTCGAGTCACAGTCCAAGAACGTCCTGCTCCAGGCGCTCGCCGAGCGCCATCCCGATCTCGGAGCGCACGCGGACGGCGTCGCGCAGCTCGTCGAGGCGACCGCGACGGTCCTCGGGCTCGACAGCGACGACGTCAAGCGCTTCCGCCTCGCCGCCGAGCTGCACGACATCGGCAAGATCGGGATCCCCGAGTCGATCCTGTGCAAGCCTGGCCCGCTCGACGCTGCCGAGTGGGAGTTCATCCGGCGGCACACGGTCATCGGCGAACGGATCCTGCTCGCGGCCCCGGCGCTCGAGGGCGTCGCGCAGCTCGTGCGGTCCAGCCACGAGCGCTGGGACGGCGGCGGCTACCCCGATGCCCTCGAGGGCCAGGACATCCCGCTCGGGTCACGCGTCGTGGCGATCGCCGATGCGTTCGACGCCATGACGGCCGATCGCCCCTACTCGCAGCCCAGGTCGATCGCGGACGCGCTCGCCGAGCTGCGCCGGTGCGCTGGTTCGCAGTTCGACCCCGTGGCGGTCGAGGCGTTCCACGAGGCCTGTGCCGCGCATCATCCCGCGGCCGTGCTGCGCCGCTCCTAACGCTCCTCGCGCATCCCGCGCGGCCAGATGCCGGACTTGCCGGGCGACAGGATCCCGTTGGGGTCGACCGCGTCCTTGATCGTCTCGTTCAGCCGCCGGAGCGCGTGGTCGTTGAAGTCGAACTGGTTCGCGACGTGGTCCATGAACGCGATGTGCGTGCGGTACTCGCCGTGGCCGTCGGCGGCGGCGTCCGTGACGAGCAGGCCGAACAGCTCGCGGATCCGCGCGACCTGGTCGGGGTCGCCGCCGTCCCAGATGAGCTCGACGACGTGGTTCATGTAGCGCTGGCCGGCGTGCCAGGCGCCCATGTAGTCGAAGCCGTACTCCTCGACGCGGGCGCGGATCTTCGCGCTCGCCCGCATCGCGTCGGCGCCGCGCAGCGGGAGCACGGGCGAGAAGCCCGTGTGAGCGCCCGTGCCGCGCGTGCCCGCCCGCCACTCCGTGATGTGCTCGGCGTGCATGCCCGGGATGCCCGCGCGCGTCTTGTGGAACGGGTCGACGTCGTCCTCGGTCACGTCGCCGGCGTACATCGTGCCCTTGATGTCGACGCCGGGGATCGGGCCGAACGCCTTCTCGACCTGCGCGAAGTCCGCCGCGATGCGGGCCTCGGAGCCGTAGAGCCCGAAGAACAGGGTCCATCGGCCGATGCCGAAGGCGCTCATGATCTTGCGCACGACGTCGTCCGGCGCGACGCCGTCGCCGTCGTACCAGGGGTCGCGGGGGCCGATGTGCGCGGCGGCGCCGATCGCCTCGCCGATCATCGCCGGGCTCTGCACCGTGCCGTCGAGCCGCAGCGGCCGCAGCCGGTCGATGAGCGCCTCGAGGTCGTCGAACTCGGGGACGCTGATGTCGACGGCCATGAAGTGCTCGGGCTCGGGCATGAGCCACACCCCGGCCTTCACCACGATGCCGAAGTTCGACTGCTGGAAGATCCCGTCCACGGACGGCCCGTAGCCCGGCTGGTACAGGTGCCACGAGGCGCTGTTCGTCATCGCCCCCATGCCGGTGCGCACGAGCGACCCGTCGGGCAGCACGATCTCGTAGCCGCAGTGCTTCGTGCCGTGCTCGCCGTAGGGCGTGTAGCCCAGGCCGCGGTCGAGCCCGTTGCCGATGAGGCTGCCCCAGCCCAGCTCGGGCACGGACGCCCACAGCTTGTGGCCGTTGGACTTGAGGTGGTCGTAGATGTCGAAGAACCGCACGCCCGGCTCGACGACCGCGTAGGCGCTCTCCTCGTTGACCTCGAGAACCCGGTTCATGCGCGTGAGCTCGACGACCACCGAACCCGCCACGCGCGGCGCGGAGCCGCCGTAGGCGTTGTTCTTGCCACGCGAGACCGTCCACAGCGGCACGCGCAGCTCGTTCGCCACCCGGACGATCGCCTGCACCTCCTCGACGGAGGACGGCGACACGACGGCGCCGGGGGCGAACTCCGCGGTGTCTCCGAACGGGTAGGGATCGAGGAACTCGACGGTGTCCTCGGGGTTCGAGCGGACGGCGTCGGCGCCCAGGAGGGCCTCGAAGCGCCCGATGGCGTCGTCTGTGATGAGCGTCACGCGACCAGCATGGCGGGGACGCGCGCGGGACGCATCGGTGGTTGCCACAGTCCCGCGCCCAGACACTGAAGTCCGGAGCGTCGCCGCTGGACGAACGGACGTGTGCAGCGGAGCGGCTGGGTGCCGACTCAACTGGTCGTGGAGCTCCTCTCACGACTTCGAGACACCACCCCGCGCGTCCGGCGCGAGATCGCGCTCGGGGCCGGAACGGCCCTCGCGCTGAGCGCACTGGCGGTCGCCCTCGGAGTGGTGCTGACCGGGCTCGTCGTCTTCCCCGGCTCGTGGCCCGGCTTCGCGCCCGGCACGAGCGGCGGCGAGGCGACGCTGGCGACCGCCACCTCGCGGAACGCGCGTGACACGCCCGCGCCCGCCCGGCGACCCGCCGCGCCGTCGATCGTCGCCACGCCGATCTCCTTCCCGACCCCCGCCGCGAGGACGCCCGCGCCCGCGCGCCGCGCGCACAAGGCCTCCCACCATCGCCGCGTCGACCGCGTGCGGCGGCAGACGACCCCGCGACGGACGACATCCGCCCCCTCCGCCCCCTCCACGCCTGCCCCCGCGGCCGCCGCCCCAGCGCCCGCCGCAGCGGCGCCGGCCACGGTCCCGTCGCAGTCGGTCATCGTGACGCCGGCCGCACCGGTGCAGAGCCAGTCGGTCGCGCCGCCGAACCAGACCGCCGCGACCACGAAGCCGAGCACCCGGCGCACCACGACCTCCGCGCTGTCCACCTCGTCGACGCCACCCACGACCACGACCACGACCACGACGCAGCGGCGCGGCCCGCGGCGGTGGCACCGCGACCGGCCCGAGCAGCCGGTCCCCGCTCCGGCCGCCACGCCCGCCCCCACGCCGCCCCCGGCCCCGCCCGCC
>Ga0070665_100004429_pt1 | contig 14755 bp, 11 predicted proteins | sample KBSS13metaG_FD_65862 | JGI IMG/M metagenome (GOLD analysis project Ga0070665, IMG submission 65862) | Switchgrass rhizosphere microbial communities from Kellogg Biological Station, Michigan, USA - KBS S1-3 metaG | ecosystem: Host-associated > Plants > Roots > Rhizosphere > Soil ... | reverse complement strand
GGCCCGACCCGCACCGCGCTGCTATGCCGCGGAAGGAGAAGCTATGTCCTGGACTCGCTGCAGTCGCCTCGCGACCATCCTCGCGGCCGTCCTCGTCGTGACGATGTGGTTTTTATCGGGAGGGTCCGCCACGGCCCATCATGACCGTGCCCTCATCGCCTCTCGGGACCCGTTCGGTCAGCTGCGAACCTTTACGACCAACGGCGAGTTCGACCTTCAAAATCCTTTCTTCCAGGAGCTCGGCACGAACGGCCGCACGTGTTTCTCGTGCCACCGGCCCGATCAGGGCTGGACCGTGACACCGCGTGACATCCAGCGGCGATTCGCGGAGTCGCGCGGGCTCGATCCGATTTTTCGCAACAACGACGGGTCGAACTGTGAAGGCGCGGACATCAGCACCTTGAGCAGGCGGCGAAGAGCATTCAGCCTGCTGCTCACGCGAGGGCTCATTCGAGTCGGCGTCGATGTACCGTCCGGTGCGGAATTCGTGATCGACGCAATCGACGATCCGTACAACTGCGGCGCCGGCGTTACGGCGGCTTCGATGTACCGGCGTCCGCTGCCCTCGACGAACCTGGGCTTCCTGAGCGCGGTGATGTGGGACGGCCGCGAGTCGTCTGCCACGACATCGATCCTCGAGGATCTCGCGCATCAGGCCGATGACGCGACGCTGGGACATGCGCAGGCAGCGCAGCACCTGACAGAGGGCGAGAAGCAGGCGATCGTGACGTTCGAAACGGGACTGTTCACCGCGCAGGCCGTCAGCGACGACGCTGGATCGCTGCACGCGCATGGAGCGACGGGCGGACCGATCGCGCTGTCCACCGAGCCGTTTTTCATCGGCATCAACGATCCGGTGGGACTCAATCCGACCGGTGCGGCGTTCGATCCGCGCGCCTTCACCTTGTTCAACGAGTGGGCGCGCGCTTCCCGCGAGCATCACGAGCACCACGACGCGCGTCGCGCCATCGCCAGGGGTCAGCTCGTGTTCAACACGAAGCCGATTGTTCTGACGGGTGTCGCGGGGCTGAACAACCAGACGTTCCCGAGCGGCGTCACCGTCCCGGATCCGTTCACCGGCACGTGCACGACGTGCCACGACTCGCCGAACGCCGGCAATCATTCGGTGAAGGCGCCGCTCAACATCGGGCTCACCGACGCGGCGCGCCGAACCGCCGACATGCCGCTCTACACCCTGCGGCGCCTCTCCACCGGCGAGACCGTTCAGACGACGGATCCCGGCCGGGCGATGGTGACGGGCAAGTGGGCTGACATCGGCAAATTCAAGGGTCCTGTTCTGCGGGCGCTCGCCGCGCGCGCGCCGTACTTCCACAACGGCTCCGCGGCGACGCTGGAGGAGGTCCTCGACTTCTACGAAAGCCGGTTTCAGATCGGCCTCACTTCGCAAGAGCGATCCGACTTGATCGCCTTTCTGCGGGCACTGTGATGGCCTGAGCACGAACAGCCGCTCCTCCGACCCGCGCGCCGGGCCTCCGGCCGGTCGGAGGAGGGGCTCGCATACGCTCCGGCTACCCCTCATGGCGGCGCAGGCGGGAAACACTGTCGTACATCGATAATCCGGCCTGATTCCCACTCGTTCCTCGCCCATCCACGGCGGCCGTCGGAAAGCGGCACGCCGACTGCTCTTTCTCTCCGAACGGATAGCGGACTAGCCCTTCCCGACGCTGATCCTGTGCGGAGGCCATCTTGTGAGAGCCGGCGGACGAGTGTTTGTGCGGGTGCTGATCGCGTGTGTCGTCGCGTTGACGATGGCGCGATACGCATCCGCTCAGGATCAGACGGACACGAGCTCCAATGCACAAGCGCCGGCCTCGCCCGCCGGAACACCGCAGGCGACGGACCAACCGGCGCCGCCTCCGCGGCTGGTGTGCGCGTCTGAAGCCGGCACACGAACGCAATGCGGCGCTGACACGTCGGCCGGTATTGTGCTCGTGAGATCGACGGGAACGGCAGCGTGCCTGCTCGGCAAGACGTGGGGCTACGACGACACAGGAGTCTGGGTGTCGGATGGATGCACCGGCGAATTCATCACCGGTCAGGCCACGCGCGAACCTGAAGACAAGAAGTCGTTCGAGCACATTCCCAACGTCGGCTTCCGGCTGTACGAGGGCGAAAAAGGACAGGTCTACTTTCGCCTCTTCAGCTACGCCCGCTACTTGAACCAGCGGGATCTCGACTCGAGCTACGTCGATGCCTTCGGGAACACGCACACGGTGAAGCAGCGCCAGGACATGCAGCTGCAGAAGTTCTTCGCGCCGTTCACGGGATGGTTCCTCACGCCGAAGTTCCGGTACTACCTGTACGTCTGGTCGTCGAACAGCTCGCAGGGCGATCCGGCGCAGGTCGTCGGGGCAGGCAATCTGAGCTACACGTTCAACCGGTACGTGACGGTCGGCGCGGGCATCACGTCGCTCCCGTCGGTGCGCAGCACCGAGGGCCAGTTCCCGTACTGGCTCGGCGTGGACGATCGGCTGATCGCCGACGAATTCTTTCGCGGCTCGTATACGACCGGCGTCTGGCTGAAAGGCGAGATCGCGACGAAATTCAAATACATGGCGATGTTCGCCAACAACCTCAGCACGCTCGGCGTCAGCGCCGCGCAGCTCGATAACAAGTTCGACACCCAGTCGTACATGCTGCAGTGGCTGCCCACCACCGGGGAGTTCGGCCTCTACGGCACCTTCGGCGACTACGACTACCACGAGAAGGTGGCCATTCGTGCGGCCGCGCACTACACGCACAGCCTCGAGGAGAAACAGAGTCAGCCAGGCACCGAAGGCATCGAGAACACCCAGGTCCGGCTGACAGACGGCAGCGTGATCTTCACGCCGGATCTGTTCGGCAAGGGCACCACCGTCAACGAAGTGAACTACCAGATGGTGAGCCTCGACGCCGGCATCAAGTACCGCGGCATGGCGCTGGAGGCCGAGTACTACCGGCGCTGGCTGAGCGACTTCGTCGGCGTCAACACCAGCGGCATCGCGGACATCTCCGACAACGGGTACCAGCTGCAGGGCTCCGCGATGCTGATCCCGAAGGCGCTGCAGTTCTACGTGAGCGGATCGCAGATCTTCGGCCGCTACGGCGACTCGTCAGAGATGCGCGTCGGCGAGAACTGGTACTTCATGAAGGAGCGCGGGCTTCGGCTGAACGCCGAGTTCATGCACGTGAACAAGAGCCCTGTCGGATACACCGCGTATCCGTACCCGGTGGGCGGCAACGGCAACGTGCTCCACGTCAACCTCGAGATGAACTTCTGATGCGGCGGCGCACAGATCGAGAGGCAGCACGGACATGAGGCTTGCACCCGCGTATCGACCGCTTGCAGTGCTCGCGCCGTTGGCCGGCGCCGCGCTCCTCGCCGGCGTGCTGACGAGTGCCGCCGGCGCGCAGGCACCCGATGCCGCAAACGAGTTCTACGACTCGCACTTCCACCTCACGAACTACGTGCAGCAGGGCATCGACGTCAGCGACTTCCTGCGCATCATGGGCACGCGCGTCGGCCGGTCGACGCTGTTCGGCATTCCGCTGCAGCAGCAGTGGTCCTACGCCAACTCCGGCGACTTCGCGCCGACCTACTACCTGCAGAGCGACGCGCCGCTCTACTACTACTCGTTCACGGACGCCTACATCGCGAGCGTCTATCGATCGCTGACGCCCGCGGAGCAGGCGCGCTTCGACCCGATGATCACCGGGTTCAACCCGGCCGACATGTACGGCGTCGATCACATCCGGCGCGTGCTGCAGATCTTTCCCGGCGTCTTCACGGGGATCGGCGAGTTCAGCATCCACAAGGAATTCGTGTCGGCGAAGGTCTCGGGCGAAACCGCGAGCCTGACGAACCCGGCGCTCGATCGTGTGCTGGACTTCGCGGCGGAGGCCGGCCTCGTGGTCATCCTCCACAGCGACATCGACATGCCGTTCGCCAGGCAGGACACCGAGCCGGTGTATCTCAGCCAGATGAAGGCGCTGCTCAAACGGCATCCGAAGACGAGCCTCATCTGGGCGCACTTCGGCCTCGGCCGCATCGTGCATCCCGTTCAGGTATCGGCGGAGGCGGCCGAGCGCAACCCGTCGCAGGTCGAGCTCGTCGAGTCGCTGCTGACAGACCCGGCGCTGTCACACGTGAGCTTCGACATCTCCTGGGACGAAGTGGCCAAGTACGCCGTCGCCACGCCCGAGTCGATCGCGCGTGTGACCGCGATGCTCAATCGGCATCCCACCAGGTTTCTCTTCGGCACGGACACCGTCGCGCCGGTCGGTCCCGCGCCGTACTACGCGGTGTTCGACATGTGGGCGCCGGTCTGGCGGCAGCTGACGCCCGAGGCCAGCTTCAACGTGCGCAAGGGGAACTACGAGCGGATTTTCAACGAAGGACGGCGGCGCGTGCGCGAATGGGAACGGGCGCACGCGAAATAGGCCGCATTTCGAAGGAGCAGGGGTCATGTATGTGAAACGACGATCGACCACACCGATCTGGCAATGGGCGCTGGCGTCGCTCCTGTTGCTCGGCGCCGTTCCAAGGGTTGCGTGGGCCGGGCAGCCGCCTGCCGATACGCCGCCGCCCGCCGAGACGCCGTCGCCGCAAGCATCGCCAGACAAGCCATCGCTCGAGATCTACGGGTTCGCGATGCTCGACATCGGCCAGAACTTCAAGCAGATCGACCCGAGCTGGTTCGACACGATGAGGGTGACCAAGCTGCCCTCCTCTCCCGATCAGTTCGGCAAGGACAACAGCACCTTCGCCGGCGTACGTCAGTCCCGCCTCGGCTTCAGATCTTCTACGCCGACGGGCCTTGGCGAGCTCAAGACACGATTCGAGATCGACATGTTCGGCACCGGCGTCGATGCCGGCCAGACCACCATCCGGTTGCGACACGCCTGGGGCGAAGTCGGCGCGTTCGGAGCGGGCCAGACCGACAGCCCGTTCACGGATCCGGATGTCTGGCCGAACTCGCTCGAGTATTGGGGGCCGACCGGCATGGTGTTCTTCCGCAACGTGCAGGTGCGGTGGACACCGATGAAAGGCGACCGGATGCTGATGTTCGCGCTCGAACGGCCGGGCGCAAGCGGCGACGGCGGCGTCTATTCCGATCGTATCGAGGTCCAGAACATCAAGCCGCGGTTCACGATGCCCGATCTGTCGGGCGCGTACAAGTTCAGCCAGAAGTGGGGATACGTCAGGGTCGGCGGCATGCTCCGCCGGATCGCCTGGGACGATCTGCTCAACGACAAATTCCAGTTGGGCGACAGCACCGTCGGCTGGGGCCTGAACTTCAGCTCGGTTCTCAACGTCGGCAAGAACGACGTGCTCAGGCTCCAGTACGCCTACGGGCGCGGCATCGAGAACTACATGCAGGATTCGCCAGTGGACATCGGCATCCAGAACAACCTGTCGAACCCCGTCACACCGATCCTCGGCAAGCCACTGCCTATCACCGGCATCGTCGCATTCGTCGACCACACCTGGAACAGCAGGTTCACGAGCGCGGTCGGTTACTCGAGCCAGAACATCGACAACACGGATGCACAGGCCCCGAACGCGTTCCACGCGGGCAAGTACGCCCTCGGCAATCTGCTGTATACGCCGGTGCCGAACGTGATGATCGGCGGCGAGTTCCAGTGGGGCCGTCGCGAGAACTTCTCGGATGGCTTTCACAGCGACGGGCTGAAGCTGCAGTTCGCGTTCAAATACAACTTCTCGGCAAAGATTGGAGGCTAGCGTGAAGAAGGGAATCATCGCCGCGGTCGGCCTCGTCGTGTGTGCCGCGGGTTGGACGTTGTCGGCGCAATCGGCGGCGGACCCGCAGACCGCGGTCAACAACGCGTTCAATCAGTTCAAGGCGCTCAAGGAAGGCAAGAACGCCGACTACATTCCGGCACTGGCGAAGGTCGATCCCAACCTGTTCGGCATCGCGCTCGTCACCGTCGACGGCAAGGTCTACACCGCCGGCGACATCAAGACCGAGGTGTCGATCCAGTCGATCTCGAAAGTGTTCACGATGGCGCAGGTCATCCAGGAGCAGGGCCTGGACTCGGTCGAGAAACGCATCGGCGTCGACGCCACCGGCGCGCGCTTCAACTCCATCATCGCGGTGGAGGCGGTGAAGACGGTGACCGGAACCGGCGCGCCTGAAATGAATCCGCTCGTGAATCCCGGCGCCATTTCGGCGACCAGCATGGTGACCGGCGCCAACGCCGACGCGGTGTGGAAGAAAATCATCGGCTTCCACAACGACGCCGCCGGCCGGCCGCTCACGGTCCTGCAGGACGTGTACAAGTCCGAGTCCGACAGCAACCAGCGCAATCAGGCGATTGGCGCGCTCATGCTCGCCTACGGCTACATCAAGGCCAACTGGCCGCAGGCTGTCGATCTCTACACGCGTCAGTGTTCGATCGGCGTGAACGCGAAGGATCTGGCGACGATGGCCGCGACGCTGGCGGCAGGGGGCAAGAATCCCGTCACGTCCAAGCAGGTGATGGATCCCGCCAAGGTTCCCGGTGTGCTCGCGGTGATGGCGACAGCCGGGCTGTACGACGACTCGGGCAAGTGGCTGTACCACACCGGTCTCCCGGCCAAGAGCGGCGTCGGCGGAGGCCTCATCGCGGTGTCGCCCGGCAAGTTCGGCATCGCCGTGGTGTCGCCACCGCTCGACGACGCCGGCAACAGTGTCCGGGCACAGCGCGCCATCGCGGCTATTTCCAACACGCTGGGCGGCAATCCGTACGCGTCCAAGCGCTAAGGCGCCGGATCGAAAGACGGCCTCCGACCGGGACGCGCACGGATTGACCGAGCACCTCCGATGCTTCGGAGATCCGTGTGCGTCGGCGCCACGCGTTTCGCGGCGTGACGTGGCGCAAAGACTTCCTGCTGAACAACTTGTCGTCTGACCCCGATTCGGCGTGGCGAGGCACGCCTCGTGCTCCTCCAGGCAACAGAGGACCTGGTAATGAAGACACGCATCGTCATCTTGTGCCTGTGCTTCGGCTTGGTCACGTCCGGCTGGCACGCGCAGGCGCAGGCGCCGGGAGACATCGACGCCCTGCTCGCCCCGATCGCGCTCTACCCGGATTCGCTGCTGGCGCAGATCCTGATGTGCGCCGGCGATCCCGATTCGGTCACGAAACTGGACGCGTTCCTGGCCGCCAATCCGAAGCTGAAAGGGACCGAATTGCAGGACGCGGCGCTTGCCAAGGGCTTCGAGCCCAGCTTCGTCGCGCTCGTCATCTTCCCCGACGTCGTCCATCGGATGGCGGCGAAGCTCGATTGGACGACGCTCGTGGGCCAGGCCTTCGCGGCCAATCGCAGCCTCGTCTTCGACAGCATTCAGAAACTGCGGACGCAGGCGCGCAACGTCGGGACGCTCAAGAGCAACGACCAGCAGCAGGTGGAGACGCAGACCACGTCAGCCGGCCAGCAGGTCATCGTGATCGAACCGACCAACCCGCAGGTCGTCTACGTGCCCACCTACAATCCGACCGTCGTCTACACGACGCCCCCGCCGACAACGGTCGTCGTCCAGAACAACAGCGCGGATGCGGTGGCCGCCGGCATGATTGGGTTCACGGCGGGCATCGTGATCGGTGCGGCGGTCAACAACAACTATTACTACGGTCCGTACGGGTGGCGCGGCGGCGGGTACATGTACAACGACGCGTGGGACGACTACTACGACCACCGCGAGGACGCGCGCGAAGACTGGACGGATCACCGCGAGGATATGGCCGAAAACCGCAGCGATCGGGCCAGCGATGCCCGGGAGCAGCGAACGGAACGCCAGGAGAATCGGATCGATAGCGGGAGGACCGGTCAGAACGCGGCGCAGGCACGCAGCAACGCCCAGACGCGCAGTACCAGCACGGCCCAGACGCGCGGATCCGGTACGACGGAGGCCCGTGGCACGACGTCGACCCGCACCGCAGCCACGGATCGCAGCGGGACCAAATCGGATGCGTTTTCCGGCTATTCGAGTGGACGATCGGAACGCGCCGCCAGCTCGCGCGGAAGCACGAGCCGGAGCAGCTCGCGATCGAGGAGCGGCGGCGGCGGTCGTCGCCGCTGACGCGTGAACAAGGGATCGAGTCATGGACCCACGCGTTTGGTTCAACGGTAGAAAGCGATCGTCCGGCATCGCAGCAGCGGTGTGTGCCGTCGTTCTGGCGGTGGTACCGCTCGTCGCGCAGGAATCGCCTCGTACCTTCGCAACGCCCGAGGAGGCTGTGCGCGCGCTGGCCGCGGCAGTGAAGGCCGGCAATCTGCCGGAGGTGATCGCGATCTTCGCGCCGTACGGCCAGGAGCTCGCCGAATCGTCCGATCCGGCCACCGGCCGCCAGAACCGCCAGATCTTCGTCGCCGCGTTCGCGGAAGGATGGCACCTGGTCAATCAGGGCGCGAACAAGAAGACGCTCGTCATCGGCAACGAAGAATGGCCGTTGCCGGTACCGCTCGTCAAAAGCGGCAACCGCTGGCGGTTCGACAGCGAGGCTGGAAAAGAAGAAGTGATCGCCCGGCGCATTGGACGGAATGAGCTCGCCGCGATCGCGGTCTGTCACACCTACGTCGCCGCGCAGAGACGCTACGCGTCCGAGGGACATGACGGCAAACCGGCCGGCGCGTTTGCGACAAAGTTCCGCAGCGATCCCGGGAAGCACGATGGCTTGTACTGGCCCGAGGTGAAAGGACAGCCGCGGAGTCCGCTTGGAGACCTCCTGGCGGAGGCCGCTGAAGGAGAGCCACCCGTCGCCGGAAAGACCGAGCGCCTCCCGTTTCACGGCTATTACTTCAAGATTCTGACCGATACGAGCGCTGGAGCGTCGGGCGGTGTTGCACTGATCGCGTGGCCTGCGCAGTACGACGCTACAGGCGTCATGACGTTCCTCGTCAATCAGACCGGTGTCGTACGGCAGAAAGATGTCGGTGACGAAACCGACGCCAAGGCAAAGGCCATGACGACGTACAAGCCCGACGCCTCGTGGACCGAGGTCAAGTAGCAGCCGTCCGCCTTCGATCCCGCATCAACCTGGAGGCACTCTCATGCGTCACCTTCTTGCGGTCACCGCAGCCGTCTGCGTGTCTGGAGTCATGACCATCGCCTGGGCAGCCGCGCAGCAGCCGTCATCGACACTGATCTCGTCCACGACGATCGACGAGGTCCTCGAGGCGGTCCGCGCCGACCTGCAGGGCGAGCGCGCCGATATCATCGCCAAGAACATCACGCTCGACAGCGAGCAGGCGGCGAAGTTCTGGCCGGTCTACAACGCGTACCAGAAGGAGCAGAACGTCATCATGGACGATCAGCTCAAAGGCATCCAGCGATACATCGAGACGTTCGACAATCTCGATGACGCGGCCGCCCTCGGCCTGATCAACGCGCACTTCGACCGCGACGCTCGAATGAACGCGCTGCGCCAGAAATGGTTCGGCGACTTTCAGAAAGCGCTCGGAACGAAGCTCGCAGTCCGCGTCATGCAAATCGATCGTCGGCTCTCGCTGGCGCATCAGACGCGGTTCACCGCGCGCATTCCGCTCGCCCACTAGCGCTCTTTCGATTTAGATGTAGTGTGGACCTTCAGGTCCGCCGTGCGTTGCAGGCCTAAAGGCCTGCACTACATCGGAGTCGAATGCGCTCCAGGAATTCGACGCTCTCGCCAGTGGCGCAGGGCTTCAGCCCTGCGAACAGTAGAGTTCACCCTCCCGTCACCGATCCGCGCATGGTCGCGTGATAGACTCCGAGGTCCGGCCGGTTTTCTCCCATCGGACTTCGTTCATGACGGACTTGCGTTGCCGATCGATGCTCTGCCTGACGGCAGTGACTGCGGGCGCGTTCGCGCTCGCGACGAATCCGCAGGCCGCAACTCACCTGTCGACACAGGCGGTTGCGGACACGGTCCTTTCACCCACCGGCGCGCCGATTGAGCGCGAGCTCCCAACCGGACAAGAACATCGTTATCAGCTGACACTTCCCCCGGGCCAGCTCGCCAGCCTCGTCGTCGAACAACGCGGGATCGACGTGGTCGTGCAGGTTCTCGATGCCGCCGGCCAGCCGGTCGCCGACTTCGACGCAGAGACACGAGTCGTCGGTCGGGAACGCGTCGGGATCGTCTTCGACACCGAAGAGCCTGTTCGCCTGGTCGTCAAGCCGAAATACTCGCGAGCTCCGGCCGGCCGGTACGAGATCCGCGTCCCGGAGACACACACAGCGACCGAACAGGATCGATCATTGTTCGAAGCGCACAAGCTCTACACGACAGCCTTCACACTGAACGATGCGGGGCGATACGACGCTGCGCAGCAGGCGGCCGCGCGCGCCGTGGCGGCTGGAGAGGCCGCCGCGCCGAACGACGCCTACGTCGGGTTCCTCCTCACAGGGCTCGCGAACGTCGAGAGAGCGCGAGGGAACAACGCGACGGCCGACGAGCTCTTTCAACGCGCGCTCACCATCGACGAGGCGACGGTCGGACGCGAGGATCCGCAAACGGCGTTCCTGTTCCAGTCGATGGCGGCGCTCTACTTGAGCACGGACGACTACGCCCGTGCGGAGCCGTTGATCCGCGACGCGCTCGCCATCACGACGAAAACGCTCGGCGAGCGGCACCCGCGCATCATCGGCAACCTGATGAATCTCGTCCTCCTGCACGTCTACCGCGACGACTATCAGCGTGCGCTCCCCGAGCTTCAGCGCGCCCTCTCAATCGGGGAAGAGACGCTCGAGCCCGACGATTTCATCCTGAGCACGGTCGTCAACAACCTGTCGGGCATCTACATCAGGCTCGACGACTACGAGCACGCCGAACCGCTGGCGGAGCGCGCGCTCAAGGCCTTCGAAAAACGATTCGGGCCCGACAATCCGCGCGTCACGAATACGCTCGCGAACCTGGCGATCATCGCGCGGGAGCGGAAGCAGTACCCGAGGGCGCTCGACCTCCTGAACCGGGCGCTCACGATTCGCGAAAAGACGATGGGACCGCGGCACCCGGACACCGCGGCCCTGATGATCATCATCGGCAACGTCCATCGCGCCGCCGGCGACTATCCCGCCGCACTCGACGTGTACGGCCAGGCGTTCGATGTGCTGAACACGGCAGCCGGTCCGTACCACAGCCTCACGCTCCTGGCCGTCGGCAACGCGGCGGTCGCGTATGCCGCGCAGGGCGACATCGCCAGGGCCGTCGAGTTTCAGGCCCGGATGGATCAGATTCAGGAGAAAAACATCGAGCTGAACGTCGCCATCGGCACCGAGCGCGAGAAATTCGCCTACGTCGACGCGGTGTCGTCGCGGACCGATCGCACGCTCTCCCTTCACGCGCGCCAGGCCCCCGACGACAAGGCCGCGACGGAGCTGGCGGTGCAGGTGCTCCTGCAGCGCAAGGGCCGAGTGCTCGATGCCGTGGCGGAGAACATGGCCACGCTGAGGCAGCGGTTGAATCCCGACGACCAGCAGCTCCTCGACAAGCTCGGTGCCACGACCAAACAACTGGCGACGCTTGCGCTGAATGGACCCGGCAGGCCGCCCGCCGCGGACTATCGCACGCGCCTGGAAGCGCTCGAGAGCGAGCGCGAAACGCTCGAAACCGCGATCAGCGGACGCAGCTCGGAATTCCGCGCACAGACGCAGCCGGTCACCCTCGCGGCGGTGAAGGCCGCCATCCCGGCGGATGCCGCGCTCGTCGAGTTCGCGATCTACAAGCCGTTCGATCCGAAGGCCTCGAGCGACAGGGACGCCTACGGCGAGCCTCGCTATGTCGGCTACGTGATCCGTCGTGAAGGCGACGTGCGCTGGACGGACCTCGGGACGACGACGGAGGTCGACCAGGCGGTGTCGGCATTCCGGGAGGCCTTGCGCGATCCGGCGCGGGACGACGTGAAGGCGCGCGCGCGCGAGGTGGACCGGCGCGTGATGCAGCCCGCGCGAACGTTGGTCGGCGACGCAGCGCGCCTGCTGATCTCGCCGATCGGCGAGCTCAATCTGATTCCGTTCGAAGCGCTTGTCGACGACCAGGGCCGCTACGGGGTCGAGCGCTTCGCCATGAGTTACCTGACCAGCGGTCGCGATCTCCTGCGCATGCAGGTTCCCCGCACGAGCCGAAACGAGCCGGTCATCGTCGCGGACCCGCTGTTTGGTGAGCCGGCGAGCATGCAAACGCGCGCGGCGTCGACGCCGGCGTCCACGCAGTCCCGCCGGCGCAGCGTCACCGCGGCGGCGGACTTGTCGAGCGTCTACTTCGCCCCGCTCGCCGCCAGCGGAGAAGAAGCCCGTGCGATCAAACGCCTCCTGCCGGGAGCCACGATTCTCACGCGACAATACGCGACCAAGGAAGCGCTCGAGCGAATCGAGGCGCCTCGCATCCTGCACATCGCCACGCACGGATTCTTCCTGCAGCCGCCGGCGCTGGGCGCCGCGTCCGCGGCAGGCACCGCCGCCGCGTCAACCAGTGCGGATCGAGCAGCGGCACTCGAAAACCCGCTGCTCCGTTCGGGTCTCGCGCTGGCCGGCGCGAACTTGACGAGGAGCGCGCGCCACGAAGGCATCCTCACGGCGCTCGAAGCGTCCAGCCTGAACCTGTGGGGCACGAAGCTGGTGACGCTCTCCGCGTGCGAAACCGGGGTGGGTGACGTAAAGAGCGCCGAGGGCGTGTACGGCTTGCGCCGATCGATCTTCCTCGCCGGCGCCGAGACGCTCGTCATGAGCTTCTGGACGGTCAGCGACGCGATCACGAGAGAGATGATGGTTGCGTACTACACCGGCTTGAGAGACGGCCTCGGGCGCGGCGATGCGCTGCGCCGCGCGCAGCTCGACATGCTGAAACGCGAGAGCCGCAAGCACCCGTTCTACTGGGCGAGCTTCATTCAAGCCGGCGATTGGACGAGCCTCGACGCGCGCTAGCCACACGGTCGCGCGAAAGCTTTACAGCGTCGACTGCGACGTAGTGCAGGCCTTCAGGCCTGCCCGACACGGCGGACCTGAAGGTCCGCACTACCACCGGTAGCGCGAAGGCTTCAGCCGAGCGGCTAGTCGTCGAGCAGGAAGCGGCACTCCTCGAATCGGGCGGCGACGGTGTGGCTTTCCGTCGTACGGACCACTCGTGCCGCGCAGACCTGCTTTCCGTTTGCGAATCCGTTGACCTGAATCGGCGGCTCGAGGATCACCTCGACCGAGGCGCCGGGTTCCAGCTCGCTCGGCCCGAACAGCACGCCCGAGGCGCTCAGGTTGAGCACGCTCGCCTGGAACCAGTGATCGTCACCAGGCCGGTGATACATGATGGGAATTTCCACTGTCACACGGTCGGCTCGTGGACGGACGGTTGTTTCCATCGGTTGCTCCAGTGGTGGTCGAGACGCCCTATCCTGCGCCGATCGGCGGAGGAGTTCAACAGAAATGGCCTAGAATCGCGACCGTCGACCAAACCGCATGCGTCTCTTCCTGTCTCACGCGTCGGAACAGCGGCCGGACGCGGACCGCCTGGCCATCGCCCTTCGGGCGCGCGGGCACACGGTGTTTCTCGACTCGGACGACTTGCCGGCCGGCGGCGACTACCAGTCGCGCATCGAGCAGGCGATCGCGAGCTGCGATCTGTTCTGCTTCCTCATCTCGCCGCAATCGGTGGCGCCCAAACGTTTCACGCTCAGCGAGCTGAGCATCGCCCGCCGGCGGTGGCCCAACCCGGCGGGTCACGTCCTGCCGATCATGGTGGACAAGGTCCCGATCGACGACGTGCCGGCGTACCTGCGCGCGGTCTCCATCCTCCAGCCGGAAGGCGACATGGTCGCGGAGGCGCTGCCGTGCGTCGAGGCGCTGCGTCCGAAACGCTCGTGGCCCGCGTGGACTCCGTGGGCGGCCGGTGCCGCCGTGATCGTGCTCGCCGGGCTGATGGCGACCTATGTCGTTCGTCAAAGGCGTGCGGGGGCCGTTCCTGCGAGCACGGCTTCTGCTTCGCCCACTGCGACGTCGGAATCGGCCGGGGGCCTGCAGATTCCGGCGCTCGACAAGGTGCGCGGCACCCTCGTGCGCTTCGTCGCCTACATGAAGAGCATCGGTTTCACGCAGGCGGACGAGAACGTCACCGTGTATCTCTATTCGAAAGAGTCGCCGCTCCCGGGAGACCTTCGCAATCAAAGCGACACCGTCAACGCGTTCTACTACGACCACGCCGTCTACGTGCACTGGTCGATGTCGGCGGACATGAGCGTCTTCCTGCGCGAGTACACGCACCACGTGCTGCTCGACGCCGCCGCCGACGGACCGATCGGCTCGGCCGCATCCGAGAGCGCCCTCGCCGACTACTTCCCTGCCAGTTTCCTGGGAAGCTCGCTCATCGGCGAAAGCCTCGGCCCTCTGTTCAACCTGCGCACGTCCTACATTCGACGGCTCGACAACTCGCTCACCTACACGAGCGTCGACGACGAGGCGCACGCGCGCGGCCAGGTCTGGGCAGCCGCGCTGTGGACCTGCCGGCAGGAGCTTGGCCAGGCGACCGTAGACACCATTCCCGTGAAAGCCTGGCTCTCCGTGGCGCGAGCGACCACGAATCTCGAGGGAGCGTTCGGAAAGGCGCTCATCGCCGCGGCAGGACCATCCGCCTCTTGCCTCTCTCGCGAGATGAACGCGAGGAAGCTCCCACGCTGAACTGAGGCGGATCTGAGGCGCTTGACGATCGTTTCTGCGAGATGTACCATTTGGTACATGTGCTGACTGACCTGAGCCGGCACCTGGAACGAAAGGAGTTCGTCATGGCG
>Ga0070665_100004427_pt1 | contig 14759 bp, 6 predicted proteins | sample KBSS13metaG_FD_65862 | JGI IMG/M metagenome (GOLD analysis project Ga0070665, IMG submission 65862) | Switchgrass rhizosphere microbial communities from Kellogg Biological Station, Michigan, USA - KBS S1-3 metaG | ecosystem: Host-associated > Plants > Roots > Rhizosphere > Soil ... | reverse complement strand
CACGGTTACAAACTTGCAGCTTCCGAATAGAGCACACGCGTCATCCTGTGAGAGCACGGTGCAGTTCGTCACCGTCACGTACTCTGCGCTGATGAAGTGGAAGCCATCATTGTTGCTGTTCACGCGGTCGTGGATGTAAAGACCGTCCATATGAACGCGCTTGCTCTGAATGACACGGATGCTGTGATAGGCGCAGTCCAGCAACGAAAGGTTGCGAACAACAACGTCCTCGCAGCGGCAGACGAGAATCTGATACGGGCGCTTGTTTCCTCCAATACCGCTCGGCGGCGGCGTGCCGCGAACCGGCGAACGAAACTGCCCTCCCTGCCCGTCAATCGTGCCGGGACCCTCCACCGTGATGTTCTTCGCATCGACTGCGAAAAACAGAGCCCAGTTCCCGTCTTCCAGCGTGGAGTCTCCATGGAGAGGAATGGCATCGACGGCATGATATTGCTTGCCATCCGCGCTTCCCAACACTTTTGCTCCCGCAGCAATGTGAAGCGTGACGTTGCTCTTCAACTCCACCGTCCCGATAACGAATGTTCCCGCCGGAACCAGTACCGTGCCTCCACCGTCTTTCGTGCATGCGTCGATGGCCGCCTGCAGCCCCGCGGTATCGACTGTGGTGCCATCGCCTTTGGCGCCAAACGCGCGAACGTTGTACGCCCGGGCGCCGAGATCGTTCGCGGAGGCAGACTTGGCGGGAGCGGCGAAAAGCTTGTTCTCACCGAGAAAGCCTGCACCCAGTCCGGCTGCCACTGCAGGCAGCGATACCTGTCCAAGCCACTGTCGGCGAGTCAACTGAGCTGATTCCAGCTTCGATGCGCTTGTATTGTCTACCACTGCAAATGACCTCGTCAGGTGCGCGAATAGGCACTTGCAGCAGACGTACTCAGCTACGTCGCACTCACTTGCCATTGGCACCGGAAATTGAATTTCGACTGAGTGTATTCGCCGCTTCGTTCAAGCGTCAAAGCAACATTTTGCTGGCTGAAACTATCTTTTTACTGCCGCGCACCTTCCACCAGCTTCGGCAGCCGACGATTGTGCGTCGCCTGCTCATACGCATACCCATAGCTCAGCAGGTCCCCGTCATGCCAGCGCACCCCAGAGATCTCAAGCCCAAACGGAAGCCCATTGGCATAGAATCCGCCCGGAACCGAGATGGCCGGGACACCGATTCGATTCACCCAACCAGTCTCGCTGTAAGGACCGGCCTTTGAAGCACCGGGCAACGTCTCGTCATACGTTGGAATCTGCAGCGCCGGATAGACAAAGCCGTCTAGCTTCCACTTCTTCAGCGTCGCCTCATAGATCGCCAACGCTTCGCGTTGCGGACCAAAGAAATTCTTCTCGCGCTCGGGATCGGTCTCTATCTTTTGCTGCTCCATAGCGCTGCCGCTGTCTCTACCTGGACGGATGCCGCCCACCATGAAGGCAGGGAATGTCTCTCCCGTTGCTGCCTCATACTCCGCCACCGAGTGATATTGTGCAGGACCAAAGTCGCGCAGAAAGAGATCGACACCCTCGCGTCGATACGGACGTGTATTCATCTTGCGCGCGGCGATGAAGAAGCTCTCCGGCAGAATCTCCTTGTCGATGATCACGGTTGCACCGGCCGCTCGCATCTGCTCGATCGCCTTCATCAAGGCAGCACGTGTCTCCGGCACAACTCCCCCGGCCAGCGGCGGAGCATCCGGTCCGTTGCCGTAAACATTCGGCGATCCCTCAAGCACAAACCACGGCACACCAAATCGCTTCCCCTTCAGGGCGTCCTTCTTCATATACTTCGCATATGGAGTCTTCTCCGCCTTCGCAGCCGAGCCCTTCGTCCATGCGTCCAGCGGGTCTTCTCCCTGCATCACCTCAAGCGCAATCGATGCGCTGGCCGCATCGCGCGCAAGCGGGCCGGTGTTGTCCCGCAGCCAGTCAAGCGGATGGATGCCCGCAATGCTCGTAAGCCCGCGTGTCGGCAGCATGCCTACCAGGCTGTTGTTTGCCGCAGGCTGACGGATCGAGTTCGCCGTGTCCGTTCCGGTGCCCAGCACGGCGAAGTTCGCAGCGACGGCGGTCGCGGTTCCGCCCGAAGACCCACCCGGGGAGAAGCGCACATCATACGCATCGCCGGTGCGGCCCCCTGCGGTGCTAATGTTTGTGTCGCTCGCCGCGAAGTCCGGCATGTTCGTCTGTCCCAGCAGAATCGCTCCAGCTGCGCGAAGCCGTTCGACTACAAGAGCATCGCGGGGCGAGACGAGTTCCTTCCCCGGAATCGTGTAGCCCTTCCATCCCGCGCTCGTCACCCACCCCTTCACGCTCGTGTTCGCCTTGATGACGATGGGCACTCCCCACAACGCGTCCCGCCTCGCGGACGCAGGCGACGCATCCTCCTCTGCAGCCCGCGCGAGTGCTTCCTTCGTATCGACGTAGAGCAACGCCCGATACGTCCCGTCATACCGCGCAATGCGATCGAGATACCACTGTGTCACCTGGGTCACCGTGTAGCGATGCTGCGCATACAAACGATGCAGTCCTACAACCGATACCTCCATCAGGTCGTTATCGATAGCACTTGAAACCTGCTCCTGCGCATACATCCCAGGCAGAACACACAACATCAGCGCAAGCAGTGCCGCGACCCGGCGCACCGTCATATTTCTCTGCGGAACACGACAAACTCCGGCCGAATCTTCTGGGTGGACTGCGTCCATCGATGGCACCTCGTACCCGTTTGTATAGCCGGGCTCACGAAACCGCGCAGCCCCACGAACAGCGTATAGCAGAACGAAACATTTATTTTCTATAACTTACGCGATTCCAAAAAAATCTTCCCGCAGCCTTTCCCATCGCTAAGTTGATTTTCTGCATCTCTGTATGTGAAGAATCCATACCGTTTACGTCCGCAGACCTCGAGGTCGCGGAGGCCGAGTTGTAAATCGTTGTTAGGTTCCAGGTATTTGATGAGGTTCTCTCAGGTTTGGCGATGAGCCGCATTGTGACAGCGGCCACTTGCGAGTCAGCAGACGTTCCATAGAAACGTGCTTTGACCCGACTTAGACCAACCCGGAGTTCCGGTCGTGAACGTAGGCCGCTCCGCTTTCAGGAGCCCGTGATGAAGACGCAGCAGATCTACGACCCAACCTTTACAAGTCAGCTCTTCCGTCCATTTCTCTTCGTCGTTCTGCTGGCGTGCGCAGTCGTTCCTGTGCGTTTCGCCAGCGCTCAATACCGCGCCGGCCTGCAGGGCACAGTTACCGACTCGACCGGCGCAGTCATCCCTGACGCCTCTGTGACGATTCTCGATAAGGAGACCAATCAAACACAAACGGTAAAGACCGAGGGCGGTGGCACCTATACCTTCAATCGCCTCGCGCCGGCTGCTTACTCGGTCACGGTAGAGGCCCAGGGCTTTGCTAAACGCATCATCGACAACGTCAACGTCTCCGGTGAAACCATGCAGGGCCTGAACGTCACGCTGGGTGCCGAGGGCGGATCGCAAACCATCACAGTTACCGATACTTCTCCCGCAATCAACACCGCAAACGCGACGATCGCCGCGACCATTACCAGCCGAGAGCTTCAGGCCCTTCCATCCTCAAACCGCGACCCCTATCAGCTGCTGCGACTCACGCCCGGCGCACTCGGTGATGGCTCTCAGAGTGGCGGTGGCGGCAGTTACTCTCTCCCTGGCAATGGAGGCATCGGCGGAAGCTCAGCCACCGGCAGCGTATTCCAGGTAGAAAACCGAGCGCAGACGCAGGCCAACGGCGTTCGCACCTCAGGCAACTCCTTCCAGATCGACGGCAGCCAGGTGAACTCACTCGCGTGGGGCGGTGGTGCAGTTATCACACCCAATCAGGAGTCGGTGAAAGAAGTCCAGACGCAGACCAGCCCTTACGACGCGACTTACGGCCGCAACAGCGGCGCTCAGGTTCTCGTCGTCTCGAAGAATGGCACCAACGACTTTCACGGCAGCGCGTTCTTTAAATTTCATCGTCCCGGCCTGAACGCCTATCAGCGCTACAACGGCCCGGGTTCACGCTCCAGCGCCGACAACACAAAGACCCTGCAACGCGACAACAACCGCTTCAACCAGCTCGGTGGAAGTATAGGCGGACCTATCTGGAAGAACCGCATCTTCTTCTTCTTCTCCTATGAAGAACTCCGCAACAGCGGACAGTCGCAGGCGACACACTGGTACGAAACACCAGCCTTTGACCAACTGATCGCAAAAAATGGCGGCGTCTCAGCCGCAATCGCGGGATACCCGGGTGAGAGCGTCAACTACGCTGCTATTGATCCCAATTCCAACTGCGCCTTTGTCAATCTGAGTCCAGCCTATTGCCGCACCGTTTCATATAACGGGGGCACGGCGCTTGACGTAGGCTCTCCGCTCAAGACACCGCTTCGAACAGCCGATCCAACATACGTAAGCAACGCGCAACCTGGCATCGGCGGAGGCTTCGATGGCGTTCCCGATCTCTTCCGCGTGAACACCATCAGCCCGAGCAAGAACACGGCGCAGCAGTTCAACGGGCGGCTCGATTGGCAACTCAACCCTCGCGACCTTATCGCATACACAATCTATTGGGTACCAACTTCCAGCACCTTCTTCAATGGCCCTAATCGCACGGCTAATCTATGGAACTCGCCTCGCCTTGCCTACTCGCACGCAGCGCTCTGGAACCACATCTTTGCGTCATCGCTGTTGAATGAGTTTCGTCTCAATGGCGTGCGCTGGTATTTCAACGAAGTCGCCACGAATCCTCAGGAACCATTCGGTCTGCCGCAGGGCAGGCTCGACACCATGGGAGGAGTCGACACCAACGACTTTCAGTACTTCGGTGCGCCAGGCCCCGGCAACTTCGCCCAAACCACCTACAACATCCGCGACACCGTCACCAAAACCTGGGGCTCGCACAATATTCGCTTCGGCTTCGACGGCTATCGTGAGCTCGACAACGACACCCAGACCTACGCCGCAATTCCCGCTTACACCTTCCGCAACCTGTGGGAGTTCGCCAACGACAAGCCGCGCCTCGAAAACGGATCATTCGACCCGCGCACAGGAACGCCAACGTCAGCCACTAAGTACATCCGTTCCAACATTTATGCCGGTTACGTTCAGGATGATTGGCGCGTCAATCCTTATCTGACCCTGAACCTCGGCCTGCGTTGGGAATACTTCACGCCGATCACCGAGAAGAACAATAACATCAGCAACGTTGTCCTCGGCACCGGAACCCAAACTCTGACCGGAGCCTTTATCAAAACCGGTGGAGATCTCTTCAAGACCAGCAAGAACAACTGGGGTCCGCAAGTTGGCTTCGCCTACGTAATCAATCCTGCATCGACACATATCGCGGTCGTGCGCGGAGGCTTCGGCATCGCCTATAACCGCATGCAGGAAGCTATCACCCTCAACGGACGCTCGAATCCTCCGCTGGTCACAAGTCTGAGTGCCGCCTGCACGGACACCGCTCTGGCGAACTGCCCGGGCATTCTGTATGCCGCTTCTGGCAGCCCCACCGATCTCAACGGATATCCCTCCAACCCCGCCGCAAAAGTCCCGTTCGGACCCAACGGGTTGCCGGTCAACGGCGCACCCATTGGGCTCCAGGCGATCCAGCAGGATCTTCCCACGCCGCTCACCTACAAACTATCCTTGGGCGTAGAGTATGCTCTCGCGCAGCGTTGGGTTGTTAGCGCCGGCTATCAGGGCAGCCTCTCGCGTCATTACACACGGCAGAACAACCTGAATTGGATCTACTACCCCAATCTCAACCCCGCAGTAAACTCCTTCAGCTACTACTCAAACGACATAAGCGCCAGCTCTCACGCATTCCTGGCAGAAGTTCGACACACCTTCTCTCACAGCTTCTCCATGAACGCGCAATATCGCTGGGGCAAGATCATGGACAGCGGATCGCAGGACTACTACATCGATCAATACCCCTATGACAATCGTTTCGCCTACGGCAGGGCTGATTATGACGTCACCCACAACGCGAAACTCTTCGGAACCTGGTCACCCATCCTCTTCCACAACAACAGAATGATGGAAGTGATCTTCGGCGGAATCCAGCTCAGCGGCATCATCACATATCACACTGGGTTCCCGTGGTCTCCTGTCTACACCAACACAGGCTGCAACGTCGTATACGTCGGCAGCGGATACTGCACACTCCGCCCGGGTGCACAGATCGCGAAGGGTACCGGCGATACTAGCAACGACACCTTCAAGCGGACAGGCGGCCAGTTCCCGCGCGGCGGCCTTGCCTACTTCACCGTTCCAACCTACCCCACAACCGGAGCTCCGCCGCCTCCCGGTGTAGGCCGCAATTCGCTGCACGGGCCGAATTACTTCGATACGGATATGGACGTGCAGAAGAGGTTTGGCATCCCCAGCAACAAGATCCTCGGCGAGAATTCTGGCCTCACCATCCGCGCCATGTTCTTCAACATCTTTAACCAGACCAATCTCACTCCGTTCAATACCGGTGACGGCAACACCCAGATCACTAGCAATACCTTCGGACAATCAAGTCAGGCCCTCGGAGCACGCACGATCGAGTTCCAGGCCCGATTCAGCTTCTAAGCCCTGAATGATCTTTCTTTAAGAAGGAGCGCTCGCGCAGCGCTCCTTCTTCATGTCTTACGCACAGGAGTTTCGCATGCGCCGCACAAACCTCCGAGCGCTCCCTGCCCTCATCGTTCTTCTCACCCTATCTTTGACAACTCAGCTTCGCGCACAGGAGCGCATCGAGATCGACGCGAACACCACCACCACACCCTTCCCTCACTTCTGGGAGCAGATGTTCGGCTCCGGTCGGGCCATTCTCACCCTCCGCGAGAGCTATCGCAATGACCTACGCGCCGTAAAGCAGATCACCGACTTCCGCTACGTTCGTTTCCATGCCATCCTCCACGACGAGGTTGGCGCTTACAACGAAGACGAGCACGGCAACCCCGTCTACAACTTCGCCTACGTCAACCAGATCTACGATGGCCTCCTCGCCAACGGCGTCCGGCCCGTCGTCGAGATCAGCTTCATGCCAAAGAAACTCGCCTTCAATCCCGACGCTCTCCACCCCTTCTGGTACAAACCCAACGTCTCACCACCGAAGTCCTACGAGAAGTGGGACGGCCTTATCACTGCCTTCGCCCGCAACCTCGTCGAGCGCTACGGCATCGACGAAGTCTCGCAGTGGTACTTCGAAGTCTGGAACGAACCCAACATCGACTTCTGGGGGGGCGTCCCTAATCAGCGCAGCTACTTCGAGCTCTACGACCACACCGCGCGCGATCTCAAAGCCGTCAACCCGCAACTTCGTGTCGGAGGTCCCGCCACCGCCGCCGCCCAATGGGTCGATGCTTTTCTCAAGCACACCACCGACAACAAAGTCCCCGTCGACTTCGTCTCCAGTCACGGCTACGCCGACGACACCGTCGAAAACATGTTCTCTCCCGCTGACAACGTCCCTGCCGATCTCCCCATGGACCAGCGCGTCTGCCGCGCCATCACCAAAGTCCGCAACCAGATGAAGGCCGCAGGCAAACCCACTATGCCGCTCTACTGGACCGAATGGAACGTCCCCGGCCACGACGAATCACGCGATACTACCTACGTCGGCCCGGCGCTCGCCAACACCATCCGCCAATGCGACGGCCTCGTCGACATGATGTCCTTCTGGACCTTCTCCGACGTCTTCGAAGAGGGCGGCCCCGGCCCACGCCCCTTCATCGGCCAGTTCGGCCTGCGTGCGGAGTTCGGCATCAACAAGCCCAGCTACTACAGCTTCGCACTCCTCCACCAACTAGGCGACAAGCGCATTGCGAACACCTCACCCAACGTGATCGTCACCAAATCATCCGATGGCTCGCTCATCATCGCCGCATGGAATCTTGTCGACCCGGCACCAGCCTCCATCAGCCAAGCGCACCCGAGCATCATCACGCTCGCCATCCGCAACGCCCCCGCCAACGCACGCGCCACCATCCAGCGCGTAGACAACGAACACGGTAACGTGCTCCCGAAGTACGCCGCTATGAGCAAGCCCACCTATCCCACGCCTACGCAAGTCGAGCAACTCAACCGCCAGACCGCCCTCCCGGCACCCGAAGAGGCACACCTCACCAACGGCCAGCTCTCACTCACCCTCGAGCCCAACGCACTCATCCTCGTAAAGCTGGCGCTGCGCTGAACCCTGACTACAAGCCCTTCGCCTTCGTCTCAACGCTGTAAAGCGAAGTCCGAGCAAGGATGTAAAGCGTCCTCCCATCCTTGCCGCCGAAGGCAAGATTGATCGGCCGCTCCGGCACGTCGATCGTATCGATCAACTCCCCTTCGTGGTTGTAGACATAGATTTGTCCCGCAGCGATGTAGACATTCCCCTCATCATCCTGCGCCACATTCTCTCCGCCAACCTCAGCAAACAACTTCACGTCCGTGAGCGTCCCATCCGCCGCAACATTCGCCGAGTAGGTCTTTTGCGCGCTTTCGTCACTTACAAAAAACGGTTTACCCTCCACCGCCTTGCCCAGGCTGAACGCACGCAACACATCCGCCATCTTCGTGCCGTAATATAGGGCTCCCGTAACAAAATCCTCGCCCGCAGGTATGAACGTCATCCCATCGGGCGACACATACTGATATGGCCTCTTCACAGGCACAGCCGTCACAAAGTCATTCTCATTCCGCCAGTAGTTCACCGGCAACACCGCCGTCATCCCCTCCCGCGAAGCGCTCGGCTGCGGCATAATCAATGTGATGTCCTGACCCAAATCATCCGGCTTGAACCAGTACACCGTGCCCGTCCCTGCATACGAAACCACCATTAGGTTCCCAGCCTTATCGAACGCCAGTTGCACGGGATCCAGCGGACTATCCCGCACAATCGCCGCCCTACGCTCGTCCGGAAGCCAGCGATAAATCCTCTGCCAATGCGCGTCTACAAAATAGAGTTGGCCCGCTCCATCCACCGCCGCGCCCGAGATGTTGTAGAAACCGCTCGTCAACCGCTCGACCTTCGCGCCATTAACCCGTACCGACCGTTTCGGCTTCTCCACTACCGCCTTGGCCGAAGTATCCACCGTCATCGCCGCGAACTCACGATTGCGAATCATCCGTTGCACTGGACCATCGATCACCAGCGAGTTGTCGAACGACACCTTGTTATCGCCGTACACATGCACATTGCGAAAACGAATGTCCTTCGAATCCGCCACATGGACCGCATTCAGAAACGGCTGAGAGCTGCTCACCACGCGATAGCCATGAAAGTTCGCAATCGTAACATTGCTCGAATGTTCAATCCACAGCGGCAGACAGAACGGCCCCTCGCCACGCTCCTCCTCCGTCTGTAGCGCGTAGATCTGCCAGTTCGAAACATGATCGAGCTTCACCTCATTCCGAACATGGTGCTCGCTCGAAAGCTCATACACACGCCCTGAGGTCGTCGTGTTCGAGATAAACATCCCCGCCTGCGCAAACGTAGTCGGGGTCCATATATTCGCGAATGTCCCACCACCGCCATCCGTCACCCACAGACTCGGATACTGGCTGTCCCAACGGCGATTGAGATCCGTATCCGCAGTATGCGTATTGTTATAGATCGTATTGAACGCGACTCCAGGCAACGTCGTTCCATGTCCACCCAGAAACCGCACATCATCCATAAGCGAGTCTTTACCAGCCATCCACTTCGCACCCACAGCACGGCTGTTGATACCGTTCGTATACAACCCAATCCCGGTAACGATATTCGTGCCGCCCTTCGGCGCCTCCAGCAACGGCTTCGGTGACCCCGGCCCCTGAAACGCTGGGGTCGAGTCCGGAATATCGAACTGCGTCGTCGTCGGATTCAACCCAATCAATACCGTGTCCGGCTTTAATGTGATCGTATCGGTCACAATATAGCGGCCGCTCGGAATATAGATCGCTCTGTGTGCCGCAATCGCCTTTTGTATTGCCACCGTGTCGTCTGTCGTCGAATCGCCCTTCGCTCCCAGGTCCTGCAGATTCACCCATGTATCCTGCGGTGGCAGCACAGGAATATCTGACGCAACAGACGCGGGCATCTCCTTCAACACCGATGCGTCGTAGTTCGTCTTCACCTCGCCCTGCGTCTCGCCAGTCTCAAACGTCAACCCGTGCGTCAGCGCGTTCACCCGGTAGATCTCCCCGCGCCCTTCCAGCTTCCTCCCACTCTCACGGAAGCTGAGAAACACCGGCACATGCCTGCACACAATTCCTTCAAGATTGATCTCTGTCCGCAAACCGTTCTCGTTGCTCACAATCACAGCAGGGCCTGAAATGTCCTCGAACCGCGAGTCCTTCACCCACAGTTCCTCCGAATAATTCGGATCGATCGAGATCGCCGTCGGAGTCTTGCTGATGTGCGCGCGAATCAGCGTCAACCCAGCCTCATGCTCCTTAATCGCCGCCTGGCTCTGTCCTTCGAACGTTGCATCCAGCAGCGTAAACTGCCACCCCGGCGAAGGCTTGCGTGTCATAATGCCATACTGCCCACCGTAGAAGTGCAGGTCCTCAGCCTCATTACCCACATCGTGCAGCGCCGATAACCCCGATCCGATATGAAAGTCCATGTGCGCCAGATAGCAGTGCTGCGCCGCATGAAACCGTATCCCTACCGCAGCAGGATTTCCATCCTCAATTTCAAAATCGATGTTGCTCACTGCTGAATAAAATGTTCCCGGGTTCGCATCCGGAATAGCGGGGTTTAGTGGCACCACTCCCTCTATCGGCCGCTGCGGCCTTCCCTGACGAATTGGCGCCGCGTTGTTTCGCGGACGACCGCCAGTAAACATCAGCATGTATCCCATGCCCTGCTGATACCCCGGCGTATTCTTGCCCAACGCAAACACTGGCCGGTGCGCTCCCCAACCAATCAGCCGAATCCCCGGCCACAGAAACACCGTCTTCGATAGGCGATACCGTCCCTCCGGTACAAACACAATCCCCTGCCCCGTCGTCTCCTGCACCTTATTGATCGCCGCCTGAATCGCTTCCGTATCGTCCGCGACACCATCGCCGTGCAGTCCGCCCTCATTGCGAGTTAGGTAGACAGCCTTCTTATCCTCCAACCGCAACCTGTAAAACGAAACAGACTGCGCCAGCGATGAAAATGGCGCGGCCACCATCGCCGCACCAGCAATCACACACAACCATCTCTTCAAGATCATGCCGCCATCATCCTCTCTTCGTCACCCCTACCAAACGTATGTCCCCACCGTGCCCGCGCTGAGCGACGTCTTCAATGTCTTCCCGTGATACCGCACGCTGAAGTCTGCGACTGCCGATCCGGTATTTGCTACCAGCAGTACTGTCTTCCCCTCCGGTGTCTGAAACGCGACATTCGGCAGCGAATCCGGAGAAGGCTCCGAGTCAATTCGCACCGAGCCATCCGGAACAAACTTCGAGACCTGCCCAATCGTGTAGTACGCCGCCAGCTTCGTCACCTTGTCGCCATCAATCGTCAGTGCGCCATAGCACACAGGACAACCACCTTCATTCGTGTGTGGTCCCGCCTGCGGATCTGCCGCCAGATTCCACAGCAGGACATTCTTACTCCAATGCCGCGTCGCTCCAATCACAATCCTCGCCACCGGTCGCGAGATATTCATCTCGGTCGCTCCGCGACGGTCGTTCACCGATTGCTCGGTGAAGTAGAGGTTCTTCTTCGGAAACGCGTTATGTACCTGGTCAAACGCATCCACGGTCCCGCCATACAGGTGAAACCCCGTCCCATCGATGTACTTGTTCGCCTTCTTGTCCTTCAGGATCGACAGCGGATACATCGGGTGATCGAGGTTGTGGTCGTACAGAATAATCTTCGTCTTGATTCCAGCCTTCTGAAACGCCGGCCCCAAATCGTTCTCGATAAAGTCCGCCAGCTCCGACTCCAGCATCAGCATGCTCGGCGTGTTCTTCTCGTTCAGCGGTTCATTCTGTACTGTCAGAGCATCGATCGCGATCCCCTCAGCCTTCATCGCCTGGATGTACTTCACGAAGTACAGCGCATACGCCTCAAAGTACTGGGGCTTCAACACACCGCCCCGCGCTACTCCTGAAGTCTTCATCCATAACGGAGCCGACCACGGCGAAGCAAGAATCTTGATCTTCGGATTGATTGCCAGGATCTCCTTCATCACCGGAATTACATCCGCCTTGTCCGGATCGATGGAAAACTTCTCCATCTTTACGTCCGTCTCACCCTTCTGCAGATCGTCGTACGAATAAACATGGTCGTTCATGTCCGAAGCACCCACGCTCAAGCGCAGATAGCTCACGCCAATCCCATCGCCTTCCGTCGTAAACAACTCCTTTAGCATTGCCGCCCTCGCGCCCGCATCCATCTTGTTGATCAGCTGCGCGCTCCCGCCTGTCAACGCAAATCCAAAGCCGTCCATAGTCTGAAACTTCTTCTTGTCATCAACATCGACCACCGTCCCACTGGCCGCATCGCTCCCAAACTTCAGCGCCGGCGTCTGCTCCTTCAGCAGCGACGAGCGATCCGGCGTCGTGATCCACAACGAAGCATCCTGCGCGCGCAACGCCATCGGCACGCACATCGCAGCCACAACCAATACCAGACCAGCCCTCTTCCAATTCATCCCGATCTCCCTCAAAGTCACTTCGTCGCAGACACCGTCTTGAATCCCAGCGCCTTCAAATAACCCTCATTCACGCGGCAGTGCTCCAGCTTGATGTTCTCCAGCAGCCCCGCGAACACCTTATCGATCACCGCCTGCTCCGGCCTCTCCTTCAGCCGAGCCTCTGTGCTTCCAACCGCGCGCGGAAGCTTCGCAAACGCAACAATCTTGTCCCATCCCTCCGGAGGAGTAACCGTCACAATCGCTGAGCTCTTCTCCAGCTTCTTGTACGGCCAGAACGTCCAGCCAATATCGTTCTTCTCCAGTAGCTCGCGAAATTGCATAATCCATTCATCAGTGTTCTCGCCCGACTCACCCAGCCACAGCGGAACGTTATACTTCTCGCGAAAGTCCACATACGGCTGCACTGCCGGTTGCTCCACCTTCATCCAATATTTGTGCAGCGAGTACGCAGTGTTCTTATCAAACGGCGTGCCAAACACCGCAAAGTTCGTGTCCCACTGTGCTCCACCCAAAAATAAAATGTGATTTGGATCAACCGCACGAACCGCCGTCGTCAACTTCTTGTACAAAGGCTCCAACTTCTCATTCAGAGGCCGCAGCGAAGGATAGTGCGGAATCGGCTCATTCAGCAGGTCGTATCCCAGCACAGTCCTGCTCTTCGCGTAGTGCTTCGAAATCCTCTGCCACACCGCCACCAGGTGCGCTTTCTCCTTCGGGCTGTCATACAGCCACGGATACCCATAGCTGTCATCGATGTTCGTGCCCGTCTGCCCACCAGGCGCCGCATGCATATCCAGAATCACATACAACCCCTCCTGCCGTGACCACTCCACCACGCGGTCCAGCAGCTTGAAGCCCTCGCTGTTCTCCGTCTCGAAAAACCTATAGTGCATCGGCACACGAATCGAGTTCGCGCCCGCCTCCTTCAGCAGATGAATATCCGCGCGCGTCACATAGTTCTCGCGATACTGCTTCCAGAACTCCTCCGCGTTGTCCGGCCCAATCAGCTCCGCCACCAGAGCCTCAATCTCGCGCTCCGACTGCGGACCACCCTCGAAGAGCCACATGTAGCCCTCCGTCACCATCCAGTTCCCCAGGCTCGTCCCGCGCAGCAGCAGCGGCTTCCCGCTGCCATCGACAATCTCCTTGCCCTGCGTATGCGCATACTGCGCATGCATCGGCGCCGACACCAGACTCAACCCGACCGCAGCAACACCCAGCAGACGACGAAACATCCTCCTACCTCGCTCTTGAAAACTTCGCCTACTTGCTCGGCGTTACCTCAAATGTCGTGTGGTCCTTCGCGTTGGAATCCGTACCCACCCACAGATCGAATGTCCCCGGCTCAATTGACCACGCATGCGTCTGCGGACTCCAGAAGCCAAGCTCCTTCGTCTCTAGAGTCAGCGTCACCGTCTGCCGCTCGCCGGGCTTCAGCGTCACTCGCTTGAATCCCTTCAACTCCCGCACCGGCCGCGACGCCGACCCCGACCGCTGATGCGTATACAACTGCACCACCTCATCGCCAGCAACCTTACCCGCATTCGCAACATCCACCGACACCTCAATCGTTCCACCCGCAGTCACCTTCGCCGCACTCGTCTTCAACCCGCCAACCAAGAAGCTCGTATAGCTCAGCCCATAGCCAAACGCATAAAGCGGTGCGCTCGATCCATCCCAGTACATCGTGTCCCAGTCATTCGGAATCTGCGTCAGGTTCCGCGCATAATGAATCGGCACCTGCCCCACATCGCGAGGCCAGGTCACCGGCAGCTTGCCTCCAGGCACCGCATCGCCGAACAGCAAATCCGAAATCGCGTTCCCCGCCTCTGTTCCCGGATACCACGCATCCAGAATCGCCGGCACATGCTGCGAAGCCCACGTGATATCCAGCGGGCGCGCGTTCACCAGCACCAACACAACCGGCTTGCCCGTAGCCACCGCCGCCTCCAGCAACTGCTGCTGCTTCCCTGGCAACGCCAGCGACGACCGCGAAGCCCGCTCTCCACTCATTGTTTGTGCCTCGCCCAAAACCAAAACCGCAGCATCAGCACGCTTCACCAGGTCAATCGCATGCTTGAACTCCGCCTCTCGCTGCGACTCCGTTGTCAGCGTCGGTTTCG
>Ga0070665_100004426_pt1 | contig 14759 bp, 10 predicted proteins | sample KBSS13metaG_FD_65862 | JGI IMG/M metagenome (GOLD analysis project Ga0070665, IMG submission 65862) | Switchgrass rhizosphere microbial communities from Kellogg Biological Station, Michigan, USA - KBS S1-3 metaG | ecosystem: Host-associated > Plants > Roots > Rhizosphere > Soil ... | reverse complement strand
GGCGAAAGTGCACTTTTTGTTTGGACCCGTTGTGTCATCGTGGCAAGGGTACCGAAGCGGCGGTCAATTGCGAAGTCGGCATAGCATACTGCGCCTTCAGTGCAATGACCCCTTCGGACCCATGGTGCGAAGCGTAAGTCGTTGATAAAGCGAGACTCTCGACGTCACGGAGCCGAGTTGTCGTCCGGCTGCCAAAGCTGGCAGACCTTTGAGTCTTCCTCGAGATCGCACCGAATTGTCCGACCCTTCGTGCCAGCCTGCGCGATGCGGTCGGGCAGATCTTGCGAATGCTGCAGCCGCCTCAGTCAGGGGCCTTCCCGCGCGCCGTCCGGTGTCCGGACGCCCTGATGTGCGTCGCCCCGGGCCGTTACCGCCCACTTGCATGCATGCGTGGTGTTGATTGAGGCGAAGTCAGCAGCTCGGTGCTATCCAACACACGCGCGAAGTCTGCAAGCCTGAGCGGAGCTCGCCGAGCCCCATTCCGCTTGGCCACACAGTGAATGTCGAGCGCGTCGGCCTTCTGGTGGAGCGGGGGGCGGAAACCGAGCGCGCGGGATGCCTTTACCTCTGCGCTGACCGCTCCGTTGACATGGATTAACTAGATAGTGAATACTTCTCCAGCCAGTGCAAATGAAAAGGCCGGACAGGCGGGCGTTCCGTGCCAATCGGCCGTGGAGGGGGAAACTAGATGTCGGGGCATCCGTGGGTCATGTTGGGTCTGGCCGCAGCGTGCTGCAGCGCGAATCTCCACGCGCAGCCTACGGCCGAGCCAGCCATCAGCGAGCGCGTCGTGCTGGACGATCGCTATCCGGAGCGACATATCAACTTTGCCGGCGGCGTTGTCGGTACCCCTGACCTGGTCTATGCAACGCTGCCTGGCTTTCGCCCCCTGCATCTCGATCTGTACCAACCGCCGCGCGCGGCCGCTGCGGCGGCGCATCCGTTCGTCATCTACATCCATGGTGGCGGATGGATGGGTGGGCAAACCCGACAGTCCGGCGCCTTCTCAAATTGGCCGAATGTGCTTGCCTCGCTTGCCGCACGGGGATACGTGGTGGCCTCGGTCGAGTACCGACTCAGTGGTGAGGCACGTTTTCCTGCGGCTGAACAAGACATCAAGTCCGCTATCCGATGGCTCCGCGCGCACGCGGGCGACTATGGAATCGATAAGGCTCACGGTTTGGTGTGGGGTGCCTCAGCCGGTGGGCAACTGGCCGCGCTGACCGCCACATCCTGCGGTGATGCAGAACTGGAACCGAGCTCACCTGCGACCGCGCCAGGTGAGCCGCCTCGCACCACACCTGGTTCTCCTGCCGCCGATGCCGGTCCTCCCGAGTCGGATTGTGTGCAAGCGGCAATCACCTGGTACGGTGTGTTCGATTTCAGTACGTTGGCCGGCCAGCGGGGCCCCAACGCAACGGCCGCCCCCGGGGGAGGTGATTCTGCGGATGCCCGCTATCTGGGCTGCAAGATCTCCGCATGCAGCCCGGCCGTGATCGCCGCTGCAAGCCCCATAACGCATGTCCGGCACGATAATCCACCCATGCTGTTGGTCCACGGGCAGCGGGACAAGACCGTTCCGGTCCAACAGTCACAGGAGTTTTACGACAAGCTGCGGGCCGCCGGGGTCCCCGCGCAGCTACTTCTCATCCCCGACGTCGACCACAGTTTCATCGGCAAGACTCCTCAGACCACGCGCGCCGCCAGTCGCCAGGCGCTGGCGAAAGTTTTCCAGTTCATCGATGAAACATTGAAAGGTGGACACGGCTTGACCCACAAGAACTTCAAGGGGGACGCCGATGAAATCCGATAAATTCCCGGGCGCCCGTTGCCCTGCCATGGCAACCCGGCATGTCACGACGCTGCTCTTGGGAGCCTTGTCGCTGGCCGCTACTGGAGCCAGGGCGGCAGACGAGGCAACGCCAGCTCCCACGGAGGGTCTGGCGGAGATCGTGATAACCGGCTCGATCATCCAAAGTCCGAATCAGCTCTCACCCAGTCCGATTGTCATCACCAGCGCCGAAGACTTGCGCCAGAGTGGCCAGGTCTCGATCGAGAGCACGCTCAATCAGCTACCGCAGTTCTCTCCGGCCGGAACGGCGGCCACCGGCGGCCAGGGCACCGGAGGACACGCGACTCTCGACCTGCACGGCCTGGGCTCGAACCGCAACCTGGTGCTACTGGATGGGCGCCGGCTGCCCCTGGCTGACATCTTCGGCGACGTGGACATCAACATCATTCCGGACTCGATTCTCTCCGGCGTGCAGACCATCACGGGCGGTGCCTCCGCCGTGTATGGATCAGACGCGATGTCCGGCGTGGTCAACTTCATCACCCTCAAAAACTTCGAGGGCATGGTGACTGACCTCCAGTACGGCAACTCGGTCAAAGAAGATTATGGACAGTTCTCCGGGTCGACTGCCTTTGGCACCAGGTTCGCAGGCGACAAAGGGCATGCGCTGCTGTCTTTGGGCTATACGCACCGGCAGGGATTGTACGGCTCCGAGCGCGGCTTTTTCGACTATGTAACGCCTTCCTCCTTCATTGGACAGGGCACGTTTGTTCCTGCACCGACCAACCTGCCGAAGCAGGCCACGGTGAACACGCTGTTCGCCGGTTATGGCGCCGCGACGCCGGTCTCCAATACGCTCAACCTCGGATTCAACAACAACGGCTCCCTCTTTACCCAGACCGGCGCGAAGAACTACCTGGGCCCGACGACCGACGGATACGCCATTCTGGCCGGCAACGTGCGTATGCCTGTAGGCCCCCAGGGCATCATCCTGAATCCACTCAACCGTAAGTCCGTCTTTAGCAAGTTTGACTACGAAGTCGCCCCTTCCGTCACCGCCTATGGCCAGGTGCTCTATGTGAATTCGGACGTCTACACCAGCAGTGGTAAGAGTCTGACGCAATTCGGGACGCTCACCACCATTCCCGTGACCAATCCCTTTATCCCTGCCGACCTCGCCACACTACTGGCCTCGCGAGCGAATCCGACGGCACCGTTTACCTGGAACGGTCGCTATGTGGGCATCCCCGCCAAGTCCTGGGATGAGCAGTACGACACCGCACAGTACCTGGCTGGCTTGAAGGGCTCGCTACCGATCAAGGATTGGACCTGGGACGTCTTCGCCTCCTACGACACCACCGATCACTTGCAGTCCAACTATCACGCGGTACTGAAAAGCCAGGTGCAGAATCTCCTCAATGCCCCCGACGGCGGTAACTCGCTTTGCGCAGGCGGCTTCGATCCCTTCGGCCTGTCCGGAAGCACCAACATTTCGGCCGCTTGCCAGAACTACATGACGACCACGGCCCACAGCACGGAACGTCTCACTCAGACCAATATCCAGGGCACGGTTCAGGGCTCTTTGGCCACGCTGCCGGCGGGTGACCTGAATGTTGCACTGTTGGCCGACTTCCGCCGCAACACCTACAATTACAGCCCGGATGCCAACCTGGCGGCGCAGAATATCGAGGCGGTGATCGCCTCTGCGCCCTCCCAGGGCGCGATCGGCGTGAAGGAAGTTGCCGGCCAGATAGACGTCCCACTGTTGGCGGATCTCCCGCTGGCCAAGAAACTGAGCCTCGGAGCCGCGTTCCGGCATTCGGACTACACGACCTCTGGAGGCGTGAATACCTTCGAGGGTGACCTCAAGTGGAGCCCGGTCCAGAGCTTACTGGTACGCGGCAGTTACCAACGCGCGGTACGCGCACCCAATATCGGCGAGCTCTTCTCGGCAGCCAGTGGGTCCCAGATTGCCTTCGGAACACCGCCTGCCTCCATCGGCGACCCCTGTGACGTGCGTTCGAGCGCCCGAACGGGTGCGAACGGCGCCTCCGTGCGGGCCTTGTGCCTGGCACAAGGAGTCCCCGCCGCGGTGATCGACAGTTACACCTTCCCGACCACCGCGACCGCCGGATTGTCGAGCGGAAATCCGCAGCTGGACCCGGAAACCGCCAATACCTACAACATCGGCTTTTCCTGGACATCGCGTGCCTCCGCGCCGCTGCTGTCGGACCTGGGCGTATCGGTCGACTATTACAACATCGACATCAAGAAGGTCATTTCCGTCGTTCCAGGCCTGACGGCTCTCAGCAAGTGCTACAACCTCGACGGATCCAATCCGGCCTTTTCACCCACGAACCAGTTCTGTCAGCTTCTGCAACGTGACTCGAGCGGCCTGCTGCAAGTCATCAACACCCCATACCTCAATCTGGGCGGCCTCAAGACAGACGGTGTCGACTTGCAGATGCATTGGGGCGTATCACTCGGGGATCTCGGCCTGGGCACCCACTCGGGACGAATCTTTGCGACGAGCGGTCTCGGCTGGCTGCACGGATACTCGATCCAGACTCTGCCAGGCGGACCGTTTCAGAACTATGCAGGCACCAACACCATCGCAGCGGGTCTGACCAGCTCGACGTTCCCGAAGTGGAAAGCGGTGACCACGGTCGGCTACGGCCTGGGAGGGCTTACGTTGTCGGTGCGCTGGCGCTATCAGGACGCCATGGCGGACGTTACCGCGGTCACCACGCCAAAAAACCCGGGTGTCGGCGTTCCGGCATATAACCTCGTTGACCTGCTGGGAACGTATGTAATCAACAAGCAATGGGAGGTGCGCGCAGGCATCACTAATGCGGGAAACCATGCACCCGTGTATGTCTCGAGCTCGCAAAACAGCACCGACGCCAGCGTGTTCGACGTGGTAGGGCGTGCCTATTATGTGGGTGTCCACCTGACGATGTAGTGGCGGCGGACGTCCATGGACCGAGGATGGACTGCGCGATGCAGGCAGGGCGTGCGGGGCCTATTACCCTTTATCGCGTTGTGCTTCGCGATCAATCTAACCGACGGAGCCGCTGCGCGAGCAGCGGCGCCCCAGCGCGACACTCCGGGGCAGGCGTGTAGCCCAACGGCTGGTTTGCACTTCGTCTGTGGGGCCGAACATCCCGAGGATCTGGCGCACATTCCCGAGACCCCTTGGCTGATCGCGAGCGGTTTCAGCGACGGCGCGGGTCTGAAGCTGGTCGACACCCGTACCGACTCACTGACGCGTTGGTACACCGCTACGCATGAACAGATACAACCGGACTCGGCCGCATTCCCCAACTGTCCAAACGCGCCCGATCCTGCGGTATTCAACGCCCACGGCATCAGCCTCCATCCAGCAGGGGAGGGCCGTCACACCCTCTATGTGGTCAATCACGGCGGCCGAGAAAGCATCGAGGTCTTTTCGATCAACGCGCGCGAGTCACTGCCGTCCCTGACCTGGAAGGGGTGCGTCCTGCTGCCCCCTGGCATGGTCGCGAACAGCGTTGCCGCTTTCCGTGACGGCACGATCCTCGCCACCGTTCTCACCCGGCCAGGAACCACGATCACGGATTTCGTCAACGGCAAGAAGACGGGCCTCGTTCTCTCCTGGCGACCCGGCACAAAGCAGTTCGAGCCAATCAGAGGCACTGAGCTCCCAGGCAACAACGGCCTGGAAACCTCCGCAGACGACAAAGCGTTTTACGTAGTGGCCTTCGGCTGGCACGCCGTGGTCGCCTTTTCGCGCGCTCACCCCGACAGACCAGCCTGGCAAGCCGTCGCGCCCGGCTTCATGCCCGACAATATCCACTGGTCCGCAGGCCGCCTGCTCGCCGCAGGTATGCAACTCGACGAGCCCGCCTGCGGCGGCACACGCAAGATCGTCAATGGAACCGCCGACGACATGCACTGCCACCGCGGCTACACAGTCGCGCAGCTCGACCCTGCGACCAGAACTTTCCGAATCCTCGCTTACTCCGAGCCCAACGCCGACTTCAACGGCGTGTCAGCCGCCGTCATCATCCATGACGAGCTCTGGCTCGGCTCCTACCAAGCGGACCGTATCGCCCACCGCCCGCTGCCGGGCAGCGCCTCCGCGACTCGCTAGCGCGCTAGTCGCTCATCGCACGCTCTCCGGCAAGAGGCGAGGATCGATGGAGTCGCCCGCGAATGCCGCAACTCTTTAGTACCTCGGCACGGAGATTTTGACCGGTTCAGGGCAGCCGCGCATCCATGTTCCCTTCCAGCGATTGTCAGGACACTGACGATTTCGACGGGATTGTCAGGGGGCTGACAATCCCATGATATTTGTCATTGCCCTGACAATCGCTGCAGACACCCTCATCACTGCGCCCCCGGTCACCCCTTCCACGTAGGCATTCGTTGATGGCAGTCCTTCACCGCCTCCTTGGCACGCGGGGATATCTGGGCTGAGTACCTCGAACCGGTCAGCGAAGGATAGGAAGGGACTCCGGGGGCACCAGGAGAGTGATACTGCGGGAGGCACGAGGGACGCGATGAATGAGTCCCTGACGCTCCAGGGTGAGGATCATCTGGTGAACGGTGGGTGGGGTGACTTGGAAGTCACTTTCAGCCGGAGAATTTGCAACCCGCTGCACGCGGATGGGGTACGCGCTCAAAGCATCAGGTGACCAAGCAAACCTGTTCCAGGAGATCGAGGTCACTCCCGATGAGGCTAAGCGTTTGCAGGCCGCCTCACGTAAACAGATCAACGAAACGCGAATAAGCACTCGACTGGGATCTACCAGATCGTAGAAAGGCTGGCCACATCACGCAGTTTCGTGTCTTGCGTGACAAGAGGCACGCCAAGCACCAAGGAGGTCGCGGCAATCAGGCGATCACCGGGGTCTCCAGGAAACACTTCCCCCAGCGCGCCGGCACGCTCGGCGATCTCATCAGTGATCGGGTGAATAGCCAGCTCGGGCAGTTTGCGTAAATTGGCGAGCCATTCCGATACCGGGATTTTGAAGGCAAGACGACCCCGGCGCTCGAGCGTGACGATCTCGAAAACTGATATCGCGGAAGCCACCAACTCACGTCGGCGAGACTCCGCTCTTGTGGCTTGTCGCGCTTTCTTCGAAAGTTTCGAACTCGCATCCGCCCACCAGATGAGCGCATGCGTATCCAGAACGATCACTGGTTTACCGTCCACTCCTGCGGGGAGACGGCCGGCTCCAGCGGCTGGTCATACCGCAAAACGCTGCCGCGAAGCTGCTTGCGCGCCAGTGCCGCCTCCTCCGCCATTGCTGTGGGAGGAGCGAGCTCGGCAACCACTTGTCCCCGAGAGGTGACGCGGATGCGCTCTCCTTGGCGCACGCGCTTCAGGTAAGCCGGCAAGTTTTGGCGCAATTCCGTGATATTCACGTTCATAGGGTGTACAGAGCATATGTACATCATACTGTACAACTAAAGTGTACACCTGTGTCTTGCTCCGGTCAAAAGAGGTCAACGACTTAGGCTTGCGAGGTCCGCTTCGGGACTGTCACTTCGCGACCTGGAGTCGAAGCTCGACAACCGCGTTACGGCCCAGGCGCTGAGCAAGTACGAGCGGGACGAGATGATGCCCAGCTCCCAGGTGCTCATGAGTCTCGCCCGTGCGCTCGATGTGAGCGAGGAATACCTGCTCGGGGAGCAGGACCTCGCACTCGATGGCGTAACGGGTCGCACCAGGATACTCATTGACCCCCGGCGCACCGGTCACGTCCAATCCGTTCCTGAGCGATACCGATCTCGCCTACATTCCAAAGCTCAGTGGTGTGGCGTCCTACAGTCACACCTGGCCAGCCGTACTGGGAGGATCACTGACCGCGCGACTGGCGGCGCAGTTCCACTGCGGAGGGAGGTTCTCAGCCGCCCGCGCATGTCGGTCAACGACGGTCTCCATTTCTGTGATCTTTCGATTCACGACCTTCAGCCGCACCGCGAGCAGGTCGGGAAAAGGGAACTCGTGGTTTTCCACGAGAGAAACGAAAGTCGCGATTCCGCCAGTCTGCGGATCGGCCACATCGTGCCGATACTTGCCAAGTGAGTTGAACGTGACCCACAGGGCTTCGCCCAGCGGAATCTCCGCACCGTTTTCGGTGTAGCGGTAGTGCGGAGCCGTGGGGACGAGTGATGGATCATGCTTGTTGAGGGCCTCCAGATAGGTGTCCATGAACCCTTTGAGACAAGACTCATCGCACGCGCTGGCGCCTTGCACCCCGCGCCCTTACGACCACTGGCCCGGCGGCCGTACCCTATCCCTCGGCCGGATTGATCAACTCGAGATCGCCCCGATACCGTGACTGGGCCGCCAGGCGAATCCCCGCATTAGCGGCGCCATAGGCCCGATAGCCGCGACGTTCGACAATTTCGAAGAAGAACCGTTTGGCAAAGGCTCGCGTGACCAACTGGAAATATTCGCCGTCGGCGTCGCGGTCGTAAAGAATGTTGCAGGCCTTCAACTCGGCCAAGACGGCCGCATCCAGATTGAAACGGGCTTCGAGATCATCGTAATAGTTCTGCGGTATGGGCAGCGTCTGCAGCCCAAGCTCCTGCAGCTTGCGCGCTGAGGCAAAGATATCGGCGCTCGCCAGGGCGATATGTTGAATGCCCGCCCCGTGAAAGCCCTGCAGGAATCGGGCGGACAAGGTCTGCGGACTGGAAGAGCCGGTCAAGGTGATCCGCAAGCCACCCTCGGCCGACTCGATGGCTTGCGTCTGCACCAGTCCCAGCGGGTCCGTGACTTGCACCAAAGGAGCTTTGTTGACCTCGAAGAGGGACAGGTAGTACAGCGCCGAGGACAGCATTTCCTCGAAAGGCAGCGTCTGGGCCATGTGATCCACGCGCAGTAGCCCGGCTCCTGCGCTGGCAGCCAGCGGCGGAGCCGCACTCACGGGCTCGAAATCCGTATCCCACACCTGGGACTGCGAACCCGCCTCCATGAAGTAGATCAAACTTCCGCCGATGCCCACGACCGCCGGGATGCGCATTTCACCAGGACCGATCGGTTGTGAGAACGTTGGAATCTGCAGTTGTTCGGCTCGACGCATGGTGGCCGCGACATTCTCCACACTCAAGGCGATCGCACAGATGGATGCACCATGCTGACCGTCATACGCGCGAGCGAAGCTGTCGGGCTCGCTGTTGATGACAAAGTTGATCCCATTCTGACGCCACCGGGTGACGTCCTTGGTCCGATGCCTCCCTGCCCGATGCAACCCGAGAGCGGTGAACAGTTGCTCGAGTTGCGCCACTTCGGTCTCATTTGCGGCGAATTCAACAAACTCCACGCCGCGCACATGGGTGCGGGCGGGCAAGCTCGGCATCAGCCGGGGCGACAGCCGCCGCGCAACCTGGTCGTAAAGCAACGTCAGCGAGCGATGGCCATCCAACGCAACCGCGGAGGCCGAGCTGGCCCGAAAGCGATCGTTGAAAATCTCCAGCGACAGCACGTTGCGATACCCGATTTCCAGCAGCGTCGCGGTGTATTCGGTGACCGCCAACTCCCCCTGGCCCGGCATATTACGGAAGTGGCGACTCCAGGAGAGAAAGTCCATCTGCAACAGCGGCGCATCCGCCAACTGTACGAGAAACACCCGAGCCGGATCGATATCCCGCAAACTCTCGACAGGAATGCCGCGGGCGAGGGAGTGAAAGCTGTCGAGAATCAACCCGATGGCCGGGTGATTCACCTCGCGCACGATGGACCAGGCTTCGCGATGGTCCCAGACATGTCTCCCCCAGGCGAGCGCCTCGTAGCCCACGCGCAACCCGCGCTGCGCGGCGCGCTCGCCCAACTCGCGGAAGTCGGCAACGATGCGACTTCGGTCCGGGGAAGCCGCAGGCGAGACGTTGGAGCATACCAGGAGCAGGTCCGTCCCCAACTCCTCCATGACATCGAACTTGCGCTCCATGCGCTCGAACACCCGCGGCCGCAGCGTATCCGGCATGCCCTCGAAGTCGCGAAAGGGCTGAAAAATCGTGCACTTCAAGCCCAGCTCGCGAATCAGCCCGCCGATCTGCCGAGCTGAATGCTGCGCCGTCAGCAGATCATTCTCGAAAATCTCCACGCCGTCGAAGCCGGCCTGCGCGATGGCGCGCAACTTGGTCTCGAGAGTACCGCTGATAGAACAGGTGGCGATCGAGGTGAACATCGGGACCTCCTCGAACGAATGCGAATAGACACCGCCGGCGTCGGATCAATCGCCGGCGAGGGTCGAAAACAGTTTGCGCATGCGCTCACTGTCCGCGGTGCGTCCGGTGAAAATCTCAAATGCGCGCGCTGCCTGAAAGATGGCCATCCCCCCACCGTCGAGCGTCCGACAGCCCGCCGCCCGCGCCTCCTTGAGAAGTTGCGTCTCGATCGGGAAATAGACGATGTCCGCCACCCACAGGGCCGGCCCCAACAATCCACTGGGAATCGCGGAACCGGGGTGCTTGGTCATACCCATCGGTGTCGCATTCAATGCGCCATCCGCCTCGGCCAACGCATCGGCAAGCTCCCGGCCCACCCGGACGTCGCAATCCGGAAACCGGCGCGCCAGCAAATCCGCAAGGCCTTGAGCCCGCTCCGACTCGGTGTCAAAGAGCGTCAGCCCCCGAGTACCCAGCCGCAGGAATGCGAAGGCCGTCGCCGCGCCCGCACCACCAGCCCCGATTTGAACCACCGATGCGAAGGCGGCTCCGGGCATGCCGCGCCGGAAGCTCTCCTCGAACCCCGAGGCGTCAGTGTTGTAACCGATGCGCCGCCCGTCGCGGAATTGCACGGTGTTGACCGCACCGATAGTCCGGGCCTCCTCACTCAACTCATCCAGCAAGGGGATAACCGCCTGCTTGCACGGATAAGTGATATTGAGTCCCGCGAAACCCTGGCGTTCGGCTTCCTCCAGGAGCTGGGGCAGAGCCTCGTTGCCCAGCCCCCGCTGATCCAGATCGAGCAGCTCATAGCTCAACTCAAAGCCCTGTGCGGCAGCCTCGCAACGGTGCAGGGCGGGTGACTTCGAAGCCTGGATGCCGCGACCGATCAGTCCTACACGGCACGGCGAGCTGTTCTTCATTCTTGCCGCACCGGGCCTGAGCGCGCTTGTGGAAAAAATGCAACCATATTTGCTGCGTTGACAGAACTATCTAGATGGTTAATTCTATGGGGAACAGGGTGGCAGAGTAAAGCCGTGCTCCAGTGTGCACGCCCGCCGTAACGGAAAACAGGCCCTGATTGCCTATGCACTGATCTCGAGTCTCCAACACCACAGTTTCTATTGCGCGGGTCAACCGCAAGCTCTGAGGGGGGCGCATGGAAATACGAACTGTCTCTGCGGACGTTAGAAAGACATTGGGAATGATCGTCGGCGTGGCCACCTTGGCCTGCGGGCCCGTACCTACCCGGGCGCAAGTACAGACTACCCCGGCCGCTCCCACCGCCGCCAGCGATGACCAGGTAGCGAACAAACTCGAAGAAGTCGTCGTCACCGGCACCAGCATCCGTAACACCACCCCGGTGGGTTCGAACCTGATCACTGTCAATCAGGACGCGATCAAGGAAACGGGTGCACAAACGACGCAGCAGATCCTGGCCTCGGTGCCCGCGGTCACCGGGTTCGGAAATTCCGGGCAGGGCGGTTTCGGCAGTTTCGACGCCTCGGGGAGCTTCGCACCCACGATTCACGGCCTGGGCGCCAGCGCGAGCAACGGTACCCTGGTCTTGATCGACGGCCGCCGCCTGCCCTTGAGCGGCATCAATCATACGCTGGCCGATCCCAATATCGTCGCGCCATTGACTATCGATCACGTCGAGGTCCTGCCCGACGGCGCATCCTCCACCTATGGCTCCGACGCCGTCGCCGGCGTCATCAACTTCATCACCCGCAAGAACTTCAAAGGCTTCGAGGTGAGTGGCCAGGCTGCCAAGGCCAACAGCTACAACTCCGAGCAGGCGGGCTTGCTTTGGGGCGATGCCTGGGACGACACCTCGATCATGATTTCCTACGATTACGAGCGTCGCAGTGCCCTGAGCAACGCTGATCGTGTATTCACGCGAGCCAATCACATGACGCAGGGCGGGGGTGATTTCGCCACGTTCAACTGTGGACAGGCGAGCGCCCGGGTTGGAAGTAACTACTACCTGTATCCCTACAACGGGGCCCCGGTCGCCGCGCCACCCTGCGACTACACCTCGGTCGCCGACACTCTGCCGGAAGATATTCGCAACAGTGTGCTCCTGAAGGCGACTCACGATGTCAATGACCGGATCACCTTGAGCGCGAATTTCATCTTTTCCAACGAGCAGAATACCGGAAAGGTCAGCCGCGGCAGCCTCTCGACCACGGTCTACGGTCCGGGAAGTACCCCGCCGGGAGGCGCGGGCCAGATCAATCCTTTCTTCCAGGGGCCGCCCGGAGCCACCTCGGAGACGATTGGCTTTGATGCGAACAATCTGCTCGGCCCCGGAGCCGAGAACCAGGCGGGCGCCAAGATCCTGATGGGCGGGGGCACCGGGACCCTCAAACTTTTCGGCGACTGGTTGGCGACGGCCGGAGTCACCATCGGCTCCAGTCAGAGCACCCTCTCCCAGGTGGGCCTGTTGTGCCCCAGTTGCGCCAATCTCGCCCTCAACGGAACGACCAACGCCTCCGGCAGCGTCACCGCGCCTTCGATCGCGGGCACGAGCGTTGTCGTGACGAGCCTGCCCCTGACCGCTGCAAACGCGTTGGATGTCTGGAACGCCCGGGGCAGCAACCTGACCTCACCCGCTGTGTTGGCCGGGCTGACGGACTCCACTCAATGGCAGCTCACCAATCAGACCCTCAAGGACTTCTCCTTGAAGTTCGACGGCTCCCTGTTCGACCTGCCGGGAGGCGCCCTTAAGGCTGCGATTGGCGGTGAGTACATCCGCACCACGATATATGAGCAGGTAGTGCGTCCCAACAACACCGGGCCTGCCTCGTTGGGCTCACAAGGACTCACCTACGATTGGGGACGGAATATCAAATCCGGCTTCGCCGAAATACTCATACCGCTCTTCGGGACAGCCAACGCGCTGCCCGGATTCCACCGCCTCGACGTGAACGTCGCGGGCCGCTATGACGACTACAGCGACGTCGGTGCCACCTCCAATCCGAAATTCGCCCTCACTTGGGACCCTGTCAGGGGAATCTCGGTGCGTGGCAACTTTGCCCGTTCCTTTACCGCACCGGCTCTGACCAGCACGGGTGCGAATGGCGTGACCGCTGAATCCGGGTACCTCACGGCTTCGCCCGCGAACGGAGTGGCCGCCAACCTGCAGGTGCCCAACACCTTTCCGGGAGCTATCGGCCTGCCGGGCTGCACCGCGGCGACACCGGTTTGCACCATCAATACCCCGTCGATCACGGGAATCGGCATCACGGGCCCGAACCAGAAGCTGAGGCCGGAAACGGGCAAGACCTGGTCGGTGGGACTCGACCTCACGCCCGAAGAGATCCCCGGGCTGAAGATGAGTGGCACATTCTGGAATGTATCCTATAACGGAATGATCACCTCCCCGCAGGCGGCCTTTGCGTTGAGCTCGCCGGCCTTGGCGTCACTGCTGACCCTGTATCCCGCCAAGGCAACGCCCGCCCAGATAGCCGCCGCGGCCGGCGGCCGCAGCCAGACCGGGGCGCTTGCGCCGAACGTTTACTTTATCTACAGCTACCAGCAGCAGAATGCTTTGAATCTGCGCGCGGACGGCATCGACGCCGACATCAGCTACCTGCACGGCATCGGTCCCGGCGACTTCAGCGTCGATCTGAGTGGTAGCGTGAAGCTCAAAATGATGCAGCAGTTCGGTAGCGGAGGGGAGTGGTTCAACATCCTCAACACCTCGGGATTCAATACGACCTTCCCATCCAACAAGGTCGCCGCGCGGCTCGATCTCGGCTACCGGATCGTGGGATTCTCGGCGAATGTCATCGGCAACTACATCGGCTCGTACTACAACTGGAACGGCTCGGCACCCTTCCCGTTGCTGCGCGATGCCTTGTTCTCGCCAACCGGAGGCGGTCAGGGCGTCAAGGCTTTTACCACCGTGGACTTCCACGCGGCGTATGCCTTCGGCACTGAGGGCGTCATGAGGGGCACGGAAGTTTCCCTCACCGGAACCAACATCTTCAACAAAGACCCGCCCTTCTTCAACGCCGCGATTGGCTACGACACGTTCAACGCGAACCCGATCGGCAGACTGGTGGCCCTCGGGGTGTCCAAGAAGTGGTAGGCCGCGTCCCGCTCGCCTTGGTGAGCGCGGCAATCGCCATGGGCGCGGTCGCCGCGCAACCCACCGATTGGCCTACCTATGGTCACGACGCGGGCGGAATGCGTTACTCGCCGCTGAAGCAGATCGACACATCGAACGTGTCGGAACTGAAACGGGTGTGGTCGTATTCAATGCGGCCCGCGGGGGAGGGGGCACCGAGCTCGAACACCGATGCGCAACGAGCTGCCGAAGGCATCGGCAATCTTCCTCGCCGGCGCAGCCGGTTCGGAGGCTCCGAGGCAACGCCGCTGGTCGTCGACGGAGTCATGTACCTGACAACTCCGTATCGACATGTTGTGGCATTGGACGCCGACAACGGCAAGGAAGTCTGGTCGTACGAGGTTCCGGGAACAGCCCAGCCCTCACTGCGCGGGGTCGAATACTGGCCCGGGGATGCGCAGACCCCCGCACGCATCTTCTTCGGAACCCGCGCCGGGCTGCTGATTGGCCTGGACGCCAGGACGGGCAAGCCCGCCGAAGGCTTCGGTCAGTCCGGCATCGTCGAGTTGAAAACACCCGATGTGATGCCAACGCCGGTGTCCGAGTCGCCGCTGACGCAGTATGGTCTGACGTCCCCGCCACTCGTGTTCCGGAACCTCGTCATCACCGGCTCCGCCGTGCAGGAATTCCCACAACTCGGCCCTTCCGGCGATGTTCGCGCGTGGGATGCAC
>Ga0070665_100004424_pt1 | contig 14762 bp, 16 predicted proteins | sample KBSS13metaG_FD_65862 | JGI IMG/M metagenome (GOLD analysis project Ga0070665, IMG submission 65862) | Switchgrass rhizosphere microbial communities from Kellogg Biological Station, Michigan, USA - KBS S1-3 metaG | ecosystem: Host-associated > Plants > Roots > Rhizosphere > Soil ... | reverse complement strand
TCCTGCTCGACGAGGTCGAGAAGGCGCATCCCGACGTGCACGAGCTCTTCTTCCAGGTGTTCGACAAGGGCATCATGGAGGACGGCACGGGCCGACGGATCGACTTCCGCAACACGCTGATCCTGCTCACCTCCAACGTCGGCACCGATGCCATCAACGAAGCGGCCGCCGATGGTGCCGAACCGGTCTCGGCGGAGGAGCTCGCAGAAGCACTGAAGCCACACCTGATGCGCGTCTTCCCGCCGGCGCTGCTCGGCCGCATCGTCACCATCCCGTACTATCCTCTGTCGCCCGACATGCTGTCCGGCATCGTGAAGCTGAAGCTCGGGGCGGTGGCCAAGCGTCTCAAATCCAACCACAACGCAGCCCTCACCTACAGCGACGAGGTGCTCGCCCACATCGTTGCCGCGGGCCGCGATCCGGATTCGGGCGCGCGCATGGTCGACAACATCATCACCAACTCGATCCTGCCCGCCCTCGCCCGCGAAGTGCTCAATCGCACGATCGAGGGCAAGGAGATCGCCACCGCCGCCATCGTCATGCGCGATGGCAAGATGGCGTTCGAGGTGGCATAGCCCGCTCGACCGGAAGCGGCGGTCGCGTCCGGTCGCGGGCCGTCGCTTCCGACGAGAAAGCATTTCTCTGCCTCCACCCCACTTCGGCCATAATCCGCGTGGCGCGGCTCCATTGCGAAGTGGATCGGGTGTGTTACGCGAGACGGAGCGGCGAAATGCACGAAACAAACGGGGAGCGCCGCGCAACCAAGCTGAAATCCAACCCGATTAGCCTCGTCCCCATAAGACGAGAATAAATAGAGCGCATTTCAGTACTCTTGTTCTACCGACAAGCGATTTCATAACCGTCGTCGATCCATTCAGTTGTCGAACGACGGTCGTTCATATCGAGAGAAGCCTTCGGTTTGACCGAAGTTCATTACGGTGGTCGCGATTAATTTGGAGACTGGTTCTCCTCGAACGATCGTGCGCGACCACGCCGCGTTTTGTCTCCGACAATGCGCGTCAGGGAGAGTGCCAACACCGATCGATGAATAAGTTCCGGCTGCTGCCCACCGACGGAGGGGGGCGATATGGCTGTCCAGGTTACCTATCCGGGCATCTACGTGCAGGAGGTGCCGAGCGGTGTGCGAACGATCGTCGGTGTCAGCACCTCGATCGGCTGCTTCGTCGGCCGCACGAAATCGGGCCCGCTCTCCACGCCGATACGCACCCAGACCCTCACCGACTTCGCCAGGCGCTTCGGCGACAACGAAGCCGGGACCGACGTGCTGACGCTCAGCGCGGTGAGCGCCGGCATCCTCGGCGATCCGATTCGCGTCGGCATCAGCTACAAGACGGCGACACCCGAGAGCACGTTCAACGTCGTGCTGTTCCAGAGCACGGTCGACGGCCGCGGGCAACGCATCCAGGCCAACCGCGAAGCCTGGAACAATCTCTCGATGGATCCGAGCTCATCGTCCTACGCGCCGACGGTTCTGACCCAGAAGTCCGCGCTCGTGTCGGCGAGCGACCCGGCGACAGTCGCCCCGATCGACGGCTGTTCGATGTCGGCGAAACCGATCGAATATGATTCCGGATCGAAGGATACGAGCCACGCACCAGGATCACCGCCGCGCCGAGTTCCAACCATCGCGCCGTATTCACGATCGTCGACAGCAGCGAGACCGTCCTGACCGACCTCGCGATCACGAATCCGCAGCGCATCGGCCTGGGCGCAGGCGACGGGGAACAAGCCGGTCTGCACGCGCGACTTCGGCTTCCGGCCCGACGAGACGGTCATTCCAGGGAGGCGAGCATGAAGCTCGACGACGGCTACACCGAGCGACCCGGCTTGCCGGCCTCGGCACGGCGCTCGCCCTTCAGGATGCGCAGCAATTCGCGCTGACGGTCAACCGTGCGCGCAACGCCGCCAAGTACAGCCCCGCTTCCGAGCAGGTCGGCGCGACGGACGTTCGGCTTCAGGCGGGCACGCAGGCGACGCAGGAGGTGCTTCTCACCCAGGCGAGGGCGCCGCTCGCGCCTATCGGCGGAAAGGTCGTGCTGACCGACGAAGACGTGTTGACGCTTCGTGCAAGCACCATCGTCCTGCGCGAGCTGACCGTGGCGGGAACCACGACGAACAAGACCACGGCGTGACCCGTTTATGCGCTGGTCGCAGGTCAGGACGGTCCCCGTCGGCAGTATGGCTTGGACATCGTGCCCGCCACGGATCCGCCAACGGACACACGCAAAAAGCCGCCCGGTCGGGGCGGCTTTTCTTCAACTTGTCCGGATATGCCTGGATCCAGGTCCTATTCGGCCGGCGGGAAGAACACCAGCGTGCGCACCTCGATGCTCTCGCGCGGCGGAGCGCCCGGCGTAAGCGGGTTCTCGAAGGAGGTGTGGAACGACAGCCGGGCCCGACCGTCATTGGCGCTGTCGTGCACACGGATCAGCAGCGCCTCGTCTGTCCGCATCTCGGAGAAATAGTACCAGCGATGCGCCGGATTGTACTCCACCCTCGAGGTCTCGCCGCGCACATGGGCATAGACGAGATCGCTGGCGATCAGGTCGTCGTCCGTGAAGGTCTGCGCGTCGCACAGCGCGAGCGGCGAATCCAGGACAGGACCGCGGATCGGCCGCCATACGTTGACGACGCCGAACCGATGCTTCAGCAACTCCGGCGCCTCGGCACCCAGGTGGTCCCGGACCCGGCGTGGCGCCGAGTTCACCGTGTGATCATTGTGCACCTGCCGCGACGGCGGCGCCAGATCCGGACGCGTGGCGTTGCGCACGTTGTGGTCGAACACGAACACCCGGCTGGCGCCGAGCGTCTCGCGCAGCAGCCGCTCGACCTCCGGATAATAGGCGCGCTTGATCTCCTCCGGATCGTAGAAATCCGCGACTGCGGTCGGCGCCTTCACGAGAGCGAAGCCATTGCGGTCGAGAGTGAATTCCGGTTCCCGGCCACGCGCATCCACGACCTGTACTTCGCGCGGGTCGTCGATACCGTTCCAGCGCTCCTCGCCCGGCGGCGGATCGGTCCGATAATAGACCGGCTTCTCCGCACCGCGCTTGAGATAATGCAGTGTCGTCGTAAGAGACTTCGCCTGAGAGGAAACATCGAGCGGCATGGGGCACTCCACCTGTTGGGATGCGGCATCATTTCGTCGGCAAAGCCTCGCGCGCCAGCGAGATTAATTCACTCCGCGGATAAGCGGTGTTTCGAAGGCTCGCCCTGCCGGACGACCGCGATGACGGCACGCATACAAACTTCTGCCTTCCGCTATCGAGCAAGACTGTTTTGTCTAAACCCGCCGGAAAACGTTCGATTCCATTCACCGGCGATCGTCATGGTCGTGTGCCGACCGAGGGCGTCGCGGGACTTCCTGATCGAAGCATCGACTCAATTAAGGAGAATGTTTCCGATACGGGCGCAAAAAAAAGAACGCACTCCTTTATGCATGAGATTATCGATGCGAACGTTCTCTTTATCGGCGGCGCTTGCTTCAGTGCTTCTCGCGATCTGGAAAACTCGGGCTCCGCGTGCCACGTTACGGCCAACCAACCGGAGGTTTGCCATGAGCCAGCTCGAGCTTGCCGAGAGCAATGTTGCGGCGGACACGGAGAAAGTTTCATCGGCCTATGTACCGACGCTCCAGCGCACGGAAGGACAGCCGCCACCTGTCGCCGCGAACGGCGGCCTTTCCTACATGTCGTTCGACCGGAACGGCGATGCGGGAACCGCTGCGGCGCTCGAGGACGCGCTCGCCCAGATCGCCGAGGGCGAGGGTCAACGCGTCATCGAGATGATCGACAATTCACCGCCGGGCCCGATCGAGACTCGTTGGGGCCTCGGCTTTCGCGATTACGACGAGTGTCTGAAGTTCATCCGTCAGTCGAACAGCATCAAGGCGCCGAAAGGGGGGCTGGCGCTGCCGCTGCCCTACACTGTCCATGAGCAGCCGACCTACTCTGTCGTCCCGTCCAATGCTGTTTGGCGGGACCCTGCGCGCGCCGACGTGGCGGAGATCCTGCGCAGGAACGAGGAAGCCAGCCGGCGGCGAGACCTTTATTTCCCGCAGGTGATGCGCGACGCGCGGCGCATCGGCGAATATTATCCGGGCCTCTCGCCCAGCAGCCCCGAATGCATGGACAAGCTCGGCGTCTCGCTGGCGCATCTCGAGTCCAAATGCGCGAACTTCTACGATTCGGCGGAGGTGGAGCGCGTGTTCTATCCCGAGATCGAGAAGCTCCTTCTCGAGTTCTTCCCCGGCGCAACCGATGCACTGGTCTACAACCACGACGTTTTCGACAGGGACTACGCGGGCGATCGCACGGAAGACCAGGACAACAAGAATCCGGGCGTGAACGCCCGCTACGCCAACCTCGTGCACAACGACCTGAACGACAACAGCGGACGCGTGCGCTGCCGCGAGCTGCTCACCCGGAACCTGCGGAACTTCGGGCGCACGCAGCACTACACCGAGGAGGAAGCCGACGCGAAGATGTCGCGGCGGTTCATGTCGATCAACCTCGCCAAGCCGATGGAGATGGTCGAGCAGTTCCCCTTCGTGCTCTGCGCCTGGCCCTCCTTCGCCGACCAGCCGTACATCACCAACTACCGCATCTACGACGACCGCGTTGGCGAGACCACCCGCTTCACCTATCGTCCCGACCACGAGTGGTACTGGTTTCCCAAGCAGCAGCCGACCGAGGTCTCGATGCTCAAGTGCTACGACTCGGTCACCGACGGTTCGGTTTCGCGCTGGTCATTCCACACCGCCTGCGTCGATCCGACCGCACCCGCCGACGCTCGCTGCCGCAAGAACATCGTGGTCAGGTCCTTCGTCTTCTTCTAGGCGGACGGCAACAGGCAGTGCGCGATGAATCCGCCGGCGTCGTCTAGCCGGCGTGCCTGCGCAGGTGCGCGAGCAGCAGCTCGGTGACCCGATCAGGAACCTGATCGGCCGCGTAGTGCCCAACGCCCGGCAGCACTTCGAACCGATAGGGCGCGTCGACAAACTCGCCCGTGCCCTCGGCGGCAACACGTCCTACCGTGTCGTCAGCGTCGCCCCAGAGATAGAGCGTGGGCACCTTGACCGGGCCGAGCGTCTGGCGAGGACCGCTCGAGCGGTACCATGCCAACGCCGCTTCGAGAGCAGGCTCATTGCCGAGCACGGACATATGAGCATCGGTCGCCGCTTTGGGCATGCCCTGGCGCATGTGACGCGACCGCAGCCATTCGCAATCGTTCGCCAGCAGCTTCGGCACGGCGTCCGGTTCGAGAAACGCCGTGTGGTGTCCCGATCGCCGCTTCTGCTCCCCATCCGGCAGGGCGAGCGCGCGCAGGAACGATGCCGGGTGTGGCCGGGACAGCATGGTGAGCGTATGCAGCCGCTCGGGGTGGCGCGCGGCGATGATCCACGACAGGCTGCCGCCCCAATCGTGGCCGACCAGATGGAAGCGCCTGTCGCCATGGCCTGCTGCCGCGACGATGTCGAGCGCGTCGCCCACCAGCCGGTCGATCCGGTAGGCATCGAGATCCTTCGGATCAGGGCGCGCGCCGGGCGAGTAGCCGCGCTGGTTCGGAGCAACCGCGAAGTAACCCGCGTCAGCGAGCGCCGGCAACTGCCCGTCCCAGAAATGCCGGGAGACGCCGAAGCCGTGCAGGAGCAGGACCAGCGGATTGTCCGGCCGCCCTGCCACCGAGCAATCGAATTCGAGCCCCGGTCCCGTCGTGATCTTGCGCACGTCCATCGCCGATCGTCCCCATGTGCCCGCAACCGAAAACGCGTGCGACGGGGGAGCGTAAGACACCGCCGTGCCGCCGGTCAAAAATCGATTGCCAGCATCGATTGCTCGCGACGCAGAGCCGCCAGGCGCCTCCGAAGGGTCAACCCTGGCGGTCGTCGTTCGCCTCGCTGCGCAGTTGCGCCTGCGTGATCTGGCTGTTCGGCGGCACGCTGTGGGTCAACCAGACGCTGCCGCCGATGGTCGAGCCTCGGCCGACGGTGATGCGGCCGAGAATGGTGGCGCCGGCATAGATGACGACGTCGTCCTCGACGATAGGATGGCGCGGCCGTCCCTTGATCAGGGCCCCGGTCTCGTCGGCCGGGAAGCTGCGCGCGCCCAGCGTGACCGCCTGATAGAGGCGTACCCGCTCGCCGATCACCGCCGTCTCGCCGATGACGACGCCGGTGCCGTGATCGATGAAGAAGCTGCCGCCGATCTCGGCGCCGGGATGGATGTCGATGCCGGTCGCCGAGTGCGCGATCTCGCAGATATGTCGCGCCAGGAATCTCGCGCCCAGGCGGTGGAGCGCATGCGCCAACCGATAGTGGATCACGGCGGTCATGCCGGGATAGACCAGCAGGATCTCGGAGTGGCCGGTGGCCGCGGGATCGCCCACATAGGCGGCCTTCAGATCGCTCACGAGCAACCCGCGGATGGCCGGCAAGCCCGCCGCGAATTCGCGCGTGATGGTCGAGGCCCGGCGATCCAGCTCATCGTCGGAGTACGCGCTGTCGGCCGCGAACGGAAGTGTCCGCCGAATCTGGTCGTTGAGTGTCGTCAATGCGCGATCGAGCACGGCACCGACGTAGTCGTCGATCATGTCCGGCGTCAGCTCGCCGCGATCGCCAAGCTCTGGCCGGCCGTAGTGTGCGGGGAACAGGGCTCTCGTGAGCTGGCCCAGGGTGTCGACGATGTCCTCGCGCGACGGCGGCGGCCGCACCGGGCCGCGGTACCGGACATTGTGCAGGACATCGCGAGACTGCCGCAGGCCGGCCACGATCGAGCCGATGCCCCAGTCCTGCAATCCGGCATTCAGAGCGCCACTATTCATATGATCCTTCAATCGACGCGATGGCTTTGTGGAAGGAACAACATGGCGTAGCGGCTCGGCAAGCTTTAACGCCAACCGGAGAAGAAACTGACTGGCACCGCAAGCCTCTATGGAAGAAGTTTTCCTCCCGGCCCAGCAGACGACGCGCCATCACGGATATCAACGGCCTTTCAGTGGAGGACGCGCGGGGACGTTGGTGGCGAGGCTCCCCAGGCAGCGCGCAGGACGTCCTCGACGACGCTGGCCGGCGTCGATTGGCGCGCGCCGGGGGCGATCCTCCGGACCGGGTTGAAGTGCGCGACAGGTGTCGCGAGCACCATGGGCAGGACGATGAACCCCAGCAGATGGCCCGATTGCGTGACGATGGCCGGATCGGTGCGCAACGCCGCCTTCGTTGCCAGCCCGGCCGGACTCCCCGCCTTCCAGCCGAGTGCCTCGATCTCCCCGGCATCGCGTCCAGCCCAATCCGCGGTGCCCTCGATCAGATCGAGCGCATCATCGTAAATCTGCAGAACAGCGGACGAGGACGCGCCACCGGCCAGCCGTCTCAGGAAATGAATCTCTCCCGCGATCGAGCGCGCCAGGCCGGGATTGCCCAGCGCGATCGCCGTCAGTCCGAACAAGGCGTCGAACACCTTGAAAGGATGCGAGGCCTTTCCGAGATTCGACAGGTAACGCTGGACGACCGGCTCGCCGAAAGCAGCGGCGGAACGCGCCGCACATGCCGCGAGCCATGTCGTGCGTTCGCGCAACAACGTGAAGGTCGGCGTCCAATTGATCCAGTCGAACTGCCTCGCCATTTCCCCGAGCCAGGGGCCCGCATCCGCGTCCGATGCGAGCAGGAGGAACTGTGCGGCGGCATGCATCCTCTGCCAGTACTGGCGCAGCAACTCCGGCCGAACCGGCTCGCGCGCGCGAAGACTGTTCAGGATATGCGGCCGCAGCAGATCGAGCGTCACGGCGATGGACGCTGCAGTCTTGTACGCAATCTGCTCGAGCGCCGGCGTCCACGGCAGGAGTGCCGCGAATTCCTGCCGCGACGGCACCTCCGCAGGTCCGAGCAGCGGCCGGACGAGCTTCGCCGCATCGGCAAGCGCCGTCGATTGACCGAGCGCCTCGGCCATCGTCCGGGCGATGGCAGGACCGTGAGCACGAAGCGCGGGCTCCTCGACCAGGGCGAGTCCTTGTGGCCGATGCCGTCCCGCCACGACGCGGTTGGCCTCCACGGTCAGCCAACCGCTGCCGTTCGGCTGGCTCACGGCGAACGCCACATCGGCCGGCGCTCCCGACAACCCGCGCAGCGTTTCCTTCAATCCGCGATCGGCGCCCATGGCCAAGGCAACAGCCAAAACCCGGGCGATTTCGGTGTCGTGCGCCTTGCCGTCCAATATCGCCTTACCGGCGTGCTGCCGCTCTCTCGTCTGGATATTGTTCATGGGACCAAGGATCGGCCTCGACAGCCAGCGCGTAAATGACGGGTAAAATCAAAGTGACGCGCCGCTGCGGCAACTCTTCGTCGCGCCGGGATGCCGGGCGACAAAATCTTTCCCGGCCCGCGGCGCGTCCAATCGTCGAGCGTCACGCGGGCGCGGCCTGCTTGAGCAACACGCTGTGAGCCGGCATCCCGCCGATCGCGAGCCAACCCTTGGCGCTTGCGTACGCAACGGCGGCGTCGACGGTGCGCAGGTCGTCCAGCCCGAGATGGCCATGAAGGCCATCGATACTGATCCAGGCCTGATTGTCCTTGCGGACATCGCGTATCGCGCGGCAGACCTTGACGGCAAGGACATCGATTGCGTGCCCGTTCCTCATGACAGCCTCCCGTTCCGATGCGGGCGCAGGATGTCGGGCAGCACATGACCGTCGGCGCGCTTCAGCCCCGCGGCTGCCAAACGGGCGTGGCCCGGCGTACTGAACGGCGTGCCATCCAGCTCGAAGAAGGGGCTGGCGGTCGCATGAAAGCGGAAGGCGTTGCCTTCCTGCAGGACGATGCCCGCAGGCTCGCCCCAGACTTCGACAATGAAAGGTTCGGACATGACTCCACTCCTCCGGCCGCCCCATTGGATGGCAAGCCGGTCGCGCTTCGAAAAAATGAATTGTGTGGTGAGACCGGGCTTAGCCGAGCCGACAGCTCTCGCGGCAAACGCCGCATCGACACATCGAGCGGAGAATCGAACCGGGATTCTGGGTCATCGCTGCCTCACTGCCATGGCGGGAGCCCACGAAGCACGTCGTGGCGCTTTAGCATTTGGTGACGCGGCGCAAGCTGCTCCTTCAAATCCCGCGGCCTTCCGGCTTTCTCAAAATGAGCGCAGATCTTCTCCGTCTCAAGGGGTACGTCTATCAAAATCGAGGCGCTCGGCAGAAAGTTCAGCGACGAAAAACGGCCTCTCCGGAAAGTTAAGCGCGGCGCAGGAAGTCATAACGAACAAGGCAGCAGGTCATGTGTTTCTCCCTCGCGGTGGAATTCTCCAAATCACCACTCTCACAAAATATTCGGATAGTCAGGCGGGATTCTACGACAGAGACATTTCATTGACGCGAGAAGACTCCAAATCGCACCCTGAAAACAAGTCGAATGTCACGAGAACAGCGGCTTTCGCCGGAGCATCGCATTTGCCGAACGCGCTCTCGTCATTCGCGTCGGCTACTTTCCGAGGAGTAGAGTGATGGCCTACGACACGATCAATGTAAGACCGCTGACGCCGGTGCTCGGCGCCGAGATCTCCGACATCGATCTGACCGCAACGCTCAGCAACCGCCAGGTGGACGATCTCCATGCCGCGCTGGCGGCCCATCAAGTGTTGTTCTTCCGCGACCAGAAGATCGACCTGGAGCAGCAGAAGAGGCTCGGCCGGCATTTCGGCGACCTGCACATCCATCCCAACACGCCCGGGCCGGAGGGCCATCCCGAGATCCTGCCGATCCACGCCGACGGTCAATCCAAGCGGGCAAACGGCGAGAACTGGCATTCCGACGTCTCCTGCGACGCCGAGCCTCCGCTGGGCAGCATCCTTCATCTTCACACCGTGCCGCCGGTCGGGGGCGACACCATCTTCGCCAGCCAGACAGCCGCCTACGACGCGCTCACGCCCGCCTTCCAGGCGTTCCTCGGCGGGCTGACCGCCACGCATTCCGGCGATCGGTCGTATCGGAGGACCAACAAGATCCTGGGCATCGACGACAGCCAGCGCGTGTTTCCGCAGGCTGTTCATCCGGTCGTGCGCACCCATCCCGTGACCGGCCGCAAGGCGCTGTTCGTGAACGAGAACTTCACGATGCACATCAACGAGCTGTCGGCAGCCGAGAGCCGGGCCGTGCTCGACTTGCTGTTCGCGCACAGCACGAAGCCCGCCTTCCAGGTGCGCTTCTGCTGGCAGCCGAATTCGATTGCCTTCTGGGACAACCGGGCGGTCCAGCACATCGCCATGTGGGATTACTTCCCGCAGGCGCGTTCCGGAAACCGGGTGACGATCAAGGGTGATCGCCCGTTCTGACTCTCCCCTCCATCGAGAGCGTTTGTTCAATCAGGGTAGCGTAAAGCCATGGCCAACCACGGACAGCTCCGCATCGAAGGCGTGTCCAAGAGCTTCCGCGTGAGCGGCAGCGCACTGCGCGTGCTCGACAGCCTGGACCTCGCAGTCGGACCCGGTGGCTTCCTGACGATCGTCGGCGCGAGCGGCTGCGGCAAGTCGACGTTGCTGCGCCTCATCGCGGGATTGGACACCGACTTCGACGGCCGCGTGACGCTGGACGGCCAGCGCGTCACGGCGCCGAGCCTCGATCGCGGCCTGGTGTTCCAGGAACCTCGACTGTTTCCGTGGCTGACCGTGGCGCAGAACATCGCGCTCGGCCTGCTCAACGCCACCCTGAGCAAGACCGAGCGCCGGCATGCGGTCGCCGAGCACATCGCGCTGGTAGGATTGAACGGCTTTCAGGATGCCTATCCCCACCAGCTCTCGGGTGGCATGGCACAAAGGGTCGCTATCGCCCGCGGCCTGGTCAACCGGCCGAGGGTCCTCCTGCTCGACGAGCCATTCGGCGCGCTCGACGCTCTTACCCGCGCGCGGCTGCAGGATGAGCTGCAGCGCATATGGGCGGCCGAGGGCATCACCATGCTGCTGGTGACCCACGACGTCGAAGAGGCAACCTATCTCGGCGACAGGGTCGTGGTCATGGCGCCGCACCCCGGGCGCATCGCCGCGAGCTTCGACGTTCCGCAGGCGCGGCCGCGCGAACGCTCCGATTTCGGCCTGGCGGACCTTCGCGACCAGGTCATGGCAGCACTGCGGGAGACCACGATCGACCAGCCCACGTCGGACGGACCGGCTCGGCGATCGCCCGAGGCCGCCGCCGTCTTCGTACCCGCAGAATAGGAGCTCATTCATGATCACGCGCCGCACCGCGCTGGCCGGCCTCGCCGGTGCGCTTGCTTCGCCGGCCATCGTGGCTGCCCAGACAGCCAAGCCGCTTGTCGTCAGATTCGGCTTTGCCAATGTCGGCGTCGACAATCGCCAGTTCTCCGGCGGCAGCTCGCTCGCCGTGGCACACGCGGAGCATTATTTCGAGAAGGAGCTGGCCGACAGCCCGAACGTCAGGATCGAGTACTTCTTCTTCAAGGGGGCCGGGCCGGCGGTGAACGAGGCGTTCGCCAACAGCCAGCTCGACTTCGCCTCGCAAGGCGACCTGCCACAGGTCGTCGGCCGGGCGAACGGCCTGAAGACCCGCCAGCTCGGAGGCAACGGCGCCCACGGACCGATGTACCTCGCGGTGCCGGCCAACTCCGAGCTGCGCTCGGTCAAGGAGCTGAAGGGACGCAAGGTCTCGATCTTCCGCGGCACCAACAATCACCTCGCGGCCGTCAAGGTGCTGGCGGCCAACGGCCTGACCGAGCGCGACCTGCAGGGCATCAACATGGACGAGGCGTCGACCAACGCCGCATTGGCCACCGGCAACATCGACGCCGCATTCGGCAACTTCGGCCTGCTGCTGCTCGAACGGCAGGGCCTAGTGAAGATCATCTACACGACCAAGGGCGATAATCCGGCGTTCGAGCGGCAGGGAACGCTGATCGCCGACGACGGCTTCGTGACGAGGAATCCGGACATCACGCAGAAGATCGTGACCGCCTTCGTGAAGGCGGCGCACTGGTCGTCGCAGGAGGAGAACCGCGACGCCTTCTTCGAGATATCGGCGCGTTCCGGACGGCCGGCCGCGGCATACAACGGCGACTTCTCAGGGCAGGCGCTCAAGTACCGGAACTCGCCCCTGATCGACGACTATCTGCTCGAGCAATATCGCACGCAGGCGCGCCAGGCCCGGGAGTACGGCCTCATCCGCCGCGAGGTCAGCATCGACGGCTGGTTCGATCCGCAGTTCCTGCAGGCAGCGCTGAAGCAGCTCGGGCTGGAGCGCTACTGGTCGCGCTACGATGCGGGTGGCAAGCCGCAAGACAAGGCGTGATGCGCACCGCCTCGTTGCCCTTACCGGCCGCCGGCGTCTCGTTTCCACCGGCCGCCGTCGCGCTGCTGTTCCCCGCCTTCCTCCTGGTGCTGTGGTCCCTTGCCGCCCGGCTGGGGTGGCTGCCGCCGCAAATCCTTCCGGCGCCGGAAGAGGTCGGCTCGGCGCTGCTCGAGCTGGCGCGCAACGGCGATCTCGCCCGCGACACCGGGATCAGCCTGTTGCGTGTCGTCGAAGGCTTTGCCGCCGGTTGCGTGCTGGGGCTGTTGCTCGGTGTTGCGATGGGTTTGTCGCCGACGGTGGAGGATTACGTCAGACCCCTCTTCACCGCCTTCGCCCAGGTTCCGACCCTGGGCTGGATTCCGTTGCTGATGCTGCTCGTCGGCATCGGCGAAGGATTGAAGATCCTCGTCATCGCCAAGGCGGCATTCGTGCCCGTCACGCTGAACACGCTGGCGGGCATTCGGGCCGTGCCGGCGCACTACAGCGAGGTCGGCACGGTATTCCGCTTCAGCCGATGGCAAATGCTGAGCCGCGTGATCTTCCCTGCGGCCGTCCCGCCGATCTTCACCGGCCTGCGCTACGGCCTGACCCATTCGTGGAACGCGCTGGTCGCGGTCGAGCTGTTGGCTTCTGCCGAGGGCCTGGGCTACCTCCTCGTCTGGGGCCGGCAGATGTTCTGGCTGGACACGATGATGGCCGCCATGGCGATGATCGGTATCGTGGGATTTCTGCTCGACCGCGTGATGGCAATGCTGGAAGCGCGGCTGCAGCGCTGGCGGGTCGCGTGAAGCGTGCACTGCGCGGCGCCGTCCTGCCAGTCGCCCTCCTCCTTCTTTGGGAACTCGCCAACCGCAGCGGCTGGGTCGACCCGCGCATCCTGCCGCCGCTCGAGCGGGTCGCGCGCACAGCGGTCGATCAAGTGGTCAACCAGGGGCTGCTCGGCCATCTCGGCTCCAGCCTGCTGCGCGACGTGATCGGCTTCACGCTCGGCACGCTCTTCGGACTCGCGGTCGGCACCGTCCTGGGGTTATCGCGGATCGCCGACCGGCTGTTCATGCCGACCTTCAACGGCCTGCGTCAGATCGCGATCCTGGCGTGGATTCCTCTCATCGCCATCTGGTTCGGCATGGGCGAGACGGCAAAGATCGTCTTCATCATGGCCGCGGCCTTCATTCCCGTCGTGCTGAATACCTACGAGGGCGTGCGCAGCGCGTCGGCACAACTCGTCGAAGTCGCGCGGGCCCTGACCTTCACGCGCTGGCAGGTCGTGACGCGGCTCTACCTGCCGTCGGCACTGCCGTCGATCGCGACGGGCGTCCATCTGGCACTCATCTACGCCTGGGTTGCGAGCATCGGCTCGGAATACTTCATGACGGTCGGCCCCGGGATTGGCGGCATGATCATCGCGGGCCGCGAGCGCTTCGAGATGGACCTCGTGATGCTCGGCGTTCTCATCCTCGGCGGGGTCGGTTACCTGATCAACCGCAGTGCTTCCCTGCTCGAGGCATGGCTGTTGCGGTGGCAGCGGGCGTAGATGGAGATGGCTTTCGAGCCGAGCCGGTTCAGCCGCCCATCATTTTCACGATGAGTGCGCAGGACAGCACGAGCGCACCCAACAGCAACTGGGGAACCGCCAGCAACGCAACCTCACCCCATCCGGCTGGCGTGGCTCGCATCCGTCGATACGCTGCGGGGACGGTCGCCGTCGCGCGCGATTCCAGGTGAGGTGTCTGCAGCGGGACCATTTGCTGCCTTCGGGTTTCCTGCAAGGTCATGACGGTTCTCCTTTGATAAGGGTTGTCGGATTCAGCTCAGATGCCACAACGAGACGAGAGGCCCCTGCGGGCCCGCCACCGGATCGGAAGCGGGGAACGGCACTCGCGCGATGGCTGCCACCAGCGCGGACGTCGCAGCCTCTCGTTGCAAGTCGGGGTGCTGGCCGGGCGGATAGGCGCCGACCACGAGAAACCCGGCGCTGGATTGCAGCCGGCAGTGGCCGGTGCCAGCCGGAAGCAAGGCAACGTCACCGGCTCTGACGTCGACCTCGCGGCCGTCCGGTCCGCCCAGCATGAGCCGTGCCGAGCCACCGGCGAAGCCCAGCACCTCGTGGGCGGTGGCATGATAGTGGTGGAAGGGATAGACGCCATTGCGCCATTGCGGTGGCCAGCCGTTGTGCTGAAACAGCGCTTCGAACACGGCTGCGGGATCGTTGCCCGTGACGTCCGCGACGCCGCGATAGAGCAGCACGGGCAGGCGCGGGTTGTTCGGCATCCAGCCGCTCGAGCTCAGTTGCAGGGCTTCGGGATTTTGCGCTGCATGCGCCATGGGAAGCGCCGTTCCTGCAAGTGCGAGGCTCGCCAGGGCAGCAAAATGTCGGCGATCGATGTCGATCATCGCGGCTCTCCTTGGTTGATCGAACCTCAAGGCTATGCCCGGGCAAACAGCGTCGGGCTGTC
>Ga0070665_100004422_pt1 | contig 14764 bp, 16 predicted proteins | sample KBSS13metaG_FD_65862 | JGI IMG/M metagenome (GOLD analysis project Ga0070665, IMG submission 65862) | Switchgrass rhizosphere microbial communities from Kellogg Biological Station, Michigan, USA - KBS S1-3 metaG | ecosystem: Host-associated > Plants > Roots > Rhizosphere > Soil ... | reverse complement strand
CGGATGCTCGGCAGCGGTAGAGGCCGATGGATTAGTCGAGACACCGGCGGGCGCCTGACGCCGAGATGAGGCGGCGACCGGGCGCTCCTCGGCCCGCCCGATGAAGGTCTCCGCCAGCTTCGGCCGACTTATCGGCTTCAACCTGATGGGAGCGGCCGGGAAGCCGTCGGGGAACTTGATGTACCCCGAAAGCCGGGACAGGTTCATCAGCTGATCGGGGAGGAGCAGTGGCTCGATATGTTTGCGCGGCGTCAGGCTGACCGCATCTCGGGCGTTGTTATAGCCATAGGTGTAGCCCTCGTCCATGTCCCGGACCTGACGGTGGCCGATGAAATCCGAGCACCAGGTCGCCGTCTCTCGGTCCGCCGTGCCGAGAATCAGTTTGGTGCGGGCCAGCGACGACAAGGTCATCGCCATGTTCTCGCCGTAGACCTCCTTGAGCTTGGCGTAGGCGTGCAACCCCAGGACAATCGCGCCGCCGAAATTGCGCGCGGTCTGGAGCCCCTTCTCAAGCGCCGGCAGCCTGTGCAGCGCCCCCAGCTCATCGACGAAAAACCAGCACTTTAAGTCCCGGGTTCGCGGGCCAGCCATCAACGTGTTCATCGCCGTGTCGAGCCAGAGCGTGAGCAACTGCGCGCAAACGCTCATGTCGACATAGCGCGCCGAGATGAACACGACCGAGCCCTTGCCCTCGGCCTCGTGACCGTCGCTCTCGATCCATTGTCGAACCGAGAAGCGCCGCCCCGAGCTGGGCAGAAGCTTCAGCGCCTTGGCATTCACGTTGAACACCGCACGGATCGATTCCGCCATGCGGGCCGCTTCCGGCGCGGTCAGCGGATCGGCGATCGTGCCGCGCATCATGGCATGGACGCGCGTCAGATCGGCGGTCATCAATTCGCGCGCGAGCGCCTCGTTTGTCCCCCTGCCCTCGGCAACCAGTTTGAGACAGAACTCAACGAACAGCGCACGGGCAGCGATCACCCAGAACTGGGCTTCCCCGCCTCCGTCATGCGGGACGAGCGCCTCGGCCGCAGCCCACAACTCACCCTCGGTGCGGCATTCGTCGAACAGGCTCCACTGCGGGCAACGGGCGTCGAGGGGATTGAGGATGGTGTCCCGATGGCCCTCATGAAAATGCTCGATGTACGCGCCGGTGAGATCGAAGACGACGCAGCGTTGCCCTTTCGCCCGGGCCTCCGCCAGCATGTCCGACATGGCGACGGTCTTGCCCATGCCGGTCGTGCCGATGAGCATCGCGTGGCTCTGTTCGAGGCGCCAGGGATAGATGACTGTGGCGAGGTGCGATGGCTGGTAGGGAAATGCCCGGGCCAGTTCGCTGGGGGTACACAGGCGCCACTTCCACCCGAGCGTCTCCGACAATTCGCGGGCACGCTCGCGGCGATTGTGGTCACGCAATTCATCGACGAGTTCGGGAAGCGCGACAAGCATGGCGCCGCGCTCGTGCTTGCGCTCCTTGGAGCGGCTGCCGAACCGCGCGGCGAACCAGTAAAACAGGACGAAACTGGGCACGAGAAACAGCGCCGATCGCACGAGCGCAACGCCGAGCAAATTGAGCATATGCTCCCAGGCACGAACCACAGGCGGGAAGGTATCGAGCATCGCGATGGGGAACTGAACGGAACCGCCAAAGGCTGTTTCGAGCGCGATCTTCTTGGTCGGATCGAACTCCATGAAGCCGTAGAATGCGGCATAGGCCCGCATCCAGACGAGATAGACTTCCTGATCGGTCAGACCCGTCGAAAGGGTCCACCACGAGGTCCACGCGATCACGATGGCAGCGATGATCAACGGCCCCTTGAGGCCGGCTGCGAACATGAAGCTGAAGTGTCCGAGGAGCTGACTGCCGCGGGTGAAATTGACGAGGTTGCGTTTCATGAGACGCCTCCCTCGCCGGTGGCTGCGGCCACACCGATTTCCTTGCACTTGCGGACGTAGGCCTGGTGCGCCCGTTCGCGCAAACCATGGTCCGCATGTCCCGCGAGAAGCGCATCCACACCGACCATCAGGAAGATTGACTGACGCGAAATGCGCTCGACGGTGGTGCTGAAACGGGAGGTGAGTTCTTCCTCCGCGCAGGCATTCGCGAGCAGCGAGCGAACCCATTCGCTCATGCTGATTCCCTTGGCTTTGGCGGCCTTGCGGATCAGCGAACTGAGCTCGCTGGAGATGTAAACCTGGAGACAGATTGGCCGTGTCATGCACGACTCCTTGTGGTCAGGAGCCCGGTGCGCACTGCGAAAGGCACCGCAGGGTCTAAGTCATTTCTAAGAACATGTCAAGAACATCGAGGATCGCGCGTTTCTGCGGGTTGCGCCGGTCGATGCGGTCGCCTCCACGTAAGGCGAAGGAGCCAAGTCATTTTTGACGGAGAAGCTGCCCTTTTCGATTTCGAACAAAAATGAACGCATTTTCAGCGATATACTTGCAGAATCCACGGCGACCTGTCGCGTACGGTGTGCCTCCTGTTCCCTGCTTTCGGAGTAGGGACCAGCAAGCTGATCCGACCTGTCCATCGAGCCCGGGAATGACTTCCCTGCATGGCGGAAGCGTCATCCTACGCACGTGGGATCGGTCGGGATCGACGCTGGGCGGAATGCCAAATTCGGGGTATGATCGCGGAGAATTTCCACTGACATGGAGAGCGACAATGGCCAGTGTGACCTTGTCCGGGACGCCCAAGGGCAACGGGTTCCAGGCGACCGTCAGCTATGACGGCTGGGTCTCGATCAGTTCGGCAGAGACCTACCCGACGATAGCCGAGGCGATCTCGGCGGCGGCGATCAAGATGCTCGATATGCCTGAGAGACTCGAGGCGATGGACCGTGAGGACCAGACGGTCTGATTACCATCTGACGCCGCGATCAGGCCGCCGAGCATAAGAAAAGGAGGAAGCCCGGTGCGGACTTCCTCCTTTCGAATGTGCTCAAGCTTCGTCGCTCAGCTTGCTCGGCACGGTGTCGATGACCCGGGCCAGCATCCCGGCCGGAAGTGCGCCATAGTCGCCCTCGTCGACCGCGATATAGCCGGCCTCGTCATCGGTCAGGACGTACTGCGTGAAGTAGCTGTGGCAGGACCGGGCATGCGCCTGATCCAGTGCTGCAACGAAGGCCACCTGATCGGCCTGAAAACCACCGTGGGCAATGTTCATCGAAACGTACATGTCTAACCTCCTGATGTTCGATGCGTCGCATCAGGAGCTGTGAGGATGTGGGCGACGGGCCGGGTCAGGGACCGCGCGGCACGCGCGGCCGCGAAGCGGCGATGGGGGTCACGATTTTTTTCGGGCTTGCCCGCAAAAAATGGTGGGGCCCCGTCGTCCTTGACGCGGCCCCAAAGCCTACATCACGATCGGACTTCTGCGAGAGAGACCTCTCCAACCTCTCCGCCTAGGCGCACGATCAGCGCGAAAAACCGATTTCCTACACCCTGGCCACCTGACATTATCGGCGCTGGAGGGGACCCACGGCCACCGAAAGGAACACTGATGGCCAGGTCCAAACCGAGTGCACGGGACGCACTCAAGAAACTGCGCGAACAGCGTCTTGAACTCGACGCGCAGGAGGTCCGGCTCCGTGACGAAGCCGCGACCGAACTCGGCAAGATACTGGTTGAATGCGGCGCCGAGACGATCGAACCGGCTGAGCTCAGGCGTGTCGTTCAGGCGTCGATGGCGCTCGGGATCGACGAGACGCTGAAGCGCCTGGCGGCGAAATAGTTGGTCACCTCCGGCGGCGCGCGGGCTCGATGCCCCGCGCCGCCGCCAACGCCTGCGAGCACAAAAAAAGGCCCCGATGGCGTGTGCCACCGGGGCCTTGTCGTCGGGCATGCCGATCAGTCCTCGTCGATGTCGGGGGCGCCTTCATTGCTGCTCGAGCGGCCGCCCTTCGTGAGGAAGTCGACCTTGTCGGCGATGATCTCGCAGCCATAGCGCTTGGTGCCGCTCTGATCCTCCCACTGCGTGTAGTGAATGCGGCCCTCGATCGTCACCAGCTGGCCCTTGGTGCAATATTTGGCGACGTTCTGGCCGAGCCCGTTGAAGCAGGTGACACGGTGGAATTCGCTGTCCTTGACGGTGTAGCCGTTCTCGTCCTTGTAGGTCTTGCCGTCCTTGCGGGCGGGCCGATCGGTCACCACCGAGATCGATGTGATGCTGGTGCCGCCCTGGGTGGTGCGGGTTTCGGGGTCGCGAGCGATGCGGCCGACGAGGATAACGAGATTGGTCATGGGTCTTCTCCTGATCGAGCATTCCGGGTCCATCCCGGCTGCAAACCCGACGAAGAAGCGGCCCACGGCGAAGCGCACCGAAGGGGAACCCGGATATGGTTCGGGTGGTGCGGGCAGCCGGGCGCAGCCCGGCAACTCGGCCGGACCTGATCCGGGTTGCGCGTCTCGACGGGGCTGCTTCAGGACAGGTTTGCCCCATAGCCGGACTGGTCCCGGACGCCTTGATGGGAACTCTGACCCAGGCCTTGTTCATTCCGGCTTGGTCAAAGCCAAAGCGCCCAACCCACCACTAGCGGCAGCTTATATCTCGACGCGGACCGATTGCCCCGACCTGGTCGAGCAGCCTGACGGAACCGCATCGTCATCGGCAAGATCTTCACCGATCACCGGATCCGGCTGGTCCAATCGATGCCCGCGCAGCATCCATGCCTGCGGGGTGATGAGCCGAGCCCAATCGGCAAAGGAGGGGATCGAGCCCAGGTCCTCTCGCACGTGCTGTTCACCGATAAGGCGCACCGGAACGACCCGGCCGTCGGTATTGACGATCGTTGCCCCGAAGAGGGTTTCGAGCATGAAAATGCCCTCCGCATGGTGTCGCAGCGCACGGTGCCGGGGATCGGCTAAGATGGCCTTGGACTGATCGAACCACTGGTGCAGCGCGAGGTAGTCCTCGACCGCGCCGCCCCACTTCCGGACCGAGGACAGGGCATGGTAATAGCAATGTGCCATGACGGCCTCCTTCACAGCTCGGTGTAGTGGTCGTCGTACGCCGTATAGCGCAGCTTGCAGTCGAGCATGAACGTCTCGGCCGTCACGTCGATCTCAAGCGCGCCCCCCGCGCCGTCGTTGATTTCCCAGCCCGGGTGGTGGAGTTCGAGCGCGGCATAGGCGAGTTCTTCGAGCGCTTGCTTGAGAGTCGTCTGAACCGGCTCGGCCCCGTCTTCCTCGACGCAGACCGATAACTCTTCAGGTAGGTTCACGGCCGTGTCGCTGGCGTCCCGACAAGCGATGTCCTCGATAGCGCCGCTGTCGCCGCATCCGTCGTAGGCGACTTCCACCGAGGCAATGCCATGGTGGCGCAGCGGTGCGATTACCGCGCGCTTGAGGCGGTCGATTTCGCTGGTCACGCGGGCGCGATTGGCGGCCTGTTGCTCGGTAAATTCGGCGAGCGCGATGCTGGGGCTGATCATGAAATCCTCCTGTGCTGTACGATCGTGCGGCTCTCCGCATGATCCATCGGCACAAGGGCTCACCTCCCCTCTTCAACCGCTACGCCAGCGCCGCCGGGGCGCTGGCGCAAAGACCGATCGGCCTTCAATCGGGCGAATGGGCTCCCGACTTGGGGCTCGTGCCTAGCGGACCGCGGCGATCGACGACGGTGATCCGCCGTGACTTGGCTTCGATGACCAGGCGTTCGAGGACGCCATTGCCCGGAAAGGCGATGACGTATCTCGGATCGAGCGAAAGCATGCGCTCATTGCGCTTGAAACCCGCACGGGCGCCAAGCCGCATGTCGAGCGAGAAGGTCACCTGGGGTATGTTGCGGCGCTCGGCCCAGCTCGACGCCAGGCGATCAACGCCCTTGGTGTCGCCGCCATGGATCAGCACCATGTCGGGAACGCGGTCGCGAACCTTGTCGAGGGTCGCCCAGACGTTGTTGGCGAAGGCGAGTGCATCGGCTTCGCTGGGATGCCGCGTGCGTCCGCCGGCAAAAACGACCGGCGTGCCCTCGGGCGTCGCCGCGCGGCGCTTGGCTTCGGCCCGGGCGCGCAGGAAATCACGCCCCTCGACCAGCGCCGAGGTCAGCATCGAACCGTGGTTGAAGCGCGAACTCGAGACCGGCTTCCAGGACGAACCGAACTCGTTGAGATAGAGGTTTGCCGCGACTTCCCGCATCTCTTCGAGCGCCAGCATGGCGGCTTCGGCGCATTGCGCACGCTCGACCTGGGTTTCGAGTTCGTGGGTGTGGATTTCGGAGCCGTCGGCCGTCGCGACAAGCGCCCGAACTTCGTCGGTGGCGCGGTCGAGCGCGGTCGATTTGCGGTCGGCGGAGCGGTGGAACAGGTTGACGAAGGCCCAGCCAAGGTCCTCGGCGTCGGCTTCGAGCGCGGTCCCGGACACAAGCGCGAAGAGGTCGGACCAGACCGCTTCGAGCGTCTGAACGACGGCTTCGCGAACCGGAAAATCGTTGCTCGAAACCGGGGCGGGACCGATCGAGAAACCGGCGAGATCGAGACCGGCGAGCTGGTCGGTAAAACTGGCATGCATGGGCGTGTCCTCCTGACTGGCGTGAGGCTGACCCAGGCCGCTCTTGGCTGCGCCAGCGAGAGCCCGCCAGGGCCAGCTTTGGGCGGACCCGCGCACCGAAGGGAAACCCGCTTGGACAGGCTGGCGCGGGCAGGCCGTGTCCCGTAGGGACCGGTCAACACGGGCCTGGCCAAGCCGGGTTGCGTGGGCGCCGCCGGCTGGCCCAGGGCCTCTCTCGCATGGTGCGAGCCATGAGCTGCGCGGTCGAGCCAGGACTGGGAGGTGCAGTGCAGACGCTGGTGCTTGCCGCACGGCGCTCAGGCGGCACGCTTGCGGTAAACGCCCTCGCCGTTCGACATATGCCCGAGGCAATCGTAGTCGCCGAACAGCGCGTCGAAGCGTGGTGCGATTTGGCGAAGCCATTGCTGCGCCCGGGGGCTCCGGGCGGTGCGCCATTCTGCGTCCCAATAGGCCCCGTCATCGCGTTCAACGACCCATACCGCAACGAGGCCGCCGTAGACCGAGACCCCGAAGTCGGCGAAGGCATTGCGCCTGAGGATCCGGTCCTCACGGCCACGCCAGCCATCGTGGGCGTCAAGCGACGGAAAGGCTGCGGCGGCGCGCTCGCTGAGGTCCTCGCGCAACCACTCATATTCGAAGTCCCAGTCACCATCGTCCTCGACTTCAAGCAAGGTGAACGCGACGATGGCGCCGCTGGGATAGCTGACCGATCGGCCCATGGTGTCCTCCGTCAGGCTGCGAGTGCGACGTCTTCGGGTTCGTCCGCGACATCTGCGATCGTTCGCCCTCCGAGCTTCAGCAGGAGGCTTGAGGCTTCCTCGGCCTTGGCCGCCGCGGTGAGAATGGCGCGGTCGTCTTCGCGCAGAAGCTTTAGCCAATGCTCGATGTAGCTCGCGTGACTGTCGAGATGAGTCACCGGCAGACCGAGTTCGGCTCCGAGCATCGCGCTCGAAAGTTCGGCGACCAGTTCCTCGGCGGCATAGGCCGCCGTGCCGAAGCGGTTCTTGAGATCGCGCGCCAGGCGGCTGGAATGCCCGGTCCAGTGCGACAGCTCGTGCGCGAGCGTCGCGTAGTAGTGGTCGAAGCCGGCGAACAGGCTGGCGGGCGGCATGGTCACACGGTCAGGGGTTGGCTCGTAGTAGGCCTCGCAGCCCTGATGGCGCAGATTGACGGGGATCGCGGCAAAGAAGGCATCGAGCTCGGCCTCACGCCCCTCGGGCTCGACCAGATCGAGCGAGGCGACTGGATGAAACCGCTCGGGCAAGCCCTCGACCTGGTCGGCGTTGAACACCGGATAGGCCTTCAGAACCCGGCGCGCCTCGTCGCTCTTCTCGCCGGTATCTGACGCTTCGACCTCCTTGGTGTAGCTCTTGTAGAAAATGGCAATGGTCGACTTCGCACCCTTGCGGACCTGGGCGCCGAGGATTTTGGCCTGGTTGTAGGTCATCCAGTAAGGCGAGACGTAGCCGCACATGTCGGCGACCATCCACAGCCAGAATACGTTCATGCCGCGATAGGGAATGCCGCAAGCGCGCAATGGCCGCGACACGGGTACGCCGCGCCAGGGCTGGACCCACGGCTTCGTTCCGACGTCGAGCCGGGCGATGATCTCCTGGGTGATGCGGGTCGCGGGCGACAATCCGCCGGGCGAGGGTTTGCGATAGGCCATGAAGGGTCTCCTGATGTGGCCTGCCGGCAGGTTCGCCGGTCAGTTCCGCTCAGCCTCGAGCTCCCTCCACTCTCTTCCCAAAAAGGAAGCGGCCCCTTGGGCAAAGCCAAGGGACCGCTTCTCTAGGGGCGAGTCGTCTGCCTGTCAGGAGGAGGTCAGGCAGCCAGCTCGCGGGGGGGCTGATTGTCGTCGTTGGCGCCTTCGGCGCTCACGACGGCTTCGCCGGTGGGCTCGGGGATCTGTGCATCGTCCGCTTCGATCTCGACGGTCGCGTCGCCGGCAAAGCGCATAACGTCGGGCACCCAGGCGAGCGCGCGTTCGCGCACATCGACCTCGGTGATGTAGGTCCCAGCGAAGACACGCTCGGCGCTCATCGCGAGATCACCCTTCTTGACCGAGGCGAACCGGCTCGACAGGTCCGGACCACCGACCGCAGCCAGCGCATCGAGGATCACCGCCTTCGACACCCGGTCAAAGTAATTCGCCGCGGTCGGGCGCCACCAGGCGGCCATGTCGATGCCGATGAGCGTGGCCAGATGATCGTGGAAGTCGATCCTGCGCTCGCCGGCCATGTTGAGACTTGCTTCGAGGGTGCGGCCGACGACATGACCCAGCCAGGCGGCACGGGCTTCATCGGAAAGCGCCCGGAACCGGTCGAACCGCTCCGACACGTCCGCGCCGCCACGCCAGTTCTCGTCGAGGCCCGACTTGAACTCGGCGAGCGAGGCGCTTGCCGCGGCATCCTTTGCCTCAAACCCGATGATCGGGCCGGCAGGTGTGCCACCCCGCAGTGTCGTTGCCGAACGCGCCCGGTAGTCGAGCGTATCGGCGTCGGCGAGCGTGAAGACCATCAGGTCGAGCGCGAGACCGGGATCGGACGCGACATGGAGTGCAAGGACGTCGCGGCGCTGCATAGCGAGTTCATCGACAAGGCGCTTCGACAGCGCCGCACGGCGCTTGCCCTCTCCAGTTTCGCCCGACACGATCTCGACCGCGTCATCGTTTCCGCCGTCGACCTCCCGTTCGCCGTAGAACACCGGCTGGAGCACCGGCGTGCCATCGCGCGACAGCACGAGGATCATCCCCGCATTGGACTTGAGTTCGGGCGCAATCGCCGGCGGACGAGCCCGGATATCCTGACACTCGCGTTCGATCGCCTCGATCGCCGCTTCGGCCGCAGCCACGGCCTCCTCGGCGCTATCCTCATCTTCGAGGATCGCGGCATGTTCGTCATAGGAGGTGTCAAGTTCATCGAGCCGAGCGAGTTCGGCTTCGGTGAGTGGCGCGGGTTCGGCCGGGAGCCGGACCAGTCCCTCGACGAGGTCATGACTGGCGTAGGGATCGAGCGTCGGCTTGACCCACGCGAGGCCCTGTTCTTCGGCGAGGATTTTGGCCTGTTCCTCCATCTTCGCCGCGGCGAGGGTCTCCAGCAACGCAACATCGGCCCAGGCTTCGCTGTCCTCGTCATCGAACAGCTCGCGCTCGATCAGGCCGCCGGCGGCGATATAGGCATCGCGCCCAACGAGCCGAGCACGGGCGTCGCTGCCACGCACCGTGCCGGAGAGCACCATCCGGCGGATCGAGTCCGGGTTCGCTGCATAGTAGCCGGTCGAGACCTGCTCGAAGACCCGGGCCTGGATCGCCTGGTCCGAAGTTGCGCCGTAGGCCTTGGCGAGGTCCAGCGTGATCTCGCCCGAAGCCAGCGCCTCGAACACGACCGGCGCGAGCTTGGCGAGGCGCAGGCGGCCTTCAACGAACCGGACGGTCAGGCCGAAGCGACGCGCCACATTCTCGATCGAGGCACCCGCGTCGATCAGCGATGCGAAAGCCTGGGCCTCGTCGGCCGGGTTCATCGCCAGACGGTGGAAGTTCTCCGCCAGGCTGGTTTCGATGGCGCCTTCGGAGGTGTCTTCGAGTACGAGGCAGGTCACTTCGTGGTCCTTGGGCAGGACCTTGTCGTCCGCCAGCGCCAGCATCGCCTTGCGGCGGCGCTCGCCGGCCTCGACCTCGAACTTGCCCTTGGCACCCGGGCGCACGATGAGATTTTGTAGCAGTCCGCGTGCGGCGATGCTGGCCTTGAGTTCAGCGTCGGCAATGGCATCGGAACGTCGGCGAACATTGCGCGGCGAAGGAACGAGCTTGTTCAGCGGAATCGTCTTGATCATGGCACATACTCCTGATTGCGAGCCCAGCGCATCGACCATCGACGCACAAATGGCTCAATCAGGGCAAAGCCCCCTCCCCTCTCTTATGCCTGCTCACATACCGAAATGCGGAACGACGCTCGCTCAGTTTGCAGCTCACATATGTTGTGGGCTGCTTGGGCGGCACCATTGAAATGTTCCTGATTTGATCTAAATCTGCCCTGGGGAAGCGTAGCCGGGGGTAGATGGCTTGAGTATCGCGGACACGTTCAAGCAGTTTCTGAGCAATCTTGCCGTCGACAATGCCCAGACGATCTCGGATCGGTACGGGGAGATCACCTGCGCGCTCAACAAGAAGTTCCGCGATACTGAATCCAAGACCGCGAACACCCTGCAAGTTGGCTCCTATGGGCGACACACCGCCATCAAGGGCATCTCGGACCTCGACATGCTCTACATCATGCCGAAGGGTGAGTGGGACAACTATAAGGACGGCTGCCAGTCCAAGCTGCTTTCCGATGCCGCCGCCGCGATCCGCGCCCGATATCCCGGCACCACCGTCAAGGTGGACAGGCTGGTCGTTCAGGCGGTCTACTCGAATTTCCGAGTGGAGGCCCAGCCCGTGTTCGAGCAGGACGACGGCAGCTTCAAATACCCCGACACCTACAACGGCGGCACCTGGAAAATTACCAAGCCACGGGAAGAGATTCAGGCGATGTCTGAATTCGACACCCAGAAGAACAAGAACCTCCGGCGGCTCTGCAAGATGGCGCGCGCTTGGAAGAACAAGCACGGCGTGGGGATCGGCGGTCTCCTGATCGACACGCTGGCGCACAATTTCCTCAATTCGACCAGCGACTATGACGACAAGAGCTATCTGTACTACGACTATATGAGCCGTGATTTCTTCGCGTATCTCAAGGAATTGCCCAAGCAGGATTACTTCGCAGCGCTGGGCAGCGGTCAGCGTGTGAAGGTGAAGAAGAATTTCCAGCGCAAGGCGAAGAAGGCCCATGAACTCTGCCTCAAGGCGATCGAGGCCGAGGGCAAGGATAACCAGAACGACAAGTGGCGCGCCGTATATGGGCGGCTGTTCCCAGCCGCCGAGAAGATGCAGAAGGCGGTGCTAGCGGATCGCGCGGGCCACTCCGTTCGCATGACGGAGGAGTTCCCCGAGGACGTATTCGCCGCCGTCGACATTCGGAACAACATCCGCATCGACTGCCAAGTCGAGCAGAATGGATTTCGCCCTGCGTCACTCAGGGAGATGCTCCGCAACCGCACCCTTCTAATGCCGCGCAAGAAGCTCATCTTCTCCGTGGTCGAGACGGATATCCCCGGCTCCTACGGCCTGTTCTGGAAAGTGCTCAATCGCGGGCAGGAGGCGATCAACCGCGACTGCATTCGCGGGCAAATTGTGGCGGACGAGGGGCACAAGAGGAATGTGGAGCATACCAATTTCAAGGGCGACCACTTGGTTGAGTGCTATGCCCTCGTTGACGGCGTTGTCGTGGCGACCGATCGCATCCACGTGCCCATCAGCGCGAACCAAGAGGACGACGATGAATAGGGAGGGTCTTCTCCGCAGCATCGCTGAGACGGGCTACAACGTCGGCTTCGGGGCGAAGAAGAATTTCGCCACGCACGACATTGTGCAGAAGGCTCCGGGCCTGATCGGCTTTGTCTCGCTCGCTGTAGGCGTCTTCGCGCTCATCTACGAGCCACTGAATAGCAAGTGGATTGCCGCGACCCTTGTCGTGCTGGGCATCGCAAGCCTGTACGTTACCAACTACGATCACAACAAGGTCGTCTACGGGGAGGAGGGCGAGCGGCTCACGGCCCTGTTCTATCGGCTGCGCGATCTCTACCGCGACGTGCAGGCGACGGTTGAGGGCGACAACCTTGCGGCCTACCGCGAGCGCTTAGATGGCCTCCAGTCAGAGGTGTTCAGCTCAAACCAGTCGAAGCAAATCCTCTTCAGCGACTGGTATGCCCACTATAAGTTCTTCTGGCAGCACCAGATCGAGTGGATCGACGAGCAAAAGCAGTTCACATTCTGGCGTGACAAGGTGCCCCTTTCCCTCACTCTAACATTCGTGGCGGTGGGACTGTCGAGCATAACCGCAATAATTGTCTGGATCACGTAATTCAGCCGGCCAGATCCACCACGCGAAAAACTGTGCCAGCCGTGGCATCGCGCACCAGATCGACGCGCGTCCCATCCCAGTGATAGTCGAGATGGCGCCCCTGGACGGGTTCGGATGCGCAGTCAGGGTAGAACAGTCCGACGCATTCCCCTCCGGGATGCCGGATGCTCGGATAGACCACGCCATCGACCCCACCCGCTTTAAGGGCCGCCGCAAGCTTCTGGGACGCGACATAGCTGTCGGGATCAAGGGCTGGATTAGCGGGCTCGGTCCCTCTCAGGTCGTGCAGATCGGCACTGACCGAAAGGACGATCTCACGGAATTGAGAGGTCCAACCCGCTGCTTCGGCGGTGCGGGTCATGAATCGGGCATGGTGATGGATGGTTTCGAACAGTGCCGTCTCGAAGGCGTTTCCGACATAGAGAACGCCGTAGCTGCCATCGGTGAAGCGGCTTGGCCGGTCCATGCTGACATGGGTGAACGGCGCCATTAGATAGGACGCACCGTTTCCGCCTACCCGCCGGTCCGCTGGCACAAGGTCCAGATTGCCGATGGTCGCCATGATGCGCGGGTTGGTTTTCTGCTCTGCCGAGATCAACAATGGCCAGTCGGCGGGGTCGGCGATGTCCTCGAACAGGTCGATCGGCGGAAAGGCGCTGCGGAGGATCCTGACAGCGCCTTTCCACTCAACTTGGGAGACAGTAGGGCCTTGCTCTGGAGCCGTCACCAGCCACCGCGCTCGGCGTCGAGGTAGCGGCGCACGCGCATGATGTCGGTCAGTTCGCCGCCGAGCATGACATCAAGTGCGCTCGATCCGGCGAAGGCGCCATTTCCCGCCTTGAGCCAGGCATAACCGCGCTGGGCCTCCGAAAAGACGATCCGTAGCGCCTTATGAATGCCCATCAGGTTGGAAAGGCGAGCCGCGCCATCGCGTGAGACCCGGCCCGGCCCTTCGGCCTTCCAGCGCCGATAGGAGCGCACCGGCATATCAAGCAGCGTCGCCGCCTGTTCGTCGGTAAGGTCCCACTTGCCGAACAGGTTCAGGGCAGCGCGGAACATCGCGGCGGCTTCCTCCTGCGTGACCGGATCGGGCCGGAACGCCTGAGGGACGGTATCAACGGGTTGCAAAGCCAGCATGGCGGTTCTCCATATGGCACTATATATAGGATTAGATGCCATTTGGCAACTAGCGACGCAGCTACTGAGAAATGCGGGCGAGAATGCGCGCAGCACCGTCCGTCGGCACAAACATCCGTGTCTGATATCGGATGATCTCGGTGAAGCAGCCCTGCGCCTTGTACCAGTCAAGCCGCGCCGCCGACCAGCCGGTGAGTTCAAGCCGCTGCGCGCCGTTGACGAGGCTGCGCTTGAGCGTGAGCGCCTCGCGTGCCTTGATCTGCATCGGCCGTCCTGCCGCGAGGACGGCATCGACAATCTGCTCAGCCGAGAATGCAGTGTCGTTCTCCAACCCCAATGCCTGACAGAGCTCAGGTACGCAGTGCAGCGGCACCTCGCGGCCTAGCAACGAGCGTCCGTCGCGCGCCGATATCCGGCTAACCCGAACATAGTCGGAAGGGAGCTTGTCCCAGACCGGCAGCAGCAGGCCAGTAGCCAGATGCAGGCGTTCGCGTTTGTGGCTGGTGGCAGCCTCATCGACTTCCGTTTGCCAAAGGCGGCGGAACTCGCCCGCATCCACCGTCCCCCAGCTGCTTTCCACAAGCTGCTCGGCGGTCAGATGGCCGTGCTTCAGCGGCCGGACCAGCTCGAAGCGGGCAACCCGCGTCCCATCATCAGCCAGCAGGCTTCGGGCCGGGACCAGTAGCCCGATCCGGCCCGAGCGGCTGTTGCGAAGGAACTGCTGCCGTGCGCCCGAAAGACCGTAAAACTCCTCCAGGCGCCCCAATGTCAGGGGTTTCAGCGCACGGGCAATCTCAAGTTCGAGCAGGTGCGTCGTCGCACCCGACAAGGCATCCGTGCGAAGCAAGGTGTCAGAGAGAACATCGAAGTGCTCGACCGCGATGGTCTCGACCCCGAGATCGAGCGTGCCCGCCTGCCGCGCGGCGTCGATGCGTGCTTCGACCAGACCCAGGAACTCATCGAAAATGCCGTTCTGCAAGGCGATCGGCAAGGCGAGGATGCGGTTGAGCCAGCGTTGAATCGAAGGAAGGTCGTCGACCATCGATCCGTCGGGGCCTTCGATCCTGAGCCCGGTCAGTTCCTCGAAACTTGCCAAGGTTACGGCTTCGAGCTTGCCGGTGAACAACAGGGCGAACCAGCGGTGAAGCGCCTCC
>Ga0070665_100004421_pt1 | contig 14769 bp, 8 predicted proteins | sample KBSS13metaG_FD_65862 | JGI IMG/M metagenome (GOLD analysis project Ga0070665, IMG submission 65862) | Switchgrass rhizosphere microbial communities from Kellogg Biological Station, Michigan, USA - KBS S1-3 metaG | ecosystem: Host-associated > Plants > Roots > Rhizosphere > Soil ... | reverse complement strand
GATGACGCCCGTTGGCCGCCTCGTCCTCCTGCGGACGACGCAACGCAGCGAGCTGGTTTCCGCCATGGCGCTTTTGACGATACCGGCACTTGTCGGGCCTCTGACCGGCCCGCCGATCGGCGGCTTCATCACCACCTATTTTTCATGGCACTGGATTTTCCTCATCAACGTGCCCATAGGCGTTATCGGCATCTGGCTGTCGACGATCTTCCTGCCGGAAATCGAGACCACCAATCCGCCACCGATGGACGGCAAGGGTTTCGTGTTATCCGGTCTTGCAGCATCGGGCGTGGTTTTCGGCGTGTCGGTCGTCAGCCTTCCGGCACTGCCGCCCGCCATCGGCATCGCCTCGACGGTCATCGGTTTCATCTGCGGCTTTCTTTATGTGCGCCACGCGGCAAACCATCCTGCTCCCATTCTGGATTTCCGCATTTTCCGCAACCCGACATTCCGGGCGGCCACCGTTGGCGGCACCGCCTTCCGCATTTCCACGGGCGCGATTCCCTTCCTGATGCCGTTGATGTTGCAGATCGGTTTCGGGCTCAACCCGTTTCAATCAGGCATGATCACCTTTGCCGGGGCAATCGGCGCGATCACCACGAAATTCATGGCCAAGCGGGTCTTTGCCGCAACGGGGTTCAGATCAACGCTGATCGGAGCCGGCATCGTCGGTGCCTTCACGACGCTCGCCAACAGCTTCTTCACGCCGGAAACGCCTTACCCACTTATCATGATCTGCCTGGTCACGGCGGGCTTTGCCCGTTCCTTCTTCTTTACTGGATCCAACGCGCTCAGCTATTCCGATATAGACGACAGCCAGGCAAGTCAGGCAACTTCGATGGCATCCGTGCTGCAACAGATCAGCCTTGCGCTCGGCGTGGCTTTCGCAGCCGCCATCCTGGAAGTCAGCAGCATGTTATCCGGCTCGCATCTGCAGCTCGCCGATTTCCACGTTGCCTTCACCATCGTGGCGCTCGTTTCGCTGTTTGCAATCGTGCCGATCATCCGCATGGACGCGCAAGCGGGCGCGGCCGTTTCCGGCCACCGCGGCAAGGTCTCGCAACCGGCAGAATGATTAGTCTTCGTCCGCCTCATCCACGTGCATAACGGACTGCGTTTCGGCGGTCCGGCCCTTGAAATGCTTGGCGAGCAGGAACATTTCGACCGATTCCGAGCGCGAGGACGCCGGCTTGATATGCAGGACCTGCTTGAAGTTCTTCTTCAGCATGTCGAGCAATGCCTTTTCCGTGCCGCCCTGGAAGGTCTTGGCGAGGAAATGGCCGCCTTCCGCCAGCACCTGAACCGCGAAATCGGCCGCGACTTCGCACAGATGCATGGTGCGGATGTGGTCCGTCTTCTGGTGGCCCGTGGTTGGTGCGGCCATGTCGGACAGTACCAGATCCGGCGTGCCGCCAACGGCCTCCATCAACTGGTCCGGTGCGGTCGGATCGAGGAAGTCGAGCTGCAGGATCTTCACGCCGGGGATGGGATCAATTTCGAGAAAATCGATAGCGGCGACGCGGATATCATCCTCGGTGGAATCGGTAACCTTAGAAGCGATCTGCGACCAGCTTCCGGGTGCCGCACCAAGGTCGATGATGCGGGTGGCACCCTTCAGGATCTGGTGCTTGTCGTTGATTTCCAGAAGCTTGAAGGCGGCGCGGGCGCGATAGCCTTCAAGCTTGGCGCGCTGCACATAGGGGTCGTTGATATGACGTTCCAGCCAGCGGCGCGATGAGGCCTTGAGCTTGGTCTTCTTGACCTTCTGACCGATCTTTCGGCCGGTGCGATTGGTGCTTGTGGGCGCCTTGCTCATGTCAAACCTTCCGTTCTGTCCTGCCGTGCCATCTGCATGCGCCTTATCCGGTTACGCCGCCATGCGCCGTCATCCGCCATCATATCCGTCAACAGGCCTTCGCGCAGCCCGCGATCGGCCACACGCATGCGCCGCGCCGGCCAGCGACGGCGAATGGCCTCGAGGATGGCGCAGCCGGCCAGAACCAGATCGGCCCTGTCAGGACCGATGCAGGCATTGGCGGCGCGGCCGGCAAAATCCCATGCCAGAAGCTTGTCCTGCATCGCCGTCACCTCGGTATCTGAAAGCCAGAGGCCATCCACCTTGCGGCGATCGTAGCGCGGCAGGTCGAGGTGAACGCCCGCAAGCGTCGTCACCGTACCCGAGGTTCCGATCAGGTGAAAATCCTCGTGATGCGCAAGCGGCGCCAGAGGCGGGCACTGGAAGGCATCCAGCAGCCCTTCGACTTCCCGCACCATGGCGGCAAACACATCCGGCGTCACATCGCGGCCGCCATGGCGTTCCGAGAGGGTAACAACGCCGACCGGCAACGATGTCCAGTGGGTGATGTGGTTGGCGAGCCGGTTGGAACGGTTTTCGCCGACCTTGATGACCGCGATTTCCGACGATCCGCCGCCTATATCGAACAGCACCACCGAACGGGCTTCACGCCCGACCAGCGAGGCGCAACCCGAAACGGCGAGACGCGCTTCCGTCTCGCGGCTGATGATCTCAAGCTTGAGCCCGGTTTCCCGGGTAACCCGCTCCAGAAACTCCTCGCCATTGGTTGCTGCCCGGCAAGCTTCGGTGGCGATGAGGCGCATACGCCTGATCGGGCGTCCAGCAAGTTTCGAGGAGCAGACCTTGAGAGCCTCCACCGCGCGATCCATGGCATCGTCTGAAAGACGGCCGGTCGATACCAGCCCCTCGCCCAGCCGGACGATGCGCGAAAAGGCATCGACGACCCGGAACTGGCCGGGCCGTGTCGGCTGCGCGATCAGCAGTCGGCAATTATTGGTTCCAAGATCGAGCGCCGCATACATGTCCGTTGCGAATTCGGAGCCATGCTCTTGATGGCGGGCGCCGTGACGGGCGGACATTTCGGATTGTTGCCGGTGCGGTTCCTGAGCCGTCCCATTGGCGCGACCGTTCTGCTTGCCAACATGTCGGGGCGCATGGGAGGGAACCAGCGGGCGACCCTGCGGATCGCGGCTGCGCGGATCACGGTGAGCCCGCTTGCGGTTACGCGACTTGCGACCACCGGCAGGCGGCACGGAGGATGGATTGGTGGCATCCGTTGCGACGACAGCCTCTGGCTGTTCACTGGCAGCAGGCGGCGTCTGATGGGAGGTGCCTTTGCCACGGGAACGCCGACGCCGCTTTCTTTTGCGCGGTTCGGCATCCGGCTCGAGAGCCGATACATAGGGGGAACCGGCCGGAACATCCGCGGCAACATCATGCGACAGCACAGCAACGTCACGGGGTTTACCGTCACGCCTGTTTTTCTTGCCACGACGGGATCGCTTCGCTTTCCCTTTGTTTGCCACCGACGCCCCTTGTTCCGACGGCTTTGGGCCGTTTCCGGGGTCGATCACTGTCTTGTCCATTTCGCCGCGCACAAGCGTAGACGCTATGCTGCTGGCTTTCATAAGGTTTCGTTGGGCGGACAATACCAGCGCAAGAGATTTTAGCCAAATGGTTTTTGGAAGCGAGGAAACCGCACAGTCGACGCGCAGCAAAGACATGCGTTTGCGATAACCCAAATCGGGTTTGAAATCGCTGTAATGATTTTCAGGAATTTTAGGAAATTGGAGATGGTACGGTTGGGGGGTCTCGAACCTCCGACCTCAGGTGCCACAAACCTGCGCTCTAACCAACTGAGCTACAACCGCACATCAAACGCCGAACCGGCGCCACGGGGGGTGACATAAAAGGTGTTTTCGCTATTTGCAAGTCCTTCAGCGAATTTTGCGAAAAAAGGCTTGGAAAGGCAAGCGGTTTTCATGGCGCCAGAGCTGGCAACAGTCGATAGCCGGGTCTACCGCTTGCAATCTGGAACGGGGCCAGAACGGGTCTCGCCGGGCCTGTTCATGTTAACTCTATTTGGCGATTCATTCAGGCGGCGGTGGACCGCGCCGCCCTGTGAAGTTATTTAAAATTCTGTTAACGTGGTGCCTCAGCGGGTTTACGTTTCAGCTTCATGAGGAAGCCGAAAGCCTCGCAAGGTCCGGTAGTGCCAGAATAGGTTTCGACATGCCCGCCGTCCAGTATCCCTTTATCGATATCGCAGTGCATGAACGGGTGCGCGAAGGTTTCGGGCGCGGCGAGGCGATGGCTTTGTTCTCGCTCGATCTTCAGAGCGCGCTCTGGGCCAATGGGCGCGGTGCAGCGCTGTTCGGCACGCCGATGGTCTATGATTTTCTGGAACAGGGGCCTAAACGGCAGGACGTGACCTTCCGGCAGCTGGCCGCGACGGCGGCGCGTCTTTCGAAGACGGGCGACAGCCTGCCGTTTACCATTCGTATCAATGCCGGCTTCCGCAGCCTTGCCGTTACCGCCAAGGCGGAAATCATCGAGGCCGAACCGGGCCAGCCTGCTATTCTGTTTTCCGCCCTCACCGATCAGGCCGCACCTGACACGGCGGAATGCGCAAGGCGCATGATTGAAGGCTTTGACGATCCCGATATCCATATCGCTGTCATCAATGGCGATAACGAGGTCGTTGCCGCTTCGGCCAAGTTTGCGTCGCTCGGCATCACGCCGCATACGGCAAAGACGCTGGTTAGGATGGCCGCAGGTCAGGCTGGCCACCTCGTCAAACGGCCCGTGCCGACCGGCAAGGGTTACATGCCCGCCGCCGCCGGCCAGATCACGACATCGCCAGAACTCAATCTGTTGTTCGTGGTCGAAACCGCGCTCGGGACGCTCGATCCCGTTAACGGCTTTGCCGAAGACAAGCCGCAGGAAGCACCGGCCGCCGCCCAACCGGCTTTGCCGGTTGCCGAGACCGCGCCTGTTGCCGCGACGGCTGCCTCGTTCGATTCCGTGCTCGACGCCGTCGCTGGGATAGAAGATGTGGAGGACGTGCCGGAACTGCCTTCCGACGTCGAAGACGAAGTGACGGTGGAACAGGATGAGGAAACCGTCCTGCCATTGCTTGCAGCAGAAGAAGAAACGGATGCTCCGGCGGATGTCCCGCTGGAGGATGCCGATACGGCTGCGAATGCGGCGATGACGGACGATATTGCCGATCTCTTCGAACTGGATGCGGATGAGGCAGAGGTTCCGGCAACTGGCCAGGCTTCCAGCGAAGACCATACCGAACAGGCCCCGGATGCGGAGCGCGCAAAGGCGGAAGATGAGGTCGCTGAAACAATAGCGGCGCAGGACGCTGCACCAGTTGAAGAGGATGCCCCAGCGGCCGTGGAACCGACCGACGAACCCCGGCCTTTTGTCTTCAACGCCGGTGCGCGTGCATCCCGTTTCGTCTGGAAAATCGATGCCGAGGGCCGCTTCAGCTCGATCTCGCACGAATTTGCGGAGGCTGTGGGCGCGAAGGCGGCAGCTGTCGAAGGCATGAGTTTTGCCGATGTGGCGGCACTGTTCAATCTCGATCCGGAAGGCAAGATTCGCGAGCTTCTCGGCCGCCGTGATACCTGGTCTGGCAAGACGATCTATTGGCCAGTCGAAGGCACGTCCCTGATGGTGCCGATCGATCTCGCCGCCCTTCCCACCTATACGCGCTCGCGCGAATTTGACGGTTTCCGTGGTTTCGGCATCGTGCGGCTGGCCGATGCCGCAGAGGATCCGCACGCCACCGGCCTCACCTTCCTGCACGGCGAAGACATCCTTCAAACCGAGGTTTTGCCGCAGCCGGCTGCCGAGGATGAAGACGAGGAATTGCTGGCTTTTCTCGATGAGCTCGATGAGGAAACCCCGGCCGCTGAAGATGCGCCAGCCGAGATTTCGGACGAAGAGCGGCCCCACGATTACAGCCCGCCGGAATTCGAAGTGCCGGCCTTGGAAATCGTACCGACCCCGGAACCAGAGCCGGAGCCAACCTACTCCGACAAAGTAGTCCATCTGGAAGAGCGCCGCTGGCGCTCCCGCGAGGGCCTGACCGCAGGCGAGCAGGCCGCCTTCCGCGAAATCGGCCGGACGCTGGCACCCGTAGATGCCGTTTCAGACGAAGGCCCGAAGGCGGAAGAAGACGCTCCTTCTACCGATCCGGCTGCACAGCACATCCAAGACGATATCGACGCGGTAACACAGGTGGACCTGCCGCCCGTGCTGGAAGAAGACGTTAATGCCGCAGAACCGGCTGAGGAAGACGATCTCTTCGCGGACTATGTTCGCGGCGAACGTCCTGCGGCCACGAACAAGCCTGCCGATGAAATCCACATCGAAGAAAAGACAGTCGCCTTCACCGAGGTGGTACCGGCGGCCGATATCGCCGCTGCGATGGTTAGCCCACCGCTGCGACCCGCCGATGCGCTGAGCGCCGAAACGCTGGACCAGATGCCCGTGGCACTGCTGGTGCATGCCGGTGACAGGCTGATCCATGCCAATCCGGATTTCCTGCGGCTGACGGGCTACGGCTCTCTTGATGAATTGGACGAGGTCGGTGGACTGGAAGCCCTGCTGCAACGGCAGGAGCTTGAGGATATGCCTGATAACGAAGGCGGCATGGTCGTCGTCAGCGCCGAAAATGACATCATTCCGGTCAAGGCACGGCTGCAATCCATCCGCTGGGAAGACACCAAGGCGCTGATGCTGTCGCTGGTTCCGCTGGAAGAAAAGCAGGCACCGGTTACGGCAGCCAACGAGAATACGTCAGCGGCGGAAACCGCGAATGCCGACGCAGGCAGCGTTTCCGTATTGCAGGGCGAAGTCGAAGAACTGCATTCCATTCTGGAAACGGCAACGGATGGCGTGGTGCTTTTGGGAGACGACGGCGAAATCCGTTCGCTCAATCGCTCCGCCAGTGCGCTATTCAACTACGACAATGGCGAAATCGCAGGAAAACCCTTCGTCACCCTGTTTGCGCATGAGAGCCAGCGCGCGGTGCTGGACTATCTTTCCGGCCTTGCCAATAACGGTGTCGCCAGCGTGCTGAACGATGGCCGCGAGGTGATCGGCCGCGAGGCATCCGGCGGTTTTCTGCCGCTGTTCATGACGATCGGGCGACTCAAATCCTCGCACGGCTATTGCGTGGTCATCCGTGACATCACCCAGTGGAAGCGCACGGAAGAAGAGTTACGCAACGCCAAGCGCGCGGCGGAAACCGCCAATGCGCACAAGACCGATTTTCTTGCGCGTGTCAGCCACGAAATCCGCACGCCTCTCAACGCCATCATCGGCTTTGCGGACATGATGGCGACCGAGCGTTTCGGGCCAATCGGTCATCCGCGTTATGTGGAGTATTCCAATGATATCGGACGTTCGGGCCGGCATGTGCTCGATATCGTCAACGACCTCCTCGACATCTCCAAGATCGAAGCCGGGCAGATGGATGTCGATTTCATCGCGGTTCCGCTGAACGAGACGGTGGCCGAGGCGGTCTCGCTGGTGCAACCGCAGGCCAACAATCAGCGTGTCATCATCCGCACGGCGCTTTCGCAATCCGTTCCACAGATCGTTGCCGACCTGCGCTCGATCAAGCAGATCGTGCTCAACATCCTGTCGAACGCCATCCGCTTCACGCCATCAGGCGGCCAGATCGTGGTTTCCACCGCCTATGAGGCCAATGGCAGCGTCGCGCTGCGTATCCGCGATACCGGCATCGGCATGACCCGGGCTGAGCTGGAACAGGCCATGAAGCCGTTCCGGCAGGTGGCGTCATCGGGCAAGCGCGTGCGCGGCGATGGCACCGGGCTCGGCCTTCCCTTGACCAAGGCGATGGTGGACGCCAACCGCGCGAACTTCTCCATCACCTCGACACCGAACGAGGGAACGCTGGTGGAAATTACCTTTCCGTCGCAGCGGGTTCTTGCCAACTGAGGCCATGCGGGCGTAGCAATGCGGGAACCGCCGGCTAAACGGACAGCCGGTTGAGGCTTTCGCAGGACAGCAGGCTGGCTTTTCCATGACGGTTTCCATTCCGGCAACAAGACGCGTTTCATTGTTGCCCATCACGGCGGTCATCGTCGCAGCCATCGCCGCCATGCCTGTTCTGGCGGTCTTCTGGCTGGCGCTGACCGGCAGCACGGAAGGATGGCAACACCTTCTAGCCAATGTTCTGCCGCGCGCCGGGTTTCGAACCTTACTGCTGCTGGCGATGACGGCCGCAACGACGGCATTCTTCGGCATTGTCTGCGCCTGGCTCGTCACCACATTCGAATTCCCTTTGCGGCGGGTATTGTCGGCGGCACTTGTCCTGCCGCTCGCCATTCCTTCGTATCTGGCAGCCTATGCTTTCGGCGAGTTCCTGGATTTCACCGGCCCGGTACAAAGCGCCCTTCGCGCCGTCTTCGGCTATCACAGCATCCGCGACTACTGGTTTCCGGACGTACGCTCGCTTGGCGGCGCCGTGGTGGTTCTGAGTTCGGTGCTTTACCCTTATGTCTATCTCTCGGCCCGCGCCGCCTTTTCCATGCAGGGACGGTTTGCGGCCGAAGCTGCGCGCACGCTTGGTGCGAAACCGCTTGGCGTATTCTTTTCCGTTCAATTGCCGATGGCGCGGCCGGCGATCGCCATCGGTCTTTCGCTGGTCCTGATGGAAACGCTGAACGATATTGGCGCTGTCGAATATCTCGGTGTCCAGACGCTGACTTTCACGATTTACGAGACCTGGCTCAATCGCGGCAATCTTGCCAATGCCACACAGATCGCCGCCGTCATTCTGCTCATCGTTGGCGCGTTGATCTTCATCGAACGCAACGCCCGCGAAAAACAGCGCTTTGCCGCTCCAAAAGCCACGACCATGGCGCAACGCCACCGGTTGAAAAGCCTTCGCGGCTGGCGGCGCTGGTCTGCAAGCCTCTTCTGCGTCGCTCCTGTGGCGAGTGGTTTCCTCATTCCCGTCATCGTTCTTGGCGGTTACGCCGCAAAAAGGCTGGATGCGCTGTTTGCGCCGAAGCTGCTGAAAGCACTCGGTCACAGTCTCGAGGTCTCGCTTTCCGCCGCCTTCGTCACCCTGATTGCGGCTTTCGTATTTTCCTATGCCATCCGCACCGAGCGCTCGCGCACGTCAAAGGTGGCCGCGCGACTTGGCTCCATGGGATATGGCGTGCCGGGAACGGTGCTCGCCATCGGCGTGCTCATTCCCCTGGCCGGTCTCGACAATCACGTCGACGGGTTTGTCCGCTCCCATTTCGGATTTTCGAGCGGCCTGCTGCTGTCAGGCACTGCCTTTGCCATCATCTACGCCCATTCGGTGCGCTTCATGACCATGGCGGAGGGAACGCTTGATGCCGGGTTCCAGAAGCTCTCGCCGCATATCGACATGGCCTCGCGAACGCTTGGGCGCAACCGGTTGCAGACACTGTTCAAGGTGCTGCTGCCGAATATGCGGCCTGCGGCGCTGACAGCCTTTCTTCTGGTACTGATCGAATCCATGAAGGAGCTGCCGGCGACGATCCTGCTGCGGCCCTTCGGCTTCAACACACTCGCCACGCTGGTCTATGAAGACGCGTCCCGCTCAAGGGTGCAGGATGCCGCCGTGCCGGCGATCATCATCATCATTGCCGGGCTTATCCCCGTGCTTCTCGTGTCGAAATCGATGGATCATCCGGAAAACCGCTGAAGGCAACCCGCATGGCGGCAAAAAGAAAGGCGGCCTCTCGGCCGCCTGTATTAGTTGTGCTTTTTTAACGAGAGAAAGGGGGACAACCTCGCCATATGGAAATTATCAATCCCGGCTATCGAAAATTTGACAGCCCTGCGTTGGGATTTACTTTCCGCCAACTCCTATTAACAAGCGGTTAAAACCAAAATCGATCAATTACCGACGATAATTCCTATTTTGAGACCGTAAAAGTCAAAAACTAAATTACAGGTTTCTAATTTTATCGACGCCTCAACAGTAACGCGTAGAAATCGGAGAGGAATATTCGATCAGTTGCGCGCGGCTGCGTGTTCGTCCTTCATCCGCTGGAGTTCCGTGCGTTTGGAGGCGATGGAAGCGACAATCACGCCGATTGTGACAAGCCCGATAAGGATCGTGCAGATGGCGTTGATCTCAGGTGTGACACCGAGACGAACCTGCGAATAAATCTTGATCGGCAGCGTCGTCGCACCTGGACCAGTGGCGAAACTTGCGATCACTAGATCATCGAGCGACAGCGTAAACGCTAGCATCCAGCCGGCGATGACGGCCGGGAAGATCAGCGGCAGGGTAATTTTGAAGAAGGTCTTGACCGGCGGGCAACCGAGATCGAGCGCTGCTTCCTCGAGGCTGCGATCAAAGGTCAACAGACGCGACTGCACGACGATTGCCACATAACACATGGTGAAGGTGGTGTGGGCGATGACTACCGTCCAGAAGCCACGATCCACCCCGACGGCCACGAACAGCAGCAGCAGCGACAGACCGGTAATGACCTCCGGCATGACGAGCGGCGCATAGATCATGCCCGAAAACAGCACGCGTCCCGGAAAGCGCGCAAAGCGCGTCAGAGACAGCGCCGCCAGCGTTCCGAGGATGGTGCCGATGGTGGCGCTCAAAATACCGACACGAAGCGTCACCCAGGCTGCATCCATCAGCCCCTGGTTCGACCACATGGACTTGTACCATTGCAGCGAAAATCCGCCCCAGACGGTGACCAGCTTCGAGGCATTGAAGGAATAAACGATCAGGATGATGATCGGGATATAGAGAAAGGCAAAACCGAGGGTCAGGACGGTGATGTCGAATTTTCCGCGTTTCATGGCCTCACCCGACTTTCTTCTGCTGGTTCTGGAAGATGGCGATGGGCACCACCAGCAACAGTAGAAGCAGCACCGCAACGGCGGATGCCAGGGGCCAGTCGCGGTTGCCGAAGAATTCCGTCCAGAGCGTCTTGCCGATCATCAGCGTCTGCGCACCGCCAAGCAGATCGGGAATGACGAATTCGCCGGTTATCGGGATGAAACAGATCATCGACCCGGCCACCACGCCCGGAAGCGACAGCGGGAAGGTAATCTTCCAGAAGGCTTTCCAGGGCGGGCAACCCAGATCGGCCGCCGCTTCCAGAAGCGTATTGTCGAATTTTTCCAGCGCCGAATAAAGCGGCAGCACCATGAACGGCAGATAGGAATAGACGATTCCGATGAAGATCGCCGTCTCGGTGCGGAAGATATTGACCTGCTGGTCCGGCCCCAGAAAACCGAGCCATTGGAACAGCACCGTCAGCAGACCTTCGGGCTTCAGAATACCGATCCAGGCGTAAACGCGGATCAGGAACGAGGTCCAGAACGGCAGGATGACCAGCATCACCAGCGTCGGGCGGATGGATGACGGCGAACGCGCCATGGCAAGAGCCATGGGATAACCGATCAGCAACAGCAGGAAGGTGGAGATGAATGCGATGCGCAGCGACGAGAGATAGGCGTCGATGTAGAGCGGGTCTTCCGTCAGAAACAGGTAGTTTTCGAAATCCAGCTGCGAGAAGAATGCGCCAAGCTTCGAAAACCCTTCGAAGACTGGCGTATAGGGCGGCATGGATATCGCCGTATCCGAAAGCGATATTTTGAAAATGATGAAAAAGGGCGCTGCAAAAAACAGCATCAGCCAGAAATAGGGAACCGCGACGACCAGCCATCGCCAGGGACTTTGCCGGTTTTCAGGAGTGGTGATCGCCATAAAAGCCTCCCTCAGTGCGTTAGCACAAGACCGGAATCCTGTTTCCAGTTCAACCACACCATATCGCCAAAGGTGATCGGGCGATCCACGAGACGCGAGACATTCGCCTGCGCTGCACGGATGACACGGCCATCGGCAAGCTTGACGATGAACACCGAGAAGTCACCGAGATAGCCGATATCCCAGACTTCGCCATAAGCGGAATTGACGGCGCTGTCGGTGGGTTGATCGAGCGAGATGCGGACCTTTTCCGGGCGGATGGCGAAAGCCACCCGGCTTCCGGTGACAGCGGCACATTCCTGCTCCACGGCAACTGTCAGCCCGTCGCAATCGAGTGTCACCAGTCCCGGCTTGCCGATATCGGACGCGTTAGTGACGACATTGGCGTCGAAAATATTGATGTCGCCGATGAAATCCGCCACGTAACGGCTGTTCGGCGCCTCGTAGATTTCGGCAGGCGTTGCCACCTGCACCACAATGCCCTTGTCCATGACCGCGATCCGGTCCGACACCGTCATTGCCTCTTCCTGGTCATGGGTGACGATCAAGAAGGTGAGGCCGAGATTGGTCTGGATGTCCATCAGCTCGAATTGGGTTTCCTCGCGCAGCTTCTTGTCGAGCGCACCGAGCGGTTCATCCAGCAAAAGCACCTTCGGCCGCTTGGCAAGCGAGCGGGCAAGCGCCACGCGCTGCCGCTGGCCGCCCGAAAGCTGGCTCGGCTTGCGCTTGGCAAACTCGCTGAGCTTGACGAGCCGCAGCATTTCCTCGACCCGCGAGGATACTTCTGCCTTGGGCAGACCGTCCTGCTCCAGACCAAAGGCAATGTTCTTCTCCACCGACATATGCGGGAAAAGGGCGTAGGACTGAAACATCATATTGGTCGGGCGCTTGTAGGGCGGCACGCCGGAAATATCCTTGCCCTGGAGGAGAATACGCCCATTGGTCGGTTCCTCGAAACCGGCCAGCATGCGCATCAGCGTGGTCTTGCCGCAGCCGGAAGGACCGAGCAGCGAAAAGAACTCCCGTTCGTAAATATCGAGCGTCAGATTATCGACGGCGACGAAATCGCCAAACCGCTTGGTGACGTTTTCAAAACGGATGAAGGGAACCGCATCGGGATTGTCCCAAGGGCTAAATTTGCGTTTGACCGGCCCCAGAGTTTTCGCCATTCACCCTACCCTCAAATCCCGTTGATTTTGTAGATTTGAGCATCGGATTTCCCGAAAACCGCGTCACACTTTTCGGTCCGATGCCATGAGGCGGGCAGCGCCGGCAGGTTGCGTGACCTGCCGGCAAGGTATCAGAGAAACAGGCCCGCCGGCCGTTTCTCAACCAGCGCGCGGAGCTATCAGCTACCGGTCTTTATCTGCGTCCAGACACGGTTCAAGACACGCTGTTCCTTCGGTCCGTAGGGTGAGATGGTGAAGAGCTTCTTCATCGTCTCGGCATTGGGGTAGACCGCCGGGTTCTTGGCAACCGACGGATCCATCAGCGCCTGCGAGGCAAGGTTGCCGTTCGCATACTGAACATAGTTGGACGCCTTGGCGATGACTTCCGGCCGCATCAGGTAGTTTATGAAGGTGTGAGCTTCCTCGACATTCTTGGCATCCGCCGGGATGGCAAGGTTGTCGAACCACATATAGGTGCCTTCCTTCGGGATGACGTAGTTCACCTCGACGCCGTTCTTGGCTTCTTCGGCACGCTTTTTCGCCTGAAGAATGTCACCCGACCAGCCGATCGTGATGCAGCTGTCGCCATTTGCCAGCTCGTCGATATAGGCGGAGGAGTTGAAGGTCTTCACGAAGGGACGGATCTTCGAATAGACGGCACCGCCCGCTTCCAGATCGGCCGTTTCCTTGCTGTCCGGGTTCTTGCCGAGGTAATTCATCGCGATGGCGAAGGTCTCGTCCGATGCATCGAGAATATTGATGCCACAGGATTTCAGCTTTTCGGCATTTTCCGGCTTAAAGAGAATATCCCAGCTGTCGACCGGAACATCACCGAGAGCCGCCTTCACCTTGGCGACGTTATAGCCGATGCCTGTTGTGCCCCACATGTAGTTCACGGCATACTCGTTGCCGGGGTCGTATTTCGCCAGACGCTCGGAGACATCCGGCCACATGTTCTTCAGATTCGGCAACTTGGACTTGTCGAGTTTCTGGAAAACACCGGCATTGATCTGGCGGGCGAGGAAGGGGCCAGTCGGCACCACCACGTCGTAGCCGGAGCTGCCGGCCAGAAGCTTCGTTTCCACGAGTTCGTTGCTGTCGAATACATCGTAAACGACCTTGATGCCGGTTTCCTTGGTGAAATCGGTAAGGATCGATTCGTCGATATAATCCGACCAGTTAAAGACGTGAACGACCTTCTCCTGGGCCATTGCCGAGCCTGCAGCAACGAGCGCCGTCGTGAGAGCCAAAGTGAAACGGAGCGAACGGTTTTTCATGATTTCTCCTGTTAACGCATCCTCGTGACGGAAGCGTGATCCCCTTTTTTAGTGAGACTAGAAAGGAAAACAAAAGGGAGCAAGCGGGAAATGTGCAGCACAGCATTTTCAACCGAATGTGTTCCACCGGAAAAAAAGTGATGCGAAACCTCTACTGGAAGTCGAAAACACTAAGACCGGTCACCATTTCGTCCAGGCCGAGCGGCCTCGTCAGCGGGGCCTCCGCCCGCGACAGACAGCCCTGCCTTTCACACAGCCGGCACGAGGGACCAATGGCAATGGTCGGCCCACCTGCGCCGGCAGCCCCATAAACCGTCTCCCCGGCCTGGGCGAGATCGCAGCCCAGAAGCACAGCCGTTCGCCGCACCCTTTCGCCGAAACCGGCCTGCGGGCCTTCAAGCGTGCGCGACACCGTCAGGAAGGCGTCACCGTCAGGCATCTCCACCGGCTCCACCAGCACCTGCCCCGGCTGGGCAAAAGCTGCGTGGATATTAAGACGCGGACAGAGGCCACCAAACCGTGCCCTCGGGAAACCACCGGCGCCCGCAAGACGGAAACGGTTGCCGGCATTGTCAGTCTCCATCAAAAAGAACGGGATTGCCGCAGCCGTCGGCCTTTGCAGGCTGACGAGCCTGTTGGCGGCCTGCTCGAACGACACATTGAAGCGTGATCGCAGGACATCGAGATCGTATTTCGCGCGCTGGGCGGCACTCAAAAACGCACCATAGGGCATCATCAGGGCATGGG
>Ga0070665_100004417_pt1 | contig 14774 bp, 9 predicted proteins | sample KBSS13metaG_FD_65862 | JGI IMG/M metagenome (GOLD analysis project Ga0070665, IMG submission 65862) | Switchgrass rhizosphere microbial communities from Kellogg Biological Station, Michigan, USA - KBS S1-3 metaG | ecosystem: Host-associated > Plants > Roots > Rhizosphere > Soil ... | reverse complement strand
AAGCTCTTTCGGCTCCTGTTCAAGTATCCGCCCCTCATGTTCCAGCAGGGGGACTTCACCTGGGGCCTGTCGCGCCCGGTCCTGCTGGCGGTCGCGGCGGCGGCGGCCATCGCCGTGCTCGCGCTGCTCACCTATCGGGGCGTGGCGGCGACCGAGAGCGCGCGCGACCGCGTGGTGCTGGTGGGCCTGCGCCTCGCGGCGCTCGCCGTGCTGCTCTTCTGTCTGTTCCGGCCGGCGCTGGTTCTGAAAGCCGCGGTCCCGCAGCAGAATTTTCTCGGCGTGCTGGTCGACGACTCCCGGAGCATGTCGATCGCCGATCTGGACGGCCAGACGCGCAGCACCTTCATCCAGCAACAGCTCACCGGACCGAACGCGAAGCTGCTCGAGGCGCTGTCGCAGCGCTTCGTCGTCCGGTTCTTCAGCTTCGCGTCCTCCTCCGATCGCGTCGCGTCCGCCGCGGACCTGAAGTTCAACGGCACCGCTACCCGCCTGGGACAGGCGCTCGATCGCGCGCGGGACGAGTTGTCCGGTCTTCCGCTCGCCGGCCTGGTGATGGTGAGCGACGGCGCCGACACCTCCGATGCCGCGCTCGACGAGACGCTCGCGAGCATGAAGGCCCGCTCGATTCCGGTGTTCACCGTCGGCGTCGGCCAGGAACGCTTCGCGCACGACGTCCAGGTCACCCGGGTCGAGACGCCGCGCAGCGTCCTCAAGGGCACCGCGCTGGTGGTCGATGTGGTGCTGTCGCAGACCGGCTACGGCGGACAGACCATCCCGCTCAGCGTCGAGGACGATGGACGGATCGTGAGCACCCAGGAGGTCACCCTGCCGCCAGACGGCGAATCGGCGACCGTGAAGGTGCGCTTCACCGCGAGCGAGGCCGGGGCGCGCACCTTCAAGTTCAAGGTGCCGACGCAGGCCGGCGAGCAGGTCACCCAGAACAACGCGCGCGACGCGCTGATTCAGGTCAACGACCGCGCCGAGAAGGTGCTGTATTACGAGGGCGAGCCGCGGTTCGAGTACAAGTTCCTCCGCGCCGGCGTCGTCGGCGACACCAACCTGCAGGTGGTGTCGATCGCCCGCACCGCGGAGAACAAGTACTACCGGCAGTCGGTGAGCAACCGTGACGAGGTCAGCGGCGGCTTTCCCAAGACACGGGAAGAGCTCTTCCAGTATCGCGGCCTGATTCTCGGCAGCGTCGAAGCGGCGTCGTTCACGCCGGAACAGCTGAGAATGATCGCCGACTTCGTGAACAAGCGCGGCGGCGGTCTGCTGATGCTCGGCGGCCGCCGATCTTTTGCCGAAGGCGGCTGGGGCGGCACTCCAGTCGGCGAGGTGCTGCCCGTCGTCCTCGAGAACGCCAACGCGAAGTACTTCTCCGAGCTGTTCCAGGCGCATCCGACGCGGGCGGGCGCGACCTTCCCGGTCGTGCAGATCGCCGGCGACGAGAAGGCCTCGGGCGCGAAATGGAATCAGATGGCGCCGGTGTCGAGCGTCAACCCGATCCGCGAGGTCAAGCCCGGCGCGACGACGCTGCTGACCGGCATCGACAGCCGCAAGCAGGAACAGATCGTCCTCGCCTACCAGCGCTACGGGCGCGGCAAGGCGATCGCGCTGCCGGTGCAGGATACGTGGCAGTGGCAGATGGATCCGAAGACGCCGGTCACCGACACCACGCACGCGATGTTCTGGCGCCGCCTGATTCGGTGGCTGGTGGACGGCGTGCCCGAGCAGGTGAACCTGTCGACCACCACGGATCGGGTCGAGCCGGGTGAAGCGATCAAGCTGTCGGCGGAGGTGCTGGACTCGGCGTATGTCGAGGTCAACGACAGCCGCGTCGTCGCGCGGGTGACCTCGCCGTCCGGCAAGACGACCGACGTGCCGGTCGACTGGACGGTCACCAAGGACGGCGACTACCGCGCCAGCTTCACGCCGGACGAGGCCGGGATCTACGACATCAAGGTCACCGCGGCGCGGGACCAGAAGGAGCTCGGCGTCGCGGACATGCACGTGCGCGTGTCGGCCGGCGATGCCGAGTACTTCGACGCCGGGATGCGGGCGCCGCTGCTCAAGCGGATCGCCGAGGATACCGGCGGCCGCTTCTTCACGCCGGCCAATGCGGCGTCGCTCCCCGAGGCGATCAGCTACAGCGGCCGCGGCGTGACCGTCGTCGAGGAGCGCGAGCTGTGGGACATGCCGGCGCTGTTCCTGGCGCTGGTCGGGCTGGTCGCCGCCGAGTGGGGCTATCGCCGCATGCGGGGCCTGGCGTGAGATCACGATCGGAAAAAACCGCGGAGTTCGCAAAGATCGCAAAGAACGATCATTCTCTGCGGCCTTTGCGCTCTCTGCGGTTTCTTCTGGTCGCATCTTTTCTCAGTGTGATCCCGGTCTCGTCGGCGTTCGCGCAGCAGACCCATCTGCTGGTGATCACGGGCTCGCCGGGTGACGAGGAACACGCAGAGAAGTTCCAGAAATTGGCGGCCAGTTTCATCGAGGCGGCGAAGAAGAAGGACGCCGTGCCGGACGCCAACGTGACACTGCTCGCGGACAAGCAGGCTACGAAGGCGGGCATCGACAAAGCGTTCGCCGATCTTGCGGCGAAGGCCAAGCCGACGGATGCCGTGATCATCCTGCTGCTCGGGCATGGCAGCTTCAACGGGACGACCGCCGCGTTCAACCACTTCGGTCCCGATCTCAGCGTCGAGGAATGGACGAAGCTGCTCGCCCGGCTGCCGTCGCAGCACGTCGCATTCGTCGACACGACGAGCTCGAGCGGCGCGTTCCTGCCGGCGATCGGGGCGCCTGGACGGGTGGTCATCACCGCCACCAAGACCGGCGGCGAACGCAACGAGACCCAGTTCCCCGAATTCTTCGTCGCTGCGTACAGCGACCCCGGCGCCGACCGCGACCGCAACGGCCACGTCTCGCTGGCCGAAGCCTTCGATTACGCCAAGACCAAGGTGGTACAGGCGTTCCAGCAGAAGGGGCTGCTGTTGACCGAGCATGCGCAGATGGATGAGGGCGGCGGCCCCGGACTCGCCGCGCAGTTGTTTCTCGGCACCGGCCGTGCCGAGGGCACGCTGACCATCGACGCCTCGGATCCGGCGATGAAGAAGCTCGCGGACGAGAAGGAGGCGCTCGATCGGCAGATCGCGGCGCTCCGGCTCAAAAAGGGCGCGATGGACGCGGCGCAGTACGAGGCGCAGCTGGAACAACTGCTGACCGACCTGGCGATCAAGACCAAGGCGATCCGCGATCTGCAGGCGCAAAAGGACAAGCGGTGAGGCGACTGCGCGCGACGCGCCAGGCCGTGAGGCGGACCGCGGTGGTGGCGCCGATCATCGGCATCCTCATCCTCACCAGCGTCGCAACCGCGCTCGCGCAGCGGCGGGGCGGGTTCGGCGGCGGCGGCGGCCGCAACGGTCCGATCCCGATTGCGCCGAACGCGGCCTACGACGGCCGCTTCACGTTCGTGCGGGTGCGCTACGGCCCCGACTACGGCTTCGCGTCGCAGCGGCTGCCGTGGTCGCACGACTACCCGGCCGGCGAACAGCACTTCATGAAGATCGTGAACGAGCTGAGCCTGCTCGACCCGCACACGGCCGAGACCAACATCCTGACGTTCGACGATCCGCAGCTGTTCAAGTACCCGGTCGCGTATCTCTGCGAGCCCGGCGGCTGGGTGCTGACCGATCAGGAAGCGGCGAGCCTCCGCAGCTACCTGCAGAAGGGCGGCTTCGTCATCGTCGACGACTTCCGCTATCAGCACTGGGGCAACTTCGAGTCGCAGATCATGCGGGCGCTGCCCGAGGCGCGGATCTACGACATGACCCTGGCGGATCCGATCTTCCACTCGTTCTTCGAGATCAAGACGCTCGAGGTGCCGCAGTACTACGATCCGCCGCCGGCGATCTTCCGGGCAATTTACGAGGACAACGACCCGGCCAAGCGGATCCTCGTCATGATCAACTACAACACCGACATCTCGGAATTCTGGGAATGGTCGGATACCGGCCTCAAGCCGATCGACGAATCGAACGAAGCGTATAAGCTCGGCGTCAACTACATCATTTACGGTATGACCCACTAGAGGGAACGGAGCCAATCGTGAGCATCGACACCGTGGACTTCGAGTCAGCCGACGACATCGCGCTGGCAGACAAGATGAAAGTCGGCCGGCAGCAGATCATCGCCGAGCTGGGCAAGCGGATCATCGGGCAGTCGGAGGTCATCGAGCTGCTGCTGCTGTCGCTGTTCGTCGGCGGCAACAGCCTGATCGTCGGCGTGCCGGGTCTGGCGAAGACCCTCTTGATCGCGACCCTCGCCAAGGTGCTGGACCTCAGGTTCAACCGCATCCAGTTCACGCCCGACCTGATGCCGTCGGACATCACCGGGACCGACATCATCCAGGAGGACGCGGGCGGCCGGCGGGCGATGGTATTCGCGCCGGGCCCGATCTTCGCGAACATCGTGCTCGCCGACGAGATCAACCGCACGCCGCCCAAGACCCAGTCGGCGCTGCTCGAGGCGATGCAGGAGCACCGCGTCACGATTCAGGGGCGGACCTACGACCTGGTCGAGCCGTTCTTCGTATTCGCGACGCAGAATCCGATCGAGCTCGAAGGCACCTACCCCCTGCCCGAGGCGCAGCTCGACCGCTTCATGTTCCACATCGTCATCGAGCACCCGCCGGAAGACGAGGAGTTCGACGTCGTGCGCGCGACCACGGCGATCATCGATCCGCATTACCAGCAGCCGGTCAACGGCGCCGACCTGGTCGCGTTCCAGCGCCTGGTGCGCCGTGTGCCGGTCGCCGACGCGGTGATGCGCTACGCGCTGCATATCGTCCGCACCAGCCGGCCGAAGTCGCCGCAGGCGCCTGAACTGGTGAAGAAGTTCGTCGCCTTCGGCGGCAGCGTCCGCGCGGCGCAGTACCTGGTGCTCGGGGCGAAGGCACGGGCGCTGACCCACGGCCGCTACCACGTCAGCTATGAGGACATTCGTGCGCTGGCGCATCCCGTGCTGCGGCACCGCGTCCTGACCAACTTCCGGGCCGAGTCCGAGGGCGTGACGTCGGACGCGATCATCGACGAATTGCTCACGGCGGTGCCGGTACCGAAGAGCGGAATGTAGAACAAGAAAAAACCGCGGAGAACGCGAAGAACGCCGAGCAACGTTTCTCCGCGATCTTTGGCGATCTTTGCGGTTTTTTCCGGAATAGATATGCAGTCACCAGCGATTCCGGGAGCGCGGTTCGTCGACCCCAAGGTGCTGATGCGGGTCGGCAACCTCGAGCTGCTCGCGCGCAACGTCGTCGAAGGCTTCATCAACGGCCTCCATCGGGCGCCGTTCTTCGGGGCCTCGATCGACTTCGCCGAGCACCGCGGCTACGTGGCCGGCGACGACATCCGCCGCGTCGACTGGCGGCTGTACGCGCGCACCGACCGCTACTACGTGAAGCAGTACGAGGCCGACACCAACACCAACCTGTCGGTGCTGCTCGACATCTCCCGCTCGATGAAGTTCTCCAGCCGCGGCATCCCGAAGCTGGAGTACGGCTGCTACGTCGGCGCGTGCCTGGCCTATCTGGCGCAGCGCCAGCGCGACCGCGTCGGCATGATCACGTTCGACAACGACATCGTCAGCCACATCCCGCCGTCGGCGAAGCACTTCAACGTGGTGCTCGGCATGCTGGAGAAGGTCAAGGCGGAGCGGCCGGGCAACCTGGCGGTGCCGCTCAACAAGATGGCGGAGCACTTCAAGCGCCGCGGCATCATCGTGCTGATCTCGGACTTCTACGAGGAGCCCGAGGCGATCCTGGAAGCGATCCGCCCGCTCAAGTTTCTCGGCAACGACCTGATCGTCTTCCATGTGCTGGATCCGGCGGAGATCGATTTCGGCTACGAGGACGCCTCGAGCTTCCAGGATCTCGAGACCGGCGAGCAGGTGCCGGTCGTGCCGCAGTCGCTGGTGAAGGAATACCGGGCGATGATCCAGGCGCACATCGCTTCGCTGACGACCAAGTTCTCCGAGCACCGGATCGACTACACCGTGCTCAACACCGCCGAACCGCTCGACCGCGCGCTGTTCAGCTACCTGTCCGCCCGCGAGCGGTTGATGAGGGTCAGGTGATGACAGGCCGGTCTTCGCAGGTAGGGTCCGGCTTCAGCCGGACCCGACAGGTCCGCCTGAAGGCGGACACTACCGAGACCGCGTGACATGGCGTTCCTGACCCCCTTCTTCCTGCTCGGCCTCGGCGCCATCGCGATTCCCGTGCTGATTCACCTGATTCAGCGCGAGAAGAAGCGCGTCATCGAGTTTCCGTCGCTGATGTTCGTGCGCCGGATCCCCTACCAGTCCGTCCGGCGGCGGCGCATCCGCCACTGGTGGCTGCTGCTGATGCGCGCGGCGGCCATCGCCCTGATCGTCGCGGCGTTTGCGCGGCCGTTCCTGCATCAGGGCGCGATCGCCGCGGCGGCAAACGGCGGCGCGCGCGAGATCGTCATCCTGCTCGACCAGTCGGCCAGCATGGGCTACGGCGATCACTGGACGCGCGCGAAGGACGCGGCGCGCACCGTCGTCCAGGGCCTCGGTGCCGACGACCGCGCCACCCTCGTCCTGTTCAACAAGAACGCGGAAGAGAACATGCGCGCGACCTCGGATCGCACCCGCCTCGAGGGCGCCATCAACGCGGCCAAGGTCGGCTCCGGCGCGACGCGCTACGGTCCGGCGCTGAAGCTCGCCGAAAGCATCCTCAGCCGATCGCCGATCAAGCGGCGCGAGGCGGTCCTGATCAGCGATTTCCAGCGCAGCGGCTGGAGCGGATCCGAGGAGGTGCGCTTCCCCGAGGGCATGACGATCAGCACGGTGTCGGTCGCGTCGCCCAACACGGCGAATCTCGCCGTGCCGTCGGTCGCCTTCGCGCGCTCCTCCTTCTCCGGCCAGGAGCGCCTCACCGTGACGGCCGGGCTGAGCAACAAGGGCGACGAGGCGCTCAAGGACGTGCCCGTCACGCTGACCATCGACGGCCACGAAATCCAGACGGAAAAAGCCACGATCGCGGCACACGCGTCCGGTTCGGTCTCGTTCACCCAGTTCACGCTGTCGAGCCCCAACGTCCGCGGTTTCGTGCGCGCCGGCACCGATCCGCTGCCGGCCGACAACACCTTCAATTTCGTCCTCGCGCCGAGCGAGCCGGTCTCGCTCGTCATCGTCGACAGCGGCGATCGCGCCGCCTCGAGCCTGTTCCTGGCAAAAGCGCTGTCGATCGGAACGACGCCGGTCTTCCAGGTGGACGTCACGTCGGCCTCGCGCCTGACGCCGGCGGCGCTCGAGAAGCGCGCGGTCGTCATCATGAACGACACCATGTTCCCGCCCGCGGGTGGCGGCGGCGCCTTGAAGAGATTCGTCGAGCACGGCGGCGGGCTGCTCGTCGTCAGCGGCGATCGCGCCACCTGGCCGCAGGGCGAAGCGGATCTGCTGCCGGGCCGTTTCGGCGCGACCGTCGATCGTACGACGGGACGCAGCGGATCGCTCGGTTACCTGGACTACAGCCACCCGGTGTTCGAGGTGTTCAAGGCGCCGCGCAGCGGCGACTTCTCCGCCGCCCACGTGTTCCGCTATCGCGCGCTGCAAACCGCGCCGACCGACCGCGTCCTCGCCCGCTACGACGATGGCGCGGTGGCGGCGGCGGAGAAGAAGATCGGCGGCGGACGCTCGATCGTCTGGACCACCACGCTGGACGATTCCTGGACCGACATCGCGGTGAAGCCGGTGTTCCTGCCGCTCGTGCATCAGCTCGTGCGCTACCTGGCGCACTACGAGCCGCCGACCTCGTGGCTCACCGTCGGCCAGGTGCTCGACCTGACCGCCCGCGCCAAGGGCCGGGGCGATCGCTCGGACCGCATCGTCGTGACGCCGTCGGGCGAGCGCATTTCGCAGTCGAGCGCCGGCGAGGGAAACGAAGGGCTGCTCGAGCTCAACGAACAGGGCATTTACGAGATCCGGTCCACCGGAGCCGCCAGCGGCCGTCCCGAGGCAATCGCGGTCAACCTCGACCCGGCTGAGTCGGACTTGAGCGCGATCGACCCGCGTGAGCTGGTGGCCGCGGTCACCGGACACGCGACCCCGACCGCCGCCCAGCCGGCGCAGTCTCAAGAGATGACGCGCGAGGAATCGGAGCGGCGGCAGAGTCTCTGGTGGTATCTCCTGATGGCGGGCTTGCTGCTGCTCACGGCGGAAACGGTGATCGCGAATCACCTGTCGCGCAAAGAAAAGTTCCTGTAATCTTCTCGTAGTGCAGGCCTTCAGGCCTGCTCGGGCAGCCTCGATGGGCTGCGCGGCCAGCCAGGGAGAATCGGCGCATGGACCCACGCACGGAGTTGGTCGACGTCATTCGTCGGGTGCGCAATCGGTGGCGCGGGCGGCTGGCCCTCAGGGGCGCGGTGGTCGTGGCGGCCGGCACGGTGCTGGCGCTGCTGCTCTCGGCCTCCGGCCTCGAGTCGTTCCGCTTCAGCGCTCCCGCGATCATCACCTTCCGCATCGTCACCGTTGCGGTGTTCGTGGGTCTCCTGTTCTACGGCCTGGTCTGGCCGCTGCGGCGCCGCGTCACCGACGCGCAGGTCGCGATGTACCTCGAGGAGTGCGATCCGACGCTCGAGGCGGCGATCATCAGCGCGGTGGAAGCGACGGCGGGCGGCGGGTCGGCGGCGCACTCGCCGCGCCTCGTCGAGAAACTGGTCGAGCAGGCGATCGAGCAGTGCCGGACGCTCGACCACGGCCGCGCCATCGAGCGGACGTCGGTCCAGCGGCACGCAGGCGCGTTGGCCGCCGTGGCCGCGATTCTCGCGCTGGCCCTCGCGTTCGGCCCCAACTATCTCCGGCACGGCCTGTCGGCGCTGCTGACCTTCCAGAGCGCGGCCGCGTCCAGCCCGTACAGCATCGAAGTGACGCCCGGCAACACCAAGGTGCCGCGCGGCGCCGACCAGACCGTGAAGGCGAAGCTGGTCGGCTTCACGTCGAGCGACGTCAGCGTGATGATGCGGATCGCGCCGAACGGATCGTTCGATCGCGTGCCGCTGATCGCCTCCGCGCAGCCCGGCGCGTTCGAAGGCATGCTCTTCCACCTCGAGAAGCCGACGGAGTACTACGTCGAGTCGAACGGCGTCCGCTCGGGCAAGTTCATGCTCGAAGTGGTCGACCTGCCGACCGTCCAGCAGCTCGACCTGGAGTACCGCTTCCCCGCCTATACCGGCCTCGCGCCGCGCAAGGCGGAAGGCGGCGACGTCGCCGCCATCCGCGGCACCGACGTCGTGCTGCACGTGGTGCCGACGATGACGACGCCGGACGGCAAGATCCTGTTGAGCGACGGCAGCGCGCTGCCGCTGACCCGGCAGGCCGACGGATCGTTGACCGGCAGCTTTCCGATCAAGGGCCAGGGCTTCTACCGCATCGAGCTCACCGGACCGCACGGCGAAAAAGTCGAAGCGTCGCCGCAGTACACCATCGACGTCATCGACGACCAGCCGCCCTCGGTGCGTTTCACCAAGCCGGGACGCGACTCGCAGGCGAGCCCGGTCGAGGAGCTCTTCCTCGAGGCGCGCGCCGACGACGACTACGGCGTGAAGTCGCTGCAGCTGTTCTACTCGGTCAACGGCGGCGCAGCGAAGACGATCAACCTGTTCAGCGGGGCGAAACCGCTGACCGAGATCAGCGCCGGCCACACGATCTATCTCGAAGAGCTCGGCCTGAAGCCCGGCGACTTCGTCTCGTACTACGCGAAGGCGTCGGACACCGACGCAGTGCAGGGCTCGAAGACCACGACGAGCGACATCTACTTCGTCCAGATTCGGCCGTTCAAGAAGGACTACAAGCCGTCGCAGTCACAGGCGGGCGGCGGCGGTGGCGGTGGTGGCGGCGGGCAGCAGGTCGGCCAGCTCTCGCAGCAGCAGCGGGAGATCGTGGCGGCGACCTTCAACATCGTCCGCGACAAGGCGAAGACCAAGCCGGAGAAGTTCCGCGAGAACGTGGTGTTCCTCAACCTGGCGCAGGCGAAGCTCCGCGATCAGGTCGAAGAGCTGGTCGGCAAACTGAAGGCGCGCCTCGGCACGGTCGATCCGGCCTACAACAAGATTGCCGAAGCGCTGCCCAAGGCGGCGGAGGAAATGAAGGCGGCCGAGTCCGACCTCAAGGCGATGAAAGCCGACACCGCGCTGTCGCCGGAACAGCGCGCGTTGAAGCTGCTGCAGGACGCCGAGCAGGAGTACGAGTTGCAGGTCGCGCAGCAGCAGGGCGGCGGCGGCGGTGGCGGCGGCCAGCAGAGCGCGCTCGCCGACGACCTCGCCGACCTGTTCGAGCTCGAGCTCGACAAGCTCGCCAACCAGTACGAGATGCAGCAGCGCGCCGAGCAGCAGGGCGGCGATCAGCAGGTCGATCAGCTCGTCGAGAAGCTGAAGGAGCTGGCGCGGCGGCAGCAGCAGGAGATGGAGCGCCAGCGGCGGATGGCGCAGTCGGGCCAGAGCGGCTCCAGCGGCTCGAGCGCCTCGCAGCGCGCGCTGGCGGATGAAGCGGAGAAAGCGGCCCGGCAGCTCGAGCAGCTGACCCGCAACCAGCAGCAGCGCCAGCAGCTCGGCGACGCGATGAAGCAGTTGCAGGACGCGGCCGATGCGATGCGCCGAGCGGCGGCGAACGGATCGAAGGACGGCGGCGCGCAGGCGAACCAGGCGCTCGACCGGCTGCGCGAGGCGCAGCAGAAGCTCGAACGCAACCAGGGTGGACGCGGCGAGCGGGACCTGCAGCGGGCGCAGCGCCAGGCCGAGGAGCTCGCCAGCGAGCAGAAGACCGTGGCGTCGGACGTCAACGCGCTCGAGCAGGCGGAAGCGGGAGCGGGACGTCAGGCCAAGGCGCAGGCGCTCGGCCAGCGCAAGGACGCGATGGACGCCAAGGTCGCCGACCTGCAGCAGCAGCTCGAGAAGATCGCCAACGAGATGCGTCGCGACGAGAAGGATGCCGCGCGCAAGCTCGACGAGGCCGCCGGCAGCATCCGCGACAAGCGCATCCGCGAGAAGATCCGCTACACCAAGGGCGCGCTCCAGAGCGCCGGTTCGCAATACGCGCGCGGCATGGAAGACGACATCACCGCGAACCTCGAGGCGCTGCAGAAGAAGGTCGGCGATGCGGCCGGCGCGGTCGGCAAGGCCTCCAAGCAGGATGCGGTCGCGCGCGCGGCCGACAAGACGCGCGATCTCGTGCGCGGGATGGAATCCTTACAAGGCAGATTGCAGGAAGGCAAAGGGCAAGAGGGCAAGGGGCAAGACGGCAAGGGCCGGGACGGCAAGGGACAGCAGGGCAAGCCGGGACAACAGGGCCAGCAGGGAAACAGTCAGCAGTCTCAGGGCCAACAGGGACAACAAGGCCAGTCGGGACAACAGGGCCAGCAAGGACAACAGGGCCAGGGGCAGGGTCAGGGACAGCAGGCGCAGCAGGGCGGGCAGAACGGCGGCGGCGGCGCCAACAACGGCTACGACGCCGGCGGCCCGCGCAACGGCGTCTGGACCGGCGGCTACGGCCGATGGAATCCTGACGACATCCGCCAGTTCCGCGGCCAGTTCCGCGAGTGGGCCAACGACGCTGAAGGACTGCGGCGCCAGCTGCAGCAGGCCGGCGTCAACCCGCGCGACCTCGACGAGGTGCTGCGCGACCTGCGGGCCTTCGACAACGATCGCGTCTATGCCGATCCCAAAGGCCTGGAGCAGCTCCAGGCGGCCGCGATCGAGAAGCTGAAGAAGGTCGAGTTCTCGCTGCGGCGCAAGGCCGACGCCGGCAACGACTCGCTGTCGCTGTCGGGCTCCGACCAGGTGCCCGAAGGGTTCCGCCAGGCGATCGAGGAGTACTACCGCTCGCTCGCGAAGAAGAACACGCCGCAGCGATAGGCGGGATCGTGCGCAAGCGCGTGCTGACGGCCGGCAGCCTCGTCCTGCTGACCGCCGCCGCCGCGCTGGCGCAGTTCGGCGGCCCGCGCGGCCCGTTTCACGAGTATCCCAACATCCCCTACGACGGGCAGTTCACCTTCGTCCGGCTCAAATATACGCATGGACCGGGTGGCGACTGGTACGGCGGCTGGCCGGCCTGGGGCCACGGCTACCCGCTCTCGGAGCAGAACCTCATGCGCATCATGCAGGAGGTCAGCTTCATCAACCCCCACGTGGACGAGATCAACGCGATCACGCTCGACGATCCGGCGCTGTTCCGCTATCCGCTCGCGTACATCATCGAGGTCGACTGGTGGGCGATGACCGATGCCGAGGCGCTGGCGCTGCGCGCCTACCTCCAGAAGGGCGGATTCGTGATCGTCGACGACTTCAAGGCGCGGCGACGCGGCCGCTTCGGCCGCGGGCTGGGCGGCGATCTCGGCGGCGGCTACGGTACCGGCTGGGACGTGTTCGAGCAGGCGATGACGCGCGTGCTGCCGCAGGGCCGGTTCGTCCGGCTCGACGCCTCGCACCCGATCTTCCACGCCTTCTTCGAGATCGATCGGCTCGACATCATCCCGCAGGCCTACATCGCGGGTCAGCCGGAGTTCTACGGGATGTTCGAGGACAACGATCCGGCGAAGCGGCTGCAGATGATCGTCAACTACAACACCGACGTCTCGCAGTTCTGGGAATGGTCAGGAATGGGGCTGAGGCCGATCGACGAGACCAACGAGGCCTACAAGCTCGGGGTGAATTACATCATCTACGGGCTGACGCATTGAGGAAGCGGTAACGGAGATTGCGGAGAAAACGGGATCACACAGAGAAGCGGAGCAACGGAGACGCGAACGGAGACCGAACGCTGCACTTCTCCGTTCCTCTGCTTCTCTGTGTGATTCCGTTCCCTCCGTCTCCTCCGTTCACTCCGGCTCATCGCAGCAGCCAGGCGCGCATCGTCTTGGTCACCAGATCCGCTGCGTCGGCCTGGACGAAATGCCCGGCGCCGGGGACCGTGGTGAGCGTCAGGTCCTTGTCGATCCAGTCCCACGTCCCGTTCAACGCCGGCGACAGCAGCGCGGTGTCGCCAAGGCCGTGAAACATCAGCACCGGGCACTGAACCTTCTTCACCGGCGACGTGTCTTCGGTGTACGGCTCGCGCGGATAGTTGCGCTTGTAGAAGTTCAGCATCGCGCCGAAGTCCGAGCGTCCGAACGCCTCGACATACTTCTTCTTCGCGTCGGGGTCCTTCACCCACCCGGCGAGGCCTTCCGCCGTCAGCGACTTCTCCGCACCTTCCTGTTGGAAGCGGCGGGCGTAGGCGCTGTTCTGCTGCTGCTCCGGATTGTGCGCGAGCTCGCGCGACAACCCGCGCGGATGCGGCAGGTTCAGGATGATCAGCCGGTCGACGACCTGCGGCACGTTGATCGCCAGCTGCCAGGCGACGACGCCGCCCCAGTCGTGGCCGACGATGATCGCCTTCTGCTGGCCGAGATGCTTGATCACGGCCATGACATCACCGACCAGCAGGCGGACATCGTAGTTCTCGACGCCGGCCGGCTTGTCGCTGAGGTTGTAGCCGCGCTGATCGATCGCGACGACCTGAAACCTGTCCGCCAGCCCTTCCATCTGCCGCCGCCAGGTGTACCAGTAGTCGGGGAAGCCGTGAATCATCACCACCAACGGCCCCGATCCCATCGTCGCGTAGTGGATCTTCACGCCATTCGAGTCGGCGTAGCCGTGCGTGACACGATCGTCGATGTCCGCGGCGCGCGCCGCGCCGGCGACGCCTGCGGTCAGCAGCGCCGCGGTGCCCAGGGTCTTTATCAGGGTGATCATGGCCAGAGTGTATGCCACGCCTGCCGGAGCCGGGAAATCTCATCGGGATGCGTAAACGCCACGAGACCCTCCCCCGTCTAATCGGGCGGAGGAAGCCATGCTTCGCACCGCTCTTGTGACCATCGCCGTCGCCATGACCCTCGGGTCCGGAGGATCGGCGCAATCGCGCAGCCGGGATACCGGCCGGGATTCGACGCGTAACGCCGGCATGACCTGCGCCGACCGCAACAATAGCGGGGATCGCGCGAGGCACTGCGAAATGCGCGAAGACACCATCGGCGGGGCGAACCCGCTCGACATCGACGCGGGGCGTAACGGCGGCATCCGGGTGCGTGGCTGGGACCGGGGGGACGTGCTGGTCCGGACGCGCATCGAATCGTACGCGGACACTGACGCCGACGCGCGGCGGCTGGTCGCGGGCGTGCGGGTCGACACCGCGGGCGGGCGCGTGCGCGCCGAGGGGCCCGACACCGCGAACCGCGACGAGAGCTGGAGCGTGAGCTTCGAGATCAGCGTGCCGCGCAACGCCATGCTCACGCTGAACACCAACAACGGCGGGATTTCGATCGACGACTTCCGCGGCTCGGCCAAGTTCCACGCCAAGAACGGCGGGCTGGTGCTCACCAACGTCGGCGGCGATCTGCGCGGCGAGACGACCAACGGCGGCGTCACCGTCGAGGTCGGCGGCGATCACTGGGACGGCGCCGGGCTCGACGTCGAGACCCGCAACGGCGGCATCCGCCTCACCCTCCCGAAAGGCTTCTCAGCGGAGCTCGAAGCCGGCACCACGCACGGCGGCATCAGCATCGACTTCCCCATCACCGTCCAGGGCCGCATCGGCCGCCATCTCGAGACCACGCTCGGCGCCGGCGGCCCGAAGCTGCGGGCGATGACGACGAACGGCGGGGTGAGTATCCGTCAGAGGTAGGCGAATTCAGGCTAGGAGAATTCAGACGTTCGCGGTTC